>Ga0307507_10001300_pt1 | contig 55995 bp, 24 predicted proteins | sample 7_EM_MG_FD_207223 | JGI IMG/M metagenome (GOLD analysis project Ga0307507, IMG submission 207223) | Populus trichocarpa ectomycorrhiza microbial communities from riparian zone in the Pacific Northwest, United States - 7_EM | ecosystem: Host-associated > Plants > Roots > Unclassified | place... | reverse complement strand
CTTAAGTTCGCGACTAGATTTCATTGGGTATCTTTCGTTAATCCAGATACTTTAATTGGCTGATAATCGTTGGACGAATTTTAACGGGTTAAGGGATACCTCTAGTAAATAGCTTAGAGATATTAGGAATCTTTAAGGACAAAGACAAAGAGGAGGGAGATAGTATTATAGACAGCTTAAGTACAATATTATAACTACTTAGAGAAGAGTTAGAGGAAGCTAGTTGGTTAATATAGGTATAGTCCAGGATGGATCTGATGGAACCATGTAATAAGGAATAGTAGCTAAGGTTATATAATGTAATCTATATAATCTGTGTAATCTATATAATCTATAGGATAGAGTAGATAGAGTATACGTACTTTACAGAGTGAAGGGATTTCTTAGGCGTAAGGTTATGTATTTAAAGGACCACAGTCCCTACCTAGATAGTTCTTTCTTTATAGTAAATCTCAGAATATAATTGGAGTTAATCTATTAGGCAACCACTCTACCAGTTGTTATTACATTATTAACTTATTGTTTATACCTATATACCTAGCCCATTAACAAGCCCACCGTAGTTCTTGCTATAAGGTTCCATTACACTATAGTCTTCCAGGAGGGTTCCGGTTAGGTCCCTAATTAGGCGCGTTAGTGTATTCCTCTAGCATTTCTAGCTTAGGGGAAGATCTTAGAGTTGCTTAACCTTCTAATTAGCCTAAGTGGGGCTAGAGGGGTTCCAGTTATTTTCTAGTAGCGTTGCGTCTGTTATAGAGGGTGTCTGCATTTTCCTTAACGGTAACTGTAGGTGTGCAAAAGTCTTTAAGCTCCTAGTGCATCTGGGTATTAGGGCTCATTCGGCCGTCTTGCCTAGAGGTTTATATTATCGCAATCTCTCGCTATTAGAGGGACCTTCCTACCTTGGCGCGACGGCTTTCTATAAGATATTTGTGGAGTTTCCATTAAGGTCGTCGCGAGATTTTAAAGGAGGATAGTAGGTATAAATAAAAATATAAATAAACAATTTTGTTCTTAAAGCTAGCTGCCCTTCTAAATAGAGTAGGAAGGATTTAAATATAAGGGGACTTTGTAGATAGGGGCTATAAGGACACAATTGTAGGAACAGATAGATTGTGGAGGAGACGAATCCTTAAGGAGGTAAGGCCTCTAGGATTATGGAGACTATATACTACGGGCACGTGCCTCCGGCATGTAACTAACGGACTCCTAAGGGGTGTCTAGGGGTTGTCCTAAGGGCAACCCAAGGTACCGCAATAATATCCCTTACATACAGTGCTTTTACAATTAAATGCTTAGCTGTAATTATTAGTATATGGATAGCTAGATATTGTTAAAGGGACTTACAATCTATACTCTTAAGTAGAAATTTTACTTTGCTTATATTATATAGTATACACTACTAAAACACGGCTTATAATGGCCCTTACGGAGGTCACTGTCTAAAGTTCTTGCACCTTCCTAATTAGGAAGTTAAGCAACTGCGTATATACAATTACGGGTGCGCAGTTATTAGCTTACCCCACGTAAATTTAGTCACGATCTCGCTATAAGTGCGTAATTTTTAGCACTGCTACGTAAACTGCAATACCGGCTGCGTAAATTATAGTACTAATAAAGTTTAATAAATTTCAAGTTATAATAACTACCTTAATACTATTAATTATATACTAATTTTAATTTAGAATTTATATAATACTTATAGAATTTTATAGAAAAATAGAAAAATATTTATTTAATAATATATTAATAGAGTTAGTAAGTTAACTTCCTAATTAGGAAGGTGCAAGAACTTTAGACAGCGACCTCCGTACTAGGTAACGTGTTCCACCACCAAGCGCATTACACCACCGGGCGCATCACTTCAAAGAACACCAAAAAGCCTAAATTTCTTAAATATCTCAACCACTACTTAATAATATTTTCTAAAAATTTAAATATAAGCTCTAATATGCCTATTTTAGTGCCTATTATAATATAAAAGCATATAGTCAAGTAGTTGTTGAGATATTTTGAAATATCTCTATTTTTAGCCCCTAAACTCTATATTATAATATGCACTAAAATATGTATATAAAAGCTCATATTTAAATTTTTAGAAAATATTATTAAGTAGTAGTTGAGATATTTAAGATTGAAATTTAGGCTTTTTGGTGTTCTTTGAAGTGATGCGCCCGGTGGTGTAATGCGCTCGGTGGTGGAACACGTTACCTAGTAAGGGCCATTATAAGCTAGGTAATTTTATCCTTATCTAAGATAAAACTTAATAATACTACAACCTCTTAAAATGGCAAAAAACTAATATCTTTGACTATTAGAGTTTCTGTATTACCTTTTAGAATTTATAGACTATATAAGGCTCTGTAGTACTTTAGGTAATTAGGTTTATTCTTTAAAACTAGAAGGTTATATTTTCTAGTAAGAATAACTTATTTAGTAATATAAAACCATATAATTTAGAGACTGGCTTAGAAGCAAATATATATACCAGTGTTATTATAGGTTTAAATTAGGTTTAACTTTAACTTCTAGGTTTAGACTTTATATTATTTTGCCGTTTAGTGGCATTAGTTTTCTAGAATAATATAAAAGGAATAATAGCCTATCTAGACTAGCTGTTTAAAGCACGTTCCTTTTTAGGTTAGTTATTAAGAATCTTCTAAATAAACTAGTTGCGCGGTACTTTATTTTTAGTAATACAAAACGTGGATTTTTTAAGCCTAGCCTTTTATATATTATCCAGGATTATATCTCTTAATTTCCTTAAGGCAATAAGTATTAATATCCTATCCCTTCCTAATATCTAAGTCCTTTATTATAATATACAAAGATACTAAGATGGAATAAAGAGGGAGTAGAGTGTTGCTATATAAAAGTAGAAGAATCTAGTTAGTATTTAGTAAAGGTATAAGTCTAAGGTAGGTAGGTAAGAAAAACTAATTATAAAAGTTAATCTACTAGGCAGATTGCTGTAGTTTTAAGGAGTAAGTCGTAGCTTAAAGCAGAAATTGGCAGTTAAACTAATTAATTAACTAATTAATATTATACAGAGGTGCCATATAAGAGTTGGTTAAGATAGTAGAGGTAAAGAGTATAAAGTAAAGTAGATAAGCCTAAGGCAAATACTCTCGCAGTAATAATAGCTAAACGGTTTTTATATTTATATGTTTATTATAACCACTTAAATAGGGAAAGGCTAACTGGAATAGTTGGCGTTAAGTAATAAGGTTAAGGTAAAGCTAGTTCACGCTAACTAAATATAATACGCGCGCGTTAAAGGGCAATTTGCTATAGCAGATTGCCGCTAAATATACTTCCTCTAATTATAGAAAATATTCTTTATAAATAACTGGTATAATGGGCGGAGTTAGAAGTACCTAAGAACGAGGGTTAATGCGCTTAGGACGTTTTGCCTACCTAGGATTAATATTTTAGCTTAATTAAGACCGCTTTAATATACCCTTTTAAGTAGGGCTCCTAGTAAATAATTAAGACTCTAAATAGTATTAGATTTAAAGCTATAAGGACTGCAACTATATACTATATATATTTGTAACTATAAAAACAATTATATCCTTAGAGGCGTTAAGCATTTATTATATTGCATACTTTAGAAGTCCCATATTCTAAACTAGCATAATTATTAGTATATTTGCCCATAACTCCTCCATCTCTAGGTTAACTCCAGCATCCTAGGCAATATTAAAAAACTTAGGGAAATTTAGAAGACTTATCCACCCTTCCACTAAGTTAGTTTAAAGTAGACTAGTACCTAAATCTATATAATTATAGACTGTGGTTTATTCTCTAGATCTTAATATATATAGATTATAAGACCCTAAACGTTATATTTGTTAACATATTTAGGTAAAAGAGATTAATATATATCCTAAGGCTCTCTATAAGGGTACCCTATAGCAGAATTTATAGCTCTATGCTAAAGTTCTAATTTAGTACTAGCCTAGCCAGCTTTCTTATATATATTTAACTGTCCGTATCACTTCCGGTGATATATATTGCTATTGCAATAGTATGGGGTAGTAACTGATTTTAATTGATGCTTATTAATTCTCCTATTTAACAGGTGGAATTTGGTGGAATTCCTAAGCTTGCTTAGCTTACGTAGCTAACCTAATTAATTACAGACAACCTTAGACACTGGGAGTATTTAGTTTTTAATAGTGCTTAAGCACGCCTCCTGCCAAATTCTGCCATATTCCACCAAATTCTATTAAGTTCTACTAAATTCCGCCATATTCCACTAAATTCCATTAATTTCTGCCAAATTCTGCCATATTCCACTTAAATTCTGCCAAATTCTACTAGGTGGTTAAAGTAACCTATAGCTTAATTATATTTGTATTAATTAGGTCCTTTAACGCCTGGTAAGGTTTTAATTTTGTTATAGCGTCTATAGGGTTACTGCCTCCGTTAATCTATTTAATCTCTGCTATTTCTCTTCTCTTATATAATTGTTGTAAACACATTAGGTTAACCATAAGTCGTTTCTTTTATGTTGTCCTGAGTTTAACTAGGCAGTTATATAGAGATTTTAAGTCGGTATAAAGGATAAGCGGTAGTTATTTAAGTTATAGGATCTTCTTAATAGTTGCTTTAATTGTAGCTCCGGTATTAAATCCGTAGGCCATTCTATATAGTTTGGATACTAAGACACTTTATATAACTCGCTTGCATTTAATAGATAACTAATAGAGGATATTAGCCCTATTGTTCTTATCCGCGGGTGTAATAATAAAGCCGATTTAAGAAGAGAGGTTGTAGTTATTGGTAAAGGACGAGTCTATAAATATTATTAGTTTAAGAGTGCTTATATTAAGTCGTATAAAGTAAAGTCCTTAGGATGGATTATTAATTTGCCATTACAGCCGTTTGTTAAGCTGCTTTACATATTCTTCCTTTAGGTTAACAACTTATGCTGTAAAGGAGAGGTTAAAGGTAGCTTTTAGTTAACAGACTGTGGCGATATAGGCTCCTCTTGCTCTCTAAGCAACATACTAGTCTTTTAGTGTAACTGCCTTACGGACTTCCCCTTTGGAGCTAGTTAGGTCTGTAGTCTTTATAGTGACCAACTTTAGGTTCTGGCATTAACGTTCCTAGGTAAGGGCTATTAAATCTTTTTCTTGCTTAATGTAGCCTCTATTAAACTTAATTGGGGTATTTAGCGTAAGCTTCTCTCTCTCTTTTGCTAGGAACTTTGCCTCCTAAAGTCTAACTTCTTTGGCCTCCGCAAAGGTTTTATTAGTAAGAAATAGTATATTATTAGTCTGCAATCCTATAATTCTAAAGCTGTTGCTGTTTGTATATAACAAGCAGGGGTTATATATTAACTAGTTTATTTATAGTTTATTCATAGTTTATTAAGGTGGTGATGGTAGTATATATTAAACTAATAGTTACTAGCTTCCGGGACACTATAAAGTGGTTTAATAACTCTTAGAATTAATCTATCTTTTAGTCCAAGTTCTAGTGGTAGGCGTATAAAGAAGTCTCTATTTAGGTAGGTACTGGACTATATATAAGCTTGTAAGATGTCGCGCAGGTATAGAGAAGCTGGTCTTCTTTTATTTCCTTATAGGGTTGCTATAAGTGCTAGAATAATTCTCTGGCTAACACGTTAAATAGTTAGTAATTGTGTTAAGACTAGATCTTTGCTATAGTTGTTATAGGCTTATATAACCAGTTTAGACTTCTTAAAGGCCTTATCTGTTTTAGCGTTCTTAATCTTGTTAATAAATTAGGAGTTAAAGATTCTAACTCCTTTTAGGACGTCTACTGTATTGGTGAACTTAAAGATGCCTTTCTTAAGTAAACCGTTTATCTCCTTATGTCGAGACTCTGTAAATGATAGTAAGGTACACTTAGAGGTTGTAGTGTTAAATTTTATTAGGCTGTTGTTAATAAATATTAATACGTCTGCGATGTTTTGCTAGGGCTTTATTAATAATTATTGTGTCCGTTTTAATCTTTGGAGGGGTATAGTAGCTGCCGGTTCCTTAGTTAGTTCCTTAGTTAATTCTTTAGACAGCTCCTCCTCTAGTTCCTTATTGGGTTTTTCTAGTTTGGGTTATAGGTATGGCTTTACTATTATAGTTCTAAAGTTAGTAGGTCTACTAGGGAGCTATATCTTATATATCTCTCTATTAATTCCAAGCAGCTTAAATGGTCTAGTCTATCTACTGCTTTATCTAGTATTGCCTTTGCGCTATATGAGTACATCTAAGTTAAGGGGGAGGTTGTGGGTTATGGTAACAGATAGACCATTTTGTTGGCTTAGTGTATTATTAACTTGCTTCTTTGCCCTAATCCTTACAATCTCCTCCATTGCCTTCTTTATAGCTGCCGCTTACTGTATAATAGAGAGTGCTAGTGGGTTAAGTTTACTTATTTAAGAGTAGGCACCGAAGATGAGAAGTGTTAGGACTAAGCCATTTAGGCCAGCTGTGTTATTGGTGGCTTTTACTACCATTTATAAGGCCAGTTCTTTAGTTATTCCTAAGTCCTGTAGCTCCTCTATAATTATCTGGTATACTTAGCGTAGTATTAGATGGGCTCTTTCTACTATTCTAATGGACCAGTAAGCTTCCACTGGGACGCTCTTAGTTAATATAGCTATTTCTATAGCGTGCTGTTAAAACTCCTTGCTTGCGAAGTTCTCTCTAGCGTTATAAGTAATATAGTTAGGTAGTCTAATGTAGGTTTTAATCTAATATAGTTATAGGATGTCCTAGGTATGTTTTATAGAGATATTATGTAGCCATCTTGTGGCTTAAAATCTAGTAGCTTTGTTAATAATGTGGAGAATAGGGTTTCCGTTAATGTATATGTCGGTATCACCCGGGGGGTACTGCAATTGCAATAAGTAGTTCTGGTTCTTGGTTTATTCGTGTCTCTCTTGTCTACCAAAAGAGAAAGAAAGGGGTAGTAAAGGTCGGGCTATCTATCGGGCCGTAGGTGGTCAGGTGACCTACGCTACGCCATGCGGCCCCTGCCGCATACGCTCTGCGCGTAATGCAATTTACAACCTCTACTTATACAGACAGTATATAATATTAATAAAGATGGAATGGTTAAAATTGGAGTCTTGGTCTTCTTATAATATAAACTTAAACTATCTAGGGGATTTGCTATGTTTCTGGCAGTAGGAATAGTACTTAGTAAGGTAGTTAATGACCTACTTATTAATGTTGTTATGGCTAGAGCATTCTAGTACCTTATATAGCTTATCTGCCGATAGATGTCTAAAGCAATAGTGGAGTTGGTAAAGTTTAGTAGTGGTTAGGTAGTAAGGGTTTTAATTAAATAAGTGGGTTATAAATAACTGTGGTGACTCTTCCTATAATAGGGAGGGGTAACCGAATTAGCAAACTACTGGTACTAATTTTGTTGGGGTAACTAGGATATTCTTAAGGTTATTATAATAGACCTTTAGTATATCTATATCTGCGAGATATAGTAGGAAGGGTGTATTAGCCTTTATAATGTGAAACTTAACGTTGCTAACTGGTGTATTAACTGTAACGAAGCTAATAGAAGAGGTAGAACTGATGCCGAACTAGACATTAATAGCGCTAGTCTTTGAGGTATCGATAGTGGTATTATAGGTCTTCCTATATGTGAGGTATTGTCCATAACCTACTGTTAATCTCTTTAAATCTTTAGTGTTAATTATTACTCTATAAAACTTATTAGATGTATATTAGCTGGTAGTAATATAGGCAAATAGGTCTAGGTTATTACGGTAAGCAATTAAATTAGTGCTGGTAATTGCATGGGTAAAGGATTGGTCCGCTAAGTCAGTTACAGTATTAATGGCTCCTTTATGCTGTATCGTTCCAAAAGAGGTAGGAAACAGTTTAGTCTATTCTTAGGCTGGAGATGCTGGTGGTAACTTAATATTAATTATAAGAGCTTCTATTGCCTTGTTAATAGATTCTAAGTTAAGCTTATTACCATTGTTATCTATTCCCTTATACTTAGTAATATACTATTAGGCATGTCTATTAAAGCGGCGGTTAAATCTGTTCTTAAACTTTCTCTTTAATTTATTATATTCTTCTCTAGAGTGTTTAGATAACTAATAACCCTCTTTATTGCAGACAAAGTAGTGCTTCTTTAGTAATGTATATTAGCTAGATAAGGATGATTGTGTTCTGTAAAATGGTTGGGGGTATTATCTGTAGTAGCGGTGGTTGGTGAAGAAGGCTTAGGGGTTCTTATTATTTAACTTTTTAAATATTATAATAGAGGATTATAAGTTATTAATTAGGCCAGTTAAGCTGTTAGAAGGTTTAAAGTAGGCATATTAACATGCTGGTAACTCCTAGTAGGTGTTAATAAGCTTGTTATAAAGGAACTTGTCTATATGTAAATCTGGGTTAAGACCATACTAGAGGTGTCTTAGTTCTTTAATAAGTAACTATAGGCAATCTAAGGTTGATTTTCTAGCATTCTCGTTCTTGCCTATTATAGACTTTAGAGTTATTGAGTTCTATCATCCTAATATGCCGCGTCTATATTTAGGTCCCTTAAAGTAATTGCGTGTAGTATTGCAGATTTGGTTAAATAAAAGGGTTAGGGTAACGTTCTTAAGGTTAGTATAGTAGTGGTTAAGTGCTAGACCGCATAGTATTATGGGGTAGGCTTTAACCTTGGCTTCTTAGAGTATGTTAGCTCTGCTATAGAGGTTGTGGAAGATAGTAAGTTTAAAGTTAAAGTTGTCATCTTCTCCGCTATACTTATTGTCTTCTATATACATCTTTGTGAGGTTTATTAACTCCTTACCAAAACCCTAGTTTTAACTCTGTCCCCTAGGTGGTTCTAGTTATAGGGTTAAGTTAATATAATTAGGTTCCTGTTGTAGGGGTAGTATAGGGGTAGGTTGGGGTATAGTAGGTAGTATTGTGAGTAGGGTAGGGTTTATGGTTAGTAAGATTAAGATTGGGGTTTTAATAGTGCTAGTACTGGCAAAGTTGTTCTTAAGAAGGTAGTTAATTCGTCCTAAATTAAACTTCCCTTTAGTTGCCATATATTCCTTAATCTTATGCTCAGTCCATTCTATAGGCTTATCTTCCTATAGTGTGTTAAAGAGTAACTATAGGACTATAACACGTCTATCCTTCTTAACCTATACTCCGTGAACTTAAAGGAAGTATTAGAGGTCACAAACAGTTGTCTAGTTGCAATTCTTAAAGACTTCTGGTGTAAAGGTACTAAAGTCATTATAGTAAAGCTCCTATAGATCATTATCTTTTATATTATAAAATCCATATTCTATGATCTTGTACTGTATAAATTCACTAATTTCTTCTTTGTTAATGTCTTTAGACTATACGTTAAGCCCTTTACTCTATCTCCTCCGTCCTTCTTTAGCTTATACCCTAATGTCTAATATGTCGATTCTTGTCTTATAACTCTTGTTAAGTTCAATTTTGGGTTCTAGATAAAAAAACGCGTAATAGGCGCGAACCAAGGGCCTATTAGATAGGGGTCGGTTCTTTAAGTACCTAAAGGCTGTATATGAAAAATCAAGGGCCTATTAAATAGGGGTTGACTTTTTAAGTACACGTTAACTGATGCTCCTTGACGTGATCTGGGTAGTGTAAAATGCGTAATGGACGCGAACTAAGGGCCTATTAAAAGGGGTTGGTTCCTTAAACACCTAAGGGCCGTATATAAAAAATTAAGGGCCTATTAGATAGGGGTTGACTTTTTAAATACACGTTAACTGATGCTCCTTAGCAGGCGAAATCGGTAGAGGCCTTTAGCAGAGACTGATCGAGCTCGTCTCTCTTTATAGATAATACGTCTCCTAATCTGTAATTACTGATCAGTGTCCGTATTACTTCCGGTGATACATATCGCTATTGTAATAGTATAGGGTGGTAACTGATTTTAATTAATGCTTATTGATTCTCCTATTTAACAGGTGGAATTTGGTGGATTTCCTGAGCTCGCTTAGCTCACGTAACTAACCTAATTAGTTACAGACAACCTCGTTTAGACATTAACTAAGTGCAAATAAGGAGATATTGGGCCACTTCCTTAGTCTGCCTAACTGGAGCATTACTAGACTCTAGGATTTAATTAATAATTTTGGCTATAATCTTACTTTAAATAGCGTAATTTATTCAGTCTTAAAAGCGTATAGATATTACATTGCTCTGATTATAATATCCTTAACTGCCCCTTTAATCTTATATAAATAAGCGCTGTTAATACTAAACTCAGATATAATCTGCTTATCCTTCTTAGGAGTTTTACTAGTAGACTTATACTATACCTCCTCTATAGTATACACACTATCTAATTGTATTGTTACCATACTAGGTATATATAATATTGGTAAGGGACGCGAGATTAAAGGTTTATAAATGTTTGGCGGTTATAAATTAATTATAATAGGTACTATAGGATATAATACAGCTTTATATATTATTAGCGCTTAGGATAATATACTACTTAGTGTATTTAACTTACAATTTAAAAGGAGTAAGCTATTATAGTTAGTTATTAAGATAGCTAGCAGATTGCCACAGATTGCAGCTATTAGATTAGTTATACAATCTACTACCCTTTTTAGCCTACTTGTCTAATCTTAATAACAACATAAGGAGCCGCATTTGTTGCTATTATAATAGGCTTAATAAATCGCCAGTGCCCTAAATATAAGCATATAATTTCTACTATTCGTAGATTAGCGCGATATAAGCTATACTGTAAAGCTATAGATATAGACTATCTTAACTAATAAGATAATGTCTATCCTATAATTTAGGCTCAAGCGGATATATATAAAGATAATGGGTTTACTATAGAATAATGGGTATATAACCTTATAGTAACTAATACTACTATTAACAATACTTTACTAACTATTATAGAAAATACCGGCTTAATATTAGTAGAGGAGCTAAGCTATATAGCACCAGTAGAATAACTAACTAGCACTAAAATATATAGTTACGTGGCAACAAGCCTCTCTACCTTAGATATTTATTATAAAGTGACTGGCCGCTATATAGGAACCCTACTTAGCCACCTAAAGGAAAGCTCTAATTAGCAGTCTGCTGTATATTACAACTACCTACTAAGGCCTAGCTAGCTAGCAAATAGAATAAATAAAGGCAATAATATATTTTACCCTTTTACAAGCTCTGCAAAATAGGTACTAGATAGAGCTCTTAAAGATATCTATTTATCCTATTTAGAGGACCGATTAATTAGAAGGCGACCCTATAACAATTACTAACTCGCTTAATAACTAAAGTAGAGCTTCTCTCCCTATTTATAGCTGCTATTAAGATTATCTAGAGGCAGCGTTTCTTTAAGGCAATCGGCTTTAATTTAAAGCGCGAATTTACCCTACTTTGTAACAATATATAAACCGTATAACTCCTAAGACAGGATATAGTAAAGCTTAATACCAAGCTATAATATATCGACGTCTATTAGCTCTAGCTTAGATAAGAGGTCTAAGATAAAAAGATTAACGTATAATAGGTCCCTATAGATAAGATGTCTGCCAACGGCCTTACCAAAATCTTACCCTGTTAAAAGCATAAAGTATAGACAAAGTAATTAAACCTAGTAGATATTTAATACTAAATTACTACAGCATTATCTAATAAAAACTCTTAAATATTACCCTATCCCCTTACTACTCCTAAATTATATCTAAATTTCCTATTTTGGTATAGTCTTTAACTATACTATTAAATCTAGGGGTGTGTATAACCGACTACCGCTACTATATTAGATATTATCTTATAACTTACTACTGTATCTTTTGCTATTATATGTCCTACTACTTATTTCTATTACCTATTTATTACCTATTATTAACTAAGTGGCAATATTGACCTAGTGGCCAATTAGGTAACAATTACAAATTATTATTAGCGTCACCGTTAACCTTTGCCACGTATTTTGTGTATATAATCTACCTAATTTCTATAGATTTAGAATTAAGTTGCTTATTTAATTCTTTACACTACAAAGCTTATACAATCCAATTATATAGACTTGCGCGTCCCTTTTGCCGTATCTGTGCCTTAATTAACTACATTGGCAAAATATGGTCCCCTCTAAATGGCCTCAATGGTTAGTAGTTGACGCAATTAGCGCGCAGTTAAGGGCATTTGGCGACCCAACCGACTAGCCTATATTGTGTTTTTTTAATATGCAGCCTGCGCGCAGCCTGTGTATAACCTACGCATTTAGCAAAGTATTTGGAGCTATCTACCTCTTTTATACTAATAGCATATTTTAGATAAATAAAGGCTACTTTAAGGCTATTTATAAGGCTAGCAAAATAAATTATATTATTTTAGATAATTTAATATAATATGGCAACGGTTCTCTTCTATTTATCTACTAACTTACCTACTTACCTACCTGCCCATTTACCTGCCTGCCTATCTACCTACCTACCTATATTAGTGTTAGATTTAATTTAGGGGAGGGTCGGCCCGATTAAAGGCTCTAATTTATTTAAATCGTTTTCTATAGCCGTTTACTGGCTGTATATTTAAACGGTAGTTATTTAGGGTGCGGTTGTCTAGTTCTAGTGACGGTGGTCTGGTTCTGGCGACGGTCTCTAGTTCTAGCAATGGTCCTCTTCTACCTATCTACTTACCTACTTACCTACCTACCTACCTACCTGCCTGCCTGCCTGCCTACCTACCTATATTAGTATCTGGTTTAATTTAGGGAAGAAGTCGGCCTAATCAAAGGGTCTTATTAATTTAAATCGTTCTCTATAGCCGTTTACTGGCTATATATTCAAACAGTAGTTATTTAGGGTGGCTCCCTAGGAGGTCTTAATTTAATTTAGTGACGGGCCGATATTAAAGCTCTAGTTTAATTCGATTGATCAATTAATTGAATCGTTTGTGGTGTTTGCTGGCTGGTTGTTCAAACGGTCGTTATCTGGTTCTAGCAACGGTTGTCTAGTTCTAGCAACGATTGTCTGGTTCTAGCAACGGTCGTCTGGTTCTGGCGACGGTCCTCTACTAGCTGCCATTCCAGTGCCTCCTAAGTTAGGGAGGATGTAAGGAAGGGTAAAAAATAAGGTGGCTGTAAATTGATGAAATGGGTTGATTGATTGTCTGGGCCCCTAAGGGCTTTGAGCTACGAAGAGATTTTATAGTGCACGTGACCTATGCACGTGACCTGTGCACGTGACCTGTGCCTTAGAGAGAATACAGATTATCTGATAGATGCAGAGCTTCGCGCAGAGCCTCGTGCAGAGCCTCTGTACGTAGAGCTTCGTGTAGAGCTTTGTGTAGAGCTTTGTGCAGAGCTTCGTGCAGAGCCTCTGTCGCAGAGCTTTTGCAGAGCTTCGTGTAGAGCTTCGTGTAGAGCTTTATGCAGAGCCTCTTGTAATTAGCATATAACTTAAATAATATATTACATTACCTCAATTGCATATTAAGGAATGTATAAGTTGGTTAACTGCGTATTATTTAACTTTTAAATATATTAAATTGGTTAATTGCAGGTTAATTATATGTTGTTTAACTTTTAAATATATTAAGTTAATTAACTGCATATTATTTAACTTTTAAATGTGTTAAGTTGGTTAATTGCGTGTTAAGTTAGTTAATTGCGTGTCAAGTTAGTTAAATTGCATATTAATTACGCGAAACGCGCTTAGTAAAGTTAACTTGAAACCCAGCCTGCGAATATTTTCCCGATGCGTAATACTATATTATATTAACCCTATATACTACCCTCCAAAATATAGAATAACCCTAAAGCCCCTATAATAGCCGCTAGCATTATATCCGCACTTTAAGAACAATTAGTAAAGATATAGAAGTCCTTTATAGACGCCCTTATATAAAACTAAGCCACTTTAATTTAATAATAAGCAAAATAAGAAGCATAATACTAGTAAATAATTAAGAACCTCTAAGAAGAAATCCGCACCCTTAAGATACCTACACTAGGGCCCTAAGACTAAACACTATCTCTAGAGACAAATACGCAAGACAAGAGTTCTAAACCTATAGTAGCTACTTACCCTAAACTAACTACTGCACTATAACGATCTAAACAACTACTAGACCCTCTAATATTTACTAATAAATAATAAGAACTCTAATTATTTTTAAGCTAGCTTAAAAATAAGCTAACTAGTAATATTAACCGCTACCTAACTAAAGCTAACTGACTTTACTACGCCCTAAGTTAACTAGGAGGAGATACAGCTAACCTTATTAAACCCCTTTAACTAAACTTAGTATAAAGTCTAGTTATACTTCTTAAAGCTATATATAGTAACCTAAACCGCCAAACTACTACTTAAAGGAAAATAAACTATATAACTTAGGAAACGAAAAGCTTCCTAGTATACTTCTCTAAATTTACCTGTTATATAAAGATAACAGGCTAAAATAACTCCGTACTAGTTAATAGCCTTATTAAGTCCCTAAGCCCTAAACTAAAAACCTCTCTAATAGGCGTAGACCTACTAGGAGCCCTTAACGCCTATACAAACATTATTAATAAACGGTATAATAATATACTACGCCTAACACCAAAGTCTGCTCCTTAATATAATATAACAACTCTATAAACGTCTACTAAGTTATCCTAGCCTAAGCACCTTAACGCTCTAGATATCAATATAGGGACTTTAAGATACGCCCCGCTAGGGTCTCCTAAATAAGAATAACGCATTAAGCTGGGCCTTTACTTTAAATATAGAAGTAAGGCTTATATCTTAAAATACTACTCCGTCCCTATGCCCTAATATAATTTATAAACGGCTAATACTAGCAGCCGTTTACCGCATTAATCCTCTAGTTACTGTCCCTAATCTTTACCTAGTTCTAGCCCTATATTTAGTAAGTACTACTTATAAGAGTAAAGTTACAACTAATGTTTTAGAGGAACCCCTTCCCACTTATTACTAAAAGGCATATCTTAGAGTTAAGTCGCTTTCTGGGATAGCTATATTATAGGATCTTGTTAAATATATTAGATATAGCAAACCCTAACTTTTAGGATTGTAGTATAACCATCTACTGCCATTTTTAGTAAAAAGGTTAATAGGCTAATACTTAAGTCCTAATTAACACAGGAGCTAGCGGTATAGGATTTATTAACAAGATCTTTGCGTAAGACAATAGGTTTACCCTAATACCCCTTAACCAGTATATTAATATATTTAAATTTAATGGTAAACGCACTATCTCGGGCCGTATTACTTATATAGCGGCCCTAAAACTCCAATACCTAAACCATAAAGAATTAATTAAGCTCTTTATAACTACCCTATATTACCTAGTAATTCTTAAACAACCTTAGATAAAGCTATATAAGGTAACTATTAATTAGAATAACCTTAAGCTTCTATTTACCGCTTCCCGTTACAAGCAGAAATGCCTTATAACTTACTACTTAGACACTAAAATAAAATCTAAAGAATCTACTAGTCTAAAATTTCCACTAATATCTACTAAGAACCCGGAAATTATACTAGACTATATAAACTGTCACAGTGACTTAGTCAATCGAGGCATAAGCGCCGTAAAGAACGTATGCAAGCCTGTACAATTGGAATGTCTATGGACTTGGATATCAAGATGAGGAGCAGAAGAAGGTCGTGGAAAGGACACATCTATATACATGGAGCCAAGACGTAAGCGAACCCCCTGACTAGGCCCTATCTAGGTTACGCGCGTCAGTGCCGTAACATCAACCAACTCTAACTGCTATACCCTAAACTAAGTAGAAGTTTAAGCTTAATATATAAAGGTACCAGAAGAACTGGTATTCTACTATAAAAAGGATACTTAAAGAACCCGAAGCTAAATTTAATACTAACTCCGTACCTAATATTAAACCTAAAGTTATATAAGAAACTATATAAGAAACTATATAAGAAACTAAGGACAATTTAAGCTTGCTTAACACCTTAGATATCTATATAATTAGAGCTACTCCATTAGTACAACTTGCCAGGAAACTAGAATATATAATCTTTACCATTATAATGGCTGATATTAAGAAGGCTTTAGCACTAAAGAAGCACACTAACCCCGCCATAAAGATACCAGTAGAGTACCATAATTATGCAGATATATTCTTATATAAGGAAGCTAATAAGCTACCGGAACGCCATCTATATAATTATAAGATTATTATTAAAGAAGGAAAATATTCTAGATTTAGACCCCTATATAGGATGTTCTAAAATAAACTCTAGGTACTATAGAAGTACTTAGACAAACATCTAGATAAAGAATTTATTAGAGCAAGTTCTTTACCTATAGCTATACTAGTAATCTTTATTAAGAAACCTAGCGGTAGTCTGCGCTTCTATATAGACTACTAGGCTCTTAACAATGTTACTATTAAAAACCGATACCTAATCTCGTTAATCCAAGAAATACTAAACTAATTAAGTAAGGCTCGCTTCTATATAAAGCTTAATATTATCTATGTATTTAACCATCTCCGTATTATAAAAGGAGATAAATAGCTTATTATATTTTATACTTAATACGGATTATTTAAGTACTTAGTAATACCGTTTAGCCTTATAATCGCCTTAAGTTTATTCTAATACTTTATAAATAATACCTTACGCCTATACCTAGACGTCTTTTATACTGTTTATATTAACGATATTTTAATATATAGCAATAATTTAGCTAAATACCGAAAATATATTAAACTGGTCTTATAAGCCTTGCGTAGAGCTGGCCTATAATTAGATATAGATAAATACAAGTTCTATAAAACGGAAGTTCTATACCTTAGACTTATTATTTCTACAGACAGCGTATAAATAAACCCTAAGAAAGTTAAAGTAATTATAAACTGGTAAAAACCTAAGAATATTAAGGATATAAGGGCCTTTATAGGCTTCGCTAACTTCTACTAATAGTTTATTAATAACCTCTCCGCCTTAGTTTTACCTCTTATGGCCTTAATCTAAAAAAATAAAGCCTTTATCTTTAATAAGGAATATAAGAAGGCTTTTGCTTATCTAAAGGTTATATTTACCACTAAATCTATACTCTAATACTTTAACCTAGACTAAATAAGTGTTATAAAAGCTAACTTGTCTAATTACATTATTAAAGGTATTTTGTCTTAATATAATAAGGAAGGAGTATTACACCCTATAGTATACTTCTTAAAATAACTAAGCCTAGCTAAATATAATTACGAGGTCTACAATAAGGAATTACTGCCTATTATTAGATGCTTTAAGCAATGGCGACTAGAACTAGAAGGAACTGGATTCCTAATTAAAGTTTTTAGCAATTATAAGAACCTATAGTACTTTATAACCATAAAACAGCTAGGCCACCGTTAAGCCCGCTAGTTAGAATATCTATCCTAATTCCAATTTTTACTTATATACTGCCTAGGCGTTTAAGGCTAAAAGCCTAATACCCTAACCTAACGTTTATAAGACGCACCCGCTTAAAAAGAAGCGCGCTTTTACCGTAATTAGACTCTACTCCGCCCTAAGCTATTTAATCCCCCTATTAAAAATCTTACAGTATACGCCCTTAAAATAACTAATTAAACTATTAAATAGATTATAGTTAATAAATATCTAAACGATAAATTTATTTAAGAGACGCTTAAGCTAATTTAAGATGGCGTTAAACGCTTAAAAAAGATTTCTTTAAGTAAATATAAAGCCTATGGAAACCGCTTATACTACTAAAACCGCCTAATTGTCCCTAATTATAATAAACTTAAGCTTAAGCTTCTTAAATATGTATATAACCTACTAGTAGCCAGCTACCCAAGCCAAGGAAAAACTCCAAAACTACTTTAACGGAAGTACTACTAGCTAAATATATATAATATAATACGAAGGTATATCTCTAGCTGCTACACCTGCTAATAAGCTAAAGCTTTATATAAGACATATAACGGCTTTCTAAAGCTACTACCTATTTCAGACTAAAGATAGAAGAATATCTTAATTAACTTTATTATTAATCTCCCCGTAAGTAAAGGCTGTATAAATATTATAGTGGTTATAGACTAACTATCTAAAATAAGACACTTAATCGCCTATTCCAATATATTAATACCTACTATTGCCTAAATATTTCTGGATTACGTATAGAAACTCTATAAACTCCCTAAAATAATTATCTCTAATAAAGGTAGCTAGTTTATCTCTATGTTCTAAAAAGAACTAACTATCTAACTCTGTATTAAAGCACTATTATTTATAGTATACTACCCGGAAACAGATAGTTAAATGGAACGTATAAATGCTATAATAGAACAATATATTTAGATATATACGTTGTATCTATAAGACAACTGGATAGACTGGCTTATATTTACTAAGTTTACTATAAACAACTGCGTCTTAGAAACTATAAAGGTCTCCCCATTTCTAGCTAACTACAGCTAGTATTTATAAATATGTTTTAAACCCTTTAGTAATGTCCTTTACCTAGCTTATTAGGCCTTATAAGTTATAAAAGTAAATAAATTTATAAATAAGATAGAAGAACTATAAGAGTTCCTTACTAATAAAATAATATAGACCCAATCTGTCTATAAAGCCGTAGTAAATAAGAACTAAACCCTAGCACTGGCCTACTAAATTAGTAACTTTATCTGGCTAGATATAAAAAATCTAAATATAAAACAACCTACTAAGAAACTTAATTGGAAAAACGCCGGCCTTTATTGTTATAGCTAGCTTTCCATGGGAGCGGTCCGATAGATTAGGCAACAATAAGGGGCTATATTATAAGTAGACTAAGGTAAGGGCTCAAAGAAAGGGGCGTGGTAGACGACTATATATATATTCGGTTGTTGGGGCAACGTTAGGGTAATATTAATCCGTAGCCGACGACGCCTTAATAGTAGCTATGTAGACAAACCGTTACATTACCCCCCTTTAAGCTAGGAGGATCGCCCTTAATCCTCATAGTTAGGCTCTCCTTGTCCGTCTTACCCTTCTGTCCTTTTTTGCTTTATTGTCTTCCTCTAAGGGCTCTAGATCTACGTCCTTGTGATACGCCTTTAGCCATTGCAACAGCCGTACGGGTGGTCCGGCATTATGGGGTCTCTCGTTATAGAACACCTTAATCTTATAGGGGGCGCCAATAAAGCCATCTGCGTTATACCAGGTGTTGTCCAGGTCGTGGCCTACCCAGTTAACCTTATACTATAGCCTTCTATAGTAGGTTCTACTAGCAAGGATTTTATTAATCTCATACTCCGGCTCGCCATTAATTAGGATTGGCTCCTCTAGCTCCCTATTTTAGCCCGGCAAGAGGTTATCTAGGTCCTTTCATAGTTAATTAGCATAGAAGACGTTTGATATCTTCATATTTAGGGGTAGGTCAATAATATACAAGTATCCTTTTATACCTAGAATCTTATAGGACCCTGCAAGCTATCTATCTAGCTTAATACTTAGTTAGTTAGTAGCCTAGCCCTTCCTAGTAACGTATACTCGATTACCTACTCCGAAGTCTAGTTCGCGATGGTTCCTATTAGCTTGCCTTGTCTGCCACTCTTAGGCCTTCGCTAGGTTATCTCTTACCCATTTAACTGCGTCCTAGGTCCTATATACAAAAGCTTAAACTTCTTATTATGTTAGCTTCTTACGAGGTGTTAAGGTTGCTTGTATATATTCCTCCTAGTTAAAGTAAAGCCTTGGCTTAAATCTTAGCTCTAGCTTATATAGTACGAAGCTAGTAGATTTATACGGTAAAATTACCTATGCAAAGTCTATATAGGGGAGGAGCTCTAACCAATTGTCCTGGTAGTGGTTGATAAAGGGCCTTAAGCGTTAGTTAATATACTAGTTTAGTACCTCTATATTACTATTAGTTTGTGGGTAACCGGATATAGAGAGCTTTTACTTAATACTGGTTAGTTTATATAACTTGTCTATAAAGGCTAAGATAAATTAGGGTTCTTAATCTAATATAACCGTCTCTAGGAGGCCATATACGCGCCAGACGTGTTGGTAGTATAGGTTTACTGCGTTAGCTACAGTAGCAGTTTTATAGTAGGGTAGTAAGAAGGCTCTCTTGCCTAGTTAATTAATAACTATAAAGACGTTATTAAAGCCCTTTTTATCCATTAAGAAGGACTTAAAATTAAAAGAGATATACTGCTAGCAGTATTCACCAATTAGTAGGGGGTGCAGTAGGCCTAGGGTTTTGTCCTGGGGTATATAAGTCCTTTTATAGGCCCTACAGTTTCTTATATAGGTATTACAGTCTAAGGGTAGTCCTGGCTAATAGTATTAGTCTACTACAAGTTTCCTAGTCTTTGTCTTGCCTAGGTAAGCGGTTACCTAGCAAGAGTATACCTCTATAATAAGGTAGGTACAGATGTAACGGAACCTTATAGCAAGAACTATAGTGGGTCCTGTTATTGGGCTGGGTATATAGGTATAAATAATAAGTTAACAACATAATAACAACTGGTGGAGTAGTTGCCTAACAGATTAACTCCAATTATATTCTAAGATTTACTATAAAGAGAGAACTATCTGGGTAGGAACTGTAGTCCTTTAAATATATAACCTTACGCCTAAGAAATCCCTCTGCTCTGACTACTCTATCTACTCTATTCGCTCTGTTACAGATCTTACAGATTACACAGATTATACAGATTATACCACGTGACTCGCTTACCATTCCTCGTCACATGGTTCCACCGGTTCCATCCTGGACCGTACCTATATTAACCAACTAGCTTCCTCCAACTCTTCTCCAAGTAGTTGTAACACTGTACTTAAGCTGTTTGTAACAACGGAGACAGTTAGTATTAGGGACTATTAGCTTACTAAAGCAGGTAAGTAGTTCTTCTTAGAGCTTCCGGCCCTTCTAGTCTTGCTTAGCTAGCTAACGTAGCCCTACTAGCGACTTACTAGTTCGATTGGCCTAGAGTATCTAATTAACTAGCTTATATAGCTGCTATTTTCAATTTGCTGCAACTGGGGGGTCCTTAGAGGTTGCCTCTAGTATAGTAATCGTAAGGGCGGGGTTAATTAAGTATATAATATATACGGCTACGTTCTTCTCTTTCTACATCTTTAAGTCCTCTTGCTTTTGTAATAGGGTATTAGCTACTATATTCGCCGTGCCTAGCCTATAGGTAATCCGTATATGGAAATTAGCTAGTAGGTCTGCCTAGTAGGCCTACTGTAGATTTAGCAGCCTCTTGGTTATAAAGTACTTAAGGGCTTAATAGTCCGTAATTACTGTAAAGGGTATACGCTGGAGGCCAATAAGGTGACCTTGCCATTTCTATAGACCTCTTATCACTGCTAGTATCTCTTTATCGTAGATCTTATACCGCATCTCTTTAGGGGACATTGTCTTTAAGAAGAAGGCTACTGGCTTTTAGGTCTTATCGTCTTGCAGCTAGTTTAGCACCCTAGCTACTACTCTGTTACTTGCGTTAGTCTCCACGCGGGTGTCTTAAAACGGTAAGTAGTGCTTTATTATACTGCCTGATAGCATAAGGGCCTTAACTTGCTTAAAGGCTTCAAGCTCTTCCTCCTTTAGTGGGTACTATGCTTCCTTCTTTATAAGCTTACTAAGCAGTTATGCGACTCGGCTATAATTCTTTAAGAAGGCCTGGTAGAAGTTACAGAACCTTAGGAAGAATTACACTCCTTTTATAAAGGTAGGGGGCTCCTAATCTCTAATTATAGCTAGCTTGTTAGTGTTTATAGCGATCCTATTAGTACTAATAATAAAGCCTAAAAACTTCGTCTTAGTAACGCTAAACTTGCTCTTCTTAATATCTGCTTATAGGCCTGCCTCTTAAAGCCTCTATAGAACCTTCTTAATGTGGATTTTGTGCTCTAGCAGGTCGTCTAAATAGATTAGGATGTTGTCTATATAGGCTATACAGAAATCGTTTAGGTAGTTAAAAAGGACGCTGTTAATGAACCTCTGGAAGGATATAGGGCCGTTATATAGTCTAAAGGGTAGGACGTGGTACTTATACAATCCGTACCTTATATAGAAGGTAGTTAACTCCTCTACCTCTTCCTTTAGCTATATATGGTAGAAAGCCTGCCAAACATCTAGCTTGGTAAAGATTTTAGCTCTTGATAGCCTTGTTAACGTCTCCTTAATTAATAGCAGTGGATAGCGGTCCTTCTTAGTAATTGTATTAAGCTTTTAAAAGTTAATATAGAATCGCTACCCCCCTTTAGGCTTCTTAGCAAATAGAACCGGAGCTATAAAGGGTATATCGCTTGGTACTATAAACCCCTTCTATAAATGCTTCTATAGGTAGACCTTAATATGCTCTAGCTGCTCTAGCAATATATTATATAGTGGGCTAGGGGCTAGATTGCGGCTATTGCCTTTAAGAATAATATCGTGGTCTACTTCTTTGTGATATAGTGGTAGCGTATTAAATATAGCCTTTAAGAAGCTATTAGTATATTCTTAGTAGGGCTGTAGTAGCTTTTTATAGACAAGCCGGCGAAGTTCCTCGTTATTATTAGGTAGGGCGTCTTGTCCCTTCCTATTCTCTATTAACTGGTCTATCTTATAGAGACTGGTATATCTAATTACTACGTCCTTGCGCTTTACTCCTTATAAGAAGTTCCTTACCTTAAGTAGCGTAATATCTACTGCCCTAAACTCCCTAGTAAATAAAGGCCTCCTCTTTTTTAGCTTTAATAGTGGAGCTAGCCTAGGGTAGAGCTAGTCTTCCATTTTCCTAATTGCGTCTTAGGTATCAATCTTCTAAGTATGCTTATAGTTATACAAGGCCCACTTAGCTTGCTTTGGCTTAGCCTATCCCTTTAGCTTAATTTTAGTAGAGGACTTCTTCTCTTAGAGTTGGCTGATCGCGACTATATGTTTAAGGATATATTAGGGGGTAGGCCTAGGCTCTAGGTCTAGTAGTGCGTCCCTTTAATTTATATCTTTCTGGTAATCCTTATTAATTAGCAGGGATAGGAGCTTCTTTTTTGGTATGATTATATTCTGCCTACTATAGTAGTTCCTTTTAGTTCGCTATACTAAGACCTGGTGTTTGCAATTAATAAGGGCCCTAGTCTTCTTAAACTACCTATAGCTAATAAGAAGATTATAGTGGCTAGTATTATAGAATAGGAACCATATAGGGACTTATTAGCCATCTATAACTAAATTAGCCTTAAAGAGCTATCTAATTATATCTATCTGCTAGTTATTATAGCCGGATATAGCAACTCCTCATCCTTTAATCTTGTAGAGCTTTAGTTACAGTCGTTGCTTAATAATTAGCAGTAGCTTATAGTATATAAAAGCCTCTCCGCCCGTACTAGAGTTAAGTAGGCTTATTATATTAAGAGCCACGCCACCTAGCGCGATTCTACATAGTGTTATAAGGGCTGCGCCTCCTAAGATTTCCTTTAGCTATATAGGCGCTGTGTTAATTGCTCTAGTCTACTCTAGGTAGGAGACTTTTTCTAGAGCTACTTATTTTCCAATTTTAATAAGTTAGTAACTATCTTATACTCTTTACTTTAGTTAATTGCTTTAGCTTCTGTCTTCTTTAGCGCTAGGCAGTTATTAGAGTAGTATCTTTACTTACTATAGTTAAAACAGGTGACTGGCGCTTTTGCGGCTAGTGCTAGAGTTAGAGGCTATTAGGAGGGGGGGGGACCTTTAGTCTCTTCAGCGCCCCTAGTAGAAGCTCTCTTAATAGCCTAAGCTACTTTATAGTCACTTCGTTCCTTACCTGTCTACTTTAGACCTTAGGCGTACTATTGGGCAGTCTTGTAATAGGCCTAGAAGCTATAGTCTTTGTCTACCACCTTAATTTCTATTTAGACACGTAGGTTATCGTAAAGCTTATTATAAAGCTCCTCTTTTTACTAATCTTGTGGCATCCTTAAGATATTTGCCAGCTATATAAAGTTAGATTAGAAATTATTAAAGTCTCCTAGGTATAGCATCCTAAGGCCTTTAAGTTTCTGCTAGGCCTTAATGCGGTAATCTAGGTTTTTAAAGACGTTCTCTAGGAACTTAAGTACTTCTTTACTGGTAGGGTTGCGTCCTATATCGCGCTCTGCTTCTAGGTGGGGTAAGAGGTAGTTATAAGCTTTACCGCCTATATATGTCTTAATATATGCTACCTTTGCATCTTCTTTTTAATCTGGGTTGTCTTAATAGAACCAGTCTGTATTAGATCAAAGCTTGTTTTATATACAGCCGCTTTAGGCATAATAGGTAGGCTCTTTTTTATCTGTCAGTATAGGTAGGTCTAGAAACTTTACTGTGCGTCCTAAACCCGCAATACTGCTCGTCTAAGAGAGTAGTGTTCCTTCTCATATTATCCATAACGGTGTGCTTTCTTGCTCGCTATCTTCCTAATCTGGGGCTTGTATAGTAACCTTGCGGCCCATTCTTAATATCTTCTAATTAGCTTTGTGGAGCTCGTCTATCCTATTATCTAAGTGCTCCTTAAGCTCTACTATCTTTGCTTAAGCTTCCTCTTTCACATTAAGAGCTTTATGCGCGTGGTTGTTTATAAGATGCTATAATATAGCAATCTACTGTTCTATTGCCTTCCTTTGTATTCCCTGGAGCCGCAGCTCCTCTATGAGTTTGGTTGTAGGTATCTCAGATAGCTTTTAGGTGGTTACGGCCATATACTCTCTCTTGGTCTCTATCTTAAAGTATATAGGGTCTTTATTGTCTTCCAATTACGCTATAAGACGGTCTTATTTGCTCTTTATATTATCCGAAAGCTCTGTCTTGCCATAGTACGGTTGGAGCTTTAGTGGCTTAAGTGTCGCGTCTATAGGTTCCTCGCGCCCTGCTAGCGCTGGGTCGGTGGCTATCTCTAGTGTACTAGGCCTTAATGCACTCTTTCTCGCTATAGTATCTCTTTTAATTTCTTAGGTTGTAGTTAGGGTGATCCTTTTAATCTAATTGCTGTAGTCTCTTTTTTTAGCTGCTTAATCCGCTATTATAGTTACCTGCTTAATATAGGGCTTTAGTAGGTTGGTTAGTCTATAGTTATAGTAGTAGAACAGCTCTCTATCTAGCTATACGTTTAACCGTTGGATCTAGTATTATGTCGCCTCTATAGGTCAATTAAAAATGACCTTAATCTAATATTACGGCTAGCTTCCCGTAGGAGCAGTCCGATAGATTAGGCAATAATAAGGGGCTATATTATAAGTAGACTAAGGTAAGGGCTTAAAGAAAGGGGCGTGGTAGACGACTATGTACATGTTTAGTCGTCGGGGCAACGTTGGGGCAACGTTGATCCGTGACCAATAACGCCTTAATGGTAGCTATGTAGACGAACCGTCACATTTATAAGGTTTAAAAAGTTATCTCTCCTTATACCTACTAACTAAAGCTCTCTAATACGGTTAAAATCCACTCTATATTCTATATATTAGTCCTCTATCCTGCCACCCTTATATTAAACGCCCTATCTAGATAGATCTAAGACCCTCCCCTACTAGTTAAAGTGGATAGTAAGGATAAGTACCTTATTAAAAGAGTTAATAATATTAAGTATAATAAATGGAAACGTAAATATATATACCTTATAAAATAGAAAGGCTTTATTAAATACTTATAGAAACCTGTTAACTCTATAGGACTTATATAAGCTGTAAAAGACTTTTATAAACTCTATCTAGAACTACTACAGCCCTATCTCGGAGAAGTTTAAGTTTAAAAAAAAAAAGGGGGGGGGGGGGGTACTATTATGGGACACCTCTATAATATCTTATACACGTCTACCTGTTTCTATTAATGTAGTAGAAAGAGACCAATAGTAAGATAACAATCTAATGGCAATCTACTGGCAATTTATGGCAATCTAACAGCAATCTGCCGCATTTTGCTATATTCTACTAAGTCTACTAAATTCTACTAAGTTCTGCTAGGACCGCTACTTAAATCCTATTCTGCTCCGTGTATATATTAACTAAGTAATTATACTAATAATATATACCCTTTTTTCTCGTTTCCTTACCTTTTCTCCTTACGCAACGTCTTAAGTTTATTATATAGTTTATATATATAGCTTAATAATATCTACTTCGCTATATATTATTACCACTTATACTTACTCCATAACACTACCGGCCTATAATTAGTATAGTAGCGGTATATAAACTACTTATAAGCTAAGTGGGCATATCCTTTTAGGTAATCTAACCTAAATACTAACTTAAGACCTAAGACTTATTAGGAAACCTGTATTAGTTACTAATACTAATACTACCTCTATAACTGGAGCGTCCCTAAGCCTAAATTTAGAAAGTTAGGAGCCCTATATTAATCTTCTATAAGAAGGATATTAGGGAGGTATTATAAGGCTTTTAAAAGCTATGCGGGAGGGAGCTACTAATAAATATATTAGAACCCTTTAGGGGCAAATCTAGATCTAGTAGGTGTTAACCTATACTAGATAAATTCTTTATAACCTACCTAAGGCTAAGGGCTTTTTAAAGGCTACTTAGTACCTACCTAAAGAGGTATAAAATACTTAGAGAGGTATCTATATAATAAATGGAAAAAAGATATAGACTAATTAGCTAAGGCTTTTAGTAGTTTAGAACTCCACTATAAACCTAACGCTAATAGTTAGATAATTTGGTTTATAAAGTGATAACTTCTTTAAGATACTAATAATATAAAATAATACCAAAGAGCGTACCTAATAGATTATTAGTAAGATTAAAGATCGATCCCTAAACTAGCAAATTTGAAAGCGGCAATCAAACATAGATTTGTCTAGCGGACTTTTCCCGTTTAGTGATCTCTATATTCATGGCGACATATCCACGTTCGGTAAATGCTACGCTGTTGATGATCTGCGCAAAACCAGCACACGCGTGCTAGGATACATTGGACTGGATTTTCGACATCTCGGTTATGTGTTTCCAAAGATGTCTACCAATGCTTATCAGAGAACGCACCGAAATATCACATAACCGTATAACCTTGTGTACTAAAATTATTCTAGATAAGTTATCCGTGGAGAACATTGATATAGAGATGGAAGTTTCTTGCAGTCAGGGCTACTTTGATAGAATAAGCTCCATGTATTTATTTTGTCAAAGATGAATTATTAAAATTAACTTACCAAGAAAGACGCTATTAAAGCTCGGTTGCGTCGCAAAGATACAGTAAGCACCAGCTAATGATCACAGCAATATAGAACATAGCACAAATATCCAGTCCACCAGTACTAAACTAGTAAGAAAAAAGCCCTTCATTCATAATATCTTCTTTCCATGCCCCAAGTCTTAAAAAAAACCTTTCCTTGAGCACAAGACACAGAGCACCAAACCCGGATAAAGATCTCTCACCCATCATAGTATACACACAAGAAGACGATCCCTATTCTTAGTCGTAAACAGCCTCACACACACCAAAGCCAGATGAACCGCACTGATGTCGCAAGGAGCAGTTCCAATTCCCATAAAACAAACATCAAAATCATAGATCAAATTCGCCAAGGGGTACTCGCTAGGTAGAACCACAATCCAGAAGCAGACCACAATCTGAGAGGTAGTTAAAAGAAGCAGAAGACAAAAGTCAATCATTTAAAGCGTCGGCAAAATTCATAAAGCAGCGCATCCCGCCGCAGTGAGACAGGTGGTATATGAACATGCGAAATTTTGCGCATTTACAAAAACAAGGTTTGCAGGAATCCGTAAAACCCCAAGAAAAGGCTAGCACGACTACAAGGGAGTTATGGAGTTAATAGGAAGCAGGAAGCCGCCAATGCAAGAAATAATGGTGAAGAAAGTTTGAACGGGGGTGGAAACGGGTTCAGTCATCAGAGCCGAAGATGAATTTGTGATTCTCGAGGAGAGCTTGCACAGCGATGCGCTGTTGCTGTACGTCGGTCATTTCACGCTCGATGGACATGGGGCGCATTATGGTCGGAGCGAAGACTACGGCGAGATTGAGTGGGGTCATCTAATATAAATATTAATACTGCTGGTTGGATTATTGGTAGGACATAAGACTTACAAGGTTCTCAGCCTCATGCTGGATGACGCGAGAAAGGTGGAAGACAAGGAATTGGAGGCAGTCACGATGAGAGCCAGGAAGCTCATTGACAGCAGCAAGCATAGCTGCGGCCTTCTTTTCTGAATCATGGATTTCTGCAATAATTGTTAGCGGTTGAGATTTTGATGGGTAGCACTGAGGCAAAACGTACGTCCAGCATCCAAGAATTGGTCGTACACATCAAAAGAGATGAGCGGGACCGGCAATCTCCGGAAATACTGTTTGAGAGCTGATGTGACCGCATGAATATCTAGATCAGGATCCGATATATCATAGTCACCATTCTTCTCGAAGCCAGCACGGACAGTATTAACCTGTCCGGAGCCACCACTCTTTCGATAGATACCTTCCATATCCATACCTAGGAACAAATGTTAAACACTTGGACGCTGGGGTTTAACTAGTATTAACTCGCCTCTTAATTCGACTTCCTCAATACACCGACTGATTATGCTGGGAATCATGCGCTTTTCAAATTCGCACCGCGCAGTCAAGTCGGAACCAAACAACACTGCAATTTATCAGTATTACAAGCCGGGATAATCTGAACATTGTTGACAAACCTGAACTGTGTTCGCCAGCCAAATTGCTGCTACTATTGTTCAAGTTCTTCAATCGGTCCGTTTTAAGAGTGTTGCCTTTCTGCCCAAACCATCCACGTTGGGAATCGTTGTTGGACCTTACTGTTGTTGCGGTTGAAGAAGTCTCAGAATTAGACGGAAGAGATGCGTAAGGGGTACCCGTAAGGGGGCCGTATTGATCATCACGACGAGGGTCTGACTGGAAAGCACCTTTAATGCCCTTCGTTACATTTTTGGCAAGGCCTTGGCCACCTTTCTTCCAGTTGAACTTGTTCGGCTTCCCTTTGCGGATATTGACGACTTGGGGCGCGGAGATCATAGTAGTTTCACCATCAGCTTCCTGAAGAAGGTTCGGGTACGAGCTCTCAGGGCCCATTTGCTGAAGATCCATAGAAATATCGGATTTCCCTTTGTGGTGTGGGTGGTAGATGCCCAACCCATTCGCTGGAGGTCGTCCACCATCAAATGAGTTATTCCCATTGTGTTGTTTATTCTCCTTGAGGGACCTTTGGATTGTCTCGATCAAATCTCGGTTCATGTTCGAGAGCTTGCTATTTTGCGCACTCAAAGCCTCGTACTCCTGGAATCCTTTGTCCTTCATTTGGATCAAATTCGAAATCTCATTGGTGAGGTCCGTGCGCTTTGTAATCAATTCCTCGATTTGTCCACTGAGCTGATCTTTCAGTTTCTGTATTGACGCAGCAAAATCTCGAAGAATATCTGATTTTAGTTGATTGATGTCCAGAGATTGATTATTTTCCTTGGCTTTCTTTAAATGCTCTGTCATAATCTCGAGCTCCCTAATAACCATCTCTCGCTGAGTGTCTAAAACTGCCATGGTATTGCGTTTCTCCCGCAACATCGTATTAGCTTGCTTGATATCGGCTGCACTGTTAACGGTCTCTTGAAGCCCGTTTTTCTCAGCTTCAAGCTCCGCAATCCTTTGCTGTGCCCTTCGTAGCTCATTTCTTAGATTGACATTCTCTTCTTTCGAATCTGGTGAAGCCATCGTGGGACTGCTGATGTCAATAGACCCATTCGTCGGCCACTTTTTATACGAACTAGATACCCGAGAACCTCTGTCGCTGAAACTCCGTCCGTGCTTCGACACAGCGTTTGAGACCCGGCGTAGCACTGAAGAATCTCTGTCACCCATATCTTGATTCATCAAAAGACGTGCTAAGTCCTCATCCATAGAGAAATCTCCCTGGGCACTGTATCGCAAAGGTCCAACAGGCGAGAGAGGGTGGTGAGAATGATCGCTTTGAACTGTGCTAACCGACTCATTGGGCTTATGGTTGTGGGGAGGTGGTGGTGGATGTGGCGGATCTCGAGGCGCAGTGAAGGACTCGTTGACAGGAGCGGATCCAGGTGGGAGTGGGCGACCAGCCGATCGAGAAGGTGGAGCTGGCACGTCAAGCATACTCTTTGAGGTAGGAGACTCGATAGGGCTAGAGATCGTGACACCTCCGTTAAGCTGGGTCAAATTGCCGCTAGTGGATAACTTCCTCTCGTGAGCAGGCCCTGTAGGTGTGACAGGTGACGACCTTGATAGCACCTCTTTTCTCGAGACTGTTGTTTTGAGAGAAGGGGCACCAAGAGAGTCCTCCCGCTTTGGCCGCTCTACTTTCTGAGTCGAGCTGTATGACGATGCATGAGATGTTGTTGGAGATTCTTCTCTCGATTTTTGGTCTAGAGGAGACTGCGATGGATCCAGGGGAATTGGGGAGGCTGTGAGTGACGAATCAATTTGTGGACTAAGTGTCCTGCCGGTCAAATCCATAGAAGGTGAGCCCTGTGGTGGGGAACGTGCCTCTGACTTAGAGCCCCTTCTGGATCCGGACTTCTTTGATTTCGGTACTTCTTGAAGCTTGAAGGTATCATTTTGGTTTGAGGCAACCGCAGATGCTGAAAGAGAACTAGCGTGTTGCACTCGAGGTTTGTCGTTGCCAACTATTGGAGATGCATTTGACGGAGGCTGAATTGGCTCTTTCCGCTTCCGAATGGAGTCTATCAAGTTATCTGAAGGCGTTCGACCCTTTTCTTGGTAAGCGATGTGCGGACTTGCAGGTTGCGGCGCCGGTACAGATGCAGGCTTGGGCGTTTGCCTTTCTCTTTCTGTAGATGTTGACCTCGACGACCCTGGCCGATTCTCCCTAAGAACGTCTCCATGCGTTGTGTTCCCCATCGGCCGATTGAAGTAATCTCTCCCAGATTTAGACCCGGCGTTTCTGCTGTGACCCGTTTCTACCGGTCCTTCATTGTATTTCCGAGACTTCCCAAGCGGCGATGGCCCTGGCGCAGGATTCGGATCGAGCGCAAAGGGTAGCAGTATGCCATCATCACCGTTGTCAGATGGATCGGACTGTACTATTTCCTTATAAGTGCTGGCGGGCAGGGTTATGTTCTCTGCAGCTTAATTAGCGACGTGTAAAGATATGTTTGGACGGAGATGACATGCCTTTACGACTTTCGTCAACTGAGGCCGGTGAAGCATCGCGCTGAAAGTTTGCTGGAGATGCATCCTTTCTCGACTTAGAACCTCGTGGCCGGGGTGAGACGTCGGTGGTTGGCGGCTCGGAGTACACCTCTGAAGGAGGAGTGTCCATATCCGGAGTAAAAGCACTTTGTGGAACCGCATTAGGTGGCAGTGCAGGCAAAGACTTATCCAATATAGGAGCCGCCCCGTTGGAAGTGGCGGGCGGTTTCTTTGACTTCTTCCGTCGTCGAGCCATGAGTGATTCATGGCAGGACATGCAAAATATACCTTGTGAAGTTCGCGCATATCGAAGGTTCTCTATCTTCCGCTTACAGTTTCGACAGCGGAAACAATTGGCACAAAAAGCCTGGTCACCCGTTAGGATAGCTAAATCTTCTATCTTGTTGCCACAGTGATTGCAGCTGTATGTGCAGTTGTTGCATATGAGAGATCCATCGCCAAGGAGGAGGAGGTTCGCGTCGGAGTCGAGAAGAGTGCCGCAGGTGTTGCAGCGGAAGCAATCGATATGCCATCGGTTTCCAGCTGCACGAGTGTTAGATATATTGGTTGAGGTGCACACGCAGCAGCGAAAGTGACGAGCTGCCTTGCGTGAAAGCGTATGAGGGCCCATAGCTTGGATACATACCTAATTCGAATGCCTTTCCTTCCTCCAGGATCTTTTAACGGGCAGTCAGCAAACGCAGTTCCATATGTTCGGGAGGACTTCGTGAATACCTCTCCGCAGCCCTTGCAAGGATAGACAACGTCATCCTGGTCCAGAGGAGACTCTGGGTATGCGCCTGGAGAGTCCATATCACGCCGGAATGGCTGGAGTTATGGCTATCAAACGAAGGCCGGTCGGTGTCGTTGAGCGAAGAGGCCACAGCTGCGCACGAGATTGTGGTTGCAGGCAAAATGCAGGCGATACGAAGGATGGTGAAGGCCTGTAGATCGACGGGCGGACTTGGGGGACGGACGGAAGTACGATGGCGAGCGTTCGCATGACAATCACCCAAACCTCGCGCTGACAAAAGAGTAACAACAGCTTTAGATGATAGTAGAGACTGATTACGGATTGATTATGGAGTTGTCGTTTGGCCTCCACGGTCGCTTCGACCCCCTCAAGTATGGCTCAGGATGACAGGGCTCTTGAGGGAGAGGGTGTGGGAGGCGTATCCAATGGACAGGCCGGGCTCCGTGGCCAGTGCGAGGCGACCTAGGCCGGGATTCCTGGCAGTGCGGGTATGCCACTTTTTGCTCAGGGTCCGCACTTGGCGACAAAGCCCCGATGCACCACGAGCAGCGTTGGGAAGCAGTAACGCAATTACAAAACGGTGGGTCTGGGGGGCGCTCAGGGTCTTTCCAGAGCATCGCCCCAAGCTGTGCTACGTTCGATGCGGGACAAAAAGTAAAAGGAAACTTGAACGGCGCGGAGGTCGCACGCCTCTGCATCTGCCAACCAGCGTCGCAGCTCAGCCGCAGCACAACACCCATCGCCGGGAGGTCATGAAACAAGACAAGCCGCGCTTTGGCCAGTACTCAACGCGGCAGCGCCAGCCTAAAAACTAGTCGATCAGGGCGGCCGAGGAGCGACCAAAGCCTCCTCTCGCGACTCCACATCGAAGATCGCACCATTGCGCTGACGAACTCCCCTGCCCCATCGTCACACCGTTCCAGCAGGCATTCAGAGCATCAAGAGCTGCCGGCTATATATGAGCTATTGAGCCGTCATTCCTCAGACGAACGACCTACTCTCCGTGCGCTCCTGGCTTCCTTCTGACATACATGGAAATTTGGTGAGCCTTCCTCCCGCGTAGCTCTATTCCGCAATTTGCTCGAAGCTCACGGCCAGCGCGGCAAGCCAAGCGCACGCCAGGGACCGCCACACGACGAGCTCGCTCTCATCACGTCTCCCCCACCCATTGAGAAGCGGGTAGAAGCGGGTGGGAGCGAATGGGAGTCAAAAGGCGGCTTGTGGATAAAAATAGATTTTTCTTATGGAGGGAATAATCGAGCTGTGAATGCAGTTCGCCGCCGTCAGCCTCTCATCGCTGTCATAGTTTAGCTATTCGAGAATAATGCAGGAACACCCCTCAGCATTGTCGGCAGAGCAGTGCCGTTGGCTGCGGGCGTCAGCTCTGTGCTCAGGCCTTAAAACAGCTCAGCCATCAAGTAAATGGAGGTGTGTTTCAGAAGAGCACAACGACAGATGCCGCAACACGTGTCCGCTTTCCTTCGACGATGCCGTTGGGCAGTGATCGCCAAGAGCATATTTGTGCCAAGCTTTACTCCAATTCTTCAACAGGCCACCTAATAAAGAAAGATTACCCGTCTTTTCATCCCTCTCTCTCCACCAAGCTGTAACTCCATTTACTCTCATGTCCTCTCAGACGGTCCACGACCCTCCGCACCCGGATAAATCTGCGACCAACAGACCTGACAGACGCCCTGAGACACGCTGCGGCTCACTGGTCCTGTTTCATCGTGCCGAGCGGAAATACCTGGTTCTCGGGAATAATCCAGACCACAAATAATCCTGTTCAGCAACTTAGCTTCAAATGAAGGGTGAATTGCACCAGGAGCACCCCAGGTCGGGTTTCTTCGCTTGTTCGGGCACCACAAATCACATGAGAAGGGATTCATGCTATTCTTCATAACAATACAAGTTGCCAATTGCCAGCTTCTAAAAACGACAATGAGTGCGCCGATGAGTTGGAGTAACCCGGCTCTGCCGCTAGCTGGTACCTAGAACCATTCCGAAATGCCAAACCCTCGAAGCTAAACTCGTAGCAAACTGTCAAACCACTCGGGTCGGACCGGCCTTCTGCATCGAAGTGGGTTTTATGCAGTGCCATAGCGTTTGATTCGTGTCATACAGTCGGAGCTCTAATTTCTCTAATTTCTATTATGCTCTCTGCTCCTATTTGCTGATAAACTGTCATTAAGCACGAATATTCCAGTTCAAATTGAATTTGATACCCTGGAAACATTCCGTCTAACGTTGCCCTCCTCACCATCGCGATGTGCAGAGCATTGGGCAACCATCACCCTGCTCCAAGTACCCGGTCGCATGCCCGGTTCCACGCATGACAGCACCGTAATTTCTTTTGTCGAGGAAACTCTGCACGCAAATTCAAGTACTACCTGGTTTAAGCAATCTTCGTTGTCCAAATTAGGTCAGAGGATAAGTTGTCCAAAGTAAAATCGTTTCCATAAGCACAATAGAATTAAAGACTCATGTTTCATAAACTGCCTCTAGCCTCCATTGGCCTTGCCTCGGCATGACATTCTCTCATCGGGAGTGCGGGGGTGAGCTACGGTCATAACCAGCGCAACAGTAATATGCTCATTCCTTTGAACAAGACAAGGGATTGAACACCGCACGTATGATCAGCATCTACGAAGCTAGAATCGTCACCCTTATCGGATTTCAAACTCTTTCAACAGGTTCTGAAATACTTCACGCAACTCGCTAACGTCTTTTTCCGACCCCTTCTCGACCTTCCCGCTAAAATCGCCTCCGTATCGGTTCTGCTCCTCAAAGATCCATACGTCCCCAAATACTGACACGCTTTAGTGCTCAGCCTTTCCTTCACGCCCTTTGCCGTGTCTTCGTCCCACATCCGTTTCACCTCGGCGAACAACGTGGCCACGAGAACCTTGTTGACATTCCATTCGATACACCCTTCAGTATCTCAATCAACTTGTTCGTACTAACCGACTAATCTGCAAAATAAGCAGGGCGGATCTTAAATTTCTCAGGGTTCTTCAATGCCATGACAGTGGCAGCGCCAACACTATGAATTGACGAAATGCTAGTCTTCTGGTCTCCAGATCCGAATACGGTGACAGAACGTTGACGGCCATCAATCCAAAATGCTCCTTTTCGAATGCCTGTCCAATTTGGTCGTCAATTCTTCAATCGCTTATACAGGAGCATCGGCTTCGCTCGAACGGAATAGCTGAGCATAAACTGAACCACTCACCCTAGTCATAAAAGGCTCCGACGATAACAGCCGTCCATGCAACCTTGGCCTCTCGTGCCCTCACCTCGAGATATTTTTGGGCTTTTATCTTTGGCTCAAAGATGATCAGTTTCTCTGCGTGCTCATTAGAAGTGTCACTGCTGAAGTTAGGCGTGATGAGATGCTGGACTCCGACCTTGATGGCGGCTTCAACCACGTTTTTCTAATACTCCGCTACAGCAGGGTTAAAGGCTTCGATAATGGCGTCTTGTTCTTTGAAGGCTGCTACAAGCGAGGCCTGGGACTGGTAATCAGCCACTCATACTGAGACCGAGCTTGGGAGACCTAAGTCGGAACCACTGGATGTGGAACGAGAGTATACGGTTACAGTAAAAGAGGCATCGATGAGCGCTTGAACAGTCTCACGGGCAACATCGCCGGTCCACAGAACTGTCAGTCAATTCGAATAGAACATTCCTAGCCTTGGCCTACCTATTCGAGAACAGCGACAGATTGTATCGTCATTATGTAGTCCTTTTGAAAGCAATAGGAAATTCTAGGTGTTGGGGCAACAGCAATAAGACCACAGCAGCTAACTTGATTTGCTCAGAAGATATCTGAAGTCTCTAGATTATACTATAATCTTGTCCGCTCTTTCATATCTTTTATACCACACGCGAGTAGATTCGTATAGCGGATAACCATAACCATCTCCGCAGGCCTCCGCATCTTGCTTGCAAAAGATCGTATAGTCTTGGCATTGTGTTCTCGGGATTCCGCAAGGACGCCGGGATTTGCTGATGGCGCCATCCCATTTTTAATCAGCCACCTCAGATCGCGACATTTCTTTCTTCCCACCCTTGCCGCAACTTTTCAGCCATCAACGTAATCGTGCACTCACGAAAGTGGCTTGACGATAACTGAAGCCACAGAGGCTTCATCCTGAAACGTCTTAGCCAAGCCAGCACGCCGCATTCGCTTCTCCAGACTCCCCGACGGGGTTCGAGATGGGTCAACAAACTATTGATCTGGTGTCGATCACTGCTATATTAGGGTTAGATCAGGGGTGTCTATGACTCATCCACCTCTTATATATATATGGTCTCTTTTTCTTCATATATCAATCTACACACGAGTTCCTCATCTGGTATTTTCCAGTAAAATTATTGCTCTTAGAAATTAATAATCCTAAATGGTCCTTGATCTGAAATACGTCTACCTTAAAAGGACGAGCTTGGGCGAATTAAGCTTCAGTACGAGACGACTAAACGCGCTCGAGAATTTTCAAATTATGCCCGTGACAACAGCCGGTTGCCAAATACCCCTGTTATGCAGGGCACAGCAAGGTTGATGTAGATCCTGTAGACCCCTAGCATAACCACAAGCTGTTTCTGTATTTGGGCAAAATTCCTCAACGTCCTGCCAACCCCTTATCTCTTTTTGTTGGATTTGCTCGGCAAGCTTTTCTAGTAATCTAAGATTCCCGTCTCCGACCGCTTCTAAGTACCCGTATATCTTTAAGGGTCCCAGAGTTCTACAAGTGACTGCAGAGCAATAATGAGCAGAATGAGGAGTAAAAGGCATGAATACATACATCCTGTAAGGAATTATTTGCTGCGTTGTTATGCAGATATGAACACTTCGTTGTCCCTGTACTTCGTTGCATCAGCCGGTGGCTCGTCAGACTATCCTCTTATCACACGGCACCACATGGCCGACGAGTTCGGGGTACCGTTTTCCCTTTCGCCGTTGCTATCAGTGAGCATCGTGATACGGGAGTGTAAACCTCTAGCCGTCCAAGGCTTGGTGTTGGGGGTGTTGGATCCATACAGTGAACGTCTATATTTTCCATTGATATAGGTTATCACTTACCCTGGGTAACCCACAAGTGGCCAAATAGCCTAGAGCTAAGGCAGGACCTGATCTTAGGTTGGCACAAGGAAGTTGGATAACCACAGGCAAGTTTAATAGAAGTTATCTCATAAATCCGACGCTTCGCAGAAGATTTAGGTGACCCAGACTTGCGGGTAACAGGCTTGACAGCCCTGTTAAACAGCCAGCCTATCAGCTGACAGTATCAAGATATTATTAGAACAGGGTCTAACAGCCTAAACCATAAAGGGAATTTTTAATTTATTATTATCTTAAAACCCTCTAGCTACTATATAATAAAGAAACTAAACAGGCGATAAGCCAGGGGGACGCAGGTGTCTTCCCAGCGTTTCCTACCTTTAACACTGGGGGGCTAAGCCAGCCATCCCAAGCCTCAACGGGCCAAAAGCGACGCCGCGCGACATCACCAGACCGAACAGGGACACAAGGGACACATGGGACACAAGGGAGAGGACGCCCAGTAGGAAGACCCCCATGGACGGCTACGGCAAGTTCAAGGCCGGGACAATCAAGAATTAGATTTAACGCGGTAAACACAACACACGCAGCTGGCTTATAAGGGGCACACAGCCAACCGGCGAGAACGGGGGAAGAACCGGAGGTAATAACAGACTTAGATTTAGAAAGGCTAGTAGGAACATAAGACATAGGAATAGAAAGCTCTATATAAAATGAGTAATGGCCAGGGAGTAAATACAGGAGACGGAAGTTCTGAATATTTTAGAAAAAGTGGAAACGGAAGAAGCGAGGAGCGAAGGAGAGGTAAAGGACCCCCACTGGGGGTCCGCCACTTGACCATTATACAGTATAACTGCGGCAATACGAACCACCGTCTAGCAAGGCCCCTACTAGACAGTCTAGACCTAGAGAAATACCATATTCTTGCCATACAAGAGCCGTACTACAATACCTACATATAATTGATATACTGCCCCTAAGGATTCTAGCTCCTGTATAAACCAAAAGCAGCCACATGCGTATGCTTTATGATTAGCAAAAATATTAGCCTTGCCTTATGGTTATGGCAGGCAGTTAACCTAGATATTGCAGTTATAACCATCCAGATATATAGGGGACTAGTATAAATCATTAATGTCTATAACCCTAGGGTCGAAGGGGTAGTATAGACAGAGAATATTATATCTATAATAAGCTTGCTAGAAACTGAACACGCGGAGTTTATCCTACTAGGAGACATAAACCTCCACCATCTATGGTGGGGGGGCATCCATATTGCTGCTGATTAATAGGTAGAGTGCCTACTAAGAGCTATAGACAATGGGGGCCTTAAGCTAGCTACCCCCCTAGGTGCAATTATATAGCAATGGGGCACTGCCAAAAGTACAATTAATCTTATGATTATGGATGAAAACCTATACCAGAGACTTAAAAGGTGCTCCCCTAAAGAAGAATAGGCACTTACCTTAGACCATATCCCTATCCAGATACAACTAGATCTGGACATTAAGGCGCAACTAAATGGTAAAAGATACGCAATAAGGAAGCTTAATATAGATAGCTTTCTTAATATAATTAAATAACAACTCTAAGACCTAGAAGAAATCCACCTAATACCAAACAAGCAAGGCTTATTGGCTACCCCTAAGGAAATTAATTAAAGACTAGAAAGGATCCAGGCAGCAATTAAAAGCGGGCTAAAAGAGCACTGCCCGGTTTCAAAACCAGGCCCCTACGCGCGATATGTATGGTCCGCATAGTGCGCGGCCCTTGTAGCCGGCCAACGACGAGTAAGGAGGAAATATACAAGCAGCCACAATTCTGAGGATAAGAGACGATATAAAGACATAAGAAACCAGCTAAAGAATACCCTAAGAAAAGAAGTAAGGAATAACTGGAGATGGTTTATAAACGAATATACTACTAACCCAAGTCTCCCCTATAACAAGGGCCTTTGGACCATAGCGAAATGGGTAAAGAAAAAGGCGGGACGCCTAGTAGAAGATCTACACCTACCACCCCTATAAAGAGCAGGCGAACTATAGGCCATAAGCAATAATAACGAGAAGGCAAAGATCCTTATAGAAAGATTTTTCCCTTAACCGGCTCTAGCAGACCTTAGTGACATTACTGGTGAAATACCGGTGACTCGCCTAAGGGTCGACAGCGATATAATAACTAAAGAAATGGCCAGAACTATTAGCCGCCTTTTAAATAACACAGTACCAGGACTAGATGGGATCCTAAACGAAGCCCTAAAGACCTGTGGACCACTTATAGCACTTTAGCTTGCAGATGTAGCCAGAGTATGCTTTATAATAGGCTACTACCCGCAACTTGGAAGATCCATGACGACGGTTGTCTTATAAAAAGAAGGTAAAGCAGACTACTTAATCCCAGGAAGCTACTGCCCTATTGCCTTAGAAAACACCCTAAGCAAGATCTTAGAAAAGGTTATAGTGGACTATATAGTAGACACGGTAGAGGAACACGCCCTACTACCATAAAGCCAAATAGGGGCAAGAAAGAATCGCTTAACGCTATTAGCACTTACACTACTCGCTGCTACCATTAAAACTGCATAGGCTATGCGAAAGGACTTTGTAGTATTAATACTTAGCCTAGATATTAGCGGCGCCTATGATAATATACCCCATAAGCGTCTCCTATATATCCTTAGGGCAAAGGGCTTCCCAGAATGGATTATTTAGTTTATTTAAGGATTTATAGGCCAGAAAGAAACGTTACTAGTCTTTAGTAGATACTAGAGCCCCCCTATTGCAGTTGTAATAGGAATACCACAAGGATTACCTCTATCGCCTATACTCTTCCTCTTCTTTGTAAGCAACCTGCTTAACACCTTTAAGGAAGGGGCAACCTAGGGGATAGGCTTTGTTGATGATATAAACCTAATTATATATAGGCCAACAGCCGCAGAGAACTGTAGGACACTAAAGAAAGCCTATAACACCTATATAGAATAGGCAAGATAACATAGAGTCCAATTCTTACTAGAGAAATACCAGCTAATCTATTTTATAAGAAAACATAACTAATCTGCAGATCTTTAGCATATAATCTATATCTAAGGCTTTGGGGGTTAACTGGTTTAAGGCCTAAGGGTATTAGGAGTGTGGGTAGATAGCAAGCTCTGGTGGAGCGCACATATAGCGCAAACGGCCCGTAAGGGCTAAGTATAGTATATTGCCATGTCTAGGATCGTTAATTCTATATAGGGTCCATGCTTCTAGAGGTCACGCCTACTATATACAGCAGTTGTCTGGCTAACTATGACGTATAGATCTAGTATTTAGGCCACTAGAGAAACTAAGAAAGGCCCCCCTAAATCACTCCTTAAACTACTCCAAAAGGTCCAAACAGCCTGCCTTAGGAGTATAATAGGCGGGTATAAGCGAACGGCCACAGCACTGCTTAAGAAGGAAGCCAATATTCCCCCCCTACAACTATATATTGAAGCCGATGCAATGCAAAGGGTGTAAAAGGAACGCAACTCTAACGTTATAAAGTATATTAAGACACGCCTAAATAAACTATGGAGGGACCCTAGGGTGCCCTATAGGAGAAGGAACCAACAACCCCAAAGTAGGAAAGATATATTAGGAAAACAGGTGGAGAAAACAGAAGAAGAATAATACGGCACTAGGGCCCAGGCCTATATAGAGGAGGAAGGGAGACGCATAAGAGGCCAGCAAAGACAACAGTAAGGGAGAGAAAGGAGCCAAAGTAGAGCATAAAAGAGTACTGGAAAACCATCTACCGTAACATAATACTGGTTAGACCGACGCTGGAGAGACAAATGGGAGTTAAAGGTACAGAGGTAGACTTAGGCAAGGGGAACCTAAGCCGTAGCATAGGTAACGCTATAGGGGGTAAATACCTAAGGGCTCTAAGAGGGCCTAATAAAGGCAGAAAATATAATGGCAACACTCTTAAGAACAGGAATAATAGGACTAAAAGATTAGCTTCACTGGGTAAGTGTCCCAGTAGGTAGCCCAAGGTGCGAATATAGCTGGCCAAAACAGACACCAAAACATGTAATACTGTTATGCCCCTTACGCACTAGCCGAGAAGCAATGCTCTTAGCAGCTAGCACAGAAAACTATAATACACTACTCTTAATATAGAAAGGCCTTAAGGCGGCTACCCGGTGGCTTATTGGCCAAAATATGCTAGACCAGTTCTGGGTTGCAAAGGAAATAGCAATAGAAAGCAAAGGGGCGAGTAATAGGCGCCCCCTAATAACTCTACAGGAGTAGAGTACAGTGTGTAATACTAGCGCGTCCGTAGGTTTGTTACGGCAGCAGTGGTTCCCAAGGAGGTTAAAAAGTAAGGTAGTAGAGCACCACTGGTAACTCGCAGGCGACTTGCAAGCGAGCCCCAAAAGGCGGGGAGATGGATCACGGGGTTTTCTTAAATAGAGTTTTCTCCCCATATGTATATAAGGAGTAGTCCGCGTGGGCCCAACAGGGATCCGAATCGGACGTTAAGCAATGAATAATAATAATAATAATAAAGAAACTATAAAGGGATACCCAGAATTCCTTAATTAGCCTAGTCCTTTAAGCATTCTGTTGCCTTAAGTATTCGTATACTTGTTTTTATACAATCCCATAAAACTCTACGTTAAGAGCCTAAAAATACTTTCTCTGGTTTATTACTTATTCTAGGTATAGAGAAAACTTTAATTATAAGCTATAAGAGTTGTTTATATCTCTCTTACTACTAACTCCACCATTAAATAGCCGTTGTTTTACTATCTAGCATAATTAGGTTCTTACTAATATAATTATTAAACTCATCCTAGCTTTATGGACGAGTATACTTTAAAATATATAGCTAACGAGCCTTATAGAAGGCAGAGAGATTTTCCTCTGGTTAAAGAGTAGATTTACTAGTACTTTCAGACTTATATGGCATAGTTAAAAGTGGTGCCTTATTACGGAATCCCTCCTAAAGCTTTTATATGGTGTAGAGCTGTTTCTCTCCTTTAATTATAATATAGTTATTCTTATTTTTAAGGAAAGCCATATAATATTATAGGTTAAGAATTCGTACCGCTAGATAGTATAGAGAATTATTTAGCTTCTTAATATACTTTATAAGCTTTTCCTTAGCACGTTAGAGTTAAAGTGCTATAAACTTATCCTTAGCCTTAGTGGCTATTACCTAGTAGGAAAAAATTAGCTAAAGAAATATTAAGAGTATTATATAACATACTAATATGTCTTATATTAGATCCTTAAGAATATTAATTAATTCTAGAACCCTTTTTAGTATTATACAATCTCCCTAAAGAAATAGAGTTGCTTTATAAAAAGACTAAATAAAGTTATAAATTATACAAAGATGTACCCATTTACTTATTATAAGAATATCCTCTTTTAAGATACTATCCTAGTAATATTCTATATAGAGTTAAAGCCTAGCCTTCACTCTATCCTCTAAAGCTATACTTAATATATTATACTAACTATTCCATCTTATATAATTATTAAGAGGAATAATTTTAAGTGCATGTTCTTTAAACTATATTATATAATTAGCTAATTTACGGATGTGTATAATAAGGTTATAGAGCTTTCCCATAGGGCCTATAATATCTTAAATATTCTTGCCTTTTTTAGCTAATAATAGCTCTGGTTCTTTACCCTTCTTTTTCCTCTTATCTTTTGCTATTGCTAGCTATAGTACTAGTTATATGGGCTCTTCCTTATCCTCTTCTTCTTAATCCTAATCCTCTTTGTTATATAACTCTATAAGCTTCTTATTCTTCTTTAATTTAAATAGGAAGGCCTAGATAATAAAATTAATAATATACCCCTAGTAGCGAATTCTTTAATATATTATATTCTAGGTAATTTTATATTTAAGCCTAAGCCATTAGCCTATTATATAATAAAGAATATTATTTAATCCGGTATTATTGCCAATAAGAGCTCTAATCTTTGCTGCAATTTTATACTTAATAAGAATAGGATAAAGTGCCTCCTATTAATCTATACCACTCTAACTATATACGGTATAAAGGGCAATTAAGATATTTTAGTATTTGTCTTAGATATTAAGAAAGCTAGCATAGATTCTAAGGAGAAGAGAATAATTAGGATAGGTCTAGATGTGACGGTTCGTCTACATAGCTATCATCGAGGCGTCGTCGGTCACGGATCAACGTTGCCCCAACGTTGCCCTAACGTTGCCCCGACGACCGAACATGTACATAGTCGTCTACCGCGCCCCTTTCTTTAAGCCCTTACCTTAGTCTATTCATAATATAGCCCCTTATTATTACTTAATCTATTAGATCGCTCCCACGGAAAGCTAGCCATAACATTAGACTAAGGTTAACCTCAACTGGCCTATAGAGGCAATATAATACTAGGTCCAACAGTTAAATGCATAGCTAGACAGAGAGCTATTCTACCACTATAACTACAGACCAATTAACCCTCTAAGCCCTGCTTGAGGTAGGTAATTACAACAGCGGATTAAGCAGCTAAAAGAAGAGACTGCAGTAATTAGATTAAAAGGATCACCCTAATTACAATCTTAGTAGCAAGAGTTACCTAAGAAAGCAAAAGAGACACTATAGCAAAAAGGAGCGTGTTAAGGCCTAGCGCGCTAAAGATAGCTACCAACCCAACGCTAGCAGCACGTAAGGAACCCGTAGACGCGTCATTTAAGCCGCCGGAGCTCCAACCGTACTACGGCGAGACGGAGCTCGCGGACGATATAAAAAGCAAATAGAACCGTCTTATGGCGTAATTGGAAGACGATGAGAACCCTATATACTTTAAAATAGAGATAAAAAGAGAGTACACAGCCACGACCACCTAAAGCCTAGCCGCGATCCCTATAACCAAACTTATAAAAGAGCTGAAGCTCTAGGAAATACAAAGAAAGGCAATGGAATAGTAGATTACTATGCTATGGCGTCTTATAAACAACCACGCGTATAAGGCCCTTGATAGGAAAGAGGAGGCTAAGGTAAAGATAGCAGAGCTTAAGGAGCACTTGGACAATAGGATAGATAAGCTCCGCAAGGCTAATTGGAAGATATTAAGGATGGGCCGTAAGGTCACTATACAAGCCCCAAATTGGGAAGATAGCAAATAAGGAAGCACACCGTTATAAACAATATAAGAAGGGACACCACTCTCTTAGACAAGCAGTATTATAAGCTTAAAACGCATGGTAAAGTTTCTAGACTCACCTACGCTGACAGATAGGAAAGAGCCTACCTATTATACCTAGAGCGGCTATATATAAAATAAGCTTTAATCTAATGCAGACTGGTTCTATTAAGACAACCTAGATTAGGAAGAGGATATAAAAGTAGTGTATATTAAAACGCGTGTAGGAGGCAAAGCTTATAACCACCTCTTACCCTACCTAGAGGTAGAGCGCAATGCGGAACGCAACCCTACCAGCAAAGAAGTACTTAAGTTCCTAAAGAATGTCTTTAAAGACCTAGATTGCCGCATTAAGGCCCAGCAGGAGCTTAAAAGCCTTAAGATGCTATACCTAGGAGACTTTAATGATTTCCAATCTAACTTTATATGGCTAGCAAATATCTTAAGGATGCCACAAGATTAGTGGAAAGAGGAGCTTTATAATAAGCTTTATAACAGCCTACGCGTTTAAATAGAAGTTAAGGTAGTAGATAAAGACTATAGCTTCTAGGCCTATTACAAGACTACCTAATAGTATGCCTAAGGTCTAAAGTAGATAGGCAAGAAATAAAGTAACTATAGAGCAGCCTAGGCTAGTAAGAGAGCTTCTACTAGGGGCGCTAAAGAAACCAAAGGTCCCCCCTCTTTTTAGTAGCCTCTAACTCTAGCACCAGCCGCAAAAGCGCCAGTTACCTGCTTTAACTATAGCAAGTAAGGACACTACTCTAATAACTATACAGCGCCAAAGAAGATAAAAGCTAAAGCAATTAACCAAAGTAAAGAGTATAAGATAGTTACTAACTTAGCAAAGTCAGAAAACAAGCAGCTCTAGGAGAAGTCTCCTGCCTAGAGTAGATCGGAGCAATTAATACAGCGCCTATACAGCTAAAGGAGATCTTAGGAGGCGCAGCCCTTACAACGCTATACAGGATCGCGCTAGGCGGCGTGGCTTTTAATATAATAAGCCTGCTCAACTCTAGTGCGGGCGGAGAGGCCTTTATACACCATAAGCTACTGCTAATTATTAAGCAATAACTATAACCAAAGCTCTACAAGATTAAAGGACAAGGAGTCACCGTATCTAGCTATAACAATCAGCAGATAGACATAATTAGATAGCTCTTTAAGGCAAACCTAGTTATAGACAGTTAACAAGTCCCTACATAGTTCCTATTCTGCAATATAGGCCGCCACGATCTTCTTATTGGCTATAGGTAGTTTAAGAAGACTAGGGCCCTTATTAATTGCAAACACTAGGTCTTAGTATAGCAAACTAAGAAGAACTACCATGGCAGGTAGGACGTAATTATACCAAGAAAGGAGCTCCTACCCCCACTAATCAACAAGGATCACTAGAGAGATGCAGATTAAAGAGACGCACTGCTAGATTAAGAGTTCAAGTCTACCCTCTAATGCATCCTTAAACGTACAGTCGCGATCAGTAAACTTTAAGAGAAGAAGTCCTCTACTAAAATTAAGCTAAAGGAACAGGCTAAGCTAAAGCAAGCCAAGCGGACCCTATACAACTATAGGCATACTTAGAAGATTAATACCCAAGATACAATTAGGAAAATGGAAGACCAGCTCTACCCTAGGCTAGCTTTATTATTAAAGCTAAGAGCAAGGAGGCCTTTATCTACTAGGGAGTTTAGAGCAGCAGACATCACGCTACTTAAGGTAAGGAACTTCCTACAAGGAGCGAAGCGTAGGGATATAGTAATTGGATATACCAGCCTCTATAAAATAGACCAACTAATAGAGGATAAGAAGGCACAAGACGCTCTACCTAACAATAAGGAAGAACTTCGCCGGCTTATCTACAAAAAGCTGCTGCAGCCCTACCAAGAATACGCTAACTGTTTCTTAAAAGCTATATCTAATACACTACCACCACATCGCGAGGGGGTAGACTATAATATTATTCTTAAAGGCAACAGCCGCGATCTAGCTCCTAGCCCGCTATACAATATATCGCTAGAGCAGCTAGAGCTTATCAAGGTCTACCTATAAAAGCACCTATAGAAGGGGTTTATTATACCAAGCAACGCACCCTTTATAGCTCCAGTTCTATTTACTAAGAAACCAAGAGGGGGGTGGCGATTCTATATTAACTTTTAAAAGCTTAATGCAATTACTAAGAAGAACCGCTACCCGCTGCCATTAATTAAGGAGACATTAACCAGGCTATTAAGAGCTAAAATCTTTACCAAGCTAGATGTTTAATAGGCTTTCTACTATATACGGCTAAAGGAAGAGGTAGAGAAGTTAACTACCTTCTATATAAGGTACAGATTATACAAGTACCGTATTATACCCTTTGGACTATATAACGGCCCCACGTCCTTCCAGAGATTTATTAATAATGTCCTTTTTAACTACCTGGATAATTTCTATACAGCCTATATAGACAACATCCTCATCTACTTAGACAACCCGCTAGAGTATAAAGTCTACATTAAAAAGATCCTATAAAGGCTTTAAGAGGCAGGCCTATAGGCGGATATTAAAAAGAGTAAGTTTAATATTATAGAGACAAAGTTCCTAGGTTTTATTATTGGTACTAACAGGATTGCTATAGACACCAACAAGCTAGCTATAATTAAGGATTAGAAGCCCCCTACTTCTATAAAAGGGGTACAATCCTTCCTAGGATTCTGTAACTTCTACTAGGCCTTTTTAAAGGATTACGGCCGAGTCACACAACCACTTAGTAAGCTTATAAAGAAGGGAGCGTGGCACCCACTAGGGGAGGAGGAGCTTAAAGCCTTTAAACAAGTCAAGGCCCTTATACTATTGGGCGGTGTAATAAAGCACTACTTACTGTTCTAAGATACCCGTGTGGAGATTAATATAAGTGATAGAGTAGTAGCTAGGGTACTAAACTAGCTACAAGATAATGGGACCTAGAAGCCAGTAGCCTTCTTCTTAAAGATAATATCCCCTAAAGAGATGCGGTATAAGATCCATAATAAAGAGATACTAGCAGTAATAAGAGGCCTATAGGAATAGCGAGGTCACCTTATTAGCCTCCAGTGTATACCCTTTATAGTAATTACAGACCATTAAGCCCTTGAGTACTTTATAACCAAGAGGCTACTAAATCTATAGCAGGCCCGCTAGGCAGACCTACTAGCTAATTTCTATATACGGATTACCTATAGGCCAGGCACGGCGAATATAGTAGCTGATACCCTATTATAAAAGCAAGAGGACCTAAAGATGCAGAAAGAGAAGGATATAGCCGTACGTACTATATACTTAATTAACCCCGCCCTTATAATTGCTATACTAGAGGAAACCTCTAGGGACCCCCCAATGGCAGCAAATCACAAATGGGAACCGTATAAGCTGGTTAATTAGGTCCTCTAGGCTAATTAAACTAGTAAGTCGCTAGTAGGGCTACGTCAGCTAGCTAAGCAAGACTAAAAGGGCTAGAAACTCCAAAAAGGGCTACTAACCCACTTTAGTAAGCTAATAGTCCCTAATACTAACTGCCTCCGTACCTACCTTATTATAGAGGTACACTCTTACCAGGTAACCGCTCACTTAGGTAAAATAAAGACTAGGAAACTTATAGCAGACTAATACTATTGGCCAGAACTACCCTTAGACTACAATACCTATATAAGAAACTGCAGGGCCTATAGAAGAACCTATATACCTTAAAACAAAACCCCAGGCCTACTGCACCCCCTACTAATTGGTGAACGCTGCTAGCAGCACATTTCTTTTAATTTTAAGTCCTTCCCAACGGATAAAAAGGGCTTTAATAACGTCTTTATAGTCATTAATTAACTAGGCAAGAGAGCCTTCTTACTACCCTACTATAAAACTACTACTATAGCTAACGCAGCAAACCTATACTACCAACACGTCTGGCGCGTGTACGGCCTCCTAGAGACAGCTATATTAAATTAAGGACCCCAATTTATCTCAGCCTTTATAGACAAGCTATATAAACTAACTAGTATTAAGTAAAAGCTCTCTATATCCAGTTACCTATAAACTAATGGTAATATAGAGGTACTAAACCAGTATATTGACTAACGCTTAAGGCCCTTTATTAACCACTACTAGGACAATTAGTTAGAGCTCCTCCCCTATATGGACTTTATACAGGCAATCTTACCATATAAATCCACTAGCTTTGTACCATATAAGCTAGAGCTAGAATTTAAGCCAAGGCTTTACTTTAACTGGGAGGAACGTATATAAGCAACCTTAACACCTTATAAGAAGCTAACACGATAAGAAGCTTAGGCTTTCACACATAGAACCTAGGACGTAGTTAAATAGGCAAGAGATAACCTAGTAAAGGCCTAAGAGTAGCAGACAAGGCAAGCTAATAGGCACCGTCGCGAACCAGACTTTAGAGTAGGTAATTAAGTATACGTTACTAGAAAGGGCTGGGCTACTAACTAACTAAGTATCAAGCTAAATAGACAGCTCGTAGGGTCCTATAAGATTCTAGGCATAAAAGGACACTCGTATATTATTAACCTACCCCTAAATATAAAGATGTCAAACGTCTTCCATGCCGATTAACTATAAAAGGACCCAAATAACCCCCTGCTAGGCCAAAACAGGGAGCTAGAGAAGCCAGTTCTAATCAATGGCGAGCCGGAGTATAAGATTAATAAGATCCTTGCTAGTAAAACCTACCACAGAAGGCTATAGTATAAGGTTAACTGGGTAGGCCATGACCTAGACAACACCTAGTATAACGCAGACGGCTTTATCAGCGCCCCCTATAAGATTAAGACATTCTATAACAAGAGACCCCATAATGCCGGACCACCTATACAGCTGCTATAATAGCTAGAGGCGTATCACAAGGACATAGATCTAAAGCCCTTGGAGGAAGATAATAAAGCAGAGAAGGACGGAAGGGCAAGACAGATAAGGAGAGCCTGACTACAAGGATCGAGGGCGATCCTCCTGGCTTAAAGGGGGGTGATGTAACGGTTTGTCTACATAGCTATCATCAAGGCGTTGTTAGTCACAGATCAACGTTGCCCCAACGTTGTCCTAACGTTGCCCCGACGACTAAATATATACATAGTCGTCTACCACGCCCCTTTCTTTAAGCCCTTACCTTAGTCTATTCATAATATAGCCCCTTATTGTTGCTTGATCTATCAGATCGCTCCCACGGAAAGCTAGCCGTAATACTAGATATTAACAGTAAGATAGATATTTGTTTTTGCAGATTAAAGTGCTCTTTATATAATATCTTAACTCTTAATAAAGTGCTTAGAGATCTAGTCTAATATTATTAAATAATGTTTAGGGATAAATAAAGGTGCTTTTTAATTTAATGCTTTAATAAAAGTATAAAACTCCTTCTATTCTATATATAAGAATGGAAGCTGTTATACAATAATAAGATCCAAAAGTGCTTATTTTATAGTATTCTTCTATACTATACGCTTTAGAACCTCGCCCTTAAGACCTTATATTTCTCCCTTTACTAGAAGCCTTTGGTATAGTTATTAAATAGAACTTTTTACCTTATCTTTTATTATTATATATGGACTATTCTCCTCTTAACTCTATTAAACTTTATATTTCTTAAAATAAAGTTATAGTCTTTGCGTTAAGGCGTAATGTCCTTTTAGATCTTTAGGAGAGTAATATTTATAAAAGTAATTCTTCTTTATTTACTTCTTTTCTTCTGCTATTACCATATAAGTATATTTATGGATTAAGGAGTGGGATCTAGAAAACGCGGTTGTTTAATATATTAAGGTTAAGCTTGTATTAGTATTAGCTTTAATAGGGTTTAAAAGAGTAGAAGGTATGTTACTTTTAAAGGAGTTATTACTATAAAGATTATTAGATAGAATTTCACTAGGGTAGGCCATATTAATAAGGTTATAGATAGGGGGTATTATCTATTAGAAAAATTTAGATTGCCAAGCCCTGTTATAACAGCAGTCTGATAGACAGCCCTGTCAGCTGACACCCTATCTATTTAATAGGTTTGACAGGGTATTCTGTTAGCCGCAAGTCTGTTTAGTGTTAGCGACTCAGTCAATCGAGGCACGAGTACGGCAAGAGGGACGCGCAAGCCTGTACAATTGGTAGTCTATAAACGAGGATCCAAAGCTAGAGAAAGGAAGGAGAAGAATAGTAGCGCCGCTTGATATTTTATGCGGTCCTCAAGTCACGTAACTCGCGTCTACCATAATCCACGTCTGCCAAGATCCACCATTTTCTACCAGCGCCGTAACATTACCCCCCCCTTCCAAAAAAGCCTGCCCTTAGGCTTTGTATGTCTATATTATATCCATGGGGTATTCTTGTCTTTATGCTTAATAGGCAGCCTATTGTCTTTACTATACCAGCACTCTATTTACTTGTTGAGGTACTTTAGGGGTCCGGGTTTGTTAGGGTATTGGTTATAGAATTCTTTAAGTCTCTAGGGGCAGCCTATAAAGTTCCAGGCGGGGTACCAGGTTGGGTCTAGATTGTAGCCTTTCCATTAGATATAGTATTGTAGCGTTCCTTATACTAGTTTACAGGCTAGTATTTTATTAACTTCCTATTCATCGTCGCTATTAACTTAAATTGGCAGGGGAGGCTTATTCTTTTATCCAGGTAGTAGGTTATTTATAGCCTTCCGTAGCTTATCCGGCAAAAAGATAGAATAGACTTTAATTAAGTCTAGGAGCTTAACCTTATACAAGTTGCCTTCTTTATTAAGGATCTTATATAGTCCTACTATCTTATAGTCTAGCTTGCGGCTAGGCCGTTCTGTCTTTTAGTTCTTTATTATAACCTAGACCCTATTATCTATAGTAAAGTCAGGCTCGCGCCTATGCTTATTTGCCTACTATTCCATTAATCTCTAAGCCTTTTTTAGATTTATATAGGCTACTATCTAAGCTTCTTTTAAGCGTTTGGTATATTACTAGGCTTCCTTATAAAACAGTTTTTCGCGTACGGTCTGTGGCCCCTTTGGTCTTTCCCAGTTAAAGCTTATATAGGGTAAGTATCCCATTTCTAGCTAAATAGGTACAAATCCCGTAGAGTTATAGGGTAGGGTTGCCTAGGCGTAGTCTATTAGGGGTAGCAGTTCGCCCTAGTTATCCTAGAAGTAGTTAATAAAGGGCCAGAGCCTCTAGTCTAAGTATTAATTTATAATCTCCGTTTAACCATCTATCTAGGGGTGGTATACTATAGAAAGCCTTAGCTTAATACCAAGGATCCAAGTAAACTTATTCTAGAAGGCTAATATAAACTATAGCCCGTAATTGGATATAATAGTATCTAATAGTCCGTAAATTCGGTAGATATAATAGATATATAGTTAGGCTACCTCCTTAGCATCAATATCCTTATAATAGGGGATTAAGAACGGGCGCTTGCCAAAGCGGTTAACTAGGATCATTACTATATTATATCCGTTACGGTCCGTAGGCAGCTCATAAAAGTCTATAAAGATATGCTACTAGGGGCGTTCTAGTATTAGGAGTAGCTTTAATAGTCCTAGGGTTTTATCCTATAGAATTATAAACCTACGGCAGTTATTACAGTTCTATATATAGCGGTTAATATCTATAACCATTCTAGGCCAGTAGTAACTGTTACTAATAATCTTATAGGTCTTATTCTTTCTGGGGTAGGCCATAGAGACCTAGGTATATACTTCGGCAATAAGCCAGGTCCGTAAATTCTATTCCTCTACCACCACTAGCTGTTTCCAGTGCTTAAGCAGTCCGTTTTTAAGGGACTATAGGCTAGTAGCATCCTTTACCTTTTCGCGGTACTCCTATAGAGAAGGGGCCGTACAGTTTGCCTATAGCAGTTTATTAATAAGGTTAAGTTCTATAGAGTTAATAGGACATATCTTAGCATCTAAAGGGTCTGTATTTAGCTCTACCTATATCCAGGGGTTAAGGTGCTCTAGTTATAGTAGTATCTAGGTTTATAATAAGATCTTTATAGCCGCCTAGTTACCTAGGTCCTATTTATACCTTATAAGAGTATCCGCACGGTTTATAGCGCTTAGTCTATATATAATTAAGAAGTTAAACTAAAATAGAATATCCGCCTAGCGTGCCTGCTGGGCTATAAGGGCCTTAGTTATTATAAAGTATTCTAGGGCCTTATAATCTAAAACTACCTTAATAGGCTTAGGGGTCCCCTCTAGCTATACACGCCATTACTAAAAGCTAGAGACAATAGCCAGCATTTCTTTATTATAGATGTAGTAGTTCAGCTTAGCATCTATTATAGTCTTCAAATAGTATGCAACAAGGTGCTATTCTCCATTTAGTTACTTCTAGAAGAAAACGCCGGCTATTGCGCTATTTAAGGCATTAGTTTCTAGCATCAAGGGCCATTCTAGGTTAAAGTGGGTAAGTAAGGGAGCCAATACCAGCCGTTTTTTAAGCTCATTAAAGGCCTGCATATATATAGCGTTAAAGTAGAATGGCCGGTCTTTCCTAGTAAGGCGGTTAAGAGGCTAGGCGATCCTACTATAGTTCTTAATAAAGTGTTAGTAGAAGTTACAGAAACCTAAAAATAATTACACCCCTTTTATGGTCCGTGGGGGTATCCACTAGTTAATTACGGCCGTTTTTTCTAGGTCGGCCTTAATTCCATCCGTACTAATAATAAAACCTAGGTACTTTATATGCTTAACACTAAATTCTAATTTCCTAATATTGGCCTAGAGACTAGCCTCGCGGAGCCATTATAGGACTTTATAGACATACTCCTCGTGTTCTAACTCATTCTTAGAGTAGATTATAATATCATCCAGGTAAGCCGTATAGAAGTTATTAAGGTAGTTAAAGAGTATATTATTTATATATCGCTAGTATGTAGCCGGTCCGTTAGTTAGTCCAAAAGGAAGTACTTTACATTTATATATTCCGTAACAGGTCCGAAATATAGTAAAATCTTTTAATCTAGGGTCTATCCTAATCCAGTAAAAGGCCTAACGGATATTAAGCTTAGTAAAGATTTTAGCTCTACTTATTTGGGTTAAAGTCTTATTAAGTAAGGGCAGTAGGTAGCGGCCCTTGCAGGTTATATTATTTAGTTTATAGTAGTTAATGCAGAAACAAAGTCCTCTATTTAGCTTTTTGGTAAAGAGAATAGGCGAGTTAAAAGGGGCTTAACTAGGTTTAATAAAGCCCTTATTTAGGTTATCAATAAGGTACTGCTTTATAGCCTATAATTTGGCAGTAGACTACTAACGAAGGGGGCTATAGCTAAGTATGTCTTCCTTATTTAGCTCAATCTCAATCTTATAGTCGTATGGTTGGTAAGGCGGGAGTATATTTAATACTACCTTAGAGAACACGTCCTTAAATTTCTAGTATTAATAAGGTAGTTTCTGTTCTACCAGCTCCTTATCTATAAGCTTACCTTCCTATTTACTAAACTTATTTTCCTTTTCCTTAATTATTCGATTAATTTTATATAAGCTGGTAGTAAAGGCAACGGTATTAGGTTAAACCAAGTTCTAGTAGAATTCTACGGCGCTAATATAGCAGATATTAACTAGTGGGAGGTCTATAGGTTTCTTTATAGACTATTATTAGGCCGTATTTTACGGCCTAGGGTTTATAATCTTTCTTAGCTCCTATTCCATCTTCTGTAAGTTATCCCTCTGGTCTATATGTTTAGTATAGCGTCTAATACTCCTTACTATTCTTTATAGCTGTATAGGGCCTAAGTTCCCTGCGGGGAGCTCCGCTAGCTTTTTACTACCTTTTTTAATCTCTGGTGTAGGTGGTATAATATAGGTAGTCTAGGGGCGGCGTAGTATATGGATCCATTGCGGGTTAAACTATATATTATTTTTAAAAGCCTAGTCCCTATGTATAGCATCGGCCTAGTAAACGGTGTCTATCTATAGCTGTATAAGGTTTTCTATTGTAATGCTAATTTCCTTTATAAAAGAGGGTATTAGGGGTAGGGTTTTAGGCTAGACAAGCCGTCTACTCTATATATTAAGCTGTAAGCCTAAATAGGCTGGCTATTTTCTTTTTAAGATTATATTATGGCTTCCTAGGTCCGTAATAAGAAAGGGGATATTATACTACCTTCGTCTATCTACACGGAGGTGAATCCGTAAGATAGTTATAATAGGTGGTCCTATCCGTCCATTATACCCGCGAATAGGAATTGGTTTAGGCAGTTCTTTAAAAGGTGCATTTAAAAAGTTAGCCAGCCTTATAGCACACTAGGTGTCTATTAAGGCAAAGGTATTTACTCCAGAGTCAGCTAAAGCAGAGGTTAAAACTTAATATCTATTATAGAATAAGGTATAAGGGATAATGCAGCTTCTTCTACTAACTAGCCAACCTAGATTAATATATAACATATTAATCCCTTTTAACCCTAAAGAGGAGTCTTTCTTTAGGGTTCCTCTTTTTCTAACTCCGTACTGTTTTTCTAAATTAATAGAACCTCGCCTGTTTTTGCCTTTGTCTAGCAATTCTTTATAAAGTGGTCTTTCTAGCTGTATAAAAAGCAAGCTCCTTAATTGCTAAGGGCCTATTTACGGGGGTTGTTATATATAGGCTAAGTATACGCTGGACCCATAGCAGGACTAGCTGTATAGCTAGCTGCTAAATTAACAGTGGGCTATATGGCTGGTACTATAGGAGTTGCAGATTATGCCGGGGTGTTATAGGCTATTTATAAAGTGCTTATAGTTTAGTTTGGAGAGTTTCTAGCTTTATACCGCTTAGATCGTGCCTTAATTCAATAAAGGCCTTAGTTAATAGCTAGGCAGTGGCTTATAAGTACCTTTAGCGTCTATACAGTAGTAAAAACTAGTAGTACGGCGCGCTATAGGTCTAGGGTAAGCTTGTTAAAGAGGTCTAGTATTAGGTCTTTATAGGGAATTTAGGCTTAGCTAGCTAGGTGCAGAAAGCGGGTCTAGAAGGCTAAAAAGGTCTCCATCGTCTTTATATTAAGAGCTTTATAATTAAGGCGGGCATTTTGTGTCTTAAAGGGGTCCTTATAAATGGAAGATAGGTAGTTAACCATCTCTTCTTTAGAGAGGAAGGGGTCTGCTAAGTCCTAGGCGTATTGCGGATATAGATGCGTCTATACGTCCCTACTAGTACGGCCAAAAACATAGGCCATTTTAGCTTAGGTAGTAGGGAAGTGGTCCATATTAACTTTAAGCTTATTTTGCAGTTAAAGCTTCCAATTATTAAATATAGGGTTAGTTCCGTCTATAAGTAATAGGGGGTCCACAACCTTTACAGACCGCGACGATGCTAATACTATATATTGGGCTAGGGTCTTAAGGACTATAGTAAGTCTCTAGGTGTCTAATAACTTCTTACTAGGTATAGGGGTATCTCTAGTTTTAAGCAGCTCTTAAAGCCGTTTAATTTTAGCATTAGCTGCTACAAGCTCTTTCTAGGGGGTTAAGACGGCGACTATTTCACTATTAGAGGTATTTGCGGGTCCTATAGCGGCTTTGCCGGCTGCTGTATTTCTTGGCATAGTGGTAGGGGTATTAGGTAATTTCTAGTATTTATTTATTTTCTAGGGGTTCTGGTCTATACGTGTCCTATTCTTAGGTTTTGCGTTCTATTTGTGTTCTTTTAGCTCTTAGGGGTCTGTCCTATCCTTATAGTCCTGGTAATGTCCTTAGGGTCCTGTTCTGTGTCCTTTATAGATATATTTAAGTTCCTTCTTAGGAAGAAAGAGTAGTTAAGCTTTGGATAATATTAGCGACTTAGTTAATTAAGGTATGAGCACGGCAAGAGGGACGCGCAAGCCTATATAATTGGTAGTCTATAAACGAGGATCCAAAGCTAGAGAAAGGAAGGAGAAGAATAGCAGCGCCGCTCGATATTTTATGCGGTCCTCGAGTCACGTGACTCGCGTCTACCATAATCCACGTCTGCC
>Ga0307507_10001299_pt1 | contig 56001 bp, 12 predicted proteins | sample 7_EM_MG_FD_207223 | JGI IMG/M metagenome (GOLD analysis project Ga0307507, IMG submission 207223) | Populus trichocarpa ectomycorrhiza microbial communities from riparian zone in the Pacific Northwest, United States - 7_EM | ecosystem: Host-associated > Plants > Roots > Unclassified | place... | reverse complement strand
ACCGCCGCTCTGCACGAGGCTCTGCGCGAGGCTCTGCGTACGGAGGCTCTGCACGAAGCTCTACACGAAGCTCTGCACGAAGCTCTGCACGAAGCTCTACGTATAGAGGCTCTACACGAGGCTCTACGCGAGGCTCTGCGTACGGAGGCTCTGCACGAAGCTCTACACAAAGCTCTGTACGAAGCTCTGCACGAAGCTCTGCATAAGGCTCTGCGCGAAGCTCTGTATACGGAGGCTCTACACGAAGCTCTACACGAAGCTCTATACGAAGCTCTATGTATAGAGGCTCTGCACAAGGCTCTGCGCGAAGCTCTACATACGGAGGCTCTATATGAAGCTCTGTATCGGGTCCCCGCTATATTCCCAATAGCGTCTACACGTGTCTCTGCCTATGTAGCCGCCTTATTTTTTACCCTTCTTTCCTTCCTTACATCCTCCCTACCTAGGGAGGCACTAGAACGGCAGCCAGTAGAGGACCGTTGCTAGAACTAGATGACTATCGCTAGAACCAGACGACCGTTACCAGAACCAGACGACCGTCGCCAGAGCCAGACGACTATCGCCAGAGCCAGACAACTGTCGCTAGAACCAGACGACCGTCGCTAGAGCCAGACGACCGTCGCCAGAACCAGACGACCGTCTCCAGAGTCAGACGACTGTCGCCAAAACCAGACGACCGTCGCCAGAGCCAGACGACCGTCGCCAGAACCAGACGACTGTCGCCAGAGCTAGACGACCGTCGCTAGAACCAGACGACCGTCGCCAGAGCCAGACGACCGTCGCCAGAACTAGACGACCGTCGCTAGAACCAGACGACCGTCGCCAGAACCAGACGACCGTCGCTAGAACCAGACGACCGTCGCCAGAACCAGACGACCGTTACCAGAACCAGATGACCGTCGCCAGAACTAGACGACTGTCGCCAGAGCTAGACGACCGTCGCTAGAACCAGACGACCGTCGCCAGAGCCAGACGACCGTCGCCAGAACCAGACGACCGTCGCTAGAACCAGACCACCGTCGCCAGAACCAGACGACCGTTACCAGAACCAGATGACCGTCGCCAGAACTAGACGACTGTCGCCAGAGCTAGACGACCGTCGCTAGAACCAGACGACCGTCGCCAGAGCTAGACGACAACGACTAGCCAGCGAGCACTATAAACGATTCAATCGATTGATCGAATCAAGGTAGCACAGACAGGTAGGCACAAATAGGGAGATGCTGACGGGTAGGCAGATACAGACAGGTAAGCAGATACAAACAGGCAAGCAGATGCAGACAGGTAAGCAGATGCAGACAGGCAAGCAGATGCAGACAGGTAGGCAGATGCTAACGGGTAGGCAGATATAGACAGGTAGGCAGATGCAAACAAGTAGGCGATGCAGACAGGTAGGCAATGCAGACAGGTAAGCAATGCAGACAGGTAGGCAATGCAGACAGATAAGCAGATACAGATAGGCAAGCAGATGCAGACAGGTAGGCAGATGCTAACGGGTAGGTAGATATAGACAGGTAGGCAGATGCAAACAGGTAGGCGATACAGACAGGTAGGCGATGTAGGCAGGTAGGTAAGTCAATAGGTAGATAGGTAGAAGAGAACCATCACTATATTATATTAAATTATCTAAAATAATATTATTTATTTTACTAGCCTTATAAATAGCTTTAAAGTAGCTTTTATTTATTTAAAATATGTTATTAGTATAAAAGAGGTAAATATAATTATGGTTGCCAAATACGCAGATTACTGGCAGGTTGCGCGCAGGCTGCGTATCAAAAAAACACAACATAGGCTAGTCGGTCAAGTTGCCAAATAACCTCAACTGCGCGCCAATTGCGTCAACCACCAACCATTGAGGCCATTAAAAGGGTACCATATTTTGCCAATATAAGAATTAGACTCTATATTGTCTTGCCTATTCTATATAGGTGTTATAGGCTTTCTCTAGTATTCTGCAATTCTCTACAGCTGTTAGGCCGTATGTAATTAGGTTTATATCGTTAACAAAGCCTATCTCTTAGGTTGCCCCTTCCTTAAAGAAGTTAAGTAGGTTGCTTATAAAGAAAAGGAAGAGTATGGGCGAGAGGGGTAATCCTTATAGTATTCCTATTACAACTATAATAGGGGGGCTCTGGTATCTGCTAAAGACTAGTAATATTTCTTTCTAGCCTATAAACCCTTAAACAAATTATATAATCCATTCTAGAAAGCCCTTTGCCCTAAGGATATATAGGAGGCGCTTATAGGGTATATTATTATAGGCACTACTAATATCTAAGCTAAGCATTAATACTACAAAGTCCCTTTACATCGCCTATACAGACTTAATAGTGGTAGTGAGTAGCATAAGTGCTAATAGTATTAAGCGGTTCTTTCTTGCCCCTATTTAACTTTATAGTAATAGGGTGTGTTCCTTAGCTATATCTACTATATAGTCCGCTATTACCCTTTCTAAGATTTTGCTAAGGGTGTTTTCTAAGGCAATAGGGCGGTAGCTTCCTAGGATTAAGTAATCTACTTTACCTTCTTTTTATAGGACAACCATTGTTATAGATCTTCCAAGTTGCGGGTAGTAGCCTATAGCAAAGTATGCTTTGGCTATATCTACAAGCCAAGGTGCTATAAGTGGTCCATAGGTTTTTAAGGCCTTATTTAGAATTCCATCTAGTCCTAGTGCTGTATTGTTTAAAAGGCGGCTAATAGTTCTGGCCATTTTCTCTATTGTTATATTGCTGTTAACCTATAGGCAAGTCACCAGTGTTTTACCTATAATATTACTAAGGTCTGCTGGAGCCAGTTAGGGGAAGAACCTTTCTATAAGGATCTTTGCCTTCTTATTGTTATTATTAGTGGCCTATATTTCCCCTGCTCTTTGTAGGGATAGTAGGTGTAGGTTTTCTACTAGGCGCCCTACCTTTTTTTTTTAACCATTTTACTATGGCCCAAAGGCCCTTGTTATGGGGGAGGCTTAGGTTAGAAGTGTGCTTATTTATAAACTATCTCCAGTTGTTCCTTGCTTCTTTTTTTAGGGTATTCTTTAACTAGTTTCTTATGTCTTTATATTGTCTCTTATCTTTAGGGTTATAGCTACTTATATATTTCCTTCTTACTTGTTATTGGCTAGTAATAAGAACCGCGCATTATACGGACCATACATGTCGCGTGTAGGGGCCCAGTTTTAAGACCAGGCAGTGCTCTTCTAGCCTATTTTTAATTGCTGCCTAGATCCTTTCTAGTCTTTAGTTAATTTCCTTAGGGGTGGCTAATAAGCCTTGCTTATTTGGTATTAGGTAGATTTCTTCTAGGTCTTAAAGTTATTATTTAACTGTACTAAGGAAACTGTCTGTCTTGAGCTTCCTTATTATATATCTTTTACTATTTAGTTGCGCCTTGATATCTAGATCTAGTTATATCTGGATAGGGATATGGTCTAAGGCGAGTGCCTATTCTTCTTTAGGGTTGCACCTTTTAAGTCTCTAGTATAGGCCTTTGTCTATAAATATAAGGTTAATTATACTTCTAGCAGTGCCTTGTTGCCATGTAATTGCTCCTGGGGGGGTGGCTAGCTTAAGGCCCTAGATATTTATAGCTCTTAGTAGGCACTCTGCCTATTAGTTAGCAGCAACATGGATACCTCCCTACTACGGGTGGTAGAGGTTTATATCTCCTAATAGAATAGACTCTGTGCCTTTAGTTTCCAGTAAGCTTATTACTAATATAATATTCTCTATTTATGGGACGCCTTTAACCCTAGGGTTATATATATTAATAATTTGTACCAGTCCCCTATATGTCTGGATTGTTATAACTATAATATCTAGGTTAATTGCCTGCCATAACTATAAGGACAGGCTAATAGCCTTACTAATTATAAAGCACACGCGTATGGCTGCTTTTGGTTTGTATAGGAGCTGGAATCCTTAGGGGCAGTATATTAATTATGTGTAGGTATTGTAATATAGCTCTTATATAGCAAGGATATGGTGTTTCTCTGGGTCTAGACTATCTAGTAGGGGCCTTATAAGACAGTGGTTTATATTGCCGTAGTTATACTATATAATGGATAGGTGGCGGACCCCTGGCAAGGGTCCTTTATCTCTCCTTTGTTCCTCACTTCTTTTATTTTTACTTTCTCTGGGATATTTAGAACTTCTATCTCTTATATCTACACCCTAGTTGCTACTTATTTTGTATGGAGCTTTCTATTTCTATATCTTATGTTCCTACTAGCGCTTCTATATCTAAATCTGTTATTATCTCCAGTTCTTCCCCTAATCTTACTGGTTGGCTGTGTGCCCTTTATAGGTTGGCTGCAAATATTATATTTGCCGCGTTAAGTCTAATTCTTAATTGTCCTGGTCTTGAGCTTACTGTGGATGTCTATAGGGGTCTTCCTACGGGGCGTCCTCTCCCTTGTGTACCCTGTAACCCTTATATCCCCTATAACCCTTATGTCCCTATTCAGTCTGGTAATATTATTATTATTCATTGCTTAACGTCCGATTCGGATCCCTGTTGGGCCCACGCGGACTACTCCTTATATACATGTGGGGAGAAAACTCTATTTGAGAAAACCCCGTGATCCGTCTCCCCGCCTTTTAGGGCTCGCTTACGAGTCGCCTGCGAGTCACTAGTGGTGCTCTACTACCTTACTTTTTGACCTCCTTAGGAACCACTGCTGCCGTAACAAACCTACGGACGCGCTAGTATTATACACTGTACTCTACTTCTGTAGAGTTATTAGTCTGGTAATATTATACGGCGCCGCTTCTGGCCCGTTAAGGCTTGGGATGGCTAGCCTAGCCCCCCATTACTAAAGGTAGGAAACGCTGGGAAGGCACCTACGTCCCCTTGGCTTATTGCCTATTATTTCCATTTGTATAACCTAGCGTGCAGTTATTCCCGCAGCTATTAAGCCCTTGCCTTCCATCTCCTGTATTTAATGCAGTCTTCTCTCTCCTATGCCTTGTGTGTGCTTCGGTAGCAGTTTACGCATTTTATTTGGTCTTGGTTTAAGCAGTGTCTTATATTATAGGGGCCTATATAGTGGCCGCAGCACACCTATACTGCGTATGTGGTTTGGGTATGTCCCTATTATACGTAGCAATAGCATTATTCTAGGCGTAGTCTGTGGTTGTAGAGTCTTGTATTATATATAAGGCTATTTATAATTATTCCTTTTTGGATAAGGAGTTTTTGCATTTCTGGTGTATATATACTAATAATAAGGGAGCCATGCGTTCGTCTGGCGTCTCCCTGGCAAGTCTCTGGCAACCCTTATATCCTCTTATTATTCTTATTATATACTTAGTTTGCATTTTCCTATTAAAGCTATTGGATTTAGGTGATCTTAAGTCCTAGAATAAGGCATTCCGTTTGTCTTACTATCTCCTATATAATTACTATATTATCCGCCTAGCGTCCCTTTTCTACCCTAAGGCTTATGGGAACCGCTAGGACTTTAACTAGGTAATCCTTATAGAGTACTTTTATGCTAATATGTTTACCTAGCCTGTCCCCTGCCCTTACAGCTCATTCCTTTACCTATTGGTTCTTTAGGGTAACTCTAATGTCTCCGCTCCTAAGGTGTTAAACTATAACAGTGTTATAGACCTCTTTACAAATCTTTATTAGGACTTCTGTTTCTAATTGTCCCCTAAGCCCCTCTGCTTTTTCTATGTTTAGTTATATTATAATTATATACCCAGTTGTTATTTTATAGGAGGTGGGTTCCCTATACTATAGAAGCGTAGCTATAGTAGCCCAGGTATAGTTCGCCGGTAAGGGGGGGTTTTGTTTATTTTTAATTTTGCTTAGCCGTTAGAGGATTTAATTAAGGGTTTGCTAGAGGGGCGCCTAAGGTTTACTAGACTGGCGGAGCCATTCTGCTAGCTGTGTTAGTTTATTATAGCTAACGGTTACTCCCCTATAATTCTGGATACTAGACACGTCCAATAGGCTTTATATTTTATTAGATGCTTTCTTAATAGAGGTATTTCCGCTTTATGGTGTGGTATTTGCCCGTCTTTGTTGTGGAGGGCCATTGCTAGGCGTGGTTCTGGCGGTCGCGCGCAAGTGCGAACCACCGTCGTTTGACGTGTGCCTCCCCTGCGATGCATGCATCTCAGGGGGATTCTCTGGGTGATTTTTAGGGTTCTTTTGGTTGGTTTTGGTCTTTTTAGGCCGGGTGCAGCAAGAGCTCCTTTTTATAGCTTTAATATTAGGCCTTATTATTTAAAAAGTAAAATAATTTTTATTAAAGAAATTATATATATAAAAGGCTATATAAAAGAGAACCTTATATAAAATTCTATAAAGATAATAGTGGAGGTAGTACTAAGAGTAGTAATAAAATAATAGTAAGAGTAGGAATAGTACTAGAAGCGATAATAAAATAGTAGTAAAAGTAGAAACCAAAGTAATAATTAGAATAATGACTATAGTAGTAAGTACGGTAGCAACTATAATCGCAACTAGGGTAATAACTAGAGTATTAGTATAAATTTAATAAATATATTAATTATATATTATACCTCTACCTCACGCCTAGAGTGGTACTATAAATCTAATAATTATACTAATTATATATTAATAAATCTCGCGTTTATAAAATGGCCCAAATTCTTACTATCTATTACTACCACTATTACTAAATAAGGCTATTATAATGGTAAATATTAAATATAATAATATAACAATATAGAAGTTTAAAATATCTTAATATAAAGTAATTGCGTTAATACTATTTATTACTACTACCGCTGCTAAATAAGACTATTATAATAGTATAGAATAATAAGCAAGCTTTTAGAATATTTCTAATAGTCTATTAAACTTTGGCAATAGTATAGAGTTCTACTATCTTTAATCTCTAAATAAGCTAATTAGGATTTTCTTTTTTAGAAATAGAAAATCGCTATTAGTTTAGTTAAAGATAGTAAGCGGAACTAATATTACTATAGATTACTACTTTTTACCTTCTATATACTTTTTCTAAAATCTTTTATAACTTTTTAACTCCTTAGTATATAACTTAAAATTTTATATATAAATAGCTCTAATCTTAAATAATCCTATTTAAGTTAATTAACCTCTATTAAAAAGTTAAATTATTAATTAAATAATAAATAAATAAAGTTTTAGTTTATAAAAATAGCATTTCTATATACTATATTTAATATATATAACTTTATATTATTTATTTAATAATAATAATTATAAAATCTTTATATTTTCAAACTTTTAATTAATATTATAACGTATTTGATCACTGAGACCGCCAGATCACCGAGACCGCCAAAAATTTCTTGGCACGACCACATCGCCTACATCACGACATGTTACAACTATCTCACATAATATTACTCTAACAAGAAGGTAGAGTCCAGCTTGCCCTTTAAGCCTACCATACTGGCCAATTTCGAAGCTATCGACGCGCTGCTGTAGCCTATAATGTTAATTACCAATAGCTATCTAATCGCGACCAAGGAATTACCTTTTAACTCAAAACTCTAGCTAATAGCCGAAAGCTTACCTTAACTAAAGAGTAGACGATTGTCTAATACATCCTTAACCTAGATTAACGAGGATTTCCGCCCCAGAAGTGCGAGGTTATTAATATGGCAGATAAACTATTAGCTGCACGGGGTGGAGAGCCAGTGGGCAAGAAGTGGGTGGATAGATTTATAACGCGTTTAGATAAACTTAAGATAGCATTTAATTAAGCAAAGGATCGTTAAAGGATACTGCAGGAAAATCTAGAGATTATTGGCGCGTGGTTTAAGCTTATAGAGGAGACTAAAGTTAAGTACGGCGTTTCTAATGATGATATACACAACTTTGATAAGACTGGCTTCTAGATAGGCATTATTAGGTCTGTAAAAGTGGTTACTAGCGCTAAGAGACGTGCTCGGCCAGAGCTTATCCAACTAGGTAATTAAGAGTGGGTTACCGTTATCTAGAGTATCTGCGCCGCAGGGTACGCGATCCCACTGTTTATTATCTATAAAGGGCGCGTCTATATCTCTGCGTGGTACGAAGAAGCTAGGATACTACGTAATTAGAAAATCTCTATCTTTAAAAACGGCTGGACTAACAACGAGCTTGGAGTCGCGTGGTTAAAGCACTTTAACGCGTATACAAGGTCGCGTTAGGTAGGGGGGTACTAGTTGCTTATTCTTAACGGCTACAAGAGCTACCAGTCGCAGCTTTTTAAGGACTACTGCCTTAAAAACAAGATCCTTACGCTCTATATACCTACCTATTTGTTACATATACTATAGCCTTTAGACGTAGTCTGCTTCGCGCTATTAAAGCTAAAGTACTCCTAACGCGTTTAGGACTTAGCGCACTACTAAGTCTTCTATATTAACAAGGAAGGCTTCTTACCAGCCTTTAAAGACGCGTTTTTTAATGTATTTACAATAGAGAACTGTTAAAAGGCATTTAAAGCGTTAGGGATCGTTCCACTTAACGCACAGACGGTACTCAACCGTCTTAAAGTATAGTTGTGTACCCTACTAGGACCCCTACTACCAGAGATACCGTGGCAGTTAAAAACTCCAAGTAATACGCTTAAATTAAGATCACAGTTAAAGCTAGTAAGCGACTCTTTTACTAGATCACTAGGAACGGCTTAGTCTGGTTTTATATAGTTAGTTAAGGGTGCTTAAAAAATAGTGCATAAAAACGAGCTAAAGACTGCCCGCATTACTAAGCTTAAAGCGCAATTAGCAGTAATAACTAAGCGAAAAGGGCGTAAACGGAAGCGTCTCCAGATAGGTAGCACCTTAGAGTTTAGTGTAACAGCTGATCAAGTAGCTACTAAAGCGTCTATAACGGTCAAGAAGCCTCGGAGAGGTGGTGGTGGTAATGGTCAGGATCAGGCGCCGACGACTTAACATCACTATAGGAAGTGCGGCGAGACTAGGCACAACGCGCGAACGTGTTAGTTAGATAGAGAGTCTTCTCCTAAGTCTATTGCGAGTACGCAGTATATATTTTCAGATACTTCCTGTAGCGATAATGACGATTACGTAGATTAAGTTGGTAGTGCCAAGCATTTTTGGCGGTCTCGGTAATCTAGCGGTCTCGGTAATCAAATACGTTATATAAAATAACTTATTAACTACTTTAATTAAGTACCTTTATAATTAAATAATAAGTTATATAACGCTTTATTATTATATAGTTTAATTAGTTCTAACACCTTTTATGCTAATACTACTAACCCACTTATATCCTCTCTAAATAGTTGTATTATTACCGATATAAGGTCTATAACATTATCCCCCTTCTTTTTATCTTCGCCCTTAAAGATATTTTATATCTCTAAGTTGTCTATTAAAGGTATAGCATTCTCATTTATAATTTAATAACTATTATTATTTTTAATGCCTTCTATTAGTAAATCCTTCTAGCCTAAGCGTTATAATTAGCTAGTAACTTCTATTCTTTTATTAGGTAAAATAATACTATCCTATTCGCGTTATATGGAGAAGAAGTTAGTATATATTATAATTTGTTTGTACCAACTTAATGGTACAAGTAAGTCATATCCCAGGGCACGAAATACGTATAGTATCGTATGCTCTTTGGGATGGTGGTGACTGTCTCTTGTATTAAAGCAGACTATGTGGTCTATATACTGATGCGTCCTTCCCCCTTAATTAGTCAGTGCTTCAGGAGTGCACTAGATGCGTAAGCGGGTGGTTAGTGCACCAAACGCGTAAACACGCACTTGGTGTACCGAACGCGTAAGCACGCAGTTGGTACAATAGGTGCTGTAATTATACACTGGCGGTACTTAAAAAATGAAACCACCTGTATACAGCCTCCGTAATTGTTTTAATAGAACCGTAAAACACAAAAGAAATACATAGGAAATCCCTCCCAAGTTGCCTTCTAGGCTGCCTTCCAAACGGTGCTTTAAGCTGGCCGTAAGTCCTACTTACGGCCCGTAAAATAAACCGTACGGCCTTCCAACGGACTATAAATAAACCACAAGTGCTCCATTAGTCTCATTCCACCCATTCTATAACCTTTAGATTGAGCTTATTTATGTCAATTAGGGTTTTAAGAGCTTAGCACGGCTTTGCCTTAGTTATGGCGTCCGCTAGGTTGTCTCCGCTGCTGATCCATTTGACCTCTATAATCTCACGTCGTTTATAGACCTAACATAGGCACATTAGGTTAACCATAAGCCTCTTCTCTTATGTCGTACCTAGTTTAACTATACAGTTGTAGAGGGACTTTAAATCGGTGTATAGAACCAGGGGTAATTGCTCCAATTGTAGGATCTTCTAGATTGTTGACTTGATTGCGGCTGCTATATCAAAGCCATGGGCTAGTACATATAGTTCAGAAGCTAGTACACTGCGGGTTACTCGCTTGCATTTAATTAAAGACCAATACAGTATATTTGCGTCTTAATTACAGTCCGTAAGTACAATTATAAAGCCAATTTGCAATAACAGGTCCCTATTATTGGCAAAGGAGGCGTCCGTAAATACCATTACGCTAATAGAATTTAGGTCTAGCGGTACAAAAGTAAGTCCTCTTGTTACATTATTAATCTGCTATTAAATGCGCTTATTAAGCTGCTTGACATTTTCTTCTTGCAGATCTACTGCCTGGGCCGTAAAGGATAAGTCATAGGCAGATTTAGGTTAGCAGACTATGGCAATATAGGCGCCTCTTATACGCTGTGCAGCGTATTAGTCCTTTATATTTACGGTCTTATAGGTCTCTCCGCGGGAACTAGTAAGGTCTGTAGGCTTTACTGTAATAAGCTTTAGGTTTTAAGCTTGGCGTTCCTAGGTCAGCTAGATTAAGTTGCCCTTTTATATAATTAAGCCTCCATTAAACTTAATTGGAGTCTGCTTAGTTAACTGCTCTTATAGCTTTGCCAGGAACTTAGCTTCTTGCAGTTTAGTCTCTTTAGTGTCCACAAATGTCCGGTTTACTAAGAAGAGGGTATTATCTGTTTAGAGTCCAATAATACCAAGGCCGTTTAATAGGGTGTATAGGAGGCAAGGGTCATAGGTTAACTGCTCCATCTTAAGTTTACGGATGTGGTGCTAGTAGTATATCTTAAACCAATGGTTTCCAGCTTCTAGCACTCCATAGAGTGGTTTTACAACCTATAAAATTGTTCCTAGTAGCAAATTAAGCTCCAGCGGTGGTTATATAAAGATGTCCCTACTTAGGTAAGTATTGGATTGTATATAGGCTTATAAGATATCCTATAGGTAAAGGGCTATAGGTTTGCTTTGCTATAGGCCGGGCGTAAGTACAAGTATAATCTATTGGCTGACTTGTTGGATTGTAGGCAATTGCGTAAGGACTAAGTCCTTTCCCTAGTCGTTATAAGCTTGTATAACAAGCCTTAACTTTTTAAAGGCTTTGTTAGTATTAGGGTGCTTAATTTTATTAACAAAGCGCAAGTTAAATATACGGACGCCTTGCGGAATGTCTCTCTCCATTATAATCACAAAGACGCCCTTTTCAAGTAGTCCATTAATCTCTTTGCGTCATGAGTCCGTAAAAGGGGTTTCCTATACTAGAACTAATATATCCATAAGCAGAGATTGCCTTGCGGATATACCTGCGGAGGTTAGGTGATTTTCCATTATAGGGTTCTTATAGGGGCGTCCTCGGCCACGCTTTATAGCAGGTTTAGTAGGTTTAGTAGGTTTCTAGGGGACTTCTGGAGTAGGTAGAGGTGCTTCTAGTTCATCTAGTTTAATATTATAGGTGTTTTTAGACCAAAAGTAGGGATTTACGGACGTGCTTTTAAAGCTTATCAGTCCGCTAGGGAGCTATACACAGTAGATCTCGTCTTCTACAGCCAGTAAACGGTAAGGTCCAGTCCAATTACCGCTTTTACGCCACATAAGGACTTCAGAATTAAGCGGGAGGTTGTGTACTGAGGTTGTATTAGGTCCGTTGCGGTAGTGCAGGGCGTTATTAACAGTTTGTTTAGCCCGTAATTTAACTATTTCAGCCATTACCTTCTGTATTGCAGCTGCTTGTTCTATAATAGACGGGGCAGGAGGGCCTAGGTTGCTCATTCTTAGGTAGGCTCCGTAAACCAAGAGGGTAGGTACTAGTCCGTCAGGGCCAGCAGTGTCGTTAATGGCTTTTACAGCCATCTGTAAAGCCAGTTCTTTTTAGATATCCTTGCACTTGTCCATAATAATCTAATAAGCTCTCCATAGGGCTGGGTGAGCTCGCTTAACAAGCCTAACAGACTAGTGCGCCTTAACTAGAACAGCTTTTGTTGAAATAGCCATGGCTGTAGCGTACTATTGGAATTCCTTGCTAATAAAGTTCCTTCTGGCGTTGTGGGTAATGTACTTAGGGGTTCCAACGTATGTGTCAATCTAGTAGGTCCATAAAATATCCCAAGTATATTTTGCGGATATATTTTGCAACTAACGGGCGGCTTAATAGCGGGTTGCCTTGTTAATTATATATAATACTAGACTGCTATTAATGTACATAATGTCCACATATACTAAGTGGTTGAAGTTAAGGTCCTTATAAAGGGTGAACTTAAATCGGCCTGGGGAACGTCCGTATTTCTAGCAAAAAGAGCAGTATTTGGTTAAGTAGTTAATTGCCTTCCTATTAACGTCGTCGTGTCCAGAGCGTTTAAGGACTCTGTATAGCTTTTCTGCTAACAGGTAGCCGAAGCGGCGGTGTAGGTGGTGGATCTTAGTACTAGTAAGGTAGCATGGGTTATAGTCAAAAGATTCCTGAATGTAGGTCTGTAAAGTCTCTCCCTATATAAGGAATGGGTGTCCAAATCGTCGTACAATATAAATATTGGTAGGGTAATATGCTTGCTTCCTAGGGCAGTTGCGGGGCCAATTAAAGTGTCTATAACGTTATTGTAGTAGACCTATAACCTGTTTATATCCGCAAGGCAAAGTAGGAAAGGGGTATCTGCTTTTACTATATAGAAGTTAACTAGGCCAATTGGGGTCTTGACTTTAACTAATCCAATTAATGCGGTTAAGCCAATGCTGAATTAGACGTTTACGGCCCCAGTTTACATAGTATTAATGTCCATATTATCATTTACGGTGGTCTTATATGCAAGGTATTGTCTATAACCTGCAGTAGACTTCTTAGAGGCACCTATGTCAATCATAACACCATAGAATTCTTTAGGGGTATAGCGTTCTGTGGTAATATATGCAAATAGGTCCTGTTCGCGGTCCATAACGTCTATAACGGGTCTAACAAATATATTTGCGGATTGGTTTTCAGGTACAATTAAGTGTATAAAGGAGCAGTCGGCTAATACAGTTGTAATATTAAAGGCTTGGCTGTCCGTAAAAGGTCCAAAAGTAGTTAGGAACGTCTCTAAGGTCTTCTATTCCTAGGTGTCTAAGTTAAAGTCAATTATAAGGGCTTCCATTAACTCGTTAAGAGGCTCCTCCGCTTCCTCTCCTTCATAGTCTAAGATAAACTGGTTAATCCAATTGTTAAATCTCTTCTTAGACTTGTTACGTTCTTCCTAGGTATACCTTATAGACTAACATCCTTCCTTACCGCATACAAAGCACTTCTGGCTTATTTATCTGTGGGGGTATGCTTTTGTACAGGAGTTATTGCGGGGGTTACAGGTGGGACTTGGTCGGTATAGGTACTGCTAGCAGTAGCGGCGGTCTGTAAAGTAGGCTTCTAAGTCTGTTTATGGGTTTTATAGGTCCATAACAAAAGCTTAAGTACTACCTGGCGGGTTTAAGACTTCGTACATTGTAATAGAGGACCGTAAATCGTTAATAAGGCCGGCTACGGTGTCTGCGGGCTTATAATAGGCGTATTTGTAGGGTTCTACTTCCTAGCAAGCTATAATAAGCTTGTTATACAGGAAGTCATCCGTTTAAAGCTTAATATTAAGGCCGTGCTATAGGTGCCGGAGGTCTTTAATAAGAATTTGCAGGCACTCTATAGTCGACTTTTTGGTATTCTTGTTAATTACGGTCCGTAACTTAATCGCATTCCATTAGGTAAGGATATCACGCCTATATTCCGGCCCTTTAAAGTAGTTACATGTAGCTTCGCATAGCTTATCAAAGGAGACACCAAGGGGGTTGCTCTTAAGGTTGGTGTAGTAGTAGTTAAGGGCTAGGCCACGCAGCATAGTAGAGTAGGCTTGGCTGAATTCCCATTTAGAAATATCAGCCTTTTAACAGAGGTCCATAAAGATGGTTAGTTTAAAGTCAAAGTTATCGTTTTCACCGCTATACTTGGATTCGTCAGTATAGAGTTTAGCCAAGTTGGCTAGTTCCTTGCCGTAGGTCTTTACTTAAGTGGGTTGCGGATCTATAACTTAGGCAGGTTATAGATCTGTGGCTTAGGCGATGGGAGGGTTTTGGTCCATATTTTAGTTTACAGGGGTATTACAGTCCGTAACTTAAGTACTGGGTGTGCTTTGGCCCATAAGATCAATTCCGAAATTGCTTGGGTTTGTAGAATAAATTTAGTTAAGTAGGTTAGGTATAAGGCCAGCAATGCCATTAAGTTTGGGAGAAGTAAAGAGTTTATTAGTGGCTTTGACCTAGTCTAGGATCTCCTCTTTAATCCATTCTGTTTAGTCCTCCTCCTATATTGTGTTATATAAGGACTATACAACAGTAACTCGTTTATCCTTTTTAACCTATACACCTTAGTGACGTAAAAGGGTTTATAGGTTACAGATAGCAGTAAGGTTACAAGCCTTAAGGATAGCTTCCGTAAAGTCCACAAAGTCTTCCTTGTATTACTCCCATAGGTCGTCATTTAAGAGCTTATAGTGTCCGTATTTAAGGATTTTAAAATTAATATAGTTATTGACGCCGTCTATAGACGTAAGGTCAACTCCCTAACTCTACTTCTTTTAACCTTCACTAATTTGCTTAGTTATATCTGCCATGTTGTGTAGCGTAGTATATCTATATAAGCTGTAGTGGGTAGTAGTAGCTTGTAGTGGGTGGAGGAGGTCTTATAACAGTCCGTAAAATCAATTAACGGGTCCATAGTAGTTTGCAGGAGGGTAGGGGGTTCCATAAAGGTCTGTATTCGCATCTATAAACTTTTAGTAAACCGTACTAAGACTTAAATAAGTATACAGAGTTGGTAATAGGTCCGTAGTCCCCAACTTCTAACCTTCTAGCAGGTCGTACTAGGAGTCTAAACAGGTAGTCGCTGTCATGTATCGCTTGGTAGAAGGTGTTAAGTGATTGCTAATCTGTGCGCGCTCACTAATCAGTGTTTATACCAACTTAATGGTATAAGTGAGTTATATCCCAGGGCACGAAATACGTATAGTATTATATGCTCTTTGGGATAGTGGTGACTGTCTCTTATATTAAAGCAGACTACGTGGTCTATATACTGATGCGTCCTTCCCCCCTAATTAGTTAGTGCTTCAGGAGTGCACCAGACGCGTAAGTGGGTGGTTGGTACACCGAACGCGTAAGCACGCAGTTGGTATAATAGGTGCTGTAATTATACATAATTATAGCTCTATCTAGTTGCCAACTTTCCTCTTATACTAAGTATACGAAATTAAATATACAATTATCCTATAACGTTTAATCCGTTTCTAGCGCTAAGTATATACGTTTTATTAATTTTTATAGGCGTCTAGTACCTTATCTAATCTATTATAGGGTCTTATATTTAATCTAAGGTCTCCTATCTTAAAGGTAAGTTTACTTTAGCCCTAGCTAATATATAAAAACTTCGTAATAATAGAGAGCGTATTTGTGCTAAAGAGCGACAAGTGTTTAATGCTTAACTAGCTGCTTATACTTAGTTTATAAGGGGACTTTGTAAATAGGGGGCTATAAGGATACAATTGTGGAACAGGATAGATTAGTAAAAGAGATAAATCCTTAAGGAGGTAAGGCCTTAGGGATTATAGAGACTATATACTACGGGTATATACCTCCGGCACGTAACCGGCGACTATTTAAGGGGTATCCAGAGGTTGTCCTAAGGGCAACCTAAGATATCCGCAATAATATCCCTTATATTGCCTCCCCCCCTTCTTGCAGTTAGCCCCTAATTGCTATTACCTTATATTAGGGAGATATTAGTATGCCGCTGTATATTATCTATCTATCTAACACCTACTTTAAACTCCTAAAACCCTTAATAAGGAAAAATATAACTAGAGAAAAGATATAAGGATTACCAGGAAACCTATTAAAAGCCTACTAGAAACATGCTAGTAACTACCTAGACTAACCCAAGGATTTTTATATAACTTTACTTTTAAGCCTTTATACTGGTCTGCAATTAATCGCAAGTATTATAGGCAATTTAGTATTTCTAATATAGTTCCATAGAATCTTTTAATATAGGATTTAACATATAGAGCCTTAGCTTGCTATTATTTTTAACTTTTAAGATATTAATCTATAATCCTTTCTTATTGGTCCTGTACTATATATTTAGCGTAGCTCTACTGCCTAGCAAATAGGAGGGACACTTTATAATAGCGCCTCTAGCTATTATACAATTATTAAAAACGTTTATAATATTATTCTTTAATACCACAGTATTGTTTAGGTATAATTTAATTTATATACATCTGTAATTAACGTCTTAATTGCCTTTTTTGGCCGCATAATTAGTTTTTATAAGGAAGTAATGGCTAAATGGCATATACACGTGTTTCCTTCCTTCTAAATTACGCTATTATAACAGAGTTATATTAGTAAGGTTGCGGCTATTTACTAGAAGGGTATTAGAAGGTAAAGTATAGAGACACCTTACTTATTAAGCTGCTCCTTTTCCTTAATACCTTACTTCCCATTATTAACCTTTATCCAATTTTAGACGTATCTTTAATATATTATTAAGATTTTCTTCTTTTCCATTATCAATTTAATATATGTCTTTGTTCTCCTACTAACTGCTCTTCTAAGCCAATTCTATAGTATATCCTAGCCCTACCACTGTATATGGAACCCTAACCTTCCTAACCCTAGTACTACATAAATAATTTTGCCTATACATCCTTAAAAGACCAGAAGTCTAATAAGAAGATTCCGGATACTTATAATAAGACCCACTATATAAGGTCTAACACCTTTAGTCCTTATAATTAATGCATGCGTACTAAGAGCGGCAGTTACGTTAAGGTAAGCTTTCCTATCCTTAATAGGTTTCCATTACTAACTTTAGGCTTTAATATAGCCTAGGCCTAAGTAGTAACGATCCTTTAATATTCTTAGCTACTATATTGCCCGGGCTCTCTCTTATTTTAGCGCCAATGCTAAATATCTAGGTTAAATTTAAGACTATACCATAGCCATCTATACCACCTATAATTCTTAGCAAGCTAGCCAGCAATACCTAATAAGGGAGTAAGGTTGGTATACTAAGGATAGGGTAAAGGATAGGGGTAATAAGAAGAAGGTTACTGTCTACTATAAGAAGGAGTTTGTGTATACACATTAAGTTTTAAAAGAGTATAATATAATATAGTATTAGGTAGGTTACCCTTTAGGTACCTAGCAGATAGGTAACTAATGGTTACCATAGTAAGGTCTTAGTGGTTTTAGACTTTACCAGCCAGCCAACATCTCTGTTTATTCTAGGCTTAAGCGTGTCTTTATTAACTATAAGCTTACGCCTTAGGAACTTTGTTAGTACTAGTTCGGGCCTAATATTAGTATTAAATATTTAAGGATTTTTGCTCTATCTATACCTTATTAGCCTGCCCCTATTTTTATACCTACCTATACTCCTACTAAGGGATCTAGATCTTATTCCCGTTAGCTATTACTTAATAGGCCGATAGATACTAATCCTGCTTCTAAGGATAAGGCATAGTAGCTTTTAATTTAGGCATTTAGGATTATTCTTATATATAGTAGTAATTAAGGATTCTTAACTAGTGCTTAGGAAGGCCTTATAAGGTATTTAGAAAGGTATAGTATAGGAGGGAAGGTCTCTCTTTAGACAAGAAGTTAGTATACTGTTAGTCTGTTAGTTAGTTGTAGTTAGTCAGTAGAAATTAGTAGGAAAGCAGTTAGTAAGAAGAAGAGAAAAAAGTGTATTGTGTCCCCAAACTGTCCATTAAGCCTGTCCAAGTTGTTAAAGACTCTAAGGCTATGGGCCAATCTATATACCCACAGGAGGCCTATACTCTCCCAAAACCATACCCAATTGGATGCTATATATAGTGGGCCAACTTACCCTACTATATACCTCCCCCGCCTAAGTTATTATCCCCTAATAACCTCCAAAACTCCAAAACTCCCTATCTTTAAAACAAAGGCGTAGCAGGTAACCGCATGCGCTCCTTACCTTTGCCACAAACCCAAGATAGTAAGCAAGGAGACTCTGTTCTAGTTAAACAAGACCGCTCTTGTCTGTCTAGTTAGATAGTATAAGCAATATCAAACAGATGGCTTTCAGATAACCTTGCTCTTTCACATCTTTCCATTTACTTAGTTCTGTCCCACAACTCTTTAGGCAACTCCATATAACTCTGTCCTTCTGCAATAATAGGGGGCACTCTACTTAGATCTACCTCAATAGTTAAAGGATTAATTCTATTATCAACATAGTAGAAGTATAAGCGGCTGTTAAAGCGCTCTATCTTAGCTACACGCATAATCTAAAACGCATCCTTATAGTTTTCAACAGCTTTAAGATGGTAGGAATACATCTATTTCATAACTTTATTCTAATTACCATTTAGAAGAAGATTACAATCTCGGATTACTGCTAGAGAGTCCCATTATTATCTACCTAGAAGGGCGTTAAATAAGGTGCTAGCAGCTATAAGTTTAACTACTATAGGGAAGCAATATAGAATTGCGCTATAAAGGTTAGTATGTCTAGATAGTATACAGGGCGGCGCTTTTAAGTCTTAGTAAGCATCTGCCAGCTCTACCTAAGTTTCTTCTTCTATAACCTTAAGGTTATTATAATTGTCCTAAACGCCAATAAACTATAATAGTATTGTTCGCCGGGTCCCAGTTAAAGGTCCTTTCGCCCTATAAGGAAGGTGTGGCATGGTTATACATACATCTCCTTTTTTACACGGCTAAGCCACCCAGTTAGTCGCATATTTTTTTATGTCTTTAGTGGTCCAGTCTTAATCTAAGATCTTATATATAAATCCATCGCCTTTAGTTAATCCTTGCGCTTTAAGATCTACCCACCACAACTTTAAGTAATAATGCATGCCAGGTAGGATAACCGTATAATTATCCTCAGTCTTATTATCTAGAGAAACGCTTCCTTAAATTATATTGGCACCACACCCGCTCTCTATAAGAGAAGGAATGTTTACATTAATATAATAGAAAGCTGTGGAGTCTCCCTTAACTATAAACTTTATATAATAGGGATAGGAGATGAGTTACCACTAGCTATTAGGCCTAAGAGTGCAATAGAGATGGTAGTACTTAGGATCTTATCTTATTAGCTGCTGGCAGAGACCATAGACCATTATTCTTAACTATCCGTAATTTAGCCGTCTATTAATTAGACACTGGTAATAATAGTACATATATATTTCTTTATTAATTATTACTGAAATGCTAGAATCCTACTACCATCTAAACACATTTAAAACTATAGATCCGTCTTGCTGCCATATACCTTAGTTGTTTAATAACAGCATCTAATTAAGCAAAGCCCCTCTGTTATAGGAAAACCTTAATGCTAAATTATAAATAAACTTATACGGTCCTAAGGAGTCGGATAGAACTGGAGGTCTATAAGCTTTTCTAAACCAGGAGTATATAGTAGGATCTGTCTTTATAGTGCCAAGGTAATTATAAGCGTAGTATATTAAATGGAGTCTATGGCACAGTGCGGCATAGTTTAGACCCTTTATTACTAAACCCATACGTCCTCCTATAGCTTGCGTATGCATCTAGCAGACCTTGCATATCTCTAGGTTAGAACTAGCTACCCTATACTAACTACGCAAGAGCTTTATAACCTTAGTTAGTTTAATTTTAGTGGTTTAGTTTAGGGACGCTTTAAGATAAGCTGGCATATTATCTTTATAGTCACACCCTCATTTTAAACAGAGTATCGCTATAACATCTATAGTCTCCTTAATATACTCCTCATCATCTCTAGGCTTAATGATATTTTTATTAAAGATTAATTCTACTCCTAGCCCTCCTACTTCTAGGTAAGCAACCATTAACCCTCTCCTTAGATTCCTTCTTAAAGAGGATACTGGCAGCCACAGGGGCGAGCTAATAGGCGTTCCAGCTATAAGAATACTTTTGTTTATAAAAGACAAAGGCGAGTTAACCAATATAGGTAATCCTTATTAAGACAGGCTTGGCATAATACTAACGCCTCCTCCTTGAACAGGTGTTAACGGCTAAAAAGCTAATAGATTTATTATGTTAGAAGCATATTATAAATGTGTTTATAGTGTAAGAGCTAAGCTCTCTCCTACTTATCTAATTCTAACATTAGCGACTTCTGGTCCCACTATAGTTAATCTCCCACTTCTTAGCGGCAGGTCCTTATTTAGAACAAGAAAGCCAGTTAAGTGTCTCCCTAAACTATACTTATTTACCACCTAGTCTAATATTACCCTTCCTAACTTTATAGGCGCGAGCGCAAAATCGGCTGGCTATAATTAAGTAGTAGTCTTAATACCGTGTCCTGGATAATTAAGCCTCTTAACTAGCGCTTTATTAACTTTTACTATAACTTTAGGAAGTAAATAGACTGTAAGCTTTTAGATGGCGGAGAGGAAGTTATAGGAGACTGCGTATTTAAGCAGTTTGTTAAGGACATCTTGTCCCTAGGCCTTTTGGATGGTTTCTCTAGCTTTATTACACCGGTTTCTCTAATCTTTAGCTATCTTACTAACGTTAGAGATATCCCTAAAGATTAACATAAATATATCCTTTCCTAGAGATACCTACAGCCTATTATTGTTATTAATAAAATTAACTACTACACTAGCAGCATCTATGTAGTTTTCCTGAGAGAGTAAAATTTCATTATAGATCTGGATAAGTACTGCGCAACGCCAATTAACTGCAAAGCCTCTGACTTCTATAAGGACGTCACTAATCTAGCACTCAGCTCCTTTATATAGTACCAACGGTCTGCTTAATAAAGACATAATAAGCGTGCTGTTGTTAATTCTGTTTGGTTTACGCTTTAGCTAATTATAACTATCTTTAAGATTTAAGGGTAAGAAGGTGGATTTCTAAATGGGGTTCCTAATTATAATAGTCTATTAAATCTAGGTGGTGGTGTGGAGTTCTGCTAGTTCTAACTGCTAAATAGACCAATTATGATTTTCCATACCTAGTATGGAAAATTGCTATTAGCTTAGTAAAGGCGGTAAGCGGAACTAATATCTTTATGGTAAATAAATCTAGGTATTTATACGCAAACATTCTTCTGCCCTTACCATACTGTTAACACGCATTAGATTCCTATAACTAAAAGGTAAATAAGAAATAGAAAGAGCTTTAGGAAATATAGCAAATAAACGGATAGGCTGCGCGGTTGTTATTAATATCCCCTCCCCTACTTCAGAACTTAACTATCCCCTAGTTAAACATTTTATACTCAGTTTTGTTAAACAATCTTTCTAAAACACGTACTTCTTAAACTACACAGCATTATAATATAGGTGGATTTTTATATTACATCTTCCTTAGACTCTAGCTCTGCTATTATTTCTTATAGTATAGTCCCACCTAACTAGTTAAGCTAATCTTTCTAGCGGACTTTAGATACCTATTACTAGTAGAACTTCTTTAATCTATTCCCTAGAGTTTAGTTACGGAATGGCATACCATTAAGATCCTTAATTAAGTACTATCCTTTATGCGGGTAACTCTTATATATATAGAACAGGCCCAGCCATTTCAGATCTAACTTGCAACTACTAGAATAATCTTGCTTAAGCTGCGTATTATAGAGCATAACTATATCTCTAACCTTAAATCCGTCCTGGCAAATGTGATAGATATTATTAAAGTACTCCTTGTTTATTACCCTTAGTTATCTTATACGCGCAATAGCCTTTTTTATATCTGCGTCTCTTTAGTCAAACTGCTTTATACAGAGTGCTAGTAGCTCTACAGTGGTCCAAACTGTTTACTAAGGCAGCATTTGCCAAGTAGGTATGCAGAGTTTAATAGGAAGGACATGCTTATATCCGCATATAACTCTTACTAGAGTTATTCCTATAGGCTGCTTAATAGTTGTTCTATCTGCCCACAAAACAGTATAGAGATTGTCTAACTATAAGCCATCCATCTTTACCAAAGCATCTACTATAGGCTTATGCTCTTGCTCTATTAAGCCTTATCCCTACAGGTAATATACGGAAGCTATAACCCTTTTAATGTTATAGAGCTCTGCAAGCGTAGCGGTTATATTAGTATTTTCTCCGCCACCATCTATAAAAAGCTATCTAAATACTCCCCATCTATAGATAACGTCTTTATAGAGGAACTTCACCACGCTTTTTACATCCTTTTTCTAAAGGGCTTGGGCTTCCACCTATCTAGACACATATTCTTAAGCAGTAGCTAGGTATTAGAATCTAAGACGGGTTGTTAGCATAAATATAATGTCTACTATTACTTGTTATTATAAAGTAGACTCCTATATAGGGTGCATTACTTCTTCTTCCTATTCTAACTACCGCCCCTGGCATTACAGGTATAACTTAACATGCTATAATATCTAATCCTATAGCCCTAGCCACTAATATTAATTTAAGACTCTCTAATACGTCTCTTCTTATCCGCAATGTCCACTCTAATTATAAAGGCTTTTAATAATCTCTCACTAAGTATTCTCATTATTAATTACCCTCTATATTAGCACATTTTTTAACTATTAGTAGAAGAGCTGTTAATTATATACTAGGAACTTTAGCGCTTACTATTTAAATCTTTTAAATTCCTTAGTATTTAGTTCTTCTAGACATTATAAGGTTACTAGCCATTTTGTAATCTTCTAAGATTCCTCTAAATATAAGTCCTCCAATAGCAGATCCACCTCTATTTTAACTAGGCTAGCTATATATTCTAAAGTACTTAGCTTATAGTTAATAAATTCTTTAATATCCTTAGTTAGTTCGTTAGGCTGTTTACTATTTAATGGCCATTATAACAGCCTATTAGCTAGGCTATTCTTCTTCCCTAGCACATATCTAACATTAAAGTCCTATAACTGGATTTATGCTAACCATTAAGTCATTAAGGCTCCTGGTAAATTAGTAGTAGCATAATTTAGTTGCGCGACTAAGGTATTTATATCTGTCTTAACAGTAAAGCGGACGCTATATAGGTACACTTAACACTTCTTTAATGTATACAGTAATACCTAATACTTAAGCTTTCCTAAATTATATTTCTACTCCGCTTAAGACTAAATGCCGCTCTTATATTAACATGGATGGCGATAACCTTGCACATCTAGTTACATAAGACTGTACCCCCATCTATTCTTATATCTGTTAACAGTAAGAATAATTAGTCTAGCCCCCTTACTATAATCCAGTTAAACTAATATAGGTGTAGTAGTAATTACATGCTTTAGAGTCTTTATAGTAGTTATCTACTCTATACCCTATATAAACAGAATGTTTACTTATAGCAATTAAAAGATTGGCTCTACCTTTATTGTAAAGTCTTCTACCTATATTCAATAATATATAATAACTCCTAGGAATGCTTGGGCAGATATAATGTCTTTATAGTCTCTCCAGTAAATAATTTTTACGACTTTTAACTCTTCTAGATATTATCCCTTTCCATTACAGCAGTAGCCAACTACTATAATCTTGTCTTTGCAGAAATAAGACTTTATGCCTGGGATTATACACCTAGCTCATTCTAAATCTGTAAGCACTCCATTTAGCCATATAATATGTTCTAGAATATATCTATATATGCCTAAAAGGCTCTCTTCTCCATTATATATTGTCTGTGGTCCTTTTACTATAATATTATCCAGAAACAGCAAGGTATAATATGGGATATATTGCTTTAGGATCTTAGTAATTGTCCTCATAAACTAGGCTACTAAATTTGTGCCTTCTATAGGTACTGTTGTTTATTATAGAAGTCCTAGAGGTATTACAAAGGCTATTAGGTTCCTACTTTCTATATCCAGCTCCAACTAGTTATAGCTAGAGAAGAAGTCTACTAGAGACATAACCTTATACCCTATAAACTCCTTAGAGAACTTATTAGCACACAGCAGCAGATTTACATCCCTAATAGTCACTTAGTTAATATTTATTGCTGTATTAATTAGTTAGTACTTCTTATGCTCCTTTTTGCTTATAAGAAACTATAGATTTCTATATAGGCTTTCGCAATATTCCAGAGTCCCTTAAGCTAGTTATTCTTATAATATATTAATTACCTCTTCTTATAGGGCCTTTGGTATAGGAAAGTTTAGTACTTACCATACTTTATACAGCATAGTCTTAATCTTTAATGGTAGAGTTATATCCCTACTAATATAACCCATCTTAGAGAACTCCCATGCTAGAGCCTCTTCTTAGTTAAATAACATAGCCTTAAAGATTTCTTATTCTCTTAGCTAAATGTCTCCTACAATTATATACTCTAATTATTCTAGCTTTAGTCATACGCTATAGGCCAGCTTAGTATATTACAGCTTAAGGAAATAATTATATGGACTAAGAGGCAATCCTTAAATAGACGCCTTTTGCCAACATAGGGCTACTTCTCACCACTCTATTATGCCTCCTATAACTGTTCTATTTGGTGCTGACAAGTTAACTAGACGGACTTTATCTACTTTTTGTTTATACACAGTTGCTATACTTATAGTGTTCTGTTAGGCCTTGCTTTTATAACTTTCTATTACATTATAAATAGATATATTGTTTTTAACATTTAATATATGCGGGATCCAGCCTTTACTTTAAATACTAGCTTCTACTTTTCTCCTATATACTTTTTTAGGACTTCCTTTAATATTTTACTATTAAGCTCTCTCCATCTAGTGTTGTGTTCTTCTTTCTGTTAATAGCTATATCCAGCAGATATCCAAAATAGTAAATGTCCTTGTTAAAATCACACCTTATTTCCCTCCTCTCCGTCCTTAGCGTCCTCCTTATCCTAATACACCAGGTTATAAATAACCCTAGATATAATCCTAGCGGTTACACTGGTTACATATTTCCTAAACTACTACCTATACTAATTCCTTTATCTAGTCTAAAGAGCATCGCATCCTTATAGGATGTTAAGAACCTTATTTTAACCCTGCCATCTTTTAATTAAATAATGCAAGATACCTAGCCTATTATAGTTTAATTTGTTACCAGTCTAGCCCTTATTAACCACGGCTTACTAAGTATTACTTTATATAATATCTCTCCTACAGTAATAAACGTTGTGGATATTAAGATGCTACCTATTAGTATAGAGGCCGCATACACCAATCCAATAAACTCTAACTAAGTCCTATTAGCAGACGTTAGATGTGCGCCTTATAACTGCGGGGGTAGACTTAATATTAGCAGTTTATATTATAGAGCCACACTTTCCTTAATAAGGTTAAGTTCTGCTCCAAAGTTAATTAAGTATTTAACCTTTCTGTCTCCTATCTATGTTTCCACTTTTAGACATTGTCTTTAAAACCAGGTAAATCCAGCTTCCTATTTAATCTGGTCTACCTTAGCAGTTATTAGGCCAGTTTAATTAGCATAAAACATTAGGCGCGCTAATGATACAGATGCTTTAACTTCCTCTTGCTTTTATTGGTAGGGCTCTATAAGGGGTAACAGGAGAGGTTTAAAGAATAACTTCGTGACTTTAGGCATATATATAAGGCAGTTACTAATAGTAACTTTAATAGTTTTTAATAAGATCTTGTCTGCCATTACATCTAGGCTCAGGATGTTTCCTTTTAGTATATCTATTATCCTAACTAGCTTTAGTCGTGGTGCTTTAACAGTTGTTATTACATCCGTCTCTTGTTCCGTTTATCTTTTTAACTATTTAATATAATTTATTTTATTAATCTTATCAGCATTTAATGGCAATTAAGGAGCCTGCCGTTGTAATTATAGTGCAATTTAGACATATCCTCCTGGTCATACATTTTGAACTATTACTAGTTATAGACCAGACGGTCTTAGAAGCGGCTTTGTTACTCCAACGTCCTCTTATGGTTTCCTAAGATTATATAACTATATTATAGGCTGTAACTAAGTTGCTACTCCTACTGAGTTAATGTATACTAACTTTACTTGGTATATATCTTCCTAGGACTTGCCGAGCTCTTCTTTACTCTTAGCGCCATTGCTTTCTATAAACTCTACTAAGGCTGCCGCTAGCTGGACGCCTATTATTATCGCTGTTGCTATTACATTAGGATTAATATTCGCATTCTGCCTTAGCTAGTCCTTAAGAAATTAAATCCTATTGTTGCTCAGCAAATATGGAATTGGATTTCCTAGGCGCTTATATATTCTAGTACAGATTTGGTTATACTTGTTTATATATAGGAACCCACAGTTAACTAGTTCTTAGAGCATTGGGCATTGGTTAATAAAATAATAAGGACCCCTGTATCTATAACATGTCTTAGCTTATGCCTAGTATACGCCAAGATTTCCTAGTCCTCTTTGCCTTCCTAGGTTAGGCTTATATCGCTCTTATAGCGCCCCCCCCCATATAGTAGCAGTAGCCTATTTTTATTTGTTATAGGTTATGAACCTGTTTGTTTTTAACGCACTAACACTTAGTTTAGAAGCTGTGTGTACTATGTTAGATCTTAGCAAATCTTATTAAGGAATAGTATTAAAGACGTAACACCTACCAATTTAACTGTCCTAAGATTAAGCCTCCAGAGTTAACTAGTAAGTTTCTCCAGCTTAGGGTTTGTCTCTTATATTGTTTAATGGGTACTTACTAACTTATTTAGCTAAGAGACTATAGGCGGCCAAAGAGCAGCCTTTCTCTGGTTTAATACAACCGGTTACTAATTACAGAATTGTCTAACTAGCTGACGAAGACCTTATTCCTTAGGGTTCATTATTAATAAATAGTCTGCGCCCTTATATAAATTAAGCCTATCTTCTATAGCCTTCCTTAGCAGGTAGAAGTTAAAAGACTCTTATCTATCTAAGTTAGCTCCTATCTTAGTTATGGCATATCTTTAATATTTAAATAGGAGTCCTTTTGTAAACTAGTATCCTTATTTACAGTTTTCCAAATTGCTAGCCTTAGTAGCCTTCTGGAAAATCAGTGTGAATTATCTACAGTATTTGCATATACTACTGGGTAGGTTGTTCCTGCACTATAGTATATAAGCTTTTAAAAATTCTACCATCTTAACTTGTTAAAAGTAGTCACTTCCTTAGTAATCTGTTCAAAGCTTTTTTATAAGTTCCATCCATCTACCAATAATAAACTTAGGTAGGCTTTGGATCTAGGTCCCTATCTAATAGTCGCAATATTCTAAAAGTCTATAATATTTTTTATCGTCTGTAACACGGTATTAAATACACAGTCGCTTGTACTGTTTGATAAATTATAATATGTTTTATCCTGTAAAGTAAGGGGTCCCTAGAGTCCCTAGAGCTGGCATAGACTGGGCCATAATATATACCTTGTTTTGTTCTATTGGTGGTTTTATTATAAGGCAACAGACTTGCAGTTTCTTCTAAAATAGGTAAGTTAACCTCCTAGTTCTTGTCCTCTCTCTGCTAAAGGTTATTGGTTCTAGACATTACAGGAGTTAGGTCTGGTACTGCATCCTCTGGGTTAGGAAAACTTTGTAGGTTAATAGGCTGCCTACTTCCTTCTCTGCTATTATTATAGAATGGACCTAGCATCCCTAGTATTCCCTTTATTGGTCCTGTCGCCATTACTCTTATAAATTTAAGGGAGGCTTGTATGAATACAAGAAGAATTATATAGACTGTTGTAAATATAGTAAATAAAAAATCAAAGACTTCTTTCTGCTGGTCCTAATGCATTATAACCCTCTCTTTTATCCTCCGTCCTGCTATACTCTATACTTGCATTCCCACTCCTAGTTATCTATTCCGTCTACCATAGGTCTCGGATAGTAATCTCTAAAAGTGTTATTAACTCATCTTAATTTCCGTGCTTAATTTCCACACCTATTGGTGGCTTAACGGCTTTCAGTAGCAGTAACTTAACAATTTTTGGTCCTTCTATGACTGCAGCACATTCCTATATATCTCTTATGTATAGAGTACTAGACTTCTAATCTAAAGAGCTTGCTGTTGTCCCTATATGGAATGCCATAAAGTATATAGGAGGGAAGGTCTCTCTCTAGACGAGAAGTCAGTGTACTGTCGGTCTATTAGTTAGTTATAGTCAGTTAGTAGAAATTAGTAGGAAAGTAGTTAGTAAGAAGAAGAGAAAAGAGTATATTATGTCCCTAAACTGTCCGTCAAGCCTATCCAAGTTATTAAAGACTCTAAGGCCGTGGGCCAATCTATATACCTATAGGAGGCCTATGCTCTCCCAAAACTATACCCAAATTGAATGCTGTATATAGTGGGCCAACTTACCCCACTATAATAGGAACACTATTCTTAATATAGACTAATAAATAGGAATACAATTCTGGCAAAATACCCTATTAATTCTATGCTATATATATAAAAAGGCTGAGGACCTGTCCTGCCTTAGGCCATAGCCCTAATTAATCCTTATGGTTTCTGGAGCCTATCTGTTCCATATCTAATTTAACCTATTTCTTGCTCTTTACGCGAGTCTTCTTTATAGGCTGTAATGATACTATAGTATTAGAGCGCTTTCTACGCTTTGTATATTACGGACTTTAGTCCTAATATTCTTTTAGAATATCTTTATAATTGTTGGTTACACAGGGTGACTCACCAATAACGACTACTCGAGTAGGTTACAGTGATGTTGGTTAATATAGCTTATTGATTGGAAAAGAGGAAGGGCGAGGAGCTTAAGGCTCCTCGCCACGCTAGTGCCGCGGCGACACGTGATGGCAACTTGCCATCACGTGACGGCAATTTGCCGTACGTGACGGCAAATTGCCTCATTCCCGACACTGGCAACTCTTCTTTTGTGGTTGCCCTCTATATACAAATACTGCTTGACTATCGTAACAAATATGGATCCTCCTTACTTACTATTACTATTGTAATATAAGTCTCGCTGTCCCAAAATTTGCCTCTTAGCACGTGGTGCTTTCTTACTAAGGAGTCGTGGGTAGACATTGTGTTAGGGCCGTTAGGGCCGCCAAGGCGCTAGCTGTAAGCGAGCCAATAGCGATTTTCCATACCGGGTATAGAAAATCCTAATTGGCTGGTTGAAATTAGGGTCTGTAGAGCGTTATGCTCTTACTCCCTTTTAACCCAACCTTTAACTCGTACACGTAAAGTATTTATATTAACAAACGCTTCTAGAGCCTTGTTTAGGTTTGCCTTCGTTATTATATCTGCTGGGTTATCTTAACTGTTAACCCATCAAATCTTAAAGAGTTCTTGCCGTTTATAGGATTAATAAAGTGCTATAATATCAATTATAAGGCGCTTCTCCTTTGTAGTACCAAGCTTAACTAAGCACTTATAGAGGGAGTATAAGTCGGTACACACGATTATAGGGATAATGGGAAGTTTGAGTTAATCTATAATTATCTTTAGGGTAGTTCCAATTGCAATTGCCATATTAACTCCGCCAACCATTCCATATATCTCTAACGCTAGAACGCTTTAAGTAATACGCTTGCTCTTAGTTAAGCTCTAATAGATAAAATTACCGTGGATTATGAAGTCATTCTCTCCAGTAGATTTATTTGTGATAATAATCTTATATCCTAGCTAGGAGCTAAAATCTTTATTATTTACAAATAATCTATTAACAAATACAAAGAGCTTGGCGGTGGGAAGATTAATAGGCACGTAGAGTAGTCCCCAGTTAAGATGGTTCATTTGCCAAAAGAGACGCTTATTTAGGGCAAGGACATTATCCTTAGTTAGTTTCTGGTGTTAAGCGGCAACAAAGAGATTAAATAAAGCCTTGGGTTAACAGATAGAAGTAATATAAGCTCTATAAGCGCGTTGCTCTATGTATCCTTGTTTTAGAGAATTAATATTAATAACATTAATCTTCTTGCCTTAACCCTTCTAGTATAAAGCAATGGAATCCTTGTTTAGGGAGAGGACACATCTATTAAAGAGTAATAGTGTTGTTAAATTAAGCTTTTCCTTTAGCTTTGCTATAAGATTTGCCTTTACTAGCTCGTCTTCTTTAAGAGCTAAGAATTGGTTATCTCCTAAGATAATTATATTATTGGTTTATATGCCAATAATTCCAAATAGAGTTTCTGTAGTTGTAATAAGGAAGCATGGATTGAATATAGAAATAGTTATTAAAAGCTTCTCTTTATGGTGCTTACTATAGGTAGCCCACTAGTGAGTTCCTGCCTCTGTAATTCTATATAATGGCTTAAGCACAACCATAATCGTATCTTCGGAATATTAGTGGCGAATTTGTTCTAGAAGGTATGCTAATATTAAGCGCTAAAGGTGCGTTTCTGATTAGGTATAGGCCTAAGTAATATCTTATAAATAAACCGCCATTCTATTCTTTATTAAGGAGGGAGCTAGCGTAATAATAACTTACTAACTAGCTTGTTAAATCGTAGGGGATTGCGTAAGAATTACTTCCTTACCGTTATTGTTATAGCCTTAAATAACCAGTCTCGACTTCTTAAATAGGGTATTGGTAGCTTTGCCTTTAATCTTATTAACTATTCTTAACTTAAAGATACAAACTCCATTAAACTTAGTAGGGTTATACTTCTTAAATTTAAAGACTCCTTTTATAATAAGACCGTCAATCTCCTGCTTATTAAATACTTGGAAAGGGGCTCCTAGAGTTATAATACAGCCTTCCTTTTAAAGTTGTTTTGCGAGCTTAAAGTCCGCCTTCTCTTTAACTGTTATAAAGGCCATTAACAACTTAACTCTACTCTTAATGGCGGTAATAAATTACTCTTTAAAATTAATAAGATGTTGGCGATTTTGTAATCTCTTTGGGCGACCTCTACCGCGTTATGGTTGCGGCATATCTACTATAATTGTATTAGAATTATAGTCGCCTTCTAGAGCACGTTAATTATGGTTCTCCTCTAGGGTATCCTCTATAGCATCCTATAAAGGCTTAAAACTGTCGTCCCTATAGTAGGGCTTAATAACGGTTAAGTGGAATTAAGTGGGTCTATAGGGCATCTAAAGAGTACAAGTTTAACCCTTAATGGTGATAAGTATGTGTGGGCCTAACTAGCCCCCTTTCTCACACTATACCCGTACTTTAGATTAGAGTGGTAGATCTATTATTATTAAGGTATTTAGGCCGTTTCTTATTCTTAGTGCGTTATTGACCTGGCGCGTAGCGTAGATACGGTGTACCTCCTTTATTGCCTTATGGATAGCCTCAGCTCGTTGCATAACAGATGGAGATAGTGGAGAATTGTTAGTTATTTAAGGGTAGGCGCCAAAGACTAGCAATATAGGTACGAGCCCATCTGGGCCAGCGGAATTGTTAACAGCCTTAATAGCTATCTATAAGATAAGCTCTTTACTAGCGCCCTCTAGTTCTAAAGAAATAATCTTATATACTTAGCGTAATAGTATGTAATATCGTTCTACTTTTCTAACACTATTATGTGCCTTAATAGGGACTTCCTTAACCTTAATTTCTATTGCCTTTACCTATTGCCGAAACTCTGTAGATAAGAAGTTCCTTCCTATATTATAAATAACTTAATTAGGGGGTCCTAGGTAGACATCAATCTAGCACAGTTAAAGAGTATCCTATGCGTTCCTAGCTAACATATCCTTTAGGAAGCGTGCGGCTTAGAAGGAGATTAAGAGGTTAATAACTTAGAGTACTAGCTTGCCGCTAAGGTATATAATGTCGATGATAATACAGAAGTTGAAGTTATAGTCATCTTTAAGGGTGAACTTAAATCGGCTAGGGGACTTCTGGTTTATTTAGCAGTAATAGTAGTACTTTATAAGATGCTTAATTGTCTTAGCCTTAACTTTATAACCTACTCGCTAAAGAACCCTAAGCAATTTATGAACTAATAGGTGACCAAAGCGACGGTGTAGTTAATGTAACTCCAACTTAGTTAAATGGCTCTAAGCAACGCTTCTTTCTGGCTATTAAAGGAGCAACTAAGGATGACCCCACTTGCGTATAACGGGCACCCAATTATCTCCCTAAATAAGCATATTCTTAAGGTTATCTAGCTTGACGCCTAACTTATCTATATCTCGGATGCAGAATAGAAACGGGGTGTTCATAGGAATAATATGGAAAGTAATATATCCTAATAGGGTTTGGACCTTAATTGTGCTAAAAGAGATCGCAGTACCCTTACTAAAGCGAATTATATATTGGCCTGCCGTTGATTAGTTAATCTAAACAGAGCTATTAAGCTACTAAAAAGCTTAAACTTAAGGTTCTCCTACTATAGATACTCTTACAGCTCTAGTATCTGGCATAATACTATAGAAGACGTTCGCCGAGTATCTATTATTAAAGGAGAACGCAGAACTTTCCTTTAGCTCATTAAAGATATCTAACTTTATAATAGAATGAAGCGTAGATTGGTTATTAAGGACAGCGACGGTTTATATACCATTTACCTCACCATACTTAGTGAAGTATTGGTTGGGAGAGTAGTCCTTAATTTCTATATCTATAAGGAGCTGTTCGGCCTTATTAACCTCACCCTTAAGATCTTCTACGCCTTTATATTAAACCAGGAAACTTTAGAAGTAGGCCGTAGTAACCTTATAATTTCTAACATTTCTTGCACTCTGGCGAAACTTGTTATATGCCTCCTTTCGCTTATTAAGAAAATGCTTAGTTAACTAGCAATTCGGTTTCTTATAAATATAGCACTTCTTTTGGCGATCACTTTAAAATAAACCTCTATAAGGACCTCCACCTTTACCTTATGGTTGTTGATTATACCCTCTGCTATATTACCTACCCCGGCCACTATATGTTTAATCAGTCTAGTTGTGATTATATTGGTTAGGCGGGTTAATTAAAGTAGATTAGAGTTGGGCGTTAAATTGCTGTACTTCTTAAGAGCGTAAAGCGGTGCCAATAGAAGATCTTAATTAAGCACACACTCCTTTATAAGTATTTGCAGGATTAAAGAGAGCAAGGTTGCATTCTTTAACGCCTTGGTATACACTAATAACTTAATTACGTAGGCTAAAATCCTCTTAATATAATTTGGATAAACCACGCTAAATCGTCTAAAGTTAATTAAAGAGCTTTTAAAGACAATCAAGCCAAGGGACACCTGGGTTTGTAGCAATAATCCTTAGAAAGGTAGTCTCTCTCTATTCTAATATATACTGCTACTTGTTCTCTTCTGTTTTAAAGTGGCATCTTAATATATATATTATGCGGTTGAAATCGTATCCTTTTCCTACCAAATAATTATAATAGAAGGTACTAGCTTGGCCCTTAAGCATAACAGAATAGGCGTTGTAGTATTGATTAGACTCTATTCCTACCTTCTAGTAATAGTTATAGAAGATACGTAGTTTTGAATTAAGAACATTATATAATTCCCCACCAAACTTCTTCTCCTGATCTGAGTAGAGCTTCGCAAGCTCTATAAGCAATTTTAAACTGCCTCCGATTTGAGATTAGGATGGAGGAGGTGGGGGTTACATTGCAGGCTGCAGTGGGGACGTAGGTCTAGTCGGTGGAGTCCAAAGGTCGTTAAATCGCGAAGCAATGGGATCCTGTGCCTGCTCTCATTGGGGTATAGTATCTAACGTCAAGGTTATAGGTTGAATTGGATACAGAGGAGTTAAAGGCGGAGGTAGGTTTGTCTCTAGAGGTGTATTGCTTAGGTTCTATCGTAAGTTGAGCTTCCTTATAGTGCGTAGTTAGTGCTTAATCTCTTATAGAGTCTATTCGTGCTCTTCTTTTGCGTTAATAATCTGCTCCTGAATATTGTCTTTAATAGTACCCCCGTCCTTAGGGACAAATACTCCATTCTCCCAAAGGAAGTTATGGAAGTCCCATATAATATCCTTGTTTATGGGGGCCTATGTTTCCTTTGTCTATCTAATAAAGTCCTCCTTTATACATTCCCATAGCGCGGTATCGTTGTATTTACTATCCTTATAATGTGCTATATGGTGTAATAAAAATCCATTTAAGTCTTGTTTATTAGCGTTTACAAGGTTAATTATGGCTTTGTTCTATATCTTTGGGTTAATGTCTTCCTTATACTTCTTTGGGTAGGTTAACGCCATAGTAGGTATAGAATCGACGGGGTGTCGTACGTCGAAGGTAGGTAGGATTTTCGGTTTTGTAGGATCTCGTAGGTTTGCTGTTAAGAGGTAGGCAATTCGAGATGTTGTTTGACGCGTTTTGGACGTTGACTTGGGACCTTAGGTTCAGTGACACTTCTGACCTAAAGTACTCGACCAAATCTTCGTAAACGCGGTTGTTCTGCGTGATGGACGCAACTTGGTATCTCCTAGTACTCAGTGACACTTCTGTTACTAGTTTTCCGCAAGTCTAAGGTAGCACAGTATTGCCGGGATCCATTCTATATGAGCGCATATAGCACCCCTGTACGAGACTGTCTCTTCTGTTCGAAAACCTAGCTGCTCTGTAGTTGACTGTGTATTCAACCACTGATCAGTGTTGGTCACACAGGGTGACTCACCAATAACGACTACTCGAGTAGGTTATAGTGATGTTGGTTAATATAGCTTATTGATTGGAAAAGAGGAAGGGCGAGGAGCTTAAGGCTCCTCGCCACGCTAGTGCCGCGGCGACACGTGATGGCAACTTGCCATCACGTGACGGCAAATTGCCTCATTCCTGACAATAATAATTAAGGTGGTCCTCTGGTTTCTATATAGAGTCCTTAATAGGCCATCCTAGCCATTTAACTTTATATTAAAGCTTATTCTTAATAGACTTATAGCGTAGTATAGCTTTAACCTTATACCGCTCACCCACTACTTTAGGGTATTTAATTAGGCCTAGACGGAAGTTTTTTTCCAGTAGTAGTCTATACTATAGCTCTAGTAGATTTATATAAAATACTAGATGTACACGGGCTATAAATAGAGGTAGCTGGAGATAGTAGGCTAGCTTACCAATTTGTTTTTTAATTTAGAAAGGACCTAGGTATCTTACATTAAGCTTCTTTAATAGTTAACAGGTCTTGATATTTGTTAAACATAATAGGACCTTATCACCTACGCCGAAATACTTGTCCTGGTATTTGTAGTTATACTAAAGTCTCTGCTGCTCTTACGTATCTTATAGGCTCCGTTTTATATACTTCTATTACTTCTCCTATTCCTTAAGGTACCCTTATACTCTTTAGTAAATGTCCTTAGACTTCCTAGTAGGATCCCATAATTAATTATGCGGCCTTAGCCAGTAATTGTTAGATATACTATTAAACCCTAATAATTAGACGCTATAGGCAATCTAGATTAGCGCAAACTAATGCAATAAATATTGCTTTAAGTTATAAGCGTACTCCGCGTACGGAAGTAGCTTACACTAATTGTCTTACTAGTAGTTTAAATATATTTATAGGTAAGACTCTAGTTCCTAGTTCCTAGCTGTTTGCCCATTAGTCTATAAATAGAAAGCTATATTATAGTAATGGTCTATCTTTAAATAAAAGTATAGATCCAACTAGTACTAGCTTATAAAGACGCTGCCCCTATTAGTAATAATAGAGTACAGCTAATCTACTTTAAGAAAGCATTTCTCCTTAATTAGGCTGGTAAGCGTTTATATATTAATTATCTTATTAATAGGAAGGTATTAGACGTACTTTAAAAACCTATTAATAAGTACCAGGACTAAATTATATATTTATCCTTGCTTATCCTTTAATAGCGGAAGATCCATAATAAAATCTATAGCATAATATTGCTATAGTTTGCTAGCAGGAGGAACCAATTTAAGTAGACCCCATGGCTTATGCCTTTGGATTTTATATACTTAACACTTCTTATAGTAGCTAATATACTCCTTTACTTTTTGTTTAAGCTTTAACTAATAGTATTTGCGTTAAAGTAATTCTACTATTTTAACTTAACCATAGTAGCCGCCTAGAGGATTATTGTAATTCTTTATAAGAATTTTCTGTTATAGATTTGCTTCTTATAGTACCTAAACCTTACTATTTCTATACAGTAGGCCTATTGGGTCCAGTTCCCAATTTTAATACCTTATAGCTTCCTTTCTATTATATTTCTAGTCTACTTCTATATTAAAGATAGTATAGGAGGCATCCCTCCGTTGCACCTTATAGATAAAATCCATTAACCTTTTAGATAGTTCTTAGGTAAAAGCTATTTCGCCTTATACTGCTCTAAGTATAAGACTAAATAGTACTATAAATCTTATAACTTCTTAGTACGTATACGTTAGGAAGGCCGCTATAAGGTTAAAGTCCTTTAGTTTTTATAGGGCTCTAGGTTCTAATTACCTTATAGCTTTGCTTTTAGTTTAAGGGGATAGCTTAATAATTAATGGTGGTATATTACTAGGTTCTAAACTTATGTTAGGGATATCTTATTTAGGTATCTTTAGACCCTTATTAGCCATGGACCGGGTACTAGCTAGAATATTAGTAAAAGCTAATAGGGTTTGCACCGCCTAAGACTTAGTACATAGAGCTATAGGTGCTTAAGTATCCTATACCTAGAGCTTGTTCTATAATATAGCAAGTAAGATATCTATTATCTGTTTTCCTTCTCCTATTTTAAAGCCTTTGGTATAGTCTGGCCATTATAACGGTCTATTAGTAGGGTTATTTTCCCCTAGCTTATATTTAATCTTAAAGTTAAATTGTACAAGCTCCTCTGCCTATCTAGCTTATTAAGGTATAAGCTCCTTTATAGTTATAAAGTAGCGTAGATTATAATAATCTAAGAGTATATAAGTGGTGTAGCTCGCGTGCTTAAGGTAGTGCCGCCACTATTTAAAGTAGTTAACTATAGCTAGTAGTTCCTTATCGTGGATATAATACCTAACTTTAGGTCCCTGGAATTTTCTGCTATAGAATGCTACTAGTCTTTAGTAGAGCTAGGTAGCGTCTAGATGCCTATTAAGTTGCAGTAAGATACCGGCAAGGGCAAAATTTGATATATTAGTAACTATTATTAGTGGCTAATCTAGGTTAAAATGCTATAATAGTAGAGCTTCTATAAACTTTGCGCGTAGTTCCTAAAAGGCTTCCTATACCTTTCTAGGCCACATTTATAGTTTATACTATTTAGTTAGTCCCTTTTTAGTTTTCTTCCTTCCCACCTTTAAGCTTTTTACTCCTTACGCTAGGTCTTAGGAAGCCTTAGTAATATAGTTAAATAGGTGTTAGGTAATGTCTAAGTAGTTATAAATAAAGCGCCTATAGAAATTGGCAAAGCCTAGGAATACTTAAATATTCCAGTAGCTCTCTAGCTCTAGCCACTCTTAGATTATCTATACCTATAGGTATTATAATGTACCCTAAGAACTTAACCTGCTTGGTGTTAAAGATATACTTTAATACTTTAGCGTAGAGGCCCTAATTATCTAAACGTTCTAGTACTTTATAGACGTGTTGCTTATACTAATCCTTATCTTCTAAGTAGATTAAAATATTATCTAAATAGATAACGCATATACGGTTAACTAGTCCCCCTAAGGCTCTATAGATATACAATTAGAATATTATAGGCGCATTGGCTAGCCTAAAGGGCATCACCAGATACTTAAAGTGGCCGTATTAGGTTTTAAAAGCGGTCTTTCACTTATCCCCTTCTTTAATATAGAGCCTATAATAGGCGTCTTACAGATCCAGCTTTATAAAGATCTTCGCCCTAGATAGTTAATCTAGTATTTTACTAACTAGTGGTAGTGGGTACCGGTTTTTAATTATGATCTTATTAAGACTGCGGTAGTCTATGTATAGCCTTATAGTTCTATCTAGTTTTGGAATAAAGAGGATTGGCGCGCCTGCCGGTAACTTACTAGGCCATATCCATCCCTTTTTTAGTAAGCCATTAAGGTACTCCTATAGGATCTTAAGCTCTTTATAAGAGAGGTTATAAATAAGAAGGTTTAGCAGTTATTTGCCTTCTTCTAGATTAATTATATAATCATATTCCAAGTTCCACTAAAGGACTTTAGCTCGCCTACCCAAAAATACCCTTAGTAAGTCCCTTAGGCCTACTGGAATATTTGATAGATTGGGGTCGCGTTTATTCTCTATATTATTATTAGGTAGGTCCTAGAGCTTCCTTAAAACGCTTACGGGCAGCATTACGCGCTATAGGGGCTGTTTATATATGGTTACCACTATACATTAAATAGTTTTATATAGTAGCCAGTAGAGAGTAAGGAACTCTTTAATACAGCGTTTAAGGTATTATAGCATACTCTCTATATATTGCTTAAGCTAAAGTAACCTATAGTAGTGGAAGTATCTTATAAGATCTTTAAGATGGCCGCCTCCCTATAGTGTCTCTGCGACCTATCTAGTAGTTCCCCATAGGGTATCTATTATAGAAGGGTTATTGCCTATACTAGGCTCTATACCCATCTTGCTATAGAATAGGGGTTGGATCTAGTACTCCTTTAGGTATAGAGTGTATACCATTTCTCCTGGAGCTATATCTTCTAGGATATCTTTTAAGCTTATTAGTAAAATATACCTTTTTAATTCTTTATTATTCTACTATTTAAAGGCTCCTGTCTTAAAGTATATTTTAAAATCTACTTCCGCAAGCTAAGGGTATCTAAGAATAAGGTTATAGCCTATAAAGTTAGCCGCCCAGAAGGGTTGCGGGCCGACTACCTTAGTGTAGTTATACATATTAGCTACTAACACTATAAGCTTATAGGCGCTATATAGTTCAATCTAATGCTTATCTAGGAACCCTATAGTAGGTTTCCGCTACCTTAGTAATAGGATAAGCTTATGCTCTTTTACTAAATTATATTATATAAGATTGATTTTGGCGCCGCTATTATATAGTACTTAGATGTCACAGTGCTGCAATGAAGTAGACTAAATAGCTACGTTGTGCTATAAAGAAGAGAAGAAGGGTAAAAGGGGGTATTGTGTATAAAGAGTAGGGCCAGCCGCCAAGGCGCTAGTGGTGGGCTAGCTAATAGTAGGAAACAGTATGCGTCAGGTTAGTGCTGTGATAGTACTCCCCTCTCTAGAAGGTTTGGTCCCTAAACCAAATAAATAACTTTAAACAGGTAATACGCGGGACCACCTGTTTTCGCTGTAGAAATATTAAAAAATCCTAATTGGTTGGCTTATTAAATAAAGTTGGCGTATGGCGCTCTTGGCGAGAATTCTAACTAATTAGATAACTTTGACCGCCGGTTAAAGTTCCATAACATCTTAACTACCACAGATTTTTAACACGGTGGTTGGCCATGACCTTAGTATGGCTTTTCCTTATCTTATACCCAATCTGGGGGTCCTGGCTTCTTAGGGTATTGCTTATGGAAGCGCTATATAGCTTATTTGCAACCCTTTAGGTCCTCTTCTAGCTGCTAGGTTATGTCCTTATAATATTTCCATTTAATCTCATAAGTTAGGCCTTGGGGGTCTTCGTTGTGTACATTAAGGATTTTCTTAAACTCCCATTTATCTTCTATATTGCTGTTGTTGTCTCTCTCTATTACTCGTCCTTGTATATTATGGCGCTCTGTAGTATTAATATTTGCTTGGCTAGGGATCTCTTTAGCAGCCTAGAGGCGGACCTTAGATGTATAGAAGGATTTGTTTACTTGGATATAGTCTAGGAGGTCTACTACGACTGCCCCTTAGTATACTGCAAGTACGGGGTATAGGCCGTCCCATTTATTGTCCCATTTCTTCTTAGGTTTATTTGTCTTTATATTTTCTAAGCTAACTATAACTATGTCGCCTTTATAGAATAACGCGCTCTTATTCCTATAGGTATTGGCATTATCTTTATAGCGTTGCTGTGAAATCTGGGCTAAGGCCTTAAGCTATATTAATATCCGCTTAAAGCGGTTGGCTACAGAGTCTGCATGGAAGAACTCCTTCTTTGCTTATGCTGATAGTGTTAGTAGGTGGGGGCCAGCAGGCTTAATTTTAAGGCGAGGGTTAAAGCCATAGTTTGCAAAAAATGGAGAGATGCCTGTGCTTTTGTTAACTTGGTTATTTATAGCAAATTTAGTAAGTGGTAGGTAGTTAACCTAGTTATCCTATATAAAGCTAACAAAAGTATAGAGGTACTTATTTACGGCAGTGTTAACAATTTTGGTTTAGCCGTCTGTTTCTAGGTACTAGGCTAAGCTTAGTCGTAAGGTTATCTTAAGGCGTTTACTTAGTTATTGCCAGAAGTCGCTAATAAATTGTGTGCCGTAATTAGAGATAATTGTGCTTAGTGCACTGTGGAGCTTATATACATTGTTAATAAAGCCATTAACTAGCTCTTTTATTAAGAGTCCTGTTACTAAAACAAGGTATTACATTTTAGTTAGGCGGTCCATAATGACAAGGATATGTTTATATGCCTTGCCGTGGCATTAGCATACTGGCAGCGTTATAATATAGTTAATTAAAATATTGGTCTATGGGCAAGCAGGTAGTTTTAGTGGCTTTAGGAAACTAGGCGGGGCAGAATAGGGGGTCTTAATGCAAAAGCATAGGGCACAGTCTTTAATGAAGGTAGCCGTAAACTGGGAGATTCCTGGCCACTAGTATGTTTGGTTTAAGAGGTCAAGAGTCTTAACCCAGCTAGGGTGACCAGTGGGGCCGCTACTATAAGAGTAATAGATAACTTCTAGGTAGAGGTCTAGGGTATTAGGGACAAAGAGGCGTTAGTAGAAGTAGATCTGTCTGTTAACAATACTACATTCTGACTTATTACAACAAAGTAATTTCCTAATCTTCTTTAGTTAACGGTAAGCTTTCCAATTACGCAGAGCCACTACTATATCTCTTGCAAGTTTGTTCTCCTAGTATCCTAACTAAATTAGCTTATCTAGTGACTTTTTAGCCATTTTAGGGTCTAGAGCGGCTATAAACTCCACGTTATTAGAGTTGCGGGATTTGTATAGTAATTCTTCTAAGATTGTAGGGTTAACTTTCTAGGGCGGTATAATAACTTAGGCTCAGTGGCGGAGGCGTTTATTATTAGCGTCCTTAGGTTTTATTCCTGGTAGTCAGCTTAAGGTATTAGGGAGCGTAGCTTTGCTGCTAGGTCTATATATAATTACAAAGTTAAACTATAAAAGGAACTCTGCCCACTAGACTTAGCATTAGTTTAGCTACTTGGTAGTCATAAACGTCTATAGGTTCTTATGGTTAGTAATAATTTCAAACGGCTCCTTAGTCCCTTGTAGCTTAGGACGCTATTCCTCTAAAGCCTTAATAATAGCTAAGAGTTCTTTATTGTAGATCTTGTAGTTACACTCTAGCGCAAAGTGCTTTGCAGAGAAGAATACAACCGGTCTTAGTTTACCATTGTTGTTATACTGGGAAAGGACTCCGCTAGAAGCCTAATTTAATACGTCTATCTCTACCACTATTTTCTTTATATAGTTGTAGTATGCTAGTACTGGTGCTGAAGTAAAGGCTCTCTTAAGGGCCTTGAACGACTTAGCTTATTCTAGTCCCTATAGCCATCCAACATCCTTTCTTAGGAGTTTTGTTATAGGTGTAGTAACAGCAGAATAACTTTGGATAAACCTATAGTAAAAGTTTGCAAATCTAAGAAACTGCTATAATTTCTTAACTAAGGTTGGGTTCTCCTATGCTTATAAGGCTTAGACCTTTTTAGGGTCTATACTTATTCCTTCTATTAAGATAATTAAGCCAAGGTACTTTATCTTTATTGTGTAGAACTCTAACTTACCAATATTAATTTAAAGGCTGGCAGCTCTAAGGCGGTAAATTACCTCTTTAACGTGCCTAGTATGGTTAGCTTAAGTTTTAGAAAATATAAGGATGTTATTAAGGTATACTATGTAATAGTCGTCTAGTGCGTTATAAAGAATGTGGTTAATGTAGTTTTAGAATGTAGCTGGGGCATTATAAAGGCCAAATGGGGTTACTAGCATCTTATAGAGCCTAAATTAGGTAATAAATGCTATAAGCTATTTATGGCCCTTAGTAATACGGATCCTATTAAATATGGCAATAACATTAAGCTTAGTATAGAATTTGGCGCCGTATAGGGCATTAAGTGTCTCACAGATAAGTGAGAGTGGGTATCAGTTCTTAACGGTAACGTTATTAAGTCCTCTATAGTTATAGCAGATCCTTACTCCTCCTTTTAGCTTAGCAGCAAGTAGGAGCGGGGCTGTGGTAGGGGATGTTAATTCTTAGATAAAGCCTTTATTGAGCATCTTATTAATCTATTTTTTAACGCATTGGAGCTTAGCAGGGGAGAGTAGGCGGTTCTTATGGTACGGGGGCTGCTTTCCTGGCATAATTTTAATTTTATGGTCCTATGGGCGATGTAGTAGGAGCTTATTAGCATTCTTTAGGAGAAACCCCTTAATATAATACCTGTGTTCCCTTAGGAGGCGTTATATAATATTATCCCTAGTTAGAGTAGGTTTGCCTTTTATAAACTTCTTAATGTCTATATCCATAACTTTGCAGTAGAGGAACTTAGTATTTATAGTCTAGAGGTTTTCCTTAAGAAAATAGTAAAAATAACTAGGGAAGACCTTGTAGGCTTCTTCTATTATATAGTCACCATTAACTAAGCAGCAGAAGGATTCCTCTGTTAGGTTTAGTATCTTAACTAGTCCAGTAGGGAGTTCATCTATTAATTATTTCCGTTCTTCTTGTTCTACTAATTCTACCAGCTTCGCCATATAGATCCTTATTACTTTTACGCCTTTTTATTTATAAAACTAGGCGAAATTCACGGCGTATACGTTTATGATATTGTCCAGGTTAGGGCATATTTGGTCTTCTCCTAACGTCGCGGCAGGGCTAGCTTGTCTTAGTCGGCTCTTAGGAGCGGTTTCTAGGCGGCGGCCTTATATAAGGCGTGTGGGGAGTAGGTATAAGGTTAGGCGTTATAGTGGCGCGGTTTCTATCATCCGGGTCTTAGTAATTCTCTAGCTAGTCCTTACTATAACGTGGGCTATAGTGTACATATATAGCATATAGCTTAGTTCTAGGTGTTGGGCTGGGCGGCTAGGGTTTAAAGGGTGTCTAGGTTGGCGTTAGATTCTTAGTAGTAGCGGCGCAAAGTAGACCTTCTTCCTTAGTCTTAGCAAGGCCGGCTAGCCTGTTATTTTAGTCTTAAGTGCTAAAGTAGTCCAGTTTTCTGCTGTCTTGTTACTTTACAGCTATATAGGTTCCCCTTTATTAGGAACATCTTCTATTGTTAGGGCTTTATATATAGTCCTAGGCACTAGGCTTAGTAGTGCCAAGTATCCACATAGGGCGTCCCTACTACTGTCAGCTATCCCCTATAGGAGGCAGTTCCTAAAGCAGTAGTCTAAGTTAAAGTGGATCTTAAGCTCTCTAAAGCTGGGGTAGGGCTCGTGCTTCTAGAGCCAAGGCATACCTAAGATAATTGGGGTACTAGGTAAGAGTTTAGTAATAAGAAAGAGCATAACTTTAGTATAAATGCCAATTAATATTTAGGCAGTGAAGTAGTCCGTAATAAGTAAAGTCAGGATGCTATCTGTAAGGTGTAGTGGCCTAGGTGCCAACAGTTTCTTAGTTATAATATTATATTTTCTTATAATAAACTCTATGTCGGTAAATGTTATTATAGTACTACCTAAGTCCACTAGGCTTACTGTGTCAATAAAAACTTAGGGGTATAGGTTATGTAATAAGGAGAGTTAGGTTTAAACAAGGATTAATTTCTTATTACTATTTGCTAATCTAAGATTAAGTAGTAGTTTACTAATAGAAAGGACTAATTGGTCTAATAACAGGGACCTAATCTTCTTATCTTCCTCCTTATATGGTTTAAACCCTTAGATATAACTTAGTCCAAGGGTCTACCTTTTAATAACTGGGGTACGGGGCTGTCTTGGTAGGGCAATTTGGTATCTATTTGGCTAGCAGTGTCAGTCTTAGTTAGGGTATAGGGAGATAGTACCTCGCCAACAATATGGCCGTGTTTATATTCGCTAGCGTAAAGTCGCTAATTCTAGGCGTTATTAACGGGTTGGGCTTCCATATAGGGTATTATTTAGAGTAACTAAGCCGTAGGGTTAAAGGGGGGGAGTTATCCGCCGCGGCCATAATAGACTCCGCAGTTGCTATGTCCGCGGTTATTAGTTTATATTATTTAATAGGCTGGTATTAGGACTAGGTTTGCTGTTATAGCGGGGTTATAAGCGTCCTTCTAGTGGCCAGGCAGGCCATAGGCAAGGCACAGTCTATTATTAAAGTGGCGCTTACGCTCCGTGTCTAAGATTCTATTAAGGTCTATAGGTTCTCTAGTTACTACTAGGGTTAGGGTTAAAGTTAATATAGGGGCAGGAGCTTAAACAAGTGGGCGGTGGTTAGTATTCTTAAGGTTGACTCAGTGTATATAGTTTGCAAGGTTCTTAGCAAATATATCCATCTGCTTACTCCAACCTATATAGTCACTATTATTAATTTTATAGGCAAGTCCAAGTACCAGCTCTTCTATCTTTAGAGAAATAAACTTCTAGAGTAGATCTACCTTCTATTTGTCTATCTTCCTAGCGCAAACCATTAACTTATTAAGCTCTCCCTTCCAGGACCAGTAATTACGCTCGCCCTAGGGAAAATAGTTAAGCTTATTTTTTACAACCTGGGTTATGTTAAGGACCTTATAGTGGGCAGTAAGCTCTTTAAGTATATCTTCTTTAGTAGGCCATTTCCACATAGATATATTGTTTAGGTTCTTATGTATAAGCTTTAGGCCCTACTTAATAAACTTATAGGCCTTGCCCTCTAGCATATCTAAGATATAAAGGATTTAGGATTGGACTGTATTAAAGTAGTCCTAGTTATAGTCAAAGACTCCTTTAATCTTAATGCGCCAGGTCTTAAAGTTAGCTTATCATTCTAGTGGGGTGCCTTTTCCGCTAAATATTAGCGGGTTTTTAGACATCCGTTTTTTCTACTAGGTTACTACCGTTGTTATAGGGGTTAATTATTTAAGAGCGGCGATAGTTTCTGTCTGGGAGGCAATAAGGGCATTAAGGCTTTTGTTGGCTTTCTTATTGGCGGTGTTTGTGTTATATATAAACTATAGTCCCGCTTTAATGTTACTAAGGAACTCATTAGTATAGTTAACAAGGGTATAGTAAACTTTGTTAGCTTTAAAGGTTTTAGGGTATAGTAGGGAGCGGTAGATTGTCTATGTAATGTTAGGGTATGTCTGTGTAAAGAAGTCTGCAAAAACTTTATAAGGGTTCTAGGTTTCGGCCATTTTGGCGTCGTTAATATCGCCCATTTAGGTAATCTTTGGCGCTAGGAAAAAACTAAGGATTATTCTAGGACTATGGTGGGTTATAGCGTATGGACGCGTCACGCGTAGGTCGCGATTGCTTTAGGGCGGAGATAACTAGGATATGGGGAATCAGTGATCGCAATAGGGCGCAATTAATGATAGCATAAACTGTCACAGTGCTGCAATAAAGTAGACTAAATAACTACGTTGTGCTATAAAGAAGAGAAGAAAGGTAAAAGGGGGTATTGTGTATAAAGAGTAGGGCCAGCCACCAAGGCGCTAGTAGTGGGCTAGCCAACAGTAGGAAACAGTATGCGTTAGGTTAGTGCTGTAACATTAGAACTAATATACCTCGCCCGTAGGGAGTACCATTTTTAGCTTAATAGTAATATAGAGAGTCTCTCCTTCTATATCTTGCTCTAGTTATAGCCAAAAAAGGTCCGCGACTAGGACTTTTCTTTTTTTAGATTATTAGTATGGTTATTGCCCTACTTATTTTTCCAATTAGGTTTGCCTCTAGAGAAGTTTTCTCTTAACCTGTTAGAGTGTTTCTATAAGGATGCCGGATAGGTATTAGGTTGGCCCTAGGAGTCTTTCCCATTGCTTAAGGTCCCTAACTTTAACTATTCTAGATTTCTCTTTAAGAACGGCTTCTTTAGGGCTTAGGTCTGCCCTATATTACTACTAAAGTACCCACGCTTTTAGTTACCCCCCAGCTTCTTACCAGAAGAGGTCTGGTTTCTTACTATATCCTTAGTATTTAGAACCGCTTGTTTAAAATCTGTATATATAGTAATCCTTAATAGGGCTCCCACGCGCTTTATTTTGTTATAAATTGCTAGCTTAATTCTAGCCTAGATAAATCTAATCTTCTCCTTCTTATAAATACTACCGTTCTTATTTTTAAAGGGCTCTAAATCTATTAATTAAGCATAAGTTTTCATGAAGTTTATAAACTGGCGGAAATTATGGTGGTTAAGCTATGTCCTATTCCAGAATAGTTTTGTATTATTATATTATATAATATACGGATCTTAAGTCTATTTCTTTAGGAAGGTTTGCAGCTGCGGCTATATAGTAATTTGCTCTTTATTAAGCTGATTAAGTGCGATCTAGTTTAGGGATTAATCTTTAATCTTACTAATAATCTATTAAGTACGCTCTTTGGTATTATCTTATATTATTAGCATCTTAAAGAAGTTATCTACTTTACAAACTTCGTTGTCCAACTATTAGGCGTTAGGTCTATAGCGGAGTTCTAAACTACTAGAGGCCTTAGCCAGTTGGTCTATATCCTTTTTCTATTTACTACATAGATACCTCTCTAAGTCTTCTATACCTTCTTAGGTAGGTACTAGGTAGCCCCTAAAAGGCCTTTAGCCTTAGCTAGGTTATAAAAGATTTTATCTAGCCTAGATTAAGCTCTACTAGATCTAGACCTACCCCTAGAGGTTTCTAATATATTTATTAGTGGCTCTTTCCTATATAGCTTCTAAGAGCCTTATAGCAGCTTCCTAATACCCTTCTTAAAGAAAATTAGTATAGGGCTCTTAATTTTCTAACCTTGGGCCTAGGGAAGCTCCGGCTATAAAGATAGTATTAGTACTAATAGCTAACGCGGGTTTCCCTATAAGACTTAAGGCTTAAGTTAGTGGTTAGGTTAAATTACCCAAAGGGGTAGGCCTACTTAGCTTATGAGCAGTCTATACGTTACTACTATACTAATTATAGGCCAGTGGTCTTCCAGGAGAGTTCTGGTTAGGTCCCTAATTAGGCATATTAGTATATTCCTCTAGCATTTCTAATTTAGGGGAAGATCTTAGGGCTGTCTCTGGCGCTTAATCTTCTAATTAGCCTAGGTAGGGCCAGAGGGGTTCTAGCTGCTTTTTAGTAGTATTATAACTGTTATAGAGGGTGTCTATATTTTCTTTAGCAGTAACCGTAGGTATACAAGAGTCTTTAAGCTCCTAGTGCATTTAGGTATTAGGGCTTATTCAGCCGTCTTACCTAGAGGTTTATATTGTCGCAATCTTTCGCTGTTAGAGGGACCTTCCTACTTTAGCGCGACGGCTTTCTATAAGGTATTTATGGAGTTTCTATTTAGGTTATCGCGAGATTTTAAGGGAGGATAGTGGATGTAAACAAAAGATATAAATAAATAATCTAGTCCTTAAAGCTAGCTGCCCTTCCAAATAGAGTAGGAAGGATTTAAATATAAGGGGATTTTGTAGATAGGGGGCTATAAGGACACGATTATAGAATAGGATAGATTGGTAAGAGAGATAAATCCTTAAGGAGGTAAGGCCTTAGGGATTGTAAAGACTATATACTATAAGTATATGCCTCCGGCACGTAACCGGCGACCATTTAAGGGGCGTCCAGAGGTTGTCCTAAGGGCAACTTAAGGTGTCCGCAATAATATCCCTTATATAGTTACTCTATCTTAAAAAGGGTTATAAAAAGGGTTAATTAAAGAAGTAAAAGCTTATAGAGAAGGGTCTAGTAGAGCTTAATACTAAAAAAAATGGATTCTCTTTTAATAGAGAAGGAAATAACTTTAAATACCTTAGTAGGTGTTCTTCTTAGGCCCCCCTTAGGTAACTTATTCTTTAGCAATTCTTTTTTATTAATATTACCTAACCTAATTTTTTCTAATACTCCTATACCTTTTTTATAGCGTTTTTTAGGTTCTCTAGTAGTATAAGGGATATTATTATGGTTACCTTAGGTTGCCCTTAGAACAACCCCTAGACACCCCTTAAATAGTTATTAGTTATATACTAAAGGCACGTGCCTATAGTATATAGTCTCTCCAATTCTAAAGGCCTCACCTCCTTAAGGATTTATCTCCTTTATAATCCATCCTATTCCTATAATTATACCTTATAGCCCCCTGTCTATAAAGTCCCCTTATATTTAAACCCTTTATACTTTTTTTTTAAAAGGGCAGCTAGCTTTAAGAACTATATTGTTTATTTATATTTTTTATTTATATTTACTATTCCTCTTTTAAAATATTATAATAACCTAAACAGAAACTCTACGGATATCCTATAGAAAGCCGTTGCCTTAAGGTAAAAAGGTGTAAGGTAATAGGCTCTATACTACCCAAGCACGGCTGTGTGGAACAATATATATAGGCAAGGTGACTTTGTTACCTAATAAAAGGTCCCTCTAATAGCAAGAGATTGCGATAATATAAACCTCTAGGTAAGGTGGCTGAATAAGCTCTAATACCTAAATATGTAACAGGCTTATATAAATGCTTCTAAACTAAAGCTTGTAAATTACTACTATATAAGAATGCTAAGTTAAAAAGAAGAAGACTGTTAGAGACTGGCAAGATATAAAGGGGTCGCTAAGGCGCTAGTAGTAAGCAAGCTAATGGCGATTTTCCATCCTAGGGATAGAAAATCCTAATTAGTTGGTTCTATAAGTAGTATTGGCAGAATTTGGCAGAATTTGGCAGATTGCCTAAAAAACGGTAAATTGGCAGGTAACGCGCTCTAGCACTATTATATTACCCCCTCCCTCCCTTCTAAAAAAGCCTGCTCTTAGGCTTTATCTAAGTTCTTTATTGTTATTATAATTATTATAATTATCTAACCCTTCTTCCTAGCATTTAATCTGGCTGTTTAGTTTATATAGTAGTCTAGGAAAACCTAGGTAGAAATCTTGTAACTTATAGGGAGAGTACTTAAAATTAGATGCGGGGTACTATTTTAGGTCTTTATTATAACCTACCTAGCTTATATAGTATTTTAAGGTACTATAGTCCTTCTTAACTGCTAAGATCTCTTTAACTTCCTATTTCTCGTCCTCTATAACCTAAATTAGCGGTAGGAGGTCGTTATACTATCTAGGTAATAGGTTGTCTGTGGCCTTATGCAGTTGGTCGAAAGAGAAGATAGGATAGATCTTTATTAACTCTAGTAGCTTAACCTTAAAAGAGTATTCTATTTTTTTAAGAATTTTATAAAGGCTAGCTATTTAGTGTTCTAGCTTATAGCTTAGCCTCTATATCCTCTAGTTCTTTATTAATACCTATACCTTATCTCCTATTTAGAAGTCTATCTCCCAATAGTATTAATTTACGTTGGCCTCTTTCTTCTCTTATGCTCTTTTTATAATTACTTAGGCAGTCTCCTAGGCTTTATATATTCTCTTAGTAAATATCTAGGCCTCTTTATAGCTAAGGTATTTGCGGGCTATTATAGGTCCTATAGATCTATCCCAATTAAAGGATATTTATAGCTTATATCTATAGAGTAACTTAAATAGTGATATTCCTATACTATTATAAGAGGGTATAAGCTATGCGCAGTCTATTATAGGCAGTAGTTCTAACTAGTTGTCTTAAAAGTAGTTAATAAAGGGGCAAAGCCATTAGTCTAAGGGTAAAATATAGTAAAGAGCTTAATCTTAATCTTAAGGATATAGCAGAATTTGTCCTAGAAGTCTAATATAAATTAGGATCCGCGGTTAAAGATAATTAACTTAAAAATACTATAGATCTAGTAAATATTATTAATGTATATCCTTTATGGTTATAGTCTTAAAGTAAGGGAGGAAAATAGCTTATTTACTTAGTTGGTTAACTCTAATAAAGGCTATATTATAGCTATATTTATCCTTTAGGAATAATTTAAAGTCTATTATAATGTGTTACTAAGGGCGTTTAGGGACTATTAGTAGTTATAGCTATTTAAAAGTTTAATCCCTAAGGGTATCTGTATATTTATAAGTATAATAATTTCTAGTAACTTATTCTATATTAGATAAAAGTCCTTACCAATAGTAATAAGGCGCTAGTAGTTAGTGGATTTTATCTTAACTAGGGTGCGCTATATATTAGCGACTTAGTTAATTAAGATATAAGTACGGCAAGAGGGTTGCGTAAGCCTATATAATTGGATTATCTATAAACAAGAATCTAAAGCTAGAGAAAGGAAAGGAGAATAATAATAGTACCGCTTGAGGTTTTATGCGGCCCTTAAGTTACATAACTATAACTATCTGCAACTATCTATAACTATCTATAATTATCCGCCATAATCTACCGTTTTCCACCAGCGCTATAATATTACTCCCCCCCTTTAAAAAAGCCTGCCCTTAGGCTTTATATATCCATATTACGCCCATAGGGTATTCTTATCTTTATGCTTAATAGGCAGCTTATTGTCTTTGCTATACTAGTACTCTATCTACTTATTAAGGTACTTTAGGGGTCCAGGCTTATTAGGGTATTAGTTATAGAATTCTTTAAGCTTATAGGGACTACCTATAAAGTTCTATATAGGGTACTAAATAGAGTCTAGGTTATATCCTTTCTAACTAATATAATACTTTAGCATTCCCCTTACAAGTTTATAAGCTAGTATTTTTTTAATTTCCTATTTATTGTTACTATTAACTTAAATTAGTAACGGCGGTTAATTTTTTTGTCTAGGCAATAGGTTATTTATAGCTTTTTATAGCTTATTTAGCAAGAATTTAGAGTAGACCTTAATTAAATCTAGGAGCTTTACTTTATATAAGTTGCCTCTCTTCTTAAGGACCTTATATAGTCCCGCTATTTAATAGTCTAGCTTATAGCTAGGCCGTTCTATCTTCTAGTTCTTTATTATAACCTAGACCTTATTACCTATAGCAAAGTTAGGCTTACGCCTATACTTATTTACCTACTATTTTATTAACTTTTAGGCCTTTTCTAAGTTTATACAGGCTACTTTATAGGCCTCTTTTAAGCGTTTAGCGTAATGCCATACTTCCTTATAAGATAGTTTTTTATATATAGTCTATAGCCCTTTTAGTTTTTTCTAGTTAAAGCTTATACAGGGTAAGTACCCTATTTTTAGCTAGATAGGTGCAAATCCTATAGAGTTATAGGGTAGAGTAGCCTGGGTGTAGTCTATTAGAGGTAGCAGTTTAGCCTAATTGTCCTAAAAGTAGTTAATAAAGGGTTAGAGTCTTTGGTCTAAATACTGGTTTATAATCTCTATCTAGCCGTCTATTTAGGGGTAGTATGCCATAAAAAGCTTTAGCTTAATGCCTAGAATCTAGGTAAACTTGTTCTAGAAAACTAATATAAACTATAGCCTATAATTGGATATAATAGTATCTAGTAGTTTATAAATTTAGTAGACATAGTAAATATATAGTTGGGCCGCCTCTTTTATATTAATATTCTTATAATAAGGGATTAAAAATAGGCGCTTACTAAAGCAGTTAACTATAACCATAGCTATATTATATCCATTACGGTCTATAGATAGCTTATAGAACTCTATAAAGATATACTGCTAGGGGCGCTCTAGTATTAGAAGTGGTTTTAATAGTCCTAGGGTTTTGTCTTGTAGAATTATAGACCTATAGCAGTTGTTATAGTTTTATATATAGCAATTAATATCTATAACTATTCTAGACTAGTAGTAATAATCACCAATAATTTTATAGGTCTTATTTTTTCTAGGGTAGGCTATAGAGACTTGGGTATACGCTTCCGCAATAAGCTAAGTCTATAAATTCTGTTCCTCTACTACCACCAGCCATTTATAGTACTTAAAAGGTCCGTTTTTAAGGGACTATAGTCTTACAGCGTCCTTTATCTTTTTACAGTACTTCTATAGAAAAGGGGCTATATATTTTGCCTATAGCAGCTTATTAATAAGGTTAAATTTCATAGAGTTAATAGGACATATCTTAGAGTCTAAAAAGTCCATATTTAGCTCTGCCTATATCTAGGGGTTAAGGTGCTCTAGTTATAATAATATCTAGGTCCATAATAAGATCTTTATAGCTATTTAGTTATTTAGGTTATGTTTACGCCTTATAAGGGCGTTTGTATAATTTATAGCGCCTAGCTGGTATATTATTAGGAAGTTAAACTAGGATAGAATATCCACCTAGCGTGCCTACCGGACTATAAGGGCCTTTATTATTATAAAATATTCTAAGGCCTTATAATTAGAGACTACCTAAATGGGCTTAGGGGTCCCTTTTAGCTATATATACCAGTGCTAAAAGCTAGAGATAATAGCCAGCATTTCTTTATTATGGATATGGTAGTTTAGCTTAGCATTTACTATAGTCTTTAAATAGTAAGTAATAGGGTACTATTCTCCATCTATCTGCTTTTAGGAGTAAACGTTAGCTATAATACTATCTAAAGCATCAGTCTCTAGCATTAAGGCCCGTTCTAGGTTAAAGTGGGTAAGTAAGGGAGTAGAGACCAGTCGTTTCTTAAGCTTATTAAAGGCCTGCCTATATATAGTATTAAAGTAAAAGGGCCGGTCCTTATAGGTAAGTAGGCTTAGGGGCTAGGCAATTCTACTATAGTTCTTAATAAAGCGTTAGTAGAAGTTATAGAACCCTAGGAATAACTGCACCCCCTTTATAGTCTTTAGGGGTACCTATTAGTTAATTACGGCTATCTTTTCTAGGTCTGCCTTAATTCCATCTATACTAATAATAAACCCTATATACTTTATATACTTAATACTAATTCTAATTTTCTAATATTAGCCTAGAGGCCAGCCTCGCGGAGCCGTTGTAGGACTTTATAGATATGCTCCTTATATTCTAACTTATTCTTAAAGTATATTATAATGTTATTTAGGTAGGCTGTATAGAAGTTATTAAGGTAGTTAAAGAGTATATTATTTATATATCGCTAATACATAGCTAGTTCGTTAGTTAGTCTAAAAGGAAGTACTTTATATTTATATATTCCGTAATAAGTCTAAAATATAGTAATATCTTCTAATTTAGGGTCTATTCTAATCTGGTAAAAGGCCTAATAGATATTAAGCTTAATAAAGATTTTAGCTCTACTTATTTAGGTTAAAGTCTTATTAAGTAAGGGTAGTAGGTAGCGGTCCTTACAGGTTATATTATTAAGTTTATAGTAGTCTATACAGAAACAAAGTCCTCCATTTAGCTTTTTGGTAAAGAAAATAGGCAAATTAAAAGGGGCTTAACTAGGACTAATAAAGCCCTTATTTAGGTTATTAATAAGGTACTGCTTTGTAGCCTATAACTTAGCAGTAGACTGCTAACAAAGGGGGCGATAGCTAAGTGTGTTTTCCTTATCGGCTAGGTGCAGAAAGTGGGTCTAAAAGGCTAAAAAGGTCTCCGTTGTTTTTATATTAAGGGCTTTATAATTAAGGCGGGCGTTTTATATCTTAAAGGGGTCCTTATAAATAGAAGATAGGTAGTTAATTATCTTTTCTCTAAAGAGGAAGGGGTCTGCTAAGTCCTAGGCGTATTACAGACGTAGATACATCTATACGTCCCTACTAGTACGGCCAAGGACATAGGCCATCTTAGCTTAAGTAGTAGGGAAGTGGTCTATATTAACCTTAAGCTTGTCTTATAATTAAAGCTTCTAATTATTAAATATAGGGTTAGTTCTGTCTATAAGTAATAGGGGATTTATAACCTTTGCGGACCGTAATAATGCTAATGCTATACGTTATACTAGGGCCTTAAGGACTATAGCAAGTCTCTAGGTGTTTAATAACTCCTTACTAGGTATAGGAGCGTCTCTAGTTTTAAGCAGCTCTTAAAGCTGTTTAATTTTAGCATTAGCTGCTATAAGCTCTTCCTAGGGGGTTAAAACGGCGACTGTTTCACTATTAGAGGTATTTATAGGTTCTATAGCAGCTTTACCAGCTACTCTGTTTCTTAACATAGTAGTAGGGGTATTAGATAATTTCTGGTGTTTGTTTATTTTTCTAGGGGTTCTGGTCCGTATATGTCCTATTCTTAAGCTTTGCGTTCTATTTGTGTTCCTTTAGTTCTTAGGGGTTTGTCCTGTCCTTGTAGTTCTAGTAATATCCTTAAGGTCCTATTCTATATCCTTGTCCTATTTATGGCCTTATAGATATATTTAAGTTCCTTCTTAGGAAGAAAGAGTAACAAAAGCCTTAGATAATATTAGTGACTTAGTTAATTAAGGCACGAGTACAGCAAGAGGGTCGCGTAAGCCTATATAATTGGATTGTCTATAAACAAGGATCCGAAGCTAAAGAAAAGAAAGAAGAAGAATAGTAGTGCCGCTCAAGGTTTTATGCGGCCCTTAAGTTACGTAACTACAACTATCTAAAACTATCTGCAATTGTCTGCAACTGTTTGCAACTATCTACAATTGTCTGCCATAATCTACCGTTTTCTACTAGCGCCGTAACACTATAGAGACTTAATAGTAAGCTTTACGGATTAGCTCTATTTATAGGTTATTAATATTTAAAACTATAAGCCGTTCTTAATATAAGAGTAATCTATCTTTTATTTCTAAATTAGGGTTACCTTCTATAGCTTAGTCGCGAAGGGCTTTTAAGAATTTAGCCATACGGTTCGTAATTAAAATATAATTAATTAGTCCTATTAGTTTATCTAGGATCTCTCTTTCTAAAGGTACCAGCTTATTTTATTTAGAGCTTAGTTTCTTAAGGATATATAGGTTAATCTATTTAGGATAGAGAAGGGCACGTGTCCAGTACTAAGCCTTTAGCTTATCTTATAGCTCTACATCCTATTCTCTCTAGGTTAAGGTATTAGCCTTAGAATTTTATCTATTAGGGTAGTATATAATTATAAAGAAAAATTAAAAGAGTACTTTAGCCTACTGGGCCTATTAATTAGTAAGCTGCTTTATTATTATAAAATACTTAAGAGCTTTATAATTAGTATAAACTTTAATCTAAGAGTCTCTGCTTTTCAGCTCTACACGTCATTAGGATAATAATTATATAATAGCTAATATTTTCTTATTATGTACCTTGTAGTTATACTTAGCTAGGGCTATTATCTTTTTAAAAAAAAACGTAATAGGGTACTACTTGCTCTCTAGGTATAGCTATAAGAGAACTCCTACTACTACTTTATTAGAGGCGTCCGTTTCTAGCATTAATTTAAGGTCTAGGTTATAGTGACGGAGAATTAAAAAAGGAGATAAGTTGGTCCTTTAACTCCTTAAAAGCTTCTATATAGTTATTAAAGATAAAAAGCGTATTATTCTTAGTTAGTTATATAAGAGGCTTAGCCATAACCCCATAGTTATAGATAAACTTATAATAGAAATTATAGAAGCCGAGAAAGGACTAGATACCCTTTATACTATAAGGGGGTTTCTAGTTATAGATTACTTTAACCTTTTTAGGGTTAACTTTAATTCCTTCTATGCTAATAATGAACCTAAGGTACTTTATACGTTTTACTCTAAATTTATATTTCTTAATATTAACTTATAGGCCTATATTTCGCAGCCCTTCTAGGACTTCCTTAATATAAACTTAGTGCTTAAGTTTATTATCTAAGTATATAAAAATGTCGTCTAGGTATACTATGCAGAATTTATTAAGGTGATTAAAAAGAACATTATTTATAACGTATTTCACGGGTGAGCTGATCACTTCAAAAACATACCAAAAAATGGAAAAATCACACTTTAATATCTTAACAACCACTTAATAATAAATTTTAATAATTTAAATTTGGACTTTTATATATAC
>Ga0307507_10001298_pt1 | contig 56011 bp, 19 predicted proteins | sample 7_EM_MG_FD_207223 | JGI IMG/M metagenome (GOLD analysis project Ga0307507, IMG submission 207223) | Populus trichocarpa ectomycorrhiza microbial communities from riparian zone in the Pacific Northwest, United States - 7_EM | ecosystem: Host-associated > Plants > Roots > Unclassified | place... | reverse complement strand
CAGGCTGCGTGTCAAAAAAACACAACATAGGCTAGTCGGTCGAGTTGCCAAATGACCTCAACTGCGCGCCAATTGCGTCAACCACCAACCATTGAGGCCATTGAAAGGGTACTATATTTTGCCGATGATAGCTTTAAGAAGTATGACTAGGCTTTATACTAAGTTCGGCTGAAGAGGTTTAATAAGGTTAGCTGCGTCTCCTCCTAGTCAACTTAAGGCGTAATAGAGTTGGTTGGCTTTAGTTAGGTAACGGTTAGCATTACTAGTTAGCTTATTCTTAAGCCAGCTTAAGAATAATTAAAGTTCTTATTGTTTACTAGTAAATACTAAAGGGTCTGGTAATTTTTTGGATTATTGCGGTATAGTAGACGGATTTATGGGATAAATATCCGCAGCTGGCTTAAGGTTCGCACCCGACGAGCCAGGTCTAGATTTAGTCATTTTTATCTTATCTATAGGTGGTGTGTTAGCAGCCTCTTGGGCTAGTATTTAGTCTTAGGTCCCTAACGCGAGTGCCTTAAAGGTGTAGACTTCTTCTTAAAGTACTTTAATTAATTTCTAGTACCGTGCTTCTTGTTTAGCTTGTTATTTAGCTATAGCGGCCTAGTTCTATACGAGGGCGTCTATAAAAGACTTTTGTATATTTACCAATTGTTCTTGGAGTGCGGATATAATGTCAGCGGCCGTTATAGGGGCTTTAAGGTCGTTCTGCATTTTAGACTAGGCGGGGCGGGGTAGAGTGGAGTATAGGTTTTTTTTAACACAATATAGTGTCACGGAGTAAGTATAAGTGACGATAATATATAGTAAAGTAGATATTATTAAGCTATGTACATAAACTATATAATAAAGTTAAGATATTACATAAGGAAAGGAAATAAGGAAACAGGAAGAAAAGGGTATATATTAATAACTTGGTTGCTTAGTTAACGCGTATATAGGGCAGAATAGGCTTTAGGTTGTAGTCCTAGCAGAACTTGGCAGAATATAGTAGAGAACGGCAAACTGCCGTAGATTGCCGTTACATAATGGAAAATTGCCTCAGATTGCCGTTACGTGCCTTAACTAACTGAGTCGTTAATATAGAGGTCGAGACGGTGGAAACAGGTGGACGTGTGCAAGGTGTTATGGGGGTGTCCCGTAACAAACAGCAGCACTTACTTTTTACCTATACTTTAGCTTTAAGGCTAGGGTATCCTACTTACGGTACTTATCTAGCAGTTATTAATAATTTTTAAGTTCTATCTTATATTTCTATTTATTATACTTATTCAGCCATTCTAGCTATTTAATAAGGTACTATAGTTATCTAGCATAATCCTAGTAGGTAATAATTACTTCTACTTCCTAGCCGTCTTTTTTAAGCCCTTCTACTATTAGGGGTTAAAACCTAGGGCATAACCTATAAGGCTCTAGCAGGGAGACATAGAAGACTAGGTAGAGCTATACTATAGTAGGTAAAAGCTCTAGCTTATATACTTACTACCCTACACACTTTAGAATCTAAAATAGTCCTATAAACTTACAATTAAGCTTCCTATAGGGATGTTTTATATAGATATTTTTAGAGGACTTATTTACTAACAGTAAAGTGCTTAGCTAAATAGTAACAATTATAGTATTTTACCTAAAGCTTTTAGGCGTATATTATTAATGCCGCCACTACCTTATATATAAAGCGCAGGCGTTATAAATACGTCTTTATAAGTTAAATATTTATTAACTTAAACCCCTTCCTACCTTACTAGGTATTTTAAATGCTATCTAGGACTCCGTCCAGGATATTTAATAGCTAGCTATAGGCAAGCTTAATAGGGGAACGCTTTATTATGGTATAGACCTTAGAGTTATAGGTAAAGGCTGCTTCTTTAAGTAGGGAGGCCTAATTAAACTATTCCTAGTTTGTAAATATATATAGGTATACCTTAAGCTCCTAGTTCTAACACTTTATCTAACTATCTACAATGCCAAGACATTAGTTTCCCGACACGAACACAAAATCGCGATCGTCAAAATTCCAACCCAAAGATTGCGAGCTTACCACACCACAATGCAACTCTCGTTTGGCACCCAAATTAGTGAAAATAGAAGGCCTGGAGCTGAGCTTTCAGAGGTCGCAAGAGCTGGAATTATTGCTGAGTTGGAGGCTGGAGTATCAAAGCTTAAAATCGCCGCAGAGTATCGCGTGAATCGGTCAACTGTTTACGATACAATCAATCAATGGAAAAACCACTATACGCTCGAATCCCTACCAAGGCCCGGACAGCCCAAAAAGCTTACTCGACACTAGAAGCGTCTGCTTATTCAAATTGTACGCAGGAATCCTCAAATCGACTACACGGCTCTTAAGTGCCAAGTCGCAGGTGTCACCGTCAACCATAAAACTTTATACCGTCTCCTTAAAAAATACCATATTATAAACTGGCGCGCAAGGAAGAGACCAAAGCTAACGCCAGCGGTGGCTTAATTAAGGCTTCGCTGGGCTTGGAAGTACAAAGGATTCCCTTGGAGAAAGGTCAAGTTTTCTAAAGAATGTTCTTACGAACGTGGCTCTAGAAAAAAGCCTATTTGGGTCTTCCAAACATCTCTATAAAAGTGGTATCATAAGTTTATTGAAGAGGTATCTACTGGAAAGGATCTTACACAGATAGTCTACGCTGCTTTTTGGTATAACGGTCGCTCAGAGTTGATTGCTATAGAAAGGGATACTTTATCGGCAAAAGAAGGCTATAGCGCCCAAAGCTATATCTGGGCCTTAGAAGACGGTCTTGTACCAGTCTATAAGCCTTTAGATATCTACCAGATGGATAACGCTCCAATCCATATATTAAAGCTTGTAAAGGAGTGGTTGGAAACGCACGGTATTTAGACCCTAGATTTCCCTCCCTACTCGCCTAATCTTAACCCAATTAAACACCTTTGGCGGGCACTAAAAAGGAAGATCCTTAAGCTTTATCCAGAGCTTAAACAAATGGGACAAAGTCAGGAGGATTTAGATTATTTAATTAAGGCATGTAAGGAGGCGTGGATGGCCCTTAACCAAGGCCTTATGTGGCGCTTAATTGATAGTATGGAGCGAAGGCTGAAGGCAGTAAGAAAAGCATATAGCTGGCAGACAAAGTATTAACTATAATTAAATAATCTATATACTGATTTGGCTGTATTTAATTACTGCGGCGTTATGCGATTGTTTAAAGCTGTGTCGATTTTGGTGAGAATTCGCGTGTTGGGAAACCAATGTCTTGGCATTGTATCTATAGGTAAAATATAGTGTTAAGTTTATATTAAACGCAGAAATAGTAGTATATAGTACTTTAGTACTTACTTATAAATATACTACCCCTATTAGAAATAATATTATTTAAAGGCCCTATTTATATAAAGACTCTAAATAAGAGTTCTATAAGTTGCGTAGCATTAATTATCTTATATACTAAATAGTAGCGTACTAGCTTTATAAAACGGTCTATAAGGATAAGGATAGAGTTATATTCTATACTATTAGGAGTTTTAAACTTTAGGAGGTCCATAATAAAGTTAAGTAAATAATGCTATTAGGCTTAGGTAGGGACCTAAAGAGGCTACAGCTTACCATAGGATTTATAGCAGCGCGATTTAAAGTATTAGCAAGTATTATAGTTATCTAGGTATTTGTAGAGGTCTTAGGTAAGGCCGTTCTAAGTATACTTCTATATAATTACCTTAAAGGTATAATTAAAACCATAATAGCCGTCTATAGAATTATTATAATTCCGCTTAAGGATCTCCTATTATAGTAGTGTACAATTCAGCACCTAAACCTTATTGTTTTACCTTAGAAGTCCTTAATTATTAAGGGTATAGTCCTTATTATCCACGACGCCCTTATAGGATTACGCCAGTAGGCACGTAAGAAGGGAGTTGCGACCCCTAGAAGCGGTAGCTTATGCCCATGCCGGCGGAAACAATGAAGAAAGGCGTAAAACCAGAGGCTATGGAAGGCTCCCAAGCCGTGCGAAAGCATACCAACTCTAGGAGGAGATTCTTATATAGACCGCTAGGGGGCGGTCCAGTACTTGGGTTAACCCCATTATAAGATATCCAAAAGAATGGTGAAACCCCCCGTTAATTGGTAGTGGCAGCCAACTGCTTATGGAAAGCCCCTTAGGCCTTTAGGCCTAGGTAACTGGGACTAAATACTAGAAAACTGGGGTAGAGGCCTAGATAAGCAGGCATGTCGAACTCTACTATATAACTACCTGAAAGACACAAGAAACCAGCTAAAGAATACCCTAAGAAAAGAAGCAAGGAATAACTGGAGACGGTTTATAAACGAACACACTATTAACCCAAGTCTCCCCTATAACAAGGGCCTTTGGACCATAGCGAAATGGGCAAAGAAAAAGGTAGGACGCCTAGTAGAAGATCCACACCTACTACCCCTACAAAGAGCAGGCGAACCACAGGCCACAAGCAACAATAATAAGAAGGCAAAGATCCTTATAAAAAGATTTTTTCCTTAACCGGCTCCAGCAGACCTTAGCGACATTACTAGTAAAACACCGGTGACTCGCCTAAGGGTCGACAGCGACATAATAACTAAAGAAATGGCCAGAACTATCAGCCGCCTCTTAAATAACACAGCACTAGGACTAGATGGGATCCTAAACAAAGCCCTAAAGACCTGTGGACCACTTATAGCACCTTGGCTTGCAGACGTAGCTAAAGCATACTTTATAATAGGCTACTACCCGTAACTTGGAAGATCCATAACAACGGTTATCTTATAAAAAGAAGGCAAAGCAGACTACTTAATCCCAGGAAGCTACCGCCCTATTGCCTTAGAAAATACCCTAAGCAAGATCTTAGAAAAGGTTATAGCGGACTATATAGCAGACACGGTAGAGAAACACGCCCTACTACTACAAAGCTAAATAGGGGCAAGAAAGAATCGCTTAACGCTATTAGCACTTATACTACTCGCTACTACCATTAAAACTGCATGGGCTATATAAAAGGACTTTATAGTATTAATGCTTAGCCTAGATATTAGCGGCGCCTATAACAATGTACCCTATAAGCGTCTCCTATACATCCTTAGGGCAAAGGGCTTCCCAGAATGGATTATTTAATTTATTTAAGGATTTATAGGCCAGAAAGAAATATTACTGGTCTTTAGTAGATACCAGAGCCCCCCTATTACAGTCGTAATAGGAATACTATAAGGATTACCTCTGTTGCCTATACTCTTTCTCTTCTTTATAAGCAACCTGCTTAATACCTTTAAGGAAGGGGCGACCTAGGGGATAGGCTTTATCAATAATATAAACCTAATTATATATGGGCTAATAGCCATAGAGAACTGCAAGACACTAGAGAAAGCCTATAACACCTATATAGAATAGGCAAGACGACATAGAGTCTAATTTTTACTAGAGAAATACCAGCTAATCCATTTTATAAGAAAATGTAACCAATCTGCAGATTTTTAGTATATAATCCATATCTAAGGCTTTAGGGGTTAACTGGTTTAAGGCCTAAGGGTATTGGGAGTATGGGTAGATAGTAAGCTCCGGTGGAGCGTATATACGGCGTAAGCGGCCTATAAGGGCTAAGTATAGTATATCGCCATATCCAGGATCGTTAATTCTATATAGGGTCCATGCTTCTAGAGGTTACGCCTACTATATATAGCAGTTATCCGGCTAACTATGACGTATAGATCTAGCATTTAGGCCACTAGAGAAACCAAGAAAGGCCCCCCTAAATTACTCCTTAACCCACTCCAAAAGGTCCAAATAGCCTGCCTTAGGAGTATAATAGGCGGGTATAAGCAAATGGCCATAGCACTGCTTGAGAAGGAAGCCAATATTCCCCCCCTATAACTATATATTAAAGCCAATGCAATACAAAGGGTGTAAAAGGAACGTAACTTTAATGTTATAAAGTATATTAAAACACGCCTAAATAAACTATAGAGGGACCCTAGGGTGCCCTATAGGAGAAGGAACTAACAACCCTAAAGTAGGGAAGATATATTAGGAAAACAGGTAGAGAAAGTAGAAGAAGAATAATACGGCGCTAGGGCCTAGGCCTATATAGAGGAGAAAGGGAGACGCGCAAGAGGCCAGCAAAGATAATAATAAGGGAGAGAAAGGAGCCAAAGTAGAGTATAAAAGAGTACTGGAAAACTATCTACCGTAACATAATACTAGTTGGACCAACGCTGGAGAGATAAATGGGAGTTAAAGGTATAGAGGCAGACTTAGGTAAGGGGAACCTAAGCTATAGTATAGGTAACGCTATGGGGGGTAAATACCCAAGGGCTCCAAGAGGGCCTAATAAAGGCAGAAAATACAATAGCAACACTCTTAAGAATAGGAATAATAGGACTAAAAGATTGGCTTCACTGGGTAGGTGTCCTAGTGGGTAGCCTAAGGTGCGAATATGGCTAGCCAAGACAGACACTAAAACACGTAATACTGTTATGCCCCTTACGCACCAGCTGAGAAGCAATACTCTCAGCAGCTGGCACAGAAAACTATAATATACTGCTCTTAATATAGAAAGGCCTTAAGGCGGCTACCCGGTGGCTTATTGGCTAAAATATGCTAGACCAGTTCCGGGTTGCAAAGGAAATAGTAATAGAAAGTAAAGGGGTGAGTAATAGGCGCCCCCTAATAACTCTACAGAAGTAGAGTATAGTATGTAATACTAGCGCGTCCGTAGGTTTGTTACGGCAGTAGTAGTTCCTAAGGAGGTTAAAAAGTAAGGTAGTAGAGCACCACTAGTGACTTATAGGCGACTTATAAGCGAGCCCTAAAAGGCGGGGAGACGGATTACGGGGTTTTCTCAAATAGAGTTTTCTCCCTATATGTATATAAGGAGTAGTCCGCGTGGGCCCAACAGGGATCCGAATCGGACGTTAAGTAATAAATAATAATAATAGTCCTTATTACTAGTAGGGACTTGCCCCTAAGTTAACTAATTATATATAAAGCGTATAAAGGCATCCTTTTTTTGCACTTTATAAATAAAATTAACTAGTAACTTAGGGGGGTGTTCTATAAACGCTATTTTAGCTAAGGCAGCTACTACTACCTCTTACTATAGTATAAGACTCTATATAAAGTTAGTACTAGCAAAGTAACGTATAATATATAGGTAATTTACTAGGTTATTATAGGGGACTATAGCCTAGGCTAAGGGGTCTTCCCTAGGGTTAAGCACCATTAGGCCAGTTAAAGTGGTCTTAAAGAAAATAATAGGATACTCTAGTCCGCTAGCGCCAAGTTTATAAGGGTTACTTATATACTATATATGTTACAGACAGCTTAAGTACAATGTTACAACTACTTAGAGAGGAGTTGGCGGAAGCTAGTTGGTTGATATAGGCACGGTCTAGGATAGAACCGGTGGAACCATGTGACGAGGAATGGTAAGCGAGTCACGTGATGTAATCTGTGTGATCTGTATGATCTATGAGATCTGGGATAGAGTAAACGGAGCGGACAGAGCGTATAGAGCGAAGGGATTTCTTAGGCGTAAGGTTGTGTATTTAAAGGACCATAGTCTCTACCCAGATAGTTCTCTCTTTATAGTAAATCTTAAAATATAATTAAAGTTAATCTATTAGGTAACCACTCCACTAGTTATATTATATTGTTAACTTATTGTTTATACCTATATACCTAGCCCATTAACAGGACCCACCGTAGTTACTGCTATAAGGTTCCGTTATATATTTACTACCAAGGTTATAGTATTAAAACACGAGAGAAGTCAAACAATATGCTACTAAAAGCACCAGTCACGTTGACGCCAATAGCGGCAATTACCTTAGGTACTGGTACAGATACCAGCATAAAGGACACTAATTTGCAACTAGTTACAGTTAGACAGTTATAGGAAATGGTTAATTAGCTATAGGGCAACAATAGAGTACTTAAAGAAAGAATTAATGGCATCAGAGTAGCTAAAGTAAAGTTACCGTTAATTAAAAGGTTTTTAGGTAAGAAGTTAAAACTTAAAGGATTTCTAACACAGATGCACTTTAAGGTTATGTAAGAAGGAGCAAAGTTAGTGACATCTACAGATTAAGTAGTGTACGCAGGACTGTTCTTAACCAGAAGAGCACTTAAGTGGTTTAAACCTTATCTTACGGAAATCTAGGTTAATAGGTTAATAACTACTAACTAAGACGTTTAGTACATGTTCTTAAGTTAGAGTGGGTTTGTAGAAAGACTTACGCAGATATTTAGAGATCTAGAGGCAACAACTATAGTAGAAAGAAAGCTACAGAACCTAGTACAACGCACTTTAGCAATTAAGTACACAATACAGTTTTAGACACTTGTAATGTAAGTTAAGTGGAATAATAAGGCGCTTATAGCACAGTATAAGCAAGGACTTAAGGCTAAAGTCTAGGACGTAATTATCCTAATGGAAGATGCGGAAAGTCTAAGAGACTTAATAGATTAATTAATAAAGATTAATAATAGGATCTATCAAAGGGAACAAGCCAAGAAAGGGTAAGATAGAGTGCTATAGTCGTATAAGGCGCAGAGTACGCAACAATAGACACAGAGTTAAAAACTATAGAATGGCGTAGAGCTAATGGACCTAAGCGGTACCAAAGAATTTAAGAGATGGATAAAGAAACTATGGAAACCTAGAGGTTAAGGATTAAGTAATTATAGGACTAGGGAGCAGAGGCTAAACCATGGATCTTATTAATAGAAGACGTTTAGGCGGACTCCATAATAAGAAGAATGGTTTAAAGAAGGAGCTTGCATAAATTGCGGAAAGAAAGGTCACTATGCCAGAGACTGCTAAGGTGGTTAGAGTAACTATGCAGTTAGAGAAACTAAGTAAGGAGAACTAGGTCTAGTAATAAAGAGGTTATAAGGAATACAGGAGTATACAGTTAGATACTTTACGTTTTGTTACAACAACGCATGCCAAATTTATAAAGACGCTAAGTATAGCGCAAGCTATTAGCTATAAGAGCTAGAGTTAAAAGGGCTTAAAGGAACTAGAGAGTTAGATAAAGAACAAGATTAACTCTATAAGCTGGATTAAGATATTACAGCAACGTGCGGATAAAGATTAGTAACAATAACAATGGAGTCGGAGTACTTATTAATTAATAGCAATAAGGGAGAAAATGAGGCTAACTGGGAGCACTTAAACCTTAATAACGCAATAGAAGCAGAGACTGAAACCACTATAGAACGCGGATTAGTAATGGGTATTATAACACCATTAGATACAATTTCCATTGCTTTATAAGATGGAAGGAGCAATATCTAAAGACGATTAAGTAAGCAGATAACTGCTAGTGCTAGCTCACCACTTGTAAAAGGCAAAAGGCCACAGGCTTAAGATTCTTAAGAAGAGATAAGAGACACTTAAGATTCTTAAGACGAGATGAGATGCCTACTAAGACCTACCATAGACGAAAACTGATGGGAAAGGGTAGCGACTTAGTTTAAAGATAAACAAATAAGTATAGGACGCAAGTTTAGGAACTGTAAGTTTAGTAAACGAGTAAGAACGTTAGTAGGGGACCAAGATTTTGAAAAACGAATAAGGACTATAGCAATTCTAGGTAAACACAGTGTTTAGCCTAAAGATTGAAAAGTTAATACTAAGATTAAGAAGCAAGATAACTTTATGGATCTAGCTACAAGACGCAGAAAACAAGAAACTATAGATAAGTTTAGATAAAGAATTATTGCATAGCAAGAGTAAAAGCTAGACAAGAGATTAGCTATACTAGGTTGTATAAGGGACAGAGCACCTATATAAAGAGTTACTAATAGGCCTAAGGTAGGGACGCTTAGAGCAAAATGGCTAAATAAACTAGAATAAGAGGAGGATCTAGATATCCCAATTAGGTTTAAAGAAAGACACACTAAAGGATATTACGATGTAGCGATAACAAGGTACTTTCTTATAGACAGACTATATACACTAAACCAGTTATACGGAAAGTGGTATAGATAAAGACATAATAATAAATAGGAAGACTTTTATATATAGCTGGACGAAAAAGTTGTCTAAGACTAACCTATTACTAAAAAACGCATAAGTCACATTAAAGGAGCATTAATTATAATGTTAAAGGACCTAGAAGAAGGATCCAGGGACTAGAGAAGCGAATAATAAATCTTAGTACCCGTAGTAGAGATACTAGTGGTCAAGTTAACTAGGTATAGGTTTAAACTTAAGGACAAAGACAAGCTAAGAGTTAACCTAAGTCACCTAGCACACTATATGTTATTGTGGATAGCTTATATGGATGACATATACAATATGCATAGGACACTAAAAGATAAGAACTGGAAATACCTAGTAAGGATATATTGGGCACCAGAAGAAAAGTAGTTTAGAGACGCTAAGTATATACATAGATAGCACCTAGTAGAAGTATAGAGTTAAGGGGACCTAACACTTTAACTAGGAAGATTCCTTACGGAAGAATGCCTAGAAGGATAATAGTGGTGGGACTGCCTAGAGAACACTTATTTATAGTATATAGAGGAAAAGAAATGAACTAAGTATTGGCTAAGAGTGGACCAAGTATAAATAGGATCTAGTAGCCAACAGTTAGGAAAAGGGGAGACCTACAGAACCAGAGGGAACCAGTGGTAGAGCCTTAGACCCTTAAAGGAATTTAAGGATAACACCTAAATTTACAAGTTAAGTGACAAGATCAGCAGTTTAAAGCGTTAATAGATAGTAGAGCAATAAGAAACCATATATCACCAGCAGCAGTAGAAAGAATAGGGTTACTATACAGACAAAAGGAACACCTATATCCACTTATAACAATTTTAGAAGATTAGATAGCCTATAGAGGAGGCATTATTAATCTCAAAATAGGACCTATTTAGTTAACTATTAAAGGGAGACCAGTTAGAATGTCTTTCAATACCCTACCATTAGGAAAGGATAAGGCGATACTAGGAATGCCTTAGTTACAGAAATATAATCCAAAGATTAATTAGGTTATAGGTCAGATTAATATTAAAGATACTTAATAACGCAAAGTGCGACAGCAAACCAAGTTAGTATAGTACTAAGTCAGAGCGACATATAAAGAGACTAAGTAAGGCTTAAGTTATGTACCAAAGAGATACCATAAGTATAGTAAAAAGTTATAGTCACTAGAAAGTAAAAAGCTGTTAAAGTATGCAGCATAGAACTATAAGATAAAATTGGAACCAGGAACAAGTCTAAGGTTCTTTTTAATCTATAAGCTTACTAAAACAGAGTTAGTAGCACTTAAGGAGTTTGTCTAGGAGAACTTATAAAAGGGATATATTAGACCATTATAATTATTAGCAGGATATCTAGTACTGTTTATCCTAAAGAAAAACGGAAAACTTAGGATGTGTATAGACTACAAATAGTTAAACAGCATTACTAGGAAGGATAGGTATCCTTTACCCTTAATTAGCGAAATCTAAGACAGGATAGGCAATGCAAAGATCTTCACAAAGATAGATCTAAGGTGGGCGTACCACTAGATTAGGATCAAGGAAGGCGACAAATGGAAGGCAGCCTTTAGGTCAAAGGAAGGACTATATAAACCATTAGTTATGCAGTTTGGGCTTATAAACGCACTAGTAACGTTCTAAAAGCGAATTAATAGCGTGTTAGGAGAACACCTTAATGAATTTATTATAGCATACCTTAATAATATTATTATCTACTTAGAAAGTAAAAAAGAACATAGAGAATATATTAAGTGGGTCTTAAAGAGACTATAAGAAGAATAAATGCTAGTAGCTATCAAGAAATACAAGTTCTTTACAAGAAAGACCGATTTTGTAGGATTTATTATTAAACTAGGAAAAATTAGCATGGACCTAAAGAAAGTCAAAGCTATAGTAAGTTAGCAAGAACTAGAGAACGTTATATAGTTAAGATCGTTCCTAGGGTTTTATAACTACTATAGGAGGTTTATCGCGTAGTGGTTAAAGAATATTGAGCCATTTATAAGGCTAACAAAGAAAGAGGAACTATGGGTTTAGGGTAGCAAGCAGAAAAGGCTATTTTAAGAACTTAAAGAGTTGTTTACCTAGGAACCAATCCTCAAAATCTATTAACCAAAGTTGGAAACGGTTATTAAGACGGATATATTAGACTTCGTATTAGGAGCATGTTTGCTATAGAAGCACCAGGACGCATGGCACCTAGTGGCGTACTATAGTTAAAAGATGACACCACTAGAACTGAACTATAACATCTACAATAAGGAGTTGTTAGGTATAGTTATAGCGTTAAAGGAATAGAGAGTATTCTTGCAAGGTATAGAGAAATCATTTATAGTTAAGACAGACCATAAGAACCTTATAGGGTTCCTAATAACAAAGGAACTAAACCAAAGACAGGTTAGATAGGCGGAAATGCTTACAGAATACCATTTTAAGATTTAGTATACTAAGGGTACAGATAATGCATAAGCAGATACTCTAAACAGAAAGGCTGAACTATAGAATAATAAAAAGCCGTTAGGGGCTCTGTTGCGAAAAGATCAAGACGGATTAATTAGGTATAATTACCCAAAAATCGCAGCAACTAGAAAAAGTTAAGTCCATAAGACACCTAAGAGTAATTGGACGCAGAAGATCTAAAGTGTATAGGCAGAGGATCTAGACACAGAATAGTATAAAAATAGAGAAGCAACTTATGTTCCAAGGTCTATTATAAAGGAGTTTGTTAAGTCATTCTATAAGGGACTAACTTAAGGATATAATAGAGCTACGGGCCTAGTGTCAAGACTTTAAAAAGAATACATTATTTAAGGAATCTGGGGACTAGTAAGATAAGTTATAAAGAAATATCTAGATTGCTAAAGAAACAAACTAATAAGGCATAAGCTATATAGAGGGCTATAACCTATTAAGATACTAGAGAGACCATAGGAGGTTATATTATGGGACTTTATTATTAAGTTACTAAAGTCAAGAGATCCTATTATAGGGCAAGATCATAACACAATCTTAGTAATAGTGGATAAGCTTATAAAGTAGGGATACTTTATAGCGTGTATAGAAGAGATATTAGCAGAAGATATTACTAGAATTTATGTTAAGGAAGTGTTTATAAGATATGGAGCACTAAGTAAGATCATATTGGATAGAGATCTAAGATTTATAGCAGCATTTTAGGAGGTATTCTTGGCGGAATAGGGAGTTCGCATAGTAACCTCTATAGTGTATTATCCGCAAACAGACGGATAAATAGAAAGATTAAACTAGACACTAGAATAGTATCTAAGGTATTATATTAATTACGTACAGAATAATTAGGTATTGTTATTACTAGTTACACAGTTTGCATATAATGCAACACCACGGAACATTACTATTTAAGGCGAACTATAGGTATAAACCAAGAACATTATTATCGCTATAGTAAGTAAAGAAAATGAGTAGCATAGCTAAAGAAAGAATGGAGATGTTAATAAATCTCTATAATTACCTTAAAAGCACAGCTAAACTAGTACAAGAAAGAATAAAAAGGTACTATAATGCTAAGAGATCTAAGGGACCAGATCTTAAGGAGGGAGATAAAGTGTAGCTACTATATAAAAATTTTAAAAGTTAATGACTAAGTAAGAAGTTAGACTATGTCAGACTAGGACCTTTTAAAATTACGTAAAGAATTTCATTAGTTACGTATAAGTTAAACTTACCAGCCAAAATAAAAATTTACCCTATATAGTATATCGCAATGCTAGAGCTAGCACACGGAAATATTAAGCCACTAGTCTATAAGGCAGACACGTATAGAGGACAGAAGGAAGACAAATAGTAAGTTTTAAAGATTATTAGTTATAAGGACGTAGATAACGAAACGTGGTATAAAGTAAAGTAGATAGGCTATAGTAAGACTACCTAGGAACTACTAAGTAACCTAAAGAACGCTATAGGAAAGGTATAGAAGTATTAGAAGAAATCAGGTTAGGGAGTATTAAAAAAGGATCGCCAAAGGACGAGTTACCTAAGGGGGACCTAAGAAGAGCAGCTACTGCGTTACTCGGAGTTATTTCCTTCTTTGGAAACTCTACTCTCTCGTTACCTAACTTAGTAAGGCCCTGCTTAACTAGTTTCCACTCCTTAGAACGGACCTTCTTACAAACCTTCTTAAGATAGATTAACTAAGCAGAAGCAGCAAGACAAGACTTAAGAGCCCGTTGCTAAGCATTAGCAGCCTCTTGCTTAGCATTATAAGAACGCCGGAGCTCTGCCAGAGCGACTAACAACTTGTTATCAAGCTTCGCAGCAGCAGATTAAACGCGAGACCCTATAACAAGTTACTTAGGGAACTTAAAGACTACTAAGAGTCATAGGACACATATACTTAGCGTTGGAAATAGAGCGAACATTGCAAGACAAATAGATATTTGCTTTAGTACACTCTAAATAGGAAGAGGGTTGTTAAGATAAAGGACTCGCCAATACAACGCAGACTAACCCCTCTTTCACATAATAAGAACACGGAGACGGCATAACCTCACCTAGTAACAGTATGGAAGAAACCGTACGCGCATAATAGAGGGTTAAAGAAGAAGAAGAAGCTTTAGGTATAATAAGTAAAGATATTAACCAAATTAATTAGACGGACATTATACCTCTAGTAGACAACTTGGAGATGTTAGGGATCTTTAAGGACGAAGATAAAGAGGAGGGAGATGGTATTACGGACAGCTTAAGTACAATATTATAACTACTTAGAGAGGAGTCGGCAGAAGCTAGTTAGTTAATATAGGCACGGTCCAGGATAAAACTAGTGGAACTATATAACAAGGAATGGTAAGTAAGTTACGTAATATAATCTGTATAATCTATGTAATCTATAAGATTTGGGACAGAGCAAATGGAGCAGACAGAGCGTATAGAGCGAAGGGATTTCTTAGGCATAAGGTTGTGTATTTAAAGGACCACAGTCCCTACCCAGATAGTTCTCTCTTTATAGTGAATCTCAGAATACAATTAGAGTTAATCTGTTAGGCAACCACTCCACCAGTTATATTATGTTGTTAACTTATTGTTTATACCTATATACCTAGCCTATTAACAGGACCCACCGTAGTTACTGCTACAAGGTTCCGTTACAATACATATGCTACTTACTAGTATAGTATAGTAGCACTAAGGCCGCCCATAAGGCCTATAACTTATAACTTTTACTATAATATAGGCAGTATAGCATTAAGGACTATCCTTTTACTGCTATCTTTAAAGCCTTTAGCATAATCTAGGCGCTAGGATAGTGTATTAGTAGGATTTACTTTACCTAGCTTATATTTAATCTTAAAATTAAACCTAGCCAGTTTCTTAGTATATTAGGCCTAGCAAGTAAATAAGCTCTTAGTAGTTATAAAGTACCTAAAATTATTATAATTATAGAGCACGTGCGTCACATATGCGGCGTATTTAAGGTAATAGCGCCACATCTTAAAGCATTACACTATAGCAAGCAGTTCTTTATTATACGTATTATACTATATTTCTAGGCCAGTAAGCTTCTAACTGCAATAAGCAATTAAGTGCTAGTAGAGTTAATCTCCCTACCCTAAAGGCTATAGAAGTATACCGCTATAAGCATAATTAAAAGCATTAGTAATTACCATTAGGGGTAGATTAGGGTTAAAGTAGCGAAGTAGAGAAGCCTATATAAACGTGACGCGTAGCTTATAAAACGCCTACTAAGCATTACGTCAGGAAAAAATTTACTAGCATTTTTGCAGCATTTGGCGGCATTTGGCAGCTAAATACGCAATCCGCGCACTATGCCCTATAGCCTATGGTCTCGACCAAGAAGCGGCAAACTGCTGCATTTAACAGAAACCAATAACGTGGTGCAGCTAATTGCGTATTTACAGCTACCTAGGCAAATAGTGCCTTTATTCCATTAAGCTTGTTTTACACTTAATGCACAATTAATATATAATGCCCCTCTTGCGCATTTTATATATCTTACTTACTTTAAGCAATAAATAAGCGTTGCTTATCCCGCGCATTTAATAGTATTTTCTTAATCTATGCGGTTAGTAATATATAATATAGTAATAGTTCTCTTCTACCTGCCTACCTACTAACCTATCTACCTACTTGCCTGCCTATCTACCTACCTATTACAGCACTAACCTGACGCATACTGTTTCCTACTATTAGCTAGCCCACTATTAGCGCCTTGGCGGCTGGCCCTACTCTTTGTATATAATACCCCCTTTTACCCTTCTTCTCTTCTTTATAGCACAACGTAGTTATTTAGTCTACTTTATTGCAGCACTGTGACAGTTTGTGCTATTATTAATTGCGCCCTGTCGCGATTACTGATTCCCTGTATCCTAGTTATCTCCGCCCTAGAGTAATCGCGACCTACGCGCGACGCGTCTATACGCTACAACCTACCACAGTCCTAGAATAATCCTCAGTTTTTTCCCAGCGCCAAAGATTACCTAAATGGGCGACATTAATAACGCCGAAATGGCCGAAACCTAGAACCCCCGTGAAGTTTTTATAGACTTCTTTACACAGATATACCCTAATATTGTATAGACAATTTGCCGCTCCCTACTATATATAACAGTGCAGTGTAGGAGAATTAAGTGAGCAACTTGATTGTAAAATGTAGCTCTAGAGCCTCTCTATATACACGAGGAAGGTATGGAAATAAATAAAAGGGGAAACTAATATGTAACTAAAACAGCGTGATACGTAAGTGATACGTAGCCGATACGCAGACAATACGTAGGCAATACGCAGGCAAAACAGTGGTGGTTTGGTAGGGTACCGTAGTCGGTTACACACCCCCCCAGATTTGACGGTGTAGTTAAAGCTATAGAAAAAATGAAGGTTAAAACTATACCAAAATAGGAAATTTAGATACAATTTAGGAGTAGGGTGATGTTCAAGAATCTTTATTAAATGATGCAGTAGCAATTTAATGTCGAATATCCACTAAATTTAATTGCTTTATCCACGCCTTATACCTTTGACGGGGTAGAATTTTGGTAAGGCCGTCGGCAGGCATCTTGTCTGTAGGGACCCATTGTACGTTAATCTTTTTGTCTTGGACCTCTTGTCTGAGCCAGTGCTGATAGACGTTAATATGTCGAAGCTTGGTGTCAAGCTTTAGTGTATCCTGTCTTAGGAGTTGTACAGTCTGCATATTGTCGCATAGCAGGGTAAAATCGCGTTCCAAATTGAGACCGATTGCCTTAAAGAAACGTTGCCACCAGATAATCTCAACAGCAGCTATAGACAGGGAGAGAAGCTCCGCTTTAGTAGTTAAGCGAGTCACTAATCTCTATAGGGTCGCCTTCTAGTTAATTAGTCCTCTAAATAGTATAAATAGGTATCCTTAAGAGCTCCGTCTAGTGTCTTTATGGTCCGTAAATGCTGCGTTGGATGCTCCGTAAAAGGTGACGTCTTCTCCCTTGGGGTTTCTGAAGTAGACGTGTGCTCTAAATACTTTACTAGAGTATTCAATAGCTGTAGATTTTGTTCTAAGGCAATAGGCGATGGCTTGGTTTGATGCATTAAGGTGCTTTTAATTTAGATTAGTAAGGAATTCGGCCAGCTTGGAATGCGTCTTAGCAATATTAGGCCTTCCAAATACGGCGAGATACGCAAGAGAACCAACCCGTTGCTAATAGGCTAGTGTTCTTTGAGGGTTCATTTGCTGGTCGGACGGAGTCAGCTCTTCAGCAGGAAGTAGTGACTTAGGAAATCTTCCTAGTTAAATATTGAATTGATTGGCTATCTTTTTAATATAGGAATCTTGGCAGAGCCAGAGCTTTCTGCTTAGTTAATCTTGTTCAATTCGGATTCCTAGGAACCACTATAGGTCTCCTAGTACACGGATCTTGTATTAGTGCAGCAATTTGGCTTCAAATTCCTGTAGTCTTAAAAGGTCCTTTTTGGCAAATAGAACGGCAATATCGTCTACGTAGAAAAAGACAATAAGTCGTCTATTAGTGTAAAGGCAGTTAGTACCTAAGATAGGCTTTAACCCAAATTTAGCCAGTGTACTAGTGAGCTCTTTGTACCAAAGTAGTGGTAAGACCTTTAATCCGTATAGCGCTATGAGTAGCTTTAGGATATATCCGTTTTAATCAAAGCCTTCTAGGTAGTAACAGTAGACTGGCTTGTCTAGTCTTGCATTTGTAAATACGTTTACAGCGTCATACTGTCAAATCTCCAAATCAAATGCGGCTGCTATAGCCATAAGGGCACGGAATATTCGAGCAGCTAGGGTTGCTACATAGGTCTCTTCCTTAGTAATCTGCAGGTCTCCGCGGACGCACAGTTAAGCTTTTAGCTTTTGTAGGTAGCCGTCGCTGTCAAACTTGTATTTAAAGACCCATTTTAGCGGAAGGATCTGGTCGTTAGTTGCTTCTTCCTTTAGAACAGTCTCAAATGTCCCTTGGCGTTTTAAGTTGTTGTATTCTTTTTCCATTGCCTTTTAAAAGCCGGTAGTCAAAGGGTGCTTTCTTAACTCTTTTAGATTCTTTAGTTCTGGTGGAAGATTGTCTTAATACAGGGAGGATCTAGTTCGGTTGATGTCCTTTACTAGTCCTGTGGCAAAGCCAGCGTAGTAACCAAATAGGGTAGGTATATTGGCTAGTGCTGCTACGTACGCTTGGCGTCGAATTCGTTTGGAACCTTCTGGTAGGATGAGGTTGGTAGAAGGATCGACCAAGACCTTGTTAGCTCGTGGAGCTGTATTTAACGGTTCTAGTAAACTGCTTAACTGGGTAGAACCTGTTTTAATTATATTTAAAATATCATCTTAAAGTCCTCCCAGTGTGGTGCTTATTTCTGGCAGATCCGGAGATACCGTTCTACTAGGTATCAGTAGCTATTTAATATCTTTTATAGGAAGCTCTACTAAGTCGTTTAATGTAGTCGTTTGATCTACATTTAATATAGGTCTATATAAGATAAATTCGTCCTTAGATTTATCTTTAAGAGGTTCTGGTAGACTAATTATTTGGATAGTGTCTTCTAATGCTTCCCTTAGTAGGTAGTCAATATTCTAACCCTTAGGGTTATAGAACGAGGTCTTGTCAAATATAACGTCTCTAGTTTAAATGACTTTGTAAAGGCTTAGAATCCAGATTTGGTAGATATTAGTTGAATTATAGCCGACTAGGTGTTTAATTAATGCATAAGGAGCTAGCTTATCTCCCTTTCTAACTTATTTGTTTAGCGTATAGGTCTTGCAACCGTATTTATGCATATAGGTAAGTATTAGCGGCTTGCCATAGGCGACTTTGTACAGAGTTTTCCACCCTAGTTACTTATTTGGCGTTCGATTGAGGGCATAGCCAGCAGCAAGGAAAGCTTCTAATTCTAGAGATAGGGGTAAGGACGCTTCTAGCTGCATAGATCTTAATCGTTCTATAAGGGTTTATTTAGATCGTTCTGCTCCACCATTCTGTTCTTTAGTATACGGTGCTTAGCACTTAAAGGTAATGCCTTTGTCTACACACCACATCTCTAGGGAGTCTTCCGTTTGTTTAAATGCTTATTCGTTATCACTCCAGAAGAAGATGACGTCTTAATAGAATTGTGTTTTAATTAAACGGTGAGTCTTGCGAATGGTAGGTAGGATGGTAGCTTTGTCCCTATTCTTGGAGGTAAACACAAAGTTAAATTTGGAATATATGCAATAGAAATGTATAATATATCTATCGCCGTTATATCCTGGTACTCCAAGGTAAATGATATTAAATGCTAGCCATTTAAATAGTTGAGTGGCTGGAAATTCATGTTCTCGTCTTTAAGAGATCTGCTGCGTATACTTTGCTAATAAGCAAGTTTCACATTTAATTTTGAGCGGTGCTTATTCGTCGGTCAGCTCTACGCCAATGACATACTTAGGAAGCTGCGCAATAGTATCAGGTCCTGCATGGCCGAGAATTTTATGCCATCTTATAGCTGTGGCTCCGATTGGTTTACAGGCCATGCGGCTAGGCTAGTACCTCTTAGAGGTTAAGAATGTTGATTAAGTCAAATCTAGGGTATTTATAGGCGTAGGCTCTCTATGCATCAGTGCCTAGTGGCCCCCTAGTCGTCTCGTATAGCATACTGTTTCGCCAGTTACTAGACGGTAGAGCAAATTTCGCCCTAAGTTAAAATGGATATCGTTGTCAGTAGCTCTTAATAGCGCTACGATATTTATAAACATAGTAGGCACTAGCGCTACATGGGATAGCCTTATCTTTGACTTCCTATTAGGTGTATTAACAGTAATGGTTACTATTCCGTAGGCTTGTATTTTTTTAAAATTTCTGCTAGTAATTAGGTAGTTGTCTTCTGCTGCTAGGTAGGAGAAGGTAAAGTCTTCTTCATTATTGCAGACGTGGGTATCTATACTAGGGTTAAGTATCCAGGTGTTCTGGAGTTCAAAAGGAATTTAACCAGTACTAAATGCGGTAGCATGGCTAGTCGGTGTAGTAGAAGCTAGGGTTTTAGAATTAAAATTAATTATAGATTCTATATTCTTCTAATTATTCTCCTTTACTTCCTATTCTCTTTTTTGGATTTAACTGACGATGCGTTTGATCTAAGGTATAGATAAGATAGTTTTATCTACCTTCTTCTGGATGTCTGCCCTTGGTCTCCATCCTTAAGGGCGCTTGTGCTTAGTAATGTAATAGCAATCGCTAAACTAATATATAATGCCGCATATACATTCCTTGTGCTATCTCAAATTTAAATTGGAATTGCTGTTAGAATTAAAATTGCTATTAGAGTCTAAATTAGAATTGGAATTTGCGTTCCCTTGAAGAGTTGCAAATACAGAGTTATTAGCAGTTGAGGTAGACGATGCTTATTATATGCGGTAGTGCTCCTTAAATTCCTTAATGAGGTTAATAATAGATGGGGCATCTTTATCCTTCTATTTTTTTTGAATAAGATCTACTTCTAGTGCTCCTATAAAGCTAGAAGAGATGGGTTTAATTGCTTATACAAAATCGTAGTATGGTTTGAATCCTTGCACGTCTGGAAGCTTCAATTGTTCTATAAGCTTGTAGACGTTCCTCTAGTTATTTAACCATTTTTTAATGCTCTGCTTTTTGTTGTAGGCTTTGAGAGCCGTATACTAACTAAGGACATTATGCTTTTGACCTAATATAGTAGGGGCTAGTGCTTTTTTGAGTGCCTATAGCCGTTCATATACCGTGTTAAAGTCGTTAATGAGAGGGAGGTAGGATACCAATATCGTGCAAACGACGTAATTGCTAATATCGCTTATGGCCTGCTCTTGCTTCTGGTATATGCGGAGGTTGTCCTTGTATTCCGCGTATAGTTAATTATAGGCAATAAGTTGGTTTGGATCTAGCTTGGCTATCAATGTAGCTGCAGGAAGTACGTCTGTGGGCGTAGGTTATTTTAGAGGTTCTAGCTTTAGGAGCTTATCTTTCTTCTTTAATGGGTTAATGTATTGCCATACCTTATTAGTTTTGGTAGTATCTTAAATAATAAAGAACCATAGAAGCCAATCAAATGGCTTATTAAGAATAAGGTTGATTTTAGATAAAGATTCATTTATATTAGTCGTCATTTTTAGAATTTTAACAGTTTAGGCAGGGTCCAGGTTAGCGTCTTAGCGAAACCTTATTTTAACAATTTTATTCGTCAGTTTGTTCTGGAAAGTTCTGGTATATTTGTTCGTTTAATAGGTAAAGAAGCTCAAGACACTGCAAAGGTAGTAGAAGTAGTGACTTCTTAAATAAGATAATAGATTAATTGGTTAGCAGGTAGTGCGAGCCGGGCTTATAACTGTAACAGTGCAGTATAGGAGAATTGAGTAAGTAACTTGATTGTAAAATGTAGCTCTAGAGCCTCTCTATATACACAAGGAAGGTATGGAAATAAATAAAAGGGGAAACTAATACGTAACTAAAACAGCGTAATACGTAAGTGATACGTAGCCGATACGCAGACAATACGTAGGCAATACGCAGGCAAAACAGTGGTGGTTTGGCAGGGTACTATAGTCGGTTACACTATACCCTAAAACCTTTAAAGCTGACAAAGTTTACTATACCCTTGTTAATTATACTAATGAGTTCCTTAAGAACATTAAAGCGGGACTATAGTTTATATATAACACAAATACCGCCAATAAGAAAGCTAACGAAAGCCTTAATGCCCTTATTGCCTCCTAGACAGAAACTATTGCCGCTCTTAAATAATTAACCCCTATAACAACGGTAGTAACCTAGCAGAAAAAACGGATGTCTAAAGACCCGCTAATATTTAGCGGAAAAGGTACCCCGCTAGAATAATAAGCCAACTTTAAAACCTAGCACATTAAAATTAAAGGAGTCTTTAACCGTGACTAGGACTACTTTAATATAGTCTAATCCTAAATCCTTTACATCTCGGATATACTAGAGGGTAAGGCCTATAAGTTTATTAAGTAGGGCCTAGAGCTTATGCATAAGAACCCAAATAACATATCTATATGGAAATGGCCTACTAAAGAAGATATACTTAAAGAGCTTACTACCTACTATAAGGTCCTTAATATAACCTAGGTCGCAAAAAACAAGCTTAACCATTTTCCCTAGGGCGAGCGTAATTACTAGTCCTAGAAGGGAGAGCTTAATAAGTTAATAGTCTGCGCTAGGAAGATAGATAAACAGAAGGTAGATCTACTCTAGAAGTTTATCTTTTTAAAGATAGAAGAGCTAGTACTTGGACTTGCCTATAAAATTAATAATAGCGACTATATAGGTTGGAGTAAGTAGATAGATGTGTTTACTAAGAACCTTATAAACTATATACACTGAGCTAACCTTAAGAATACTAACTACTACCCACCTACTTAAGCTCCTGCCCCTATATTAACCCTAACCTTAACCTTAGTAGTAACTAAAGAACCTATAGACCTTAATAGAATTTTAGACATGGAGCGCAAGCGCCGCTTTAATAATAGACTGTGCCTTGCCTATAGCCTGCCTGGCCACTAAAAGGATGCTTATGACCCCGCTATAACAGCAAACCTAGTCCCAATGCCAGCCCGTTAAATGACGTAAACTAATAACCGCGGACGTAGCAACCGCGGAGTCCATTATAGCCGCGGTAGATAACTCCCCCCCTTTAACCCTACGGCTTAGTTACTCTAAATAATGCCCTATATAGAAGCCTAACCCATTAACAACGCCTAAAATTAGCAACTCTAGGCTAGTGAATACGAACACGGCTATATTATTAGCGAGGTGCTATCTCCCTATACCCTAACTGAGACTAACACTACCAGCTAGACAGATACTGGATCGCCCTACTAAGACAGCCCTGTACCCTAGTTGTTAAAAGGCAAACCCTTAGACTAAGTCGCGTCTAAGGGTCCAAACTATATAAGGAGGAAGATAAGAAGATTAGGTCCCTATTACTAAACTAATTAGTCCTTTCTATTAGCAAACTGCCACTTGATCTTAGATTAGTAAATAATAATAAGAAATTAATCCTTATTTAAACCTAACTCTCCTTATTACGCAATCTATACCCCCAAGTTTTTATCGATACAGTAAGCCTAGTGGACTTAGGTAGTACTGCGATGGCATTTGCCAACGCAGAGTCTATTATAAGAAAATATAACGTTATAACTAAGTGTCTGAACAAGGTTTCGCAATGCAGTTGTACGCGATTACGTGAGCTAAGCGAGCTCAGGAAATCCACCAAATTCCACCTATAGAATAAGAGAATCAATAAGCATTAATCAAAAATCAGTTACCACCCCTACACTATTGCAATAGCAATACGTATCACCGGAAGTGATACCAACACTGATTAGTGATCACAGATTAGGAGACGTATCATCTACGAAGAGAGACGAGCTCGATCAGTCCCTACTACAGGCCTCTACCGAACCCATCTGCTAAGGAGTATCAGTTGACGTGTATTTGAAAAGTCAACCCCTATCTAATAGGCCCTTAATTTTTCATACACAGCCCTCAGGTGTTTAAGGAACCAACCCCTTTCAATAGGCCCTTAGTTCGCGTCCATTACACATTTTATACTACCCAGATCACGTTAAGGAGCATCAGTCAACATGTACTTAAAAAGTCAACCCCTATCTAATAGGCCCTTGGTTCGCGTCCATTACGCACTCTAAAGGCGTTAGGTACTTAAGGAACCAACCCCTATTTAATAGGCCCTTGGTCTGTATCTACCACGCGTTTAGAACCTAAAATTAAACCTAATAAGGAGTATCAGGCCCTCTAAAAGGCTTTAGGTACTCAAGGAACTAACCCTTTTAATAGGCCCTTGGTTTGCGTCTATTACGCACTCTAAAGGCGTCAGGTACTTAAGGAACCAACCCCTATTCAATAGGCCCTTGGTCTATATCTACCACGCGTTTAGAACCTAAAATTAAACCCAATAAGGAGTATCAGGCCCTCTAAAAGGCTTTAGGTACTTAAGGAACCAACCCTTTTAATAGGCCCTTAGTTCGCGTCCATTACGCATCTATATTAATTCGTGTCTATTACGCGTTCAGAAACCAAAATTGAACTTAACAAAAGTCACAAGACAAGAATTAATATGTCAGACATTAGGGCATAGGTTAGAGAAGGACAGAGGAGATAGAGTGAAGGGCTTAACGCACAGTCTGAAGATATCAACAAAGGAGAAATTAGTAAATTTATACAGTATAAGATTATAGAATATGGATTTTATAACATGACAGATAATAACTTATGGGAGCTTTACCGTAATAACTTTAACACCTTTACACCAGAAGTCTTTAAGAATTGCAACTAGATAACTATTTATAACCTCCAACACTTCCTTTAAGTTTATAAAGTATGGGTTAAAAAGGACAGACATATTACAGTTCTATAGTCACTCTTTAACACCTTATAAGAAGAGGATCCTACAGAATAGACTAAGCTTAAGATTAAGGAGCGTATAGCAACTAGAGGGAAATTTAATTTAGGACAAATTAACTACCTTCTTAAGAACAACTTTACCAGTATTAGTACTATTAAAACCCCAATCTCAACCTCACCAACCACAAACCCTACCCTACTTATAATACTACCTATAAACCCCATCCTACCTATATAACCTACCTCGCTAATATAATAAAACTAACCTTATATCAATCTACTAATAATAATAAGATTATCCAGACAGAACCAAAACCAGGGTTTTGGCAAGGAGTTATTAAACCTCGCGAAGATATACACAAAAGACAACAAGTACAGCGGAGAAGATAACAATTTTGACTTTAAACTCACCATCTTCCATAACCTCTATAGTAGAGCTAACGTACCCCAAAAAGCTAAAGTCAAAGCCTACCCTACAATATTACACAGCCTAGCACTTAACCACTACTATACTAACCTTAAGAACGTTAGTCTAACCCTTTTATTTAACCAAATCTGTAACGCCACATATAACTACTTCAAGGGACCTAAGTATAGGCGTGGTATACTAGGGCAATAAAACTCAACAACCTTAAGGTCTATAATAAGCAAAGGCGAGAATACTAGAAAATTAACCCTAGACTGTCTACAATTGCTTATTAAAGAACTAAGACACCTCCAGCACGGTCTTAACCCAGACTTACATACTAATAAGTTCCTCTATAATAAACTTATTAACACTTGCCAGGAGTTACCAGCTTATTAATATACCTACTTTAAACCTTCTAATAGCCTAACTAGCTTAATTAATAACCTACAATCTTCTATTACAACTTTCAAAAAGTTAAATAATGAGAACCCCTAAGCTTTCTTTACTAACCACCATTACTATAAGCAGTACCCCTAACCACCATCTTAACCGTATAATAGACCACCTAACCAATATATACTACCTAAAAAGCGCTGCTTTATCTGCCATAAGGAAGGTTGCTAGTTATCTAAATACTTAAGAAAAGAACGCAATAAATTAAAGAAGAAGTTTAAGGATAGATTCAACCGCCGCTTTAACAGACATACTAGGCAGTATATTACTAAGTATAAGGGAACAGATTATAATAATAAACTTAACTTAGAATCCATTAATAACGCAATAGAAGCTCTTATAATTAATATTAAGTCACTATTAGCATCTCTAACTTAGGAATAGACTAAACTATTTCTTACTTCTTTTAGAATAATACAGCATAGAGGAGCCATTAATACTATAACAAACTTAGCGGGCCAATCCTTTACCCATACAATTACCAGCACTAACCCAACTGCTTACCATAATAACTTAGACCTATTTACCTACATTACTATTAGCTAATATACCTCCAACAAGTTCTATATAGTAATAATTAACACTAGAGCTTTAAAGAGATTAATAGCAGGTTATGGACAATACCTCGCATATAGAAAGACCCATAATACCGTTATTAATACTTCAAAGGCCAGCACTATCAACGTCTAGTTTAGCATCGGCTCTACCCCTTCCATTAGTTCCGTTATAGTCAATACACTAGTTAGCAATGTTGAGTTTTACATTATAAAGGCCGACACACCCTTCCTACTATATCTCGTAGATATAGATATACTAAAGGTCTATTATAATAACCTTAAGAACATCCTAGTTACCCCAATAAAATTAGTACCAATAGTTCGCTGATTCAGTCACCCCTTCTTATTATAGGAAGAGTCACTATAGTCATTTATAACCCACTTATTTAATTAAAACCCCTACTACCTAACTACCACTAAACTCCACCAACTCTACCACCGCTTTAGACATCCATCAGCAGACAAGCTATATAAGGTATTAGAACGCTCTGGCCACGATAACATTAACAAGCAGGTCATCAACTATCTCACTAAGTACTGCTCCCACTACCAGAAATATGGCAAATCCCCTAGATAATTTAAGTTTACATTATAAGAAGACCAAGATTCTAATTTCAACTATTCTATCTTTATTAATATTATGTACATTAATAGAAGCCCTGTCCTCTATATAATTAATAAAGCTACCAAATTTCAAGCCGCAAGATAGCTACGCAATATCTCTATAAAGTATACCTAGGATACCCTACAACTCTACTAGATCAATACCTATATTAGACCCCCTAACTACATTACCTATAACGCTAGGAAGAACTTTGTAAGCAAGGAGTTCCAACAATACACTACGGCAATAGCCATATTAACTAAGAGTGTCCCAGTAAAAGCTTATTGGTCTATTAGAATAGTAGAAAGAGCTTACCTAACTATATACCAAGTATACCAAATAATTATAAAGGAACTACAGGACTCAGAAATAGCTAAGAAATTAGCTCTATAAATAGCAGTAAAAGCCGCCAATAACACAGCTAGCCCAGATGGCTTGGTCCTAATACTACTTGTCTTTAGTGCCTATCCTTAAATAAGCAAACTTAACCCACCAGCACCCTCTATTATATAGCGAGCAGCAGCTATAAAGAAGGCAATAGAGGAGATCGCAAGGATTAGGGCAAAGAAGTAAGTTAATAATACACTAAACCAATGAAACAGTCCATCTGTCACCACAATCTATAACCTCCCCCTTAACTTAGAAGTACTCATATAGCGCAAAGGCAATACTGGATAGAGCGGTAGATAGACTAGCCCATTTAAATTACTTAGAATTGACGGAGAAATATGTAAGGTATAGCTTCCTAGTAGACCTACTGATTTCAGGACTATAGTAGTAAAGCTATACCTATAACCCAAACCAGAAGAACCCAATAAGGAACCAAAGAAAGAACTAACTAAGAAACTAACTAAGGAACTAACCAAGGAACCGACTAAGGAACCAACCAAGGAACCGGCAGCTAGTACACCCCCCTAAAGATTGAAATAGACATATCACCAATAAAGTCCCAGCAAAACATTGCAGACGTATTAATATTCATTAACAACAGCCTAATGAAACCTAATACTACAACCTTTAAGTATACCTTACTGTTATTTACAGAGTCTTAACATAAGGAGATAAACAGTTTACTTAAGAAAGGTATCTTTAAGTTCATTAATATAGCAGACATTCTAGAAGGAGTTAGAATCTTTAACTCCTAATTTATTAATAAGATTAAGAATGCCGGAACAGACAAGGCCTTTAAGAAGTCTAAACTGGTTATATAAGCCTATAACAACTATAGTAAAGATCTAGTTCTAACATAGTTACTAACCATTTAACATATCAGCCAGAGAATTATCCTAGCACTTATAGTAACCCTATAGGGAAATGAAAGAAGACTAGCTTCTCTATACCTATGTAACATTTCACAAGCTTATATATAATCCAGTACTCACCTAAATAGAGACTTCTTTATACACCTACCATTAAAACTTGGACTAAAGAATAAATCAATCCTAAAAGGTATTAAACCACTATATAGTATCCCAAAAGCTAGTAACCATTAGTTTAATACATACCACCATTACCACCTTAATAAGCTATAGATGAACCAGTTAATATATAACCCCTACTTATTATATACAACCAACAACAGCTTTAGAATTGTAGGATTATAGACCAATAATACACTGTTCCTTACTAATAAAACCTTTATAGAGGCTAAAGAAGTTAGGCTTTAGGAGGTAAAGTTTCTAGCAAAAGAAAGAGAGAAGCTTACACTAAATACTCCAATTAAGTTTAATAAAGGCTATATTAGGCAAGAAAAGGACTTAATAACCCTTACCTAAAAACATTAATGCCAGAACCTAAAGTTAGTTACTATAAAGGTTACAGACCTAACTAGCTCTAGAGGAGAAGTCTATAAGGCAGTCACACCAAAGGACTAGTACGTTGCTTAGAGAGCAAGAGGAGCCTATATCGCCATAGTCTGCCAACCAGAAGCTGCCTTTAACCTCTTATTTATAGCATAAGTCATTAATCTAAAGGAGGAGCACGCGAAGCAGCTTAATAAGCCGCTATAGTGGCAAATCAATAACCCTTCTAAAGGGCTCCATTTTGTACAACTTAATACCAGCAAAGACTCCCTTAAATTAATAATCTTTACAGACTTATCTTTCGCGAATAACTATAACCTCTCATCCCAAATTAGCTTTGTTATTATACTTATGGATAAAAACAATAAGGCCAATATCCTCTACTGGTTATCTATTAAATGCAAGCAAGTTACACAAAGTGTCTTAGCATCTAAATTATATAGAATGGCACATAGATTTAATACTGGAGCTGCAATTAAAACAACTATTAAGAAAATCCTATAACTTAAACAACTACCGGTTATCCTCTATACTAATTTAAAATCTCTATATAATTGCTTAGTTAAACTCAGGACAATATAAGAGAAACGACTTATAGTTGACCTAATATATCTACAATAATTATACAAAAGAAAAGAGATAGCAGAGATTAAATAGATTAATAGAGGCAGTAATCCTATAAACGCTATAATAAAATTAAAGCCTTACCAGGCGTTAAAGGACCTAATTAATATAAATATAATTAAGCTATAGGTCACCAAGTGGATAGAAAGAGGAGAAGACGGAAAGGCAGGAACAGAGATTACAAAGATATCAAGCTAGCAGCTAAGGCGCTAGTGCTAAGCAAGCCAATAGCAATTTTCCATGCCGGGCATAGAAAATTATAATTGGTCACTTTAGCGACATAGCAGAATTTGGCAGAATTTAACAGAATTTAGTAGAATATAGCAGAATTTAGCAGAACTTAATGGAATATGGTGGAATATGGCGGAATATGGCAGAATTTAGCAGAACTTAATGGAATCTAGCAGAATTTGGTAGGTGGCACGCTTAAGCACCATTACAAAACTAAATGCCCCCAGTGTCTGAACAAGGTTTCGCAATGCAGTTGCACGCGATTACGTAAGCTAAGCGAGCTTAGGAAATCCACCAAATTCCACCTATAGAATAGGAGAATCAATAAGCATTAATTAAAAATCAGTTACCACCCCTATACTATTACAATAGCAATATATATTACTGGAAGTAATACCAACACTAAGAAACTGTTAGCACCTAGGCCACTACGCCTTATAGATAATATCCTGACTTTACTTATTACGGACTACTTCACCGCCTAAATGTTAATTGGCATCCATACTAAAGCTATACTCTTTTTTATTACTAAACTCTTACCTAGTACCCTAATTATCTTAGGTATGCCTTAGCTCTAGAAGCATAAGCCCTGCCCTAGCTTTAGAGAGCTTAAGATCTGCTTTAACTTAGACTACTACTCTAGGAACTACCTCCTATAGGGGATAGCCAACAGTAGCAGGGACGCCCTATATGGATACTCGGCACTACTAAGCCTAGTGCCTAGGACTATATATAAAGCCCTAATAATAAAAGATATTCCTAATAAAGGGGAACTGTTACGGACAGCTTAAGTACGATGTTATGACTACTTGGAGAAGAGTTGGAGGAAGCTAGTTGGTTAATATAGGCACGGTCTAGGATGGATCCGGTGGAACCATGTGATAAGGAATAGTAGCCGAGGTTACGTAGTGTAATTTATATAATCTATGTAATCTGTGTGATCTATACAGAGTATATAGAGCGCACGTACCTTATGGAGCAAAGGGATTTCTTAGGAGTATAGTTGTGTATTTAAAGGACCATAGTCCCTACCTAGATAGTTCTCTCTTTGTAGTAAATCTTAGAATACAATTAGAGTTAATCTGTTAGCCAACTACTCTACCAGTTATTATTATATTGTTAATACTGTTCTTACCTATATACCCAGCCTAATAATAGGACCCACTGTAGTTCCTACTACAAGGTTCCGTTACACATTCACTACTAAGGTTACGGTATTAAATAAAAATTAAATAATATGCCACCTAAAGCACCAGTTACAATAATATTAACGGCAGCCACGACCTTAGGGCCAGGAGATACCAGTATAGCGGACACGGATTCCCAAGTGGTTACGCAAGGTTAGTTATAGGAAATAGTTAATCACTTATAAAATAATAATAGGATACTCAAAGAACGCATTAATGGAATTAAAGTAGTAAAAATTAAGTTACCTTCAATTAAATGGTTCTTAGGAGAGAAGTTAAAGCTCAAGGGATTTCTTACGTAGATGCACTTTAAGGTTATACAGGAAGGAGTAAAGTTAGCAATATTATTAGATTAAGTAGCCTATGCAGGATTGTTTCTAATAGGGAGAGCACTTAAGTAGTTTAAACCGTATCTCACGGAGATATAGGCTAATAGCATAGCAACTACTAACTAGGATATACGGTATATATTCACCAGTTAGAATGGGTTTATAGAATAGTTAACGCAGATATTTAGAGATCTAGAGGCCACAACCACAGTAAAACAAAAGCTTTAGAACTTAGTACAACGCACTTTAGCAATTAAGTATATAACGCAGTTTTAAACACTAGCTATATAGGTTGAGTGGAATAATAGGGCGCTTATGGCACAGTATAAGCAAGGACTTAAGGCTAAAGTCTAAGACGCAATTATTCTAATAGAAGATGCGGATACTTTAAGAGAGTTAATAGACTAGTTAATAAAGATTAATAATAGGATCTATTAAAGGGAACAAGCTAAAAAAGGGCAAGATAGAGTTCTATAGTTGTATAAGGCGCAGAGTACGCAATAACAGACATAGAGTTAAAAACTATAGAGTAGCGTAGAGCCAATGGACCTAAGTAGTACCAAAGAAACCTAAAGGTAGGGAAAGAAACTATAGAAACCTAGAGGTTAAGGATTTAGTAATTAAAGGACCTAAGAGTAGAGGCTAAACTAGGGATCTTAGCAGCAGAAGACGTTTAGGCGGACTTTATAGCAAGAAAAATGGTTTAAAGATAGAGCTTATATAAATTGCGGAAAATAAGGTTATTTTGTTAGAGACTATAGAGGTGGTTAGAGTAACTACGCAGTAAAGGGAACCAGGCCAGCAGATAGCACGTATATATAGAGGGATAATGGTGCACTGTAAGGAATAAAAGAGTGTTTAATTAACAGTTTCGCGTTTTGTTATAACAACGCATACTAAATTTATAAGGACGCCAAGTATGGTGCAAGCTATTAGCTATAGGAGCTATTGTTATCTAAGTTTAGAGGAACTAATAAACCAGCTTATAGATTAAACATTAAAGATAATAAGTTTAACATAGGCGAAGCATTTACCAATAATAAGGTAATAAAGGCAGCTTACTAGGAGTATATAACCCTTAAAGAAGTTAAAATAGAAGTAGAAACTAAGACCATTACAGAATAGGGTTTAGTAATGGGTATTATAACACTATTAAATACGATTTCCATCGCTTTATAAGACAAAAGGAGTAACGTTTAAAAGAAACTAAGTAAGTAAATAACTACTAGTGCTAGCTTATTACTTAATAAAGGCAAAAGGCCATAGGCTCAAGATTCTTAAGAAGAGATGCGAGAAGCTTAAGATTCTTAAGACAAGATAAGATATACCTAAGGACCCACAACAGATAAAAACCAATGGGGAAGGGCAGCTACTTAGTTTACAGATAAACGAATAAGTATAGGATGTAAGTTTAAGAACTACAAGTTTAGGGAATAAATAAAAACGTTAGTAATCCTAGGTAAACACAGTGTTTAGCCTAAAGATTAAATAGTTAATACTAGAATTAAAAAGCAAGATAACTATAAAGATCCAGCTACAAAATATAGAAAACAAGAAACTATGGATAAGTTTAGGATAAGAATTATTACATAGTAAGAGCAAAAGCTAGACAAGAGATCAGCTATGCTAGGTTATATAAGGGACAGAGCACCTATACGAAGAGTTACTAATAGGCCAAGTATAGGGACACCTAGGGCAAAATAGTTAGATAAACTAGAACAAGAAGAGGATCTAGATATCCTAACTAAGTTTAAAAAAAGACATACTAAGGGATATTACAATGTAGTGATAATAAGGTACTTTCTTATAGATAGACCATATACACTAAACCAGTTATATGGAAAGTGGTATAGGCAACGACATAATAATAAATAGGAAGGTTTTTATATATAGCTAAATAAAAAAGTTATCTAAGACCAACCCATTACAGAAAAACGCATAAGTTACATTAAAGGGGCGTTAATTATAATGTTAAGGAACCTAGAAGAGGGATCTAGGGACTAGAGAAGTAAATAATAAATCTTAGTACCCGCAATAGAGATACTAGTGGTTAGGTTAACCAGGTATAGGCTTAAACTTAAGGATAAAGACAAACTAAGAGTTAACCCAAATCACCTAGCATATTATATACTATTGTGGATAGCTTGTGTGGATAACACCTATAACATACATAGAGTACTAAAAGATAAGAACCGGAAGTACCTAGTAAGGATATATTAGGCACCAGAGGAAAAGCGGTTTAGGAATACTAAGTATATACATAGATAGCACCTAGTAGAAGTACAAGGTTAAGGAGACTTAACACTTTAACTAGGAAGATTCCTTACAGAAGAATGCCTAAACAGATAATAGTGGTGGGAGTGCCTAGAGAACACTTATCTATAGTATATAGAGAAAAAGAAACAAACTAAGTATTAGCCTAAGGTAAACTAAGTATAGGCAGGATCTAGCAGCTAATAGTTAGGAAAAAGGGAGGCGCATAGAACCAGAGGGAACTAGTATTAGAGCCTTAGACCCTTAAAGGAATTTAAGAACGGCACCTAAATTTACAAGTTAAATAGCAAGATCAGCAGTTTAAAGCGTTAATAGATAGTAGAGTAATAAGGAACTATATATTACCAAAGGTAGTAGAAAGAATAGGGTTACTATATAGACAGAAAAAACACCTATATCCACTTATAACAATTTTAGGAGATTAGATAGCCTATAAAGGAGGCATTATTAATCTTAAAACAGGACCTATTTAGCTAACCGTTAAAAGAAGACTAGTTAGAATATCTTTTAATATCCTACTATTAGGACAGGATAAGGTGATACTAGGAATGCCTTAGTTATAGGAGTATAATCTAAAGATCAATTAGGTTATAGGTCAGGTCGATATTAAGAATACTTAATAACGTAAGATGCGACAATAAACCAAGTTGGTATAGTACTAGGTCGGAGCGATATATAAAGAGACTAAGCGAGGCTTAAGTTATATACCAAAAAGATACCATAGGTATGGAAAAAAGTTATGGTTACTAGAAAGTAAAAAGCTATTAAAGCATACAGCATAGGACTATAAGATAGAATTAAAAGAGGGAATAAGTCTAAAGTTTTTTCCAATCTATAAGCTTACTAAAACAGAGTTAGTAGCGCTTAAGGAGTTTATCCAGGAGAACTTACGCAAGGGATATATTAGACTATTATAGTCATTAGTAGGATATCCAGTGTTGTTCATCCTAAAGAAAAACGGAAAACTTAGGATATGTATAGACTACAGACAGTTAAACAGCATTACTAGGAAGGATAGGTATCCTTTACCCTTAATTAGCGAAATCTAAGATAGGATAGGCAATGTAAAGATCTTTATAAAGATAGATCTAAGATAGGCGTACCATTAGATCAGGATTAAGGAAGGTAATAAGTAAAAGGCAGCCTTTAGGTTAAAGAAAGGACTATATAAACCATTAGTTATGCAATTTGGGCTTATAAATACACTAGTAATGTTCCAGAAGCGAATTAATAGTGTATTAGGAGAACACCTTAATAAGTTTATTATAGCATACCTTAACGATATTATTATTTACTTAGAGAGTAAGGAAGAATATAGAGAACACGTTAAATGGGTCTTAAAGAGACTACAGGAAGAATAAATGCCAGTAGTAATTAAGAAATGCGAGTTCTTTACAAAGAAAACCAATTTTGTAGGATTTATCGTTAAACTAGGGAAAATCAGTATAGACCTAAAGAAAGTTAAAGCTATAGTAAGTTAGCAAGAACCAGAGAACATTATGCAGTTAAGGTCGTTTCTAGGATTTTATAACTACTATAGGAGGTTTATGGCACAATAGTTAAAAAGTATTAAGCCATTCATAAAACTAATAAAGAAAGAGGAACCGTAGGTTTGGGGTAGTAAGCAGAAGAAGCTATTCTAGGAACTTAAAGAGTTGTTTACCTAAGAGCTAGTCCTTAAGATCTATTAACCAAAGTTAGAAACGGTTGTTGAGATAAACGCATTAGACTTTGCACTAGGAGTATACTTATTATAAAAGCACCAGGACGTATAGCATCCAGTAGCATACTATAGTCGAAAAATAACACCACCAGAGTTAAACTATGATATTTACAACAAGGAGTTGTTAGGTATAGTTACAGCACTTAAGAAATAGAGAGCATTCTTATAAGGCATAGAGAAACTATTTGTGGTTAAGATAGACTATAAGAACCTTACAGGATTCCTAATAACAAAGGAACTTAACCAAAGATAGATTAGATAGGCGGAAATGCTTATAGAATACCATTTTGAAATTCAGTATACCAAGGGTACAGATAATGCACGAGCAGACGCTCTAAGTAGAAAAGCTAAACTATAAAATAACGTAAAGCTATTAGGAGCTTTGTTGCAAAAAGATTAAGACGGATTAATTAGGTATAATTATCTAAAGATTATAGCAACTAAGGAAAGTCAGATCTATAAATTACTAGAGAGTAATTAAACACAAAAGATCTAAGAAGCATAGGCAGAGGATTTAGACTTAGAGTAATATAAAAACAGAGAAGCAATGTATATACCTAAGTCTATTGCAGAAGAGTTTATTAAGGAATTCCACAAGGGAATAACACAAGGACATAACGGGTCTATAAGACTAGTGTTAAGACTTTAAGAGGAGTACATTATCCAAGAAATCTAGGGACTAGTAAGATAAGTTATAAAGAAATGTCTAGATTGCTAAAGGAACAAACTAATAAGGCATAAGCCGTATAGAGGGCTATAACCTGTTAAAGAACTAGGAAGACCATAGGAGGTTATATTATAGGACTTTATTATTAAGTTACTAAAGTTAAGAGATCCTATTACAGGACAAGATTATAACGCAATCTTAGTAATAGTGGATAAGCTAACAAAGTAGGGATACTTTATAGCATGCACTAAAGAGATATCAGTAGAAGATATTGCTAGAATCTATATAAAGGAAGTATTCGCAAGATATAGAGCACCAGATAAAATTATATCGGACAGAGATCTAAGATTTATAGCAGTATTTTAGGAAGTATTTTTAGTAGAACAAGGGGTTCACGCAGTAACATTCACAGCGTATTATCCGCAGACGGATGGATAAATGGAAAGACTAAACTAGATACTAGAACAGTATCTAAGGCATTATATTAATTATATATAGAACAATTGGGTATCACTATTACCAGTTATATAGTTTGTATACAATGCAACACCACAAGAAGGAATAGGGACATTACCATTTAAGGCAAATTATAGATATGAGCCAAGAATATCGTTATTGCTACGCCAAGCAAAGAAAACAAGTAGCACAGCTAAACAAAGAATGGAGACGTTAATGAATCTTTATATAGACCTTATAGAGACAGCTAAACTAGTACAAGAACGGATAAAAAGGTACTATAATGCTAAGAGATCTAAGGGACCAGATCTTAAGGAGGGAGATAAAGTATAGCTACTATACAAAAATTTTAAAAGTTGACAACTAAGCAAGAAGTTAAACCATGTTAGACTAGGACCTTTTAAAATTACGTAAAGAATTTCATCAGTCACGTATAAGTTAAACCTACTAGCCAAAATAAAGATCTACCCTGTATAATACGTTGCAATGCTAGAACCAGCACACGGAAATATTAAGCCACTAGTCTATAAGGCAGACACGTATAGAGGACAAGAGAAAGACAAATAGCAAGTTTTGAAGATTATCAGTTACAAGGAAGTAGATAACGAAATATAGTATAAAATAAAGTGGATAGGCTATAGTAAAACTACCTAGGAACCACTAAGCAACCTAAAAAATGCTATAAGAAAGGTACAGGAGTATTAAAAGAGAAAGGGTTAGGTAGTATTAATAAGGAAGAATCGCCAAAGAATAAGTTACCTAAGGGGGACCCAAGAGGAGCACCTGCCGAGCTACTTAGAGTTATTTCCCTTTTAGTTAGAGGAAAGACCGATCTTTTATTACTAAGTTCCTATAGACCTTATTGAACCAGTTTCCACTCCTTAGAACGGACCTTCTCACAAACCTTCTTAAGATGAAGAAGACGCGCCAAGGTAGACAAGTACGCCTTATGAGCAGCATAAGTACGCTAAAGCTTAGTAAGGGAGGCTAAGAGCTTATTATTGAGTTTTATAGCAGCAGATTAAACACGAGACCCTATAATAAGTTACTTAGGGAACTCAAAGACTGTTAAGAGTTATAGAACGCGTATATTTAGCGTTAGAGACAGAGCGAACGTCACAGGATAATTAAATGTTTGCTTTAGTGCACTCCGAACAAAAGAACGGTTATTGGGCAGAAGGACTTGCTAGCGTAATACAAACCAACCCCTTTTTCGCACAACGAGAACACAGAGACAGCATTATCTCACCTAGTAATAGTATGGAGGAAACCGTACGCGCATAACAAAGGGTGGAAGAAAAAGAAGAGGCTTTAGGTATAATAAGTAAAGATATTAACCAAATTAATTAAACGGATATTATACCTCTAGTAAACAACTTGGAGATATTAGGAATCTTTAAGGACAAAGATAAAGAGGAGAGAGATAGTGTTACGGACAGCTTAAGTACAATATTATGACTACTTAGAGAAGAGTTGGAGGAAGCTAGTTGGTTAATATAGGCACGGTCTAGGATGGATCTAGTGGAACTATGTAACGAGGAATAGTAGCTAAGGTTATATAGTGTAATCTATATAATCTATATAATCTGTATAATCTATACGGAGTATACAGAGCGTACGTACCTTACGGAGCGAAGGGATTTCTTAGGAGTATGGTTGTGTATTTAAAGGACCATAGTCCCTACCCAGATAGTTCTCTCTTCGTAGTGAATCTTAGAATACAATTGGAGTTAATCTGTTAGGCAACTACTCTACCAGTTGTTATTACGTTATTAATACTGTTCTTACCTATATACCTAGCCCAATAATAGGACCCACCGTAGTTCCTACTACAAGGTTCTGTTACAGGAACCTATATAGCTGCAAAGTAACAAGATAGTAGAAAACTGGACTACTCTAGCACTTAAGACCAAAATAATAGGCCAGCCGGCCTTGCTGAGACTAAGGAAGAAGGTCTGCTTTACGCCGCTGCTATTAAGAATCTAATACTAACCTAGATACCCTTTAAACCCTAGCCGTTTAGTCTAACACCTAGAACTAAGCTATATGCTATATATGCACACTATAGCCCGCGTTATAGTAAGGACTAGCTAGGGAATTACTAAGACCTAGATAATAGAAACCGCGCTACTATAATGCCTAACCTTGCACCTACTCCCCGTACGCCTTGTATAAGGCCGCTGCCTAGGAACCGCTTCTAAGAGCTAACTAAGACGAGCCAGCCCTGCCGCGACGTTGGGAGAAGACTAAATATGCCCTAACCTGGACAATATTATAAACGTACACGCCGTGAATTTCGCCTAGTTTTATAAACAAAAAGGCGTAAAAGTAATAAGGATCTACATGGCGGAGCTAGTAGAATTGGTAGAATAAGAAGAATGGAAATAATTAATAGATAAACTCCCTACTGGACTAGTTAAAATACTAGACCTAATAAAGGAATCCTTCCGCCGCTTAGTTAATGGTAACTATATAATAAAAGAAGCCTATAAGGTCTTCCCTAGTTATTTTCACCGTTTCCTTAAGGAAAACCTTTAGACTATAAATACTAAGTTCCTTTGCCGTAAAGTTATAGATATAGACGTTAAGAAGTTTATAAAAGGCAAATCCGCTCTAACTAGGGATAATATTGTATAACGCCTCTTAAGGGAACATAGGTACTATATTAAGGGGTTTCTCCTAAAGAATGCTAACGAGCTCCTACTATATCGCCTATAGGACTATAAAATTAAAATTATGCCAGGAAAGCAGCCCCTATACCATAAAAACCGCCTACTCTCCCCTACTAAGCTCTAATGCGTTAAGAAATGGATTAATAAAATGCTTAATAAAGGCTTTATCCGAGAATTAACGTCCCTTGCCGTAGTCTCACTCCTACTCGCTGCTAAGCTGGGAGGAGGGGTAAGGATCTGCTATAACTATAGAGGATTTAATAACATTACTATTAAGAACTAATACCTGCTCCCGCTTATCTGTAAGACACTTAATGCCCTATATAGCGCCAAATTCTATACTAAGCTTAATGTTATTGCCGCGTTTAATAGAATCCGTATTGCCGAGGGCCATAAATGGCTTATAGTATTTATTACCCGCTTTGGGCTCTATAAAATACTAGTAATCCTATTTAGCCTTTGTAATGCCCTAGCTATATTCTAGAACTATATTAACTATATTCTTTATAACGCACTGGACAACTATTATATAGCATACCTTAATAACATCCTTGTATTTTCTAAAACTTAAGCTAACTATACCAGGCACGTTAAAGAGGTAATTCGCTGCCTTAGAGCTACTGGCCTCTAAATTAATATTGGTAAGTTAGAGTTCTATATAACAAAGATAAAGTACCTTAGCTTAATTATCTTAATAAAAGGAATAAGTATGGACCCTAAAAAGTGTAACCGACTACCCATATACCGCCAGAATGCCAGTCTGACTCGCCTATATATTGACTCGCTCACCGACTTAGTCACTGACTCGGTTAAATAACTTAATTAATTACCCCTTATTGTCTACACCTTTTATGTATATATACCACCTGATTTCCATAGATTTAGAATTAAGTCGCTTATTTAATTCTCCCACACTTGCACTGTTACAGTTATGAGTCCGGATTGCACTACCTGCTAAACCAATCAATCTACTACCTTATTTACGAAGTTACTACTTCTACTACCTTTGCAAGTGTCTTGAGCTTCTTCACCTACTAAACGAACGGACGGTCGCACCTGGCCGATAAACGTACCCAACAGACGAACGAACTGACGAATCAAAAAACGTCAAAATAAGGTTTCGCCAAGACGCTAACCTAGGACCCTGCTTGACCTATTAAATTCTAAAAATGACAACCAATACAGACGGACCTTATTCAAAATTTAACCTTATCCTTGAAAAGCCATTTAATTGGATGCAATAGTTCTTTATTATTTAAGATACTGCTAAAACAAACAACGTATGGCAGTATATCAACCCATTAAAGAAGAAAGATAAGCTTCCGAAGCTGGAACCTCCGAATTAACCTACACTAAGAGACGTGCTTCCTACTGCTACGTTAATAGCCAAGCTAGATCCAAACCAACTCATTGCCTATAATCAACTATACGCGGAATATAAGGACGACCTCCGCGTGCACTAGAAGCAAGAGCAAGCCATAAACGATATCAGCAATTATATCGTCCGCACGACGTTAGTAGCCTACCTCCCTCTTATCAAAGACCTCAGAACGGTATACGAACGCCTTTAAGAGTTAAAGACTGTACTCGCCCCTACTACCTTAGGTTAAAAGCGCGACGTCCTTAATTAATACACGGCTCTTAAAGCCTATAATAAAAAGCAGAGCATCGAAAAATGGTTAAACAGCTAGAGGAGCGTCTACAAGCTGGCAGAGGAATTGGAGCTTCCAGATATATAAGGCTTTAGGCCACACTATAATTTCGTACAAGTAATCAAACCCATCTCTTCTAGCTTCGCAGGAGCACTAGAAGTAAATCTTATTTAAAAAGAACAGAAGAATAAAGAGGCCCTATCTATTATCGACCTTATTGAGGAATTCAAGGAGTACTACTGCATGTAGCAAGCATTGTCTACCTTAGCTGCCAATAACTCTGCATTTGCAACCCTTTAAAACAATTCCAATTTAGACTCTAACGGCAATTCTAATTCCAACAGCAATTCAAACCCAAATTTGAGATAGCACAAGGAATGCATATGCGGCATTATACATCGGTTTAATGACTGCTATTACATCACTGAGTATAAGCGCCCTTAAGGATGGAGACCAAGGGCAGACATCTAGAAGAAAGTAGATAAAGCTATCTTATCTACACCTTAGATTAAACGCATCGTCAACCAAATTTAAAAAAGAGAATAGGAAGCAAAGGAGAACAATCAGAGCACAGAATCTACAATTAATTTTAATTCTAAAACCTTACCTTCTACCAAACCGACTAGCTATGCTGCCGTGTTTAGTACTGGTTAAACTCCTTTTAAACTCCAGAACACCTAGATACTTAACCCTGGTACAGATACCCACGTCTACAATAATGAAGAAGACTTTACCTTCTTATACCTAGCAGTAGAAGACGACTACCTGATTACTAGTGGAAATTTTGTGAAAATTGAAGCCTACGGAACAGTAACTATTACTATTAATACACCTACTGGGAAGTCAAAAATGAAGCTATCCTATATAGCACTTGCACCTACCTTTTTTACAAATATTGTAGCACTCTTAAGAGCTACTGATAACGACATCCATTTCAACTTAGGACGAAATATGCTATACTATCTAGTAACTGGCAAAACAGTCTACTATGCGAAACGACTAGGGGGTCACTGGGTACTGATGCACAGAGAGCCTAAAAATACCCTAGACTTAACAACTTAATTAACCTTCTTAATAGGAAGATTTCAACTAAGCTAAATGGCCCGTAAACTAATCGGAGCTACAGCTATAAGATAGCATAAGATACTCAGCCATATAGGATCTAATACTATTACACAGCTTCCTAAGTACGTTATTGGCGCAGAGCTAACCAAATTTGAAACTAATAAATAAGCACCGCTTAAAATTAAATATGAAGTTTGCTTATTAGTAAAGCACACATAGCAAATCTCTTAAAGATAAGAACATGAATTTCCAGCCACTTAACCATTTAAATAGCTAGCATTTAATATTATCCACCTTGGAGTACTAGGGTATAACGGTAATAGATATATTATGCATTTCTATTACACGTATTCCAAATTTAACTTTATATACACCGCTAAAAATAGGGATAAAGCTACCGTCCTACCTACTATTTGTAAGACTTACTACTTAATTAAGACACGATTCTACTAAGACGTTATCTTCTTCTGGAGCGATAATAAACAAGTATTTAGACAAACGGAAGACACCCTAGATACGTGGTATATAGATAAAGGCATTACCTTTAAATGCCAAGCACCATACACCAAAGAACAAAATGGTGGAGCAGAACGATCTGGATAAACCCTTATAGAACAATTAAGGTCTATACAGCTGGAAGCATTCTTACCCCTATCTCTAGGACCAGAAGCCTTCTTTACTACTAGCTATGCACTTAATTGAACACCAAATGAACAACTAGGGTGGAAAACTCCATACAAGGTCGCCTACGGCAAGCTACTATTACTTACCTATATGCATAAATATGGTTGCAAGACCTATACGCTAAATAAACAAGTTAGAAAGGGAGATAAGCTAGCTCCTTATATATTAATTGGACACCTAGTCGGCTATAATTTAATAAATATCTATTAAATCTGGATTCTAAGTCTTTATAAAGTTATTTAAACCAGAGACGTTATATTTGACGAGACCTCGTTCTATAACCCTAAGGGTTAAAACATCGATTACCTACTTAGGGAAGCATTAGAAGACACCATCTAGGCAATTAGTCTACTAGAACCTCTCTATAAGGATAAATCTGAGGATAAATCTATCTTATATAGACCTACCTTAAATGCAGATTAAACGACTATATTGAATGACTTAGCAGAGCTTTCTATAAAGGATATTAAACAGCTACTAACACCTAGCAGAACGGTATCTCTGGATCTGCTAGAAACAAACACTATACTAGGAGGACTTTAAGACGATATCCTGGATACAATTAAAGCAATTCCTACCCAGCTAGGTTTGCCAGAACCGTTAAATACAGCTCCACGAGCTAATGAGGTCTTGGCCAATCCTTCTGCCGACCTTGTCCTACTAGAAGGTTCCAAATAAATTCAACGTCAAGCGTACGCAGCAGTACTAGCCAATATACCTACCCTATTTGGTTACTACGCTGGCTTTGCCATAGGACTAGTAAAAGATATTAACCGAACTAGATCCTCCCTGTATAGAGATAATCTTCCTCCTGAACTAAGGAACCTAAAAGAGCTAAGAAAGCACCCTTTGACTACCAGCTTTTAAAAGGCCATGGAAAAAGAATACAATGACCTAAAACGCTGAGGGACATTTAAGACTGTACCAAAAGAAGAAGTATATAACGAGTAGATCCTTCTACTGAAATGGGTCTTTAAATATAAGTTTGATAGCGACGGCTACCTACAAAAGCTAAAAGCTTGACTGTGCGTCTGCGGAGACCTGCAGATTACTGAGGAAGAGACCTATGCAGTAACCCTAGCTGCTCGAATATTCCGTGCCCTCATGGCTATAGCAGCTGTATTCGATTTGGAGATTTGACAGTATGACGCTGTGAACGCATTTACGAATGCAAGACTAGACAAGCCAGTCTACTGTTACTGCCCAGAAGGCTTTGATCAAAACGGATATATCCTAAAGCTACTTATAGCGCTATACGGGTTGAAGGTCTCACCACTACTTTGGTATAAAGAGCTTATAAATACACTAGCTAAATTCGGGTTGAAGCCTATCCTAGGTACGAACTGCCTTTATACCAATAGACGACTTATTGTCTTCTTTTACGTAGACGATATCGCTGTTCTATTTGCCAAAAAGGACCTTTAAAGACTCGAAGAATTTAAAGCCAAACTTCTATATTAATACGAGATCCGTGCACTAGGAGACCTATAATAGTTCCTAGGAATTTAAATTAAACGAGATTAGGCAAGCAGAAAGCTCTAGCTCTACCAAGACTCCTATATTAAAAAAATAGCCAGTTAATTTAATATTTAACTAGGAAGATGTCACGAGGCGCGGAACAGTGGCAGCTAAACGTATGTATTCGAGGAGTCTACAAGACGTTGCGCGATCGATCGTAAGGGTCGAGGGCGTAAGGAGGTGATATACCTACGCGTAGCTGACGTAAGCTGTACGCGGGGTGTACACGAGAGCACGGGGCTCTCCTATGGAGGCCCCTGCGGTGGGGTTCCGTGACAGAAGATTTCCTAAGTTATTACTTCCTGCCAAAGAACTGATTCTGTCCAACCAGTAGACGAACCCTTAAAGAACACTAGCCTACTAGCAATGGGTTGGTTCTCTTGCGCACCTTGCCGTATTTAGGAGACCTGATATTACGAAGACGTATTTAAAGCTAGCAGAATTTCTCACTAATCTAAATTAAAAGTACCTTAATGCATTAAACCAAGCCATCGCCTATTGCCTTGGAATAAAATCTACAGCTATTGAATACTCTGGCAAAGTATTTGGAGCACACGTCTACTTCAGAAACCCCAAAGGAGAAGACGTCACCTTTTACGGAGCATCCGACGCAGCATTTATAGACCATAAAGAGACTAGATGGAGCTCTTAAGGATACCTGTTTATCCTATTTAAAGGACTAATCGATTGGAAGGCAACCCTACAAAGATTAGTGACTCGCTTAACTACTAAAGCAGAGCTTCTCTCCCTGTCTACGGCTGCTGTTAAGATTATCTGGTGGCAGCGTTTCTTTAAGGCAATTGGTCTCAATTTAGAACGCGATTTTACCCTACTATGCGACAATATGCAGACTATACAACTCCTAAGACAGGATACACCAAAGCTTGACACCAAGCTACGACATATCGATGTCCATTAGCATTGGCTCAGACAGGAAGTCTAAGATAAAAAGATTAACGTATAGTGGGTCCCTATAGACAAAATGCCTACTAATGGCCTTACTAAGATTCTACCCCATTAAAGGTACGAGGCATGGATAAAGCAACTAAATTTAGTGGATATTTAACATTAAATTGCTACTGCATTATTTAATAAAGACTCTTGAATATCACCCTATCCCTTTATTACTCCTAAATTGTATCTGAAATTTCCTATTTTGGTATAGTCTCTACCTTTATTTTATTGTCTATAGCTTTGACTACACCGTTAAATCTAGGGGGGTGTGTAACCGACTACCCATTTACCGCCAGAATGCCAATCTGACTCGCCTGCATATTGACTCACTTACTGACTCGGTCACTAACTCGGTCAAATAACTCAATCAATTACCCCTTATTGTCTACACCTTTTATGTATATATACCACCTAATTTCCATAGATTTAGAATCAAGTCGCTTATTCAATTCTCCCACACTTGCACTGTTACACTATAGCCTACCCTAAAAAAAATAAAACCTATAAAATTATTAGTAACTGCTACTACTAGCCTAGAATGGTTATAGATATTAACCGCTATATACAGAACTGCAACAACTGCTGTAGGTTTATAATTCTATAAGATAAAACCCTAGGGCTATTAAAGCCACTCCCAATACTAGAACACCCCTAGCAGTATATCTCTATAGACTTCTATAAGTTACCTACAGACCGTAACAGATATAATATGGTTATAATCCTAGTTAACCACTTTAGCAAGCACCCATTTTTAATCCCCTGTTATAAGAATATTAATGCTAAAGAGGCGGCCTAACTGTATATCCACTATGTCTACTAAATTTACGGACTACTAGATACTATTATATCCAACCACAGGCCATAGTTTATATTAGCCTTTTAGAACAAGTTCACCTAGATCCTAGGTATTAGGCTAAAGCTCTCTATAGCATACTACCCCTAGATAGACAATTAGACAGAGATTATAAATTAATACTTAGACCAGAGACTCCGGCCCTTTATTAACTACTTTTAGGACAACTAGAGTAAACTACTACCTATAATAGACTACGCCTAGGCAACCCTACCCTATAACTCTATAGGTTTTACACCTATTTAGCTAGAAATGGGATACTTACCCTATATAAGCTTTAACTGGGAGAGACTAGAAGGACCACAGACTATACACAAAAAACTATCTTATGGGGAAGCACAGCAGTATACTAGACGCTTAGAAGAAGCATAAATAGCAGCCTATAAGAACCTAGAAAAGGCCTAGAAATTAATAAAACAGTAGGTAAATAAGCACAGGCGTAAGCCCAACTTTACCATAGGTAATAAGGTCTGGGTTATAACAAAGAACTAAAAGATAGAATAGCCTAGCTATAAGCTAAACTATAAAATAGCAGGACTATATAAGATCCTTAATAAAGAAGGCAACTTATATAAGGTTAAACTTCTAGACTTAATTAAAGTCCACCCTGTTTTCTTACCAGATAAGCTATAGAAAGCTATAAATAACCCACTACCTAGACAAAAGAATAAGCCTCCACTGCTAATTTAAGTTAATAGCAACAACAAATGGGAAGTTAATAAAATACTAGCCTATAAACTAGTATAAGGAACGCTGAAATACCGTATTTAATAGAAAGGTTACAATTTAGACCTAACCTAGTACCCCACCTAGAACTTTATAGGTTGCTCCTAAAAGCTTAAAGAATTCTATAACTAATACCCTAACAAGCCAGGACCCCCAAAGTATCTAGACAAGTAGATGGAGTGCTAGTATAACAAAGATAATAAGCTACCTGTCAAGCATATAGATAAGAACACCCCACGGATATAATACGGATATACAAAGCCTAAGGGCAGGCTTTTTCAGAGGGGTGGGTAATGTTACGGCGCTGGTGGAAAACGGTACTAGCAAATTGCCATCACGTAACCAGAGGATTGTATATAGCTTCAAGCGGTGCTTCCGTTCTTCCCCTTTCCTTTCTCTAGCTTTGGATCCTCGTTTATAGACAATCCAATCGTACAGGCTTGCGCGACCCTCTTGCCGTACTCGTGCCTCGATTAACCGAGTCGCTAATAATATATCTTAGCCATTAGTATTAGGCAGAAGGCATTTTAAGATAACTTTATAAGTATTTAAGATATCTTTAGACTAAAGGTGCTAGCGTACCAAGATATACTACACATTAGATAGAATGACGAAGCACTAGCTTAGCCATTCTTCTGTAACATCAGACATATAACTAGGGGTGTTAACGTTCTAAAAGACAAAGCCTTCCTATATATAAAGTACCGTGACATATTTATACAGTTAGGGCTCATTGCTGGGTTTAAAATCGCGCTAGAGCTGTACTAATTGCGATGGGCTTCAGGTAAAAACATCAATAGTAAGTTTACTCTACCATTATCCCTAAGCTCCGTTTGTTCTATACTAATACTATAGATAGACAATGTCTCTTTAGAAGAGCGCAACTAGACTATAGGCCATCTCGGTAGCACATACAAAAAGTACTATATACCCGTGTGTGTTGCGCGCGATTACCAAAGCATCTATTTTAGGAGTTCTTTATAAGACCTCCTCATTAAATCTATTACAAGAATGGGCCTGTTATAAGATTAACGCGCACCTACTAAGCTTAGTAATGATTAGGTTAAAGAACTCCAGAACCACCCTAAGCTTAAAAAGCTTTATAGTAAGCGAGAAGAGCATAAGAACTAAATCTACAATGTAGGCTTCTGGTTTACTACCAAGGCCATAGAAACTTGTAACGGCTCGCACAAATGCCTCTGAACCAAAGCTTGTGGATTGCTATCTAATAAAGATACTAAGCTAAGGAGAAGAAAAGAAGGGGGTCGCCAGGACCATAGTAAACATATATAAAAGGGCAGCCGCTAAGGCGCTAGCGGTAAGCGAGCCAATCGTAGGTTGGCAGAATATGGCAGCAGCATGGCAGAATTTGGCAGGTGACGCGCTCTAGCACCGTCACAAAACTGACTTATATCAGCAATATAAAGATACTAAACGGAAGATCAGTATAATATATTAAAGATTGCATCGAGAACAATTAAATAAGGCTATTTACAACTTCTATAATTTAGCCGATACGATTAAGATTGCCTAGTAGCTTAGTAGGAAGGGTCCAACGGAGGTACTAATATTGCCACCAGTTGAGTTTGAAATCCAAGAGCGGGCCACCATCGCCAGTATACTGTTTAAGCCATTTAAAAACGACAACACTTACGTTAAATTTATCCAAGCCTTAGCTCGACTATGCTATTAATAAGAAACGCCTTAACGTAAAATATCAAAACAAAAGAACGTAGATTTTGTTCTCTTTAATACCCTAACTTATCTCTTATAAGTAAGCAAAAGAAAGCCATATGTGGCTTAGAGCGTGTCTTAAACAAAATTTCGCGAAAGAGTTAAAGTAATAAGACCCTAAAACGAAAGTGGATTACCCTAGAGCCTAACAAAATTAAAGCTATTTATTGCACACGCCCATTTCCTATGGCGCTTCCTTACGCGGTATGCCTTATTTATATTAGCAATAATAGGTTTACGTATAAAGAAAGAATGCGCCCAAGACCGCAAAAAGATGTCCTTAAAAAATATGTAGAAGGGCATTTCCGACACCCTAAGTATTAGGGAGAATTCGAATATTACCACCTCAAATGTTTAACGCAGCTAGAGGGGATAATGCATTTTATAAGACATGCGCATGATGTTTATAAGGTATCTTACTAATACCTACTAACTTAATTTTTATTCGCGATTATAAGGCCGACTGGAAGGATATGAATAGTATTAAAAATGAAAAGGCATATATTATCCCTAAATTGTTTACGGCTAGCCTTAATAATAGCTTTGGTAATTGCATCGCCCCCCTTTATAGCTTTAGATACCATTATAAATATAAAAGGAAAGGTAGAATCTTGTAACTCTTAGGCTATAGAAATATTAGTAATTCGTGCAAGACTATACCCTAATATTAGTATGCCCTGTTCCCTTATTAGGACATATATAAACCTAATTTGAAGCCTAGATCTGGGTTTTGACTCTGTCTAACAGAAAAGGGTCCGATTTTGGGGCACGCAGCGCGAGAAAGAGCAGTTCGCCGACAAGGGTAGAGATACCCTCTTTGACAGCTATACCGAGGACGAGTTTTAGGGCGTCTGCCGCGAGCTCTGGGCCAGGGGCGTCGTCTCGTCCCCATACTTCCGCACGCTTGTTGATATCCTGCTAGGCCACTATATGCTTACCCGCGGCGGCGACAGACGCTCCGCTGAGATCTTGGATCTATTTACCTTTGAGTTTAAAGGTGAAGACCCTACGCGCTATATGCCCTTGATATTTACTACGCGCGCAGGTAAACAGAACCAGCATGGCCGCCTTGAGACTATTGGGGCCCTGCGGAACAGGAGGCCGCTCGTTTGCATGCTTAGTGGGCTAGCTTTCTATTTCCTATACCGCTGGGATCTTAGTACTGAGCCGTTTCCGGACTTCAGTAGGCGCTCGGCATGATATACGCCTAATTAAGAGCAGTACTAGGGACCGCGAGGCGGCCCTCTCGTACAACTCGCAGCGAGATTGGGTTGCGAAGGCCTTCCAGTACGTCGGCGTCTTCTTAGAGAAGAAGACCCATATCGGGCGGAGCGCCGGCGCTAAGACGGCGGAGCTAAAGGGGTTAGTGAGGACCAGATTTGACGCGCTGGAAGGTGGAATTAGGAGCAGATAGTGGGCTGTTACTTAAACTCTCTCCCGCGAGAGTTTATAAGGTCAATGGCAGGGCACCCTTCGCAGATAGGCTGCTTCGAAATCCGCCGTGCGGGTATTACGCCGCCTGACGCGCTACTATTAATAATATGGCCAGTATAGTCGTCTTATTCGCCACTCCGATTCCAGCATCTTCTATGAGGGTCACACTCATTGCTAGAAGGTAGGGCATACAAGAGTCACCAGATAGCGGCAACACTTTCTCAATCTATACTTTTGGTAGGAAATATTCCTAGCGGCTTAACTACGCGCTCCAAGTGAGACGGAATTTCTTTATGCCAATACTCTGATTTGAGCGGCGCTGCTGCAGCTTCGGTTGCGCTAGCAGGGAGGGTGCCGACCCGCTGTGGCCACACCCTTATCTGTGAGCTATTATTTAGCACCGACTAAGAGAGAGGTTAGGGTAGAAGCGTTTGTGCCACAGATGGCATGTAGACAGGTTGAGACAGCGGGCGCTAAGGGAATGGCGAGGCAAATTCTGTCACGAAGTTCAAATAGATGAGTTCATTGATGCAATGGGTTGATTGATTGATTGATCTTAACTTGATCGTTAATTAATGTCGATAATCTTGTATCGTGTCTTTTTAACCTTAATCTGACGTGTCTTCAGTGACGTGTCTTCATGCACGTGACTCGTGCACGTGACCCACGCCTTTAGAGAATACAGATTATCTAACACACCCCCTTAGCTTTAAGCTCTTTAAGGTCAAAGCTAGCCACCTTCTTGTGTCTATTAATAAGTTAATTAAACCATAATCTTATCTAAATCCTTCCGTCTTACTCTAATACTGTCCCTTAGGTCCTCTAGTTGCTTCTCCTTATCTAGCTACTTCTTAATATCCACCATCCCAATTATATTAACGAAGCTTTAAAACCTCTGCTTAGGCAGGGCCTTTGTAAGTCTATTAGCAATTATCTCCTTCGTCGCTATCTATTAAAATCGTACTTGTCTTATTACGTATTCCTAACATAGCTAGTATTAATAAATGTTAACGTATTGGAGCCTTGTAATCAGCTTTACTATATCTTCTATAATTAGTTAGAGCGTCTGCGTGTTATTATATTTAATAATTAAGGGCTCGTTTAGGCGTAACATTATTACTTTAAACAGCCTACTAATAAAGATAGCTTCCTTTACTGTCTGTAATAGGGCTAATAACTTAGCTTCTATGCTTAACGTCATTACTATACCCTGCTTGTTTACTCTCCAGGTAATTAGCCCCCTAAATAGCTTTATAATATATCCTTGCGAGCTCTTTCTGTCGACGGAGTTGTCCGCGAATAATGCATTGCTAGCACAGATAAATAATTACGCTTTACCTCTACCGTCTCTTCTATCGTCTTGTCCTTTATCGCGTATTTCTTTATCTCTCCCTCTACCATTCATTCCTTCCTTATCTCCTCTATAGTAGATTGCTCTGCTCCTCGTGCCATATAGGTACTGGATTACTCTATCTACCGCTTAATAGTACTCTTAGCTTAGGTTCTAATTGAACCTTACCAGCCATAATACTGCAAAAGCAATATCCGGACGCGTTATAGTAGCTGCATAAAGTATTAAACCCATTTTTCTCTAATATAGCATCGTAGAAGCTGCTTCTCTTAGTAGGGACATAGGACGGACTAGTAGGTCTATATTAGGGGACGGAAGCGTCAGACGGATCAATCGGTAATTAGTAGGGAGGAGTTCCGATTCTGCTATAGAAGTATCTAGAAGACGCCCTCTGAGATCTATCTTATACTAGTTAGCTATCTTCTTAATATAGGCTTCCTAGGATAGCCACAGAAGCCTCTGGCTACAATTACATAGCATATGGATTCCTAGGAACCATTTTAGCTTGCTAAGGATACTTATCTGGTATTCCTTGCATAGCTCCTTAATTGCTTCTTAAGCTTTCTTCTTATCTATCTTTTAGTAGCAGAAGACAATATCATTAACATAGAAGAAGACAACTATTCTACCTTTTAGCATAATATACGGCTCCTAAGGTACCTCTTTAAAGCCCAATTCGTTTAACGAGCTCGTGAGATTCTTCTGCTATAACAGTAGTAATCGTTATAGTCCATATAAGGCTTTTCTTAAGTGTAGTACTTTGTCTTTCTTTCCTTTGTTAAACCCTGGCGGTAGCTTTATATAAATAACCTTATTAAGATTACAATGGATAAACACATTAACTGTATCTATCTGTATCGTCTCCAGGTCGAATTTTGCGGTGATTGCTATAAGGGTTCAAAAGGTCGTACTAGCTAATATAGTAGCTCTTATAGGTAGGTCTCCTGGGGCCTATTAATTTCCGTATACTACTAAGCGTGCCTTACATTTCTGGAGAAATCCATGCTTATCTGTCTTGTAGACAAACACCTATATTAAGCTAAGGACCTACTGTCCCTTTATATACTTCTTATCTGTTTCTTAAAACAACCTCATTTAATAATAGGATTAGAGGTGGGCTTATTAAGCTTCTTAGAACTAATCTTAAAGAGGATGCGTATTAAGGTCGCGGATTAACTAAGGTAGTAGAGGTAAGTTCTTCCTATATAATCTAACATTACGTATTCTACCTAATTTTAGCTTACTGTCGTTAAGTTAACTATTAAGGTTAAACTTCCTTCCTACTAAAAAGGCGCCTTAATAGGCTAATATAATCCTTTTAGTAACAAAGTCTTTAAACCTATTATTATAGGCTTCCTTAAATAAGTCTTTAACTAAGTTATTAGACACCCCCTAAGTATTAAACGCATCTCCTGCTTAATAAGCGACGTCTTAATTAGTACCTTATACACCTAACTTTATAGGATACTCGATGTGAAAGGTATATAGAGATTCTTCGTCTTCTTCTATTAGAGGTGGTGTACAGTACACATCTTTAAGAGCTCTTGCAAGCTCAAGATCTGCTAACTTATTAAAGGTTTGAACTGGCTTATTAACATTATCGTCGTCTTCCTCTTAAATTGACGGTTTAAATATTTCTTTATTGTCTTCCAAAAGGACCTTATTCTTGGTTAGGGTATTAGGGAGTTAAATCTTCTTAATTAGCATGTCTAATTCAGTGTGTAGGTCCTTTAAGATATCCATTTACTTGCCATTAAAAAACATCTTTTTATCGAAAATGACGTCCCTAGTAGAAATAATAATACCTTTATATGGGATCCAGATCCTGTAGATATTAGTAGAGTTATAGCTAATAAGGTAGCCGATATGGGCTTATAGATCTAGCTTGCTTAGCCTTTTCTTCTTTAGCTGGGCATTTAACGTCATTGCGTACGCCCTACAGCCGTAGGCTTTTAGGTGCGCTAGTTACGGCTTTCTTAACCTATTAGCTAGGAAGGTATAGAACCTCTCATATAGCAATTTCCAATTATTGCTTTCCCGTGGCGTTTGATTTTGAAGGTAGACTATATAGTTAACTATCTCATTCTATAGGTCGTGTAGTAGATTGGCAGCAATTCTTATTATTTATACTCTCTTAATAATTACACCCCCTAAGCGTTCGGCGGTACTATTCTGAGCTTAAGTATATAGCGCTAAAGGCTTAAATGTAATCCCTTACGTCTATAGCCATTTAAGGGTTCTCCTTCTTTCTAGCTCATTATCTAATCTAATAGTATTAACTTTAAGGTTATACCTCAGACGAATCTATTAGATAAAATCTTTAAGCACTTATAGTGTCTTCTTCTTCTCGCTATGCATTGTTATAAAATACGGGAAGGATCTTCCTAAAAAGGTGTTATGGATAAGTATAACTTGTATAAATCCAGTATGCGCTTCCTTAAGGTTAGTCTAGTTAATATAAAGGTTAAAACAGGGTTTATTAATTTTCTGTTCTAAGAACCTTCTTAAGACCTAATGCTTAATTTTAGCAAGACTGTAGTGTTAATATTCTATTGTCTTAGGGCCTTAAAGCTTAACTCCTAGGGCGTTAAGACCTAGATAATAAAGGCTTATAGGTCCTAGATAACCTAGACACAAATGCCATAGATATGCATTACCTTTTAAATCTAGACAAGCGTCTCTTAACAATGCTCTATACTTCCGTTGGCGGCGTAGCAGTCAGCTTATATTAAATACTAATAGACTTCCTAGTTGGACGTATTTAATAGTCTGTTATCCGTAATATTCTTCTATTTAATATAGGATTGTGTCGTTCTTCTAAACTAGCAGATTATTGTCTCCTTTATTATCCCAGTAGAATCCTCGTTTTTGAAGTAGATAGAACGACACTAGATTTATATTAAAGTCCGTATAAAAGGCAACGTCCTTAAGATATAGGATTCCCTTGCTCTTGTCTAGTTTTGTGACCTGGATAGTAACATCGCCGTAACCTAGTATAGGCACTTCTGAGCTGCCGGCGATGACATATTTGTGTCTTAAAGCTTTCCTAAAATTATAAAAACAAGAGAGGTTATTAAAGATATAGAGAGTGGTTCCTAAGTTAAGAATAGTTAATAGCTTTAATAGATGGAGTTAACTGGTGTAATATAATTCTAGAAATATTGCATTGGCTTCTCCCTTAATCTTAACTATCTCCTATTGTTATTAAGCTTCATTGACCTTTAATTCCTTAAGCTTAAGTCGTTCTACTTAGGCAGCTAGATCCTTATCTTGCTCTACCTTTATAAGCACCCTTTTTATACGTGTACCTACGGCTTTAAATCCCTTAGGCCTTTTGTTCTTAAATAAATACCAACAGTTAGAAAGGGTATGTCCCCTTATATCGTATATCAGGCATTTGAGGTTCTTTGACCTTTTAGAAGACGTCTCTTTAGTTAAATTTATACCTACCCTTTTTTGGCTGCGAGATAAGCTGTTCCCTTTTCCTTTTTAGACTTCAGCAGTAATAGAAATACCCTCTTTAGGCTCTCTTACAAAGTCTATGTTAAATACACTCCCTCTCGCCGTCATAGGTACGGCTTTAAAAAGGTTTTGGAATACTTCTTATAGCTCTATTGCTACTTTATGGTATTCTAATAAGAGAGCCTTTTCGGTATTATTTGCCTACTTTATATATAGAACAAAATAGGTTTCGCTTATAGGTCGTATTACATTTGTAAGGTCTATTAGCCAGATCCCATTAGTTATCTATAGAAGATCATACTTCTCTGCTATCTTTATTATATGCTCCTATTAGTTAAGCCACTAGGTAACCTTTGTCTGCTTAAGCCCCTTAAGTGACTTTGTGTACTGTAGCTGTACCTTCCTTATTATAAAGTTCTTTAAGGGCTTAGTGTCTTCTTTTAAACAAATCAGCCATTCTTTGACTATAAGGGAAGGGTTAAGCAGTAGCTTCTTCTAAATTAATACTATGGACGTAATCTAGGTGCGTATCTATTATAAATGCTCTTCCTGTTTTAGGAAGTACTTTATGTCCTAGTTATAGTATTATCTGCTATTCTTATACGCTTTCTGTTAATTCGTCGAGAGCTATATATATAAGGTTGCATTCTTATTAAAATCAGTAACTTCTGGATAGGCTAGTTCTTATAGTAGAGCTCATTAAGGTGCTGCATTGTTTGGGTTAACGTGGGCCCAAATTCATTTATCTATAAGGGCTTATAGTTGCCAGATCCATTGCTCCCAGTTTTCTAGTTTATTAAAAATGATTATGGTTAACAAACTTAACGTTAGTAAAGTCATTTTACTAATAGGCAAAGAAGGAATTATAATGGTATTTTGTTATTAGGATCGTCCTTATTATTAGGGTCGTCCTTATTATCAGGGTCGTCCTATGACGATTAATGTGGAATCTTGTAGAATCTTATGGAATCTCATAGAAGGTTCGTGTTAGAATCGTCCTGTGACACTTAAGGTAGGATTTCTGTCAGAGTCTACGTCTTGACGATAAGGTAGAATTTCTTCAAACAATTAAGTAATAGCTGAATAGCTTCTTAAGTTGGCGGACCGGGCTTATAACTGTCACAAAGTTTAAATAGATGAGTTTATTGATGTAATGGGTTAATTGATTGATTGATCTTGACTTAATTATTAATTGATGTTGATAATCTTGTATCGTGTCTTTTTGACCTTAATCTGACGTGTCTTCAGTGACGTGTCTTCGTGCACGTGACTCGTGCACGTGACCCACGCCTTTAGAGAATACAGATTATCTGACAAATTCAAGGTCGGACAAGATGGGGGTCTTGGAAGAGGAGTAAGATCTAAAACCGGGCATTGGAACGGGATCCACAGCGGGTACTAAAACGGAATCCGTAGAAACTAGCCCAGAGCCAGACCAGCGCTAGACTCTTTGCTAGGCATATTCATCATGTCACTCATTCTATCTCTTGAATATCGCCAGCCTCCCATTATGACTATCGCACAATACTCGCGCAAGCGCAAACGGCCCCACGACGTCTTTGACATCTTACACGCAACTCGTATCGATGGCCGCCCCGACATTGCGTGCTGGATACTATGGTTTGCGAAAGTGCTGCGAAAATCAAATTAAGCGAGCCCCGCCCACACAGCATCGAATTTGGGTGATCTTACCATACAAATCGAATGCCTACCACGCATACCACGCCTGAAACGCTTATA
>Ga0307507_10001297_pt1 | contig 56044 bp, 51 predicted proteins | sample 7_EM_MG_FD_207223 | JGI IMG/M metagenome (GOLD analysis project Ga0307507, IMG submission 207223) | Populus trichocarpa ectomycorrhiza microbial communities from riparian zone in the Pacific Northwest, United States - 7_EM | ecosystem: Host-associated > Plants > Roots > Unclassified | place... | reverse complement strand
TACGAACGGGTCTAAACATCATGGCGGTTTAAGGCATACTTTGCCTATTACTCCCTAGTCATTGCTGATCGCAACTGTAGTGCGACACTAAAAAGTCCTGAAATTCGGAATCAAGCGAAGGGATACAGTATTTATCTTCCAGCCATGCACTTTTTTGTCAAACTAGCCGAATTATTAGCTTGCGCTCGGGTACTGTGCCTTAATATTTGCCATTATATGCTTTTAGACGGCGCGACCGTTAGTCGGTATCAAGGAGACATCCCGTAAGTTAAGATTAGAGTTGTGCTCCAACAACTTGGGACAACCCCCTTGACGTTATAGTGGAACAAGTGTTGGAGCGCGGCAGTCCATGAAGGGGACAGCTGACAGCCACTTGGCAAGAGTGGTAAGAATTACCGGGCAGAGATAAACCAGGGGCTCGTGAATTTAGGGCGGGCTTTCTCCAGCTTATCACCTCTCTATTGATGCCAAATTTCTTGGAGCAGGCAGCACGGCACACTTCTATAATTTGCTGTGATCACAAACTCGAGACAAATACCGACTTAACTAACCACAGAACAGCAGGAATGAAGACCGAGCACACCACGATAGGACTATGTCGAACCAGAACTCCAAGGGGAAAAAAATGCGAAGACAAAAACAAGAAATAGATAAATGGCAAAGAGTTACAAGAAAGAATCAGAAGACACTAGAAAACCGGTATTATCAAACTCTATTTACATCTAAATCGACAGAGGTCTTATCTACGCCGATTCCGATACCGGTCAATCATAATTGAGAAGATCGATCTAGTAGTGCTGGGATGTTCGGTTAAGGGGAGGTCATCTGGGGAGGGGGGGGATGGCGGACCATGGTGATTCGCTTTGTCGGAATTAACATTTTCCCATTCTAGTAGGATCCTCACAACTCTATCATGTCCTTCGGAGAGGGCTAACGATAGTGGGGTTTGGTTCTCGTTATCTGGCGTGGCAGGGTCGACATCGTTCCGTTGCAAAAGCATCTCGACTACCCCTTCGTGTCCGTTCCTAGCCGCCCATGCGAGTGGCGTCCGGCCATCTTTGGTGTCTGCCTGGTTGAGATTAATGTCCCTTCGTTCCAGAAGCATCTTTACTACTTCCTCGTGCCCGGTAATAGCCCCTAGACAGAGTGGTGTATATCCATATTCAGTGTCCGCGTGGTTGGGATTGACGCCCTCTCGTTCCAAAAGCATCTTGACTACTCCACCATGCCTATTGCCTGCAGCCCACCAGAGTGGTGTCCGGTCATATTCACTGTCTATATGGTCGGGATTGACGTCTTGTCGCTCCAAAAGCATCTTCACTACCCCCTCATGCCCGTTTCCAGCCGCCCGCGAGAGTGGCGTCCGGCCACTGCTAGTGTCTGCCCGGTCAGGATTGACGTCCCCCCATTCCAAAAGCATCTTCACTACCCTCTCATGCCCTTCCTGAGCTGCCATATTAAGTGGGGTTGCGCCAAATGTAGTTGCTGCACGGTTAGGATTGGCACCCCCCTGTTCCAAAAGCATTTTCACTACCCCCTCTCGCCCGTACTCGGCCGCTACAAGGAGTGGAGTTGCACCATTTGTGGTGTCTACTGAGTCGGGATTGACGTCCTTTCGTTCCAAAAGCATCTTCACTACCCCCTCATATCCACGGTGAGCCGCTAACCAGAGTGGCGTCCGGCCGTTCAAGCTGTCTGCCTGGTCGGGATTGACGTCCTTTCGTTCCAAAAGCATATTTAATATTCCCTCATGCCCGGCAATAGCCCCCCACGAGAGTGGCGTCCGGCCATATTTAGTGTCGGCCTGATCCGGATCAACCTCTTTCCGTTCCAAAAGCATCTTTACTACCCAATCACACCCATTCATAGCCGCCGCACAGAGTGGTGTATAGCCATAATCACTGTCAGCGTGGTTGGGATTGACGTCCTCCCGTTCCAAAAGCATCTTGACTATTCCACCATGCCCATTTCCTGCCGCCCACAAAAATGGCGTTCGGCCAGATTCGGTGTCTGCCTGATCGGGATCAACCTCTTTTCGTTCCAAAAGCATCTTCACTACCCCCTCATGCCCGTTATAGGCTGCCCAGCAGAGTGGCGCCCAGCCAGATCTAGTATCTGCCTGATTGGGATTGATGTCTGGCCGTTCCAAAAGCATCATCACTACTCCCTCATGCCCGCTCCCAGCCGCCCACGAGAGTGGCGTTCTGCCATATTTAGTGTCTGCGAGGTTGGGATTGACGTTTCGTTCCAAAAGTATCCCTACTACCCTTTCATGCCCATTTTCAGCTGCCCACGAGAGTGGCGTCCAGCCATAGGGGAGGTCTATACGGTCGGGATTGACGTCCTTTCGCTCCAACAGTAGCTTCACCACGCCCTTATGCCCCGCTTGAGCCGCTAAAAAGAGTGGCGTCTCGCCATATATCGGGATCGCATGGTCGGGATTGACGCCCTCCTGTTTCAAAAGCATTTTCACTACCCCCTCTTGCCCGTACTGGGCCGCTACCAAGAGTGGGGTTGCCCCATATTTGGTGTCTACTGGGTCAGGATTGACGTCCTTTCGTTCCAAAAGCATCTTCACTATCCCCTCTCGCCCGCGCTGGGCCGCCGAGAAGAGTGGCGTCCGGCCATTTTCGGTGTCTTTCTGGCTGGGGTTGACGCCCTCTCGTTCCAAAAGCATCTTGACTACTCTACCATGCCCATTTTGTGCTGCCCAAAAGAGTGGTGTATAGCCATATTCAGTGGCTATATGGTCGGGATTGACGTCTTGTCGCTCCAAAAGCATCTTCACTACCCCCTCATGCCCGTTTCCAGCCGCCCGTGAGAGTGGCGTCCGGCCACTGCTGGTGTCTGCCTGGTCAGGATTGACCCCCCCCCATTCCAAAAGCATCTTCACTACCCCTTCATGCCCTTCCTGAGCCGCTATATTGAGTGGGGTTGCGCCGTGTCTGGTTGCTGCACGGTCAGGATTGGCACCCCGTTCCAAAAGCATTTTCACCACCCCCTCTCGCCCGTACTCGGCCGCTACAAGGAGTGGAGTTGCACCATTTGAGATGTCTACTGAGTCGGGATTAATGTCTTTTCGTTCCAAAAGCATCTTCACTACCCCCTCATGCCCTTGCCGGGCCGCCTGTGAGAGTGGCGTCGCGCCTTGGTTAGTGTCTGCCTGATCGGGATCGACGTCCTTTCGTTCCAAAAGTATCTTTACTATCCCTTCATACCCACGCCCAGCCGCCAACCAGAATGGTGTGTAGCCATCTTCGAGACCTGCCTGGTCGGGATTGACGCTCTCTCGTTCCAAAAGTATCTTTACTATCCCCTCATGCCCGACCACAGCCGCCCACGAGAGTGGTGTCCAGCCATCTCCGGTGTCTGCCTGGTTGGGATTGACGTCATTTCGTTCCAAAAGTATCTTTACTATCCCCTCATGCCCGGCCACAGCCGCCCACGAGAGTGGTGTCCGGCCGAGTCCGGTGTCTGCCTGGTTGGGATTAACGTCATTTCGTTCCAACAGAATCCTTACTATCTCCTCTGGCCCTCTTCGGGCTACCCAGATGAGAGGCGTACTCCCGAAGCAGTCAGCTGCGTTAATGTCCTGTATGTTCATCTCCAACACGGGAACAAATATCTCCACAATTCCAAGATATGCTGCTCCGTGCAGTCCTGTAAATCCCGTGGGTCCTCCTGCCTCGCTACCATTCGAGCCCCAGCGATAATGGTCCAATACCAGTAGTTTGGCAGATATGTGCTTATCAAAGCTATCGAGAACTCTTAGTGCAAGTATTTTGATATTTTCTGTCATCCCCCTTTTTGCGTGCTCCCCCCAGTATAAAGAAGCATATTCTAGCAGGGGCATTTCTAATGGAGTCTCTTTCAGAGTTGGCGAAAGATCCCTGACAGATCCAAAATTGAGATATGTTAAGCAAACCTCGGCAATTGCTGAGTGGGGGCTATCGAATAGGGTCGGATCACTTGAAAGATGCTCTTGCAGAGTAAAGTGCACCAGTCGGACTATGGATGAAGACGGCTCGACCGTGAGAAGACCCAGGCAAGATGCTAGGAGTGTCCGCATCTCAGGAACGTTTTCTGGATCCCAGTCTGTAGATCCTATCTCCACTCCCAGTGCTTGACAAAGCTCCCACACCTGCAACGGCCTCTCCGAACACGATACCCACATCAGTGCCTTCAGTCCAAGTCCCGGCTTATCCTCTTCCTGCGGCTTCAACTGGGCTAAGGTTGTGGTATAGGCATCGCTCAGTCCGTTTCCTCGCTCCATCTCTGCGAGTTTCCTTTTCCTCAGACCAATTGTCTCCTCTCGCAGAATGGCGTCAATGATCAGCGAAGCAAGGAGGAATCTACACACAGTGTTTAGTAAGTACATATCGCTAGTAGAGAAACGCCAAATGTTTTTACTCACATATCGGACATCTTTTCCAGAACAGTTCTCACAATTTTCGCCGGGAAATCTTTCCCCATATCGAGCCCCTTGCTGTCCTTATCTAACCTCATCTTCAGATAATCCCTAATATCTTCCATCTTCGGGGTAATCGGTATCACAACCACCGTGCCGAAACATTTTTGAATATTTACCCCGACATGAGGCCTTCCGGTGAGGAATATTCGCGTCCTATGGGGCCTCTGAATAATCTCTTTCAGTGACTCCAGTAGATCGGAAAGATCCTCCGGTCGATATTCGTCCAATGCATCGATACAGATAAAAACTTGGCGGAAAGAAGCAATCGCGGTCTTCAACAGTCCTATTAGATCCACAAGTAGTGGCCTTCTCCCCTCCTTAAACGCTTTCCGTATCTCCTCCGGGATCGCGCTGCCCACCAGCCTCTTCAAAATCGCTCCCATCATGTTGATTGTTGTCTGTTCTTCCTGAGTTTTGAAGTCGCAGTACAACCATGCAACTGCTAGATCCCCCTCCCTTGCCTGATCACACAGGCTATCGATCACCACGGAACTAGCATTTCCAGCAGTTAGTGATATTTGCTTATTTCAAGGAATTCTATCGTATACCTCAGATATGTTTTGCCCGCTCCCGGATTCCCGGGGCAAAACAAGACAGCCTTATTGGCTCCACCCTCGCCTCCCCTCCACTCCCGAAACTCACTTGTTTCCAGAAGCCAATTCCCGACACCTTCGAATCGCTTGGTGCGCACGCCATCATGTCTGTTACCTGGCTCTAGTGGAGAGAGCCAATGCATAATCCTCGCATCCTTGTCGGATTTGTAGATGTAGGTATTGTCATGACTATTATCTACGTTGCCACAGTTGAAATTATGGTGGCCGTAATCGGTGTTGCCGCAGTTGACATTGCCGTCGCCCGATTTGGCTGAGTGGGTATTTGTGGTCTGGTCCATGATGCTCTGTTCAAAATGTCGGCTGTGTATAGAAATGATTGAGAAATGGTAGAAGTTTGTGTAGCGTTAATGGAGGAGTTTACAAAAGATTTCCCGTAAACAAAGCGGAAGGACAGCGGAGTTAAGTGGTTTATCTGTGGCAACTACCGCCCAATCATTCTCGCGTCAAAAAAATATGAACACATTGGAGGTTTTGATGAATTATTACGACCTAACTCCGCCTCACAGATGACTGTAAAACAGGGGGCTGTGCTATGTTGTGTGAGCATGGACGAGGGCATCGCAGCTTACGAGGCAACCACTCGAGTGAACTCTTTATAATACGAAACCCGCCCCCCCCCCCCATATTTCATAGTCAACGAGTGCGAAGAAAAATACAAAAATGAACAAATCAAGTCCCCCCGCCCCAATATGCAAATCTATGATAGGTAGATAGAAATTTCGAGAGATCCTCTCAAGTGCTCACGCTCGTGAACTCCACGTCACTACGAATCAGGTATTCTTTTTCATATTTAGTAGCCATATCTCCGTGTTCTAGGAGCTAATGTATAGAGAGCCTCACTCACACTGTTGGCTTGAGGGACTCTCCTTAGTTGAGTTGCACACTATAATACCCGCAAAGACGATACAAATAGATCAAATTTTTTTAGCGAGATATTGTCTCTCATCATTCGCAACCAAATCGGTAAAAACCACAATTCAAGATCCCAGACCGGACCCCCTCACACAAGGAAAAACGGCCAGCCTAAGCGGATTTTTTTTAAGGATTTCCTTATCACTTCGTCGTTCCTCTAGAGCGCAAGCTACCACGATATTGAAACACCTAGAGACCCCCTGCATAGTGAAAGCGAGAACAGCACAGCAACGACAACCGGCTGGAATGACTAGTGCGCGATTCAATAGTCGCTGCACTGCTCGCGATTGGATGATGTTTGTGAACACGACAGATGCCAAGATGGGGACATAAAGGCTGAATCTTCGCGGTATGCAACAGCGGTTGTGTCACAAACCTCATTCAATCGCGAGTAGCAGCAGCCACAACCTCGTCTAAACCTACCCTTTCGCACGTTCCGGAAACCCCGCACAGACCCCCGTGATGCACCCCACGCTCACGAAACTCCTGCAGGGAGCATAGCTGTCGCCATATTATTCTTAAGAACCGCGGGTGTGTGAACTGTTGTCATACACCTGGCCTATCTACAATATAGTACAAGTAGATTGATAGGAGCTTAGCTAGCCTGCGCTCATCAGCGATCCAACAGGAACCACTACCGATATTCCAGAAATTTGCTTCCCCGCTGTTATTGCTACCGATAGGATCGGCCCCGAAAATAATATTCCCAGGAAATCCCCTTGACAAGATACCTGGCTCCATTTACTAATAGCCGTTTCTCGTTTACCAGACATCAAGCGGCGTTGTCCTTATGAGGATAATTAAAAATCAGAAAACTATTTCTACCGATCCAATACATTTCTCTATAGAGACAAGGCTTCCGTTTTCCGATTTTTTTTAAATGACCCCCCGAGTATGCCAGACCCGCACACAAGCCTGACCCGTGGGGAAGGGCGTTGGGACGGTATTGATAAAAGAAAGTGAGAGAGTTGCTGTCTTCATATTTTCTTTTTATCTATAGATCCACCTCGGACTGCTCTACGTGTAGAAATCGGTAGCATCAATAATGTTATACACTAAGATAACTCTTGCAATTCCCTAGATCTCGACGTTCCAAGTAGACTACGGTAGCAGATAGTAATTTGATATATTTTATCCTAGCAATGCCAGTCCTCACATCTACAGTAGCAGATGGCCGGACATATTCGTAGTTTCCTGCACATTAAGGCAATGCTTCCGACATTATTGGCAGAAGTCCTGCGCGAGAACACGTGATTGCCTCAGTACCTTGCTATTCCTTGCACTGTACTCGTAATGTCGAAGTATTTTTTTTTTTAAAAAAAGGACTGCTATTACCTACGGCTAAAATTTTGCCTAGGAGGTATGATTTTGCAGTTCTTTTCAACGTGCCTTACCGTGGAAGTACAAGTAGTGTTTCATCACGTGACATCTACAGGACCTCGTGAGCCGCAAAGGAGGATAGGATAAGCGAAGGGCGATCACAACTCCATCCAAGATAACCTTCCCTTTCCTTTTTTTCTTTTCTTTTCTTTGTTAGGCCTTTAAATTTGATTGTAAAGTACTGGAAAATCCCGGCAAGCCCTTAAAGTATTGCCTAGAAAACTCAATTAAACAAAAAAAAACCACCCCCCGAAAATCAGATAAACAATGGCAGACACTATCAAAATCACCACTCGTAACAAATCCCAATCCAAGGTAACTTTCAAATAGCGAAATATATATAACTACCATAGAATCAATACATACAAACTTCCGCAAGCGATTCCCAATAAAAAAAGTAGACAATCCCCCTCCTGTTGAGACAGGAATCGTGCCCACTTCACGCCTACGGCCGATACTGCTCCCGGTAATCTGGAGCCCCCTGTGCTGGCGCCGGAGTCCCTGGGCCAAGTGGGGAAATCGGCGTTGCGTTAGAAGGATACTGTACGGCAGCCTGCCCCCCCCGCTCGTAGGATAAGCCAGTGTCCCGCCAGAACCAACCGAAGAAACACTCCTGCTACGAGCAGAATTCAACCTCCTCAACCCTCCAACTTCAGTCATGGAGCTCTCCAGTTCGGCCTGCGTCTCCTCCAGCCTCTTCTTCAGCCATTCTATCTCTCCGTCCTTCTCCGCTAGCCCTTTACCTGCAGATTCCACTCCGGATCGCGTGCCCGATAGCTTCGTATTTATCCAGTTCGGTTCATTTCGCGTGCTGACTAATGCTGCTTGTGTTTTGTGGTTTCTGATTGGGTTTCGGTAGATTTTTGCCTAAAGTTAGCGAATTTTTTGCGGGCGCCTTCGATGGCTGGGACCTCCTCTATCTCTTCTGCGCTGCCAGCAGTGGAGTCGGGAGCTCTCTCGAGAAGACCTGCGTACTGCTTGACCACACAGTCGTTTAGGGTCGTTGGGAATGCCGAGCAGGGGATTGAAGGTGTTGGTATGGATCATTGTGTTGTTGAATCGATTACGACTCGCTTAAGAGCTTGAAGGAAAGCTGTTAGATGTTAGTGTTCTTCATGTGGGTTTAGTAGAACTTGTATGAACATCCAATGTTCGAAGCCATAGATCGGTAATGCTAGTAGGGAGGGTCAGGGTTTTCCATGACCGATGGGGTAGGATATTAGAAGATATGGAAATCGAGCTTGCTATAGGGGTCGGTAAGGATACTGAAATAGGTTCGTGCTTTCGAGAACAATCCTATGAATGTTAACTTTGCCCAAGCCAGAGCCAGAGTCAAAGCGTACTTGTTTGGCGATCACTATAAGTTAACAGCGTCGCATAGTTCATAGCCATCTTGGTTGGTGAAAAGGTACGGGGCGGTGAATGACAGACGATACGTTCTTTACCCTGCAATTATTAGCACACTCCCGAAAAATGAAAGAGCATACCCACTATACATGCTGCGACACTCTGGAACAAGGATCACATGGTAGGGTTTGGGCCCACGGGTAACTTGAAATCCTCAACAAGTGCATGCCGATACTGAGCATCCGATTCCGCATTATTCATGATTGCCGGTGATACTGAGATTGGGGCAGGTGTATTTCCTTGAGGTGTCTGGTTTGGTGGGCGACTATTCTGAGCGTTGTGCGTGGGATTTGGCGAGGTCTGTGTCGCCGGATTTTTATTTGAAGCAGAAGGAGGATTGTTATTATCGGATGTTGCTGGCCGGGGGTGTGAGATGGTGGATGGGCCGGCGAATTGGCGGCATGTGATTGAATTGTAGGCTTTTCCGGGCGTGGTCCGTAGCGATTTTGAGGCGGCCTATATGCCGGTGGAGGAGCAGTTGAACCGCTAGAAGGTAGAGGGTTAAATTCTTGGAAGCCTTGATATTGTTGCGGATGGGAATGCCCCAGTGGAGGCTTTTGGTGATAGTTTGGTTGCGATTGCCGGTGCTGGGGATTTTCCGGCCGTTGGCGCTGGGGGTTTTGCGGCTGTTGGTACGATACTAGGGCTACTCGTGCTAGGGATTGTGCGGCTGTTGATGCTATGGTAGTTGATGCTCGCGCTATTGGTGTTAGAGTTGTTGATGCTGCGGTTGATGGTGCTGTGGTGGCAGATGTTGGGACGGTTGTTGCTACTGTTGTCGCTTTCTCGGTATAATTGGCTGCTGATTCGTATTATACGGTCCCGGTAATGGCACAGCAGGGTAGTGCTGTTATAAGTCGTCTGCGGAGGCGCTGGCCCAACGCTGATCATACGAGGCCTGTGAGGGGAAAGAAACCCTCTGAAGGTCCGACAACCGGGTTGGTAAGGGTACTCGAGTAATGGCACCTGCGCCCGAAACAGGCGTGTGGGCTAGCTATCAGGATAAAAAGTTGAGAGTTTTTTGCGTGCTTCCACCGTTCTTATCTGGCGACACTGACGGAGGGGGTGACAAGCAGGGAGCCAGACAAGGTTGTGCGGGTTCCGGGTGGGATATCCATCGGTGATATTAACCGGCGGCAGCTCCATCCCGGCGAAGGATTCAGTGATATATTGCATGCCATGAGTCGTATTTTCGATCTTTGTTGAACTACCGGTGCTCTGGTGCACAAAGGTTGGGGGGTTGCGGAGTTCTAAACTCGATGAGGCTGAAAAATGGCGTTCCACAAAGTGGCCGAGTTGGTGACACAGCCAAGCAGTGAAACACTATTTTCGGGTTCTTCCGGATGATCCCTACCTGAATAATTTGCTGTAGGGTGTTTTGTGTTTACTCTATCAGTTAAGCTTTATTGAACTGGGAAGTGTTTCTTGCTCTTTGTCTATTTACGGGTACCGTATTGGATTACTTATGCTTACTGACAATTGGCATTTCTTGTCAAGAGCCAAAACTCCTTTCCCGCGACGGGTGGTATTTGTGGCACAAGGACGATGAAAGTGTCAAAAGCCATTAAAACCAAGATGGCTTGCATGCCAGGATTGCTGCAGCGGCGCCTGCGTAGCTGAGGGGCTTAGAAGCTAGTGCGCCTCAAGAATAACCGGATTACAAATTCTTAAACCAGCCCGGTGCTAGAGGCTCTGCAATTGCTTGCCTCGGTCAAGTTAGTGGGAGAGCATTGCTACTGTTTCCCCCATGTCGGTAGTCAACACATGCCGCTAAGAATACAGAAAGCAACCTAACTTTAGTTATTTAAGAACAAGGAAGATAGAGCGAATACTCAGTAAGACATTCCTTCTCCTCTAAAATTGTGGTCACTCGATCGATGTTAAGCAAATAGAGGCATTCATCCCCTTGGTTAGAAAACGGTTGTGTTGGTTTTTCAAGTCGATAAACTTTGCTGTGTGCAACTCATCATCACTCGAAGGTTCACATCTTGTCTTATTAGACAGACTCACGTGACTATTTTATCTGCCGCGCTTGTAAAGTATCTCCCATCCTTGAGATGCGCCGATATATATATTTTTTTAAAGCTTTGTTGATAAATGTCCGTGGGATTCAAGTCGGAGAGTAAGATTAATATTATTAGCGCTACTCATGTATCATGCGATAAGCTTCATCCGCTTATTTCTTGGCCATTTAAAAAAACAATACTTGAATACTAAAGCAAATAGTATTATCTAAATACTTTTAGTTTACCCCCTGTCGCCCCTCAATATCAAGCCTGAACCCTACCCCAGCCTCTCTGAGTCGCAACCCTGTCCTGGGTGTGGTTAGTGCACCCAAACCTGTGATTATATAAGCTATGGTGTGCACGGTTCCCGCCAAAAGGAAATTCTACTATTCACGGAGGCAGAATGAAAAAAAACACGCAAGCACAGTACCCGGGTGTAAATTAAAGATCCAGATGGAGTGGCAGTCGACTTTGATATCTATATTGCAACCATGCATTTTGTTTGCTAAACCACGCAAATCATTGAGTGTCGCCCAAATGCTTCATCCTAAGATTTCATTATTTGCCATTTTATGCTCAGACATTCGGTATCTGCTCATCTTTATTCAACCAAAGATCGATGTCCAAAATTTAACCCTACAGCAAAATCAGGAACTTCAACAAGGGGGCCTACCAAGACCACACCGGCACCCCAATAATACCATCGTATCTTTACCGGGAATTTTTCTCATCAGTGGATGGTAGTGCGGGCGTAGAGCACGACACAGTCCTATCCGCTGGTCCCTAAGAGTCTTTCCAAGGTCCTTATAGTATCTAAGTTTTTGTTTTGCCGTCATATTTCTACACCGTATCTGGGCTAGAGGTAATAATTATTATATGCCACAAATACTCTCACCAAGGTAAGCGAGCTCACGACCTCCTATTCTTATATTTATAGAACTTCGCTTCTCTAGCCCGCTACGGCGCCGCACTTGCCCACTGGTTGCTAGCGGTGCAACCATTCGCGTGTGTTAAAAGATACCCGGAAGGTTAGGGCTGAGCTTAAGCCATTTGGGACCCCCCCCCCTGTTGCTATATAGCATGAGAGGATTTTGGAGACGGTAGTCTGTGAAGCGACCGGCTGGTGGCAGCCTAGCAGGAATAAGAGGGGCAGCCGGCCGGATATAGGCCTGCCGCCCACTAATTTAAGACTAGCTTATTTATGCTTATCATCTATCGATTACTACCAAATTGCTTGTGACCTGCCGCTCTATACTATAAATCACTGCCCAAGAGGAAAGCAAGATAAATACAAGTGAATAACACGAATGAAGATCGATAACACCACGACAGAAAAATGTCAAACCAGAACTCCGAGGGAAGAAACCAACGAAGGAATAATAAAAAAAGGCGGATCAATAGTAAAGAGTTTAAATGAACTAAGAAAACGCTACTATCAAAGTCTATTTGCTTCTAAATCGACGGAGGCCTTGCCTGCGCCAATTCCACAACCCGACCTTGAGACATAGAAAAACAAAAAAGTGCAGGACCTTACGTGCAAAGGCGTCTCTGAGGGCCTGGATTGAGGTTCGATTGTGCGAGTTCTTACGAGAAGCGAGGAAAGCTAAAAGACAAACGCAAGAGCCGATAACCCAATACCGGTTTACCACAATTGGCAGAGTTGGGCGAGTATTGTTAGGGTAGGTCTCAGATTTCCGTGGTGGATACGGGAAATTGAAGGGCCACAAGGGGGAGGGTATAGGGAGCGTGGACGGTTCGGTTGAGAGGGGGTCGTTATCAAGGGACACTGAGATGGAGTCCCTGAGATCCAATACTAGTTCGGGCTCACCGGAGTGTAGTGATGGGGACCCGGGTTGACTATTAAGATCTGTGATATCGGTATTAGGATCGAGAGGCTTGAATTGCATACCCGCCACGCACTCCTCCGACTGCTGAGCAAACGAAGGGGGGGACGTTTGACCACATTCCGTGACTGCCTTATCTAGATCGATATCCTCTAGTTCTAAAAACATCTTGACAATCTTCTTATATCCTTGCCTTGCGGCCCATGACAGTGGCGTTCGGCCATATTCGGTGTCAGCATGGTCAGGATTGACGTCTTTTCGTCCCAAAAGAATCTTTACTGCCCCCTCATTCCCGTTCTGAGCCGCCCACAAGAGTGGCGTTCGGCCATCTTGAGTGTCGGCCTGGTCGGGATTGACTTCCTCTCGTTCCAAAAGCATCTTTACTACCCCCTCATGCCCGTTCCCCGCTGCCCACGAGAGTGGCGTTCGGCCACGCTCAGTGTCTGCCTGGTCGGGATTGACCTCGTCTCGTTCCAAAAGGATCTTTACTACCCTCTCATGCCCGTTCTCTGCTGCCCACGAGAGTGGCGTTCGTCCATCTTGGGTGTCTGCCCGGTCGGAATTAACCTCTTCTCGTTGCAAAAGCATCTTTACTATGCCCTCATGTCCGTTCTTTGCCGCCCACGAGAGTGGTGTTCGATCATAAAGGGGGTCTGCCTGGTCGGGATTAACCTCTTCCCGCTCCAAAAGCATCTTTACTAGCCCCTCATGCCCGTCCTCTGCCGCCCACGAGAGTGGCGTTCGGCCCTCTTGGGTGTCTGCCTGGTCGGGATTGACCTCTTCTCGTTCCAAAAGGATCTTTACTACCCCCTCATGCCCGTGCCCATTCGCCCACGAGAGTGGCGTTGCGCCATGTATAGTGTCCGTTTGATTGGGATTAACCTCTTCTCGTTCCAAAAGCATCTTTACTATCCCCTCATGCCCGTTCTGAGCCGCCCACGAGAGTGGTGTTCGGCTGTTTTCGGGGTCTGGCTGGTCTGGATTAACTTTTTTTCGTTGCAAAAGCATCTTTACTACCCCCTCATGCCCGTTCTGAGCCGCCCACGAGAGTGGCGTTCGGCCATAATCGGTGTCTGCCTGGTCGGGATTGACCTCTTCTCTTTCCAAAAGCATCTTTACTACCGCCTCATGTCCTTTCTCTGCTGCCCACGACAGTGGCGTTTGGCCACATTCGCTGTCTGCCTGGTCGGGATTGACCTCTCCTCGTTCCAAGAGCATCTTTGCTACCCTCTCATGCCCGTTCTGAGCCGCTACCAAGAGTGGTGTCCGGCTATATTCGGTGTCCGCCTGATTGGGATTAACCTCTTCTCGTTCTAATAGCATTTTTATTACCCCCTCATGCCCGTTCTGAGCCGCTACCATGAGTGGGGTTGCACCGTATTTAGTGTCTGCTTGGTTAGGATTGACGTCTCTTCGCCCCAAAAGCCTCTTCACTACCCCCTCATGCCCGCCCTTAGCTGCCCACCACAGTGGCGTCCGGCCACACAAGGTGTCTGCCTGGCCGGGATTCATGTCTTCTCGTTCTAAAAGCATCTTTATGACTGCCTCATGTCCTCTTTCAGCAGCCCATGCCAGGGCCGTTCTCCCGAAGCAATCTCCGGCATTAGTGTCCCATTCCTTCATCTTCAATACAGCAGAAACCATCTCCACGCCCCCAAAAAACGCTGCTCCGTGGAGTCCTGTAAACTTCGTTTGTTGTTCCTCCCCACTCAAGTCACGTGTCTAAATCTGATCTTCCTTATAACGTAATAACAGTTGTGTGGCGGATATATGCTCATCAAACCTATCGAGGAGCCTCAGTGCAAGCACTTTGACATTTTCAGTCATCTCCCTTCTTGTGTGCTCCCCCCAGTAACAGGAAGCATAGTCCACAAAGGGGATTGTTGAAGGGGCCTCGCGAAGGGATGGCGAAAGAGTGGTAATAGATCCAAAATTTAGGTATGTCAGGCAAACCTCAGCAATTGTTGCGTGAGGATTATAGAAATTATTGAATAAGGTAGGATCACTTGTGAAATGCTCCTGTAAGGTAAAGTGCACTAGTCTGAAAGTCTGCGAAGATGCCTCGACCGTGACAAGACCCAGGCAAGATGACAGTATTGTCCGTAACGTAGGGACGTTTTTCGGGTCGAGATCTACAGACCCTATCTCTACTCCTAGAGCATGGCGGAGCTCCTCCACCCCTAACGGCCGTTGCGAATTTAATACCCACATGAGGACCTTCAATCCGAGTATCGATTTATTTCCCGGTTGCGCCCTCAGCCGCGTTAAGGTCGCCGTGTAAGCATCGCTCAGTCCATTGCCCCGCCTCATCTCTTCGAGTTTCTTCCTTCTCTCAGCTATTGTCACCCCCCCTAGAATAGCGTCAACGTTTAGCGAAATGAGAAGGAATCTACTCATAATCAGTAAGCATATACCGTCGATAGAGGGGAAGCTACAAATGTTGCCACGTACATATCCGACATCTTGTCCTGAATACTACTCACTATATCTGCCCGTAAATCATTGTCCATCGCCTCTGGCTCGACATCCCTGTCTAACCTCATATCCAGGTAATTCCTGATATCCTCGGTGTTAGGACTGATGGGTAACACAACTGCCTTGTCGAAATATTCCCGAATAGCTTCCTTAACATGGGGCCTCCCGCTGAGGAATATTCTCGTTCTAGCAGACTCCCGAATTATATCTCTCAGAGAATCAAGTAGCTCGGGAAGATTCTTCGGTAGGCATTCGTCGAGTGCATCAATACAGATGAATACTTGGGGTAGAGAGGCAATAGCGATCCCTAGCATTCGCTTCAAATCGGTCAGTCGCAGCCCTCTGCCACCAATCTCCTTTTTGCCTTTCTGAAACGCCTCTTGTACATTTTCCGGTATGTCACATCCGCCTATTATCTGCTTCAAAATTGCTCCCATCATATTCGTGATGGTCTGCTCTTGTTGAGCAAGGAAGTCGTAGTATAAGCATGCAACCGCGATACCTTTCTTCTTTGTCTGATCGCAGAGGGCGTCGATCACAAGGGAACTAGTATTTCTCGCCGTCAGTGGTATTCGCTCCTTCCAACGCACAGCGCAACTCACCTCAGAAATGTCTTGCCCACTCCCGGATTCCCAGAGCAAAACAAGACCGCCTTATCGGATCCACCCTCACCTCCCCTCCACTCCCGAAACTCGCTTGTTTCCAAAATCCAATCCCCAACACCATCGAACCGGTCGTCGCACACGCCTTGATGTCTAGTATTCGGCTCTATTGGAGAGAGCCATCGCAGAATTTGCGCATTCTCGTCGGAATTATAAACGGTCGTGTTGTAACTCCCTATTGTGTTACCGCAGTTTTTATTGTGGTCGCCGAATTTTATCGATTTTGTACGTGTAAAATGTGCCATAATGCTCTGCCTAGAAATTTCGGTTGCACGTAGAGAGGATAAAGAAAGATTGAGAGTAAATGGGGGAGTTTACAGAACTTTTCCTGTGAGAAAAACTGAAGGAAAGCGGGGTTACGGCACTCTAGGCCGCAGCGAGCGCCTGGCATAGCGAGCCACCCAAAAGTCCAGGCAATATGATTGGCTGTCCTCGGCCCGGATTTAAATAGTGGCTAGTATTTGGGTGGGTGGCGATGCTGGGCGCTCGATACAGCCTGGAATCCGTTACACGGAAGTTTTTTTATGGCAACTTCTGCTACTCGGGTACGTAATTTTCACGCCAAGGAAGTACAAAGGCATTAGGAGTTTAGATGAGCCCCCGCGGCCTTGCTCCGCCTCAGGGGTTACTGTAAGGCGCCGTGCTGTGCTGGCACAGCAATCCATAAGAAGATTACTCGACTTAAGTCTTTGTGATATGCAACCCGCCTCCCCATAGAGTTCGTCGTCAACGCATGCGAATTAGAATAAAACGATGAACACAACCAAACTTCCCACCCCAGGCAGATGAGAAATTTCAAGGGCAAGATTCTATCAAATGCGCACGTTCGTGGACTCCCCATCAATGCGAATCAGAAAGCATTGTTTTGCATACTGGGTACCCCTACCTCGTTGCCTGGGAAGGCAATGTGTAGGGGGCTTCGCTCATGGTGCTGGGCACTGCTGGCTTGTGGAGACTCGCCTTAGTTGAGTTGTGTATTGAATAGATCGACTTTATTTGTGGTTGTTTTTATTAATGCTCGCAACAAAAATGGGTAAAATTGCATTTGAAGATCATCAAACCAGAGCCTCGCGCAAAATAAAAAAACCCCAGCCACATCGGAAAATTTTCGAACTGCCGCCCTATCGCTTTGGATGTTCCTACTAAGTTGACTACGATATTGCAAGCAAGAGACCCCTACATAGCGAAAGCAAGAACCACATAGCAACGGCAACTTGCGGGAAGATCCAAGATGTCCTTCTATTGGTAATTTAATGAAGCTTGCTAACATAACTGCTATTGCATACCGCCAAAATTCTTCTTTTTTGTCCAGGCCTCGGTATTATGCAGTTGTGCTCTCAAGAGTTGTTCAATTACGAGCATAGTTGCTGCGACGACCTCGCCTAAACCTGTCTCCTCCCACATTCCGGTAGCTCTTTCCAAACCCTACTCCACCCTACCTAGGTAAACTACCGTAATTAACTTGCCTTATTTGCCTTATTGTCGTTTGATACAGGCTAAGCAGGCTCCTGCAAAAATAATTCCCGTATCGATAATAGCCGGTTCCTCTCCTATTTCGCTATCGCCCCTAGTCGGGGAAAGCGAGTAGGACGCGAAAGCAAGTGGGACACGCCGGCTTCGTTTTCCTGTTCCTCAAGAGAGGCTCACGTAATAGTTGGTTTCACCCGCATTCCGAGTTCTGAGTAGATCATGTGATCCTTGATTCAGCTTTGCCAACGATTTCGATGGGCAATGTAGGGTTTCTCTTTGGTTTTTCTTTGGCTCAGGGGTGCTGGGAGATAGGAGGAGGGTTAGAGCTTTCCTTTGAACATTTTCCCCGCTTCTAGCATGGAAGAACCTTTGGAATGAAGGACCTGCTCAGCACTTGGTTTATGGGTGAAAACTACTATTACGTAAGCCTCACTTGGGAACAAAAAAAAAAAAGCCGCGTGTTCCACTTGCTTTCCCCGATTACGCGAAATAGGAGGGGAACCGGCTATTACCTCATAGGCTTCGAGGAGCCTCGTATTAGAGCGAAAGCTCGATTGAGAATGAGTGATTGTCTGGCACCCTGATACTCCTTGACTTGTAATGTCGAAGCCTTTTTAAAAAGAACTGCATACCGCCAAAATTTAGCTCTTTTTCTTGAATCTGGGCGGTATCCAATAAACCTAATTTCCATTCCACCTGAACAATGCAATAGTAGCTATTCTTTTTAGAATGCTTCAACGCAGCAATTGGTACTCATCATGTGACATATATACATATTTTGTGAGCTGCAAGGGAGGATAAACGAACATGTAACTACCGTAGACTGGATATCTATAAACCTTCGCAAGCTATTCCAAATAAAAAAGTGGATAATTTCCTTGCGCTGATATTGTAATTATTCCCACTTGACATTGAAAACTGATACTGTGTGAAGAATATGCATTGCAGTGTGCAAGCAGCAGGGTGGCCGTGCCAGTCAGGGAAACCAATACTACACTAGTAGGTAATGGCTGGCTGACGCCCGGCACCCCTGCACCAGTAGGGTAAGGTGGTTGCCGGCAGACCGAGACACTCCCACTCCCGGTAGAAATCGACTTTCACGTTCACTCCACTCCCTCCATTCGCTTATTTCGAAAATCCAATCCCTAACACCGTCGAATGGGTTGTTGTGAATGCCTTCATCCCGGTTGTTTGGCACTGGTGGAGTGGGGCAACAGATCATTTGCGCATTCTCTTCTGATTTATCCACTACTCGAGTAGCAGTGTTGAAACTTGAAACCTTCCATTGTCCCACCATAATGAACATTCTTGCCGCCAAACTTGACTGCGATAATATCCCCGCCAAAAAAACCGACTGTCCCCGACCTTTAGCTGCACGCTAGGAGCGCCGTTCTGGACTTCACTTCATTCATGGCAACAAGTTGCGTCCTAGTATAACACTCGAGGATGGGTAATGGCGGGGACAGACTTTTTTTTCTAGCGAATGTACAGTACTTTGCCGGGAGTGTGTCTAAAACGATAGCTGCGTGTAAAAATGGTTGAGCCATTCCGGTATGTAGGGTTACACACCCCTTTTTCATGGGCACAGCTGAAGAAAGCGCCTTGGTATGTCTTTTCCGGTGGGTAGCCCCTTCCCCGGCCTTACCACCCAGGGATTGCTAGTGGAGAGGAAGTTTTGACGAATTACTATGACCTGGCTTGATACCCATCGCAGATTTCGGCAAGACATAGTAGTATGCTGCGCTCGAGCGTAGTTGCGCGTGATAGATCAACTTGGAGAGACTATTTGTGGTGTCGTTTAATGGCCATTGGGCAATCACACAAAATGGCATCGTGGGTTTTGCTGTTGTTTCCAAAATTCTCAACCCAAGTGAGCAAGAATTTTTTTTTTTAAAGGTGGATTAACACCCACCTGTTGCGCGAACACCTTTACTACCCCTTCATCCCCGTACTTAACGACCAACGGGAGTGGCGTCCGGTCACATTTGGTAGTTGCCCTCTTGTCATCAACACACTCTCCTTATAAAAGCATCATACTAGCTCCCCACGCTCTCCTCTAATTGCCTATGTGAGAGCCGTACCCCCGTGTGAAAATATTGGTATTTTATCACTATCGTTGTCATAAAGCTTGTAGACAGGAATCGAACACAATATATTTTGGACTTAAAGAGGAATTTCCACCCCTGTGTTATCGAGTTAACTATATGGTAAACTAAGGAAAAATGCTCTTCTATATATACTCCTAATACCACACGATACACAACAGTATCTCAGGCGATATCCATGTGCCAGATAATCATGTTAGTATGTGACATAGCCAACACGCCTATGTGATCCTACAGGATTGAAGCTCCTAGTATTAAACATCGGGGAATAGCAGAATAAGTGCAGTTGAACAGATATATCCTTATTAAACCTACCGAGAAGCCTGAGTGCAAGCATTTTGACATTTCTGGCATTCCCGTTTTGCGGCGACGCCCCAGTATAAAGAATCATAGAGAAGCGGCCTCGCTAGGGGGTCGCGTGAAGAGTTGGTGAAAGACTGTAGATATACCAAATATTGGAGTATATCAAGCAAACCTAGGCAGTTGTCGAGTAGTGAGGATTATGGAATGGGGTACAATCACGGGGGAGGTGCTCTCACGGAGTATAACACACTGGATGGACGGTGGCCGGGGGGGCTTCGGCTATGACAAGACCTAGACAAGATGGTAGGAGCGCCCGTAACGCGGGAACGTTTTCCGGACCAAAGCCTCAAGACCCTATCTGCACTCCTAGATCATGGCTGCTCCTCCGCCCGTAACCACCGTTCTGGGTACAATATCCACAACAGCACCTGCATTCCGGGTAGTGACCCATTTACCTTCGGCGCCTTAGGTAAGATTTACCGTGTAGCGGTCGCGACAATTGTCTCGTCATCTGTTCCAGTTTGTTTCCTCCGTCGTGAAGCGTAACCTCCCCCGTCGATGTTTAGCGAAACAAGCTGGGACCTACACACAATCTTTCGTAAGTATGCACCGCTGATAAAGGGGGAACGACAAAAATTCTCTTACATGCATATCCGACACCTTTCCCAGAATAATTCTTACAACATCTGTCACTCAATCACCACTCATCCCCTCTAGCTTGTCGTCCCTGTTTAACCTCATCTCCAGGTAATCCCCGATATCGCCTGCTCTTGCCGAACAAGGAAGCTGTAGTTCAAGGACGACGGTGATACCTCCCTCCTTTGACTAATCGCACAGATTGTCGATCATAAGGGAACTAAGATTTCTTGCTGTCAGTGGATTCGCTTCCCCCCACTCGCCTTAGATCTGTCTTCCCCACTCCCGGATTCCCGGTGCAAAAAAAGGCACCCACCGACTCCACCCTCACCATCCTCCATTCCTGAGACTCGCTTCTTTCCAAAACCCAATTCCCGATACCGTCAACTCGGCCAGTGTGCACGTATAATCCGTGCGCCCCCGCCGGACCCATGGGTGTTCTTGTCGTAATTGCATATTGTGTTGCTGTGGTTGGTATTCTTTGTTACCGGATTTGATAAAGTGTGTATGTATAGTCTGGGCTATCCCTTCGTTCGTGCCCGAGTTTCACGACCTTTTAGCGTTGCACTAAGAGGATAGAAAGGACAAGAAGGGTAACGATAGACAACCCATCAAGATAAATTAAAATCAGGCGAAGTACTCGTACTCGTACCATAGTTGGGAGCAAATCTACGCAGCCAGCCAGGTTTCCATCATGACCATGCTGACCAGTACTCATTTGGCACTATTCTGAGTACTACACCGCTTCTAAAGCACGAAGTTGTTCCTATCACGATTACCCAAATAAGCTATCTCAGCAGTGAAGGGGATACCGATACCACCCTTCATGTTCATCATATGCTTCTTACATCATAGTTGTCACAATTATTCCTGACTTTGCTCTCTTTAGTTACTTCACCACCGATCGCTTCCACTACCAGCTGTGCCCGTACTTAGCGCGAGGTCCTAAATACAGACGAAGGGATGATGTTGTGCCCAAAATGATAGTTGAGTGTAGAAATTCTATGAAAGAACGATGCCTCGAGATAGTACTGGGGGGTCCGCGGAACTTTCTGTCGGCAAAGCTAAAGAAAAAAAAGGCGGGGTGATGTGGCTTCACCTATGGCAACAACCCTACCATCCAATCATTCCCATGCCAAGGAAATACCGACAAAGTTGAGGCTCTGTTGAATCATGGGGACCTGACCTGCATTACAGATTACCGGTGGGAGCGTTTTTCTTGACCTTCCCCTTGTTGGATGGTGTGTCGACCGTGCCGTATCCTCCCGTGTAACCGTAGTTGTGACCTTCCAATAAACTGCACAATAGATCGGCTGTAAGTTGACCTGGCGATGTATGGCTAAATGGGATAGGCAAGGATAGAGTAGACAAGAAGAAAGCGTGATCAATAAAGATAGAAAGGAAACATTGTCTATTGGGCACTGATCCCCTGGAAGGCTACTCTCTCTAAACTATGGTACATGAAGATGGCTTTTATGCAGAGAATCTTTGCATGCCAAGGCTAGCTACAAAGGTGTTTTGTTGGGTGGAAAACCATGCTCCGAAGAGTCCAAACAGCTAGACTCCCCCATCAATCCGGGTACACGGCACACCGGGCCCTCTCCTTCCCCAGCCTTCGCCCTTCAAGGATATAACAACATCACCATCTATCTAACTTTTCAACATCTAATGCCTCCCACTAGCATCCCCATCTGGTTCCACCTTAATCCACCGAGTGACTATACATGAATGTCCCACTTAACTAACTGCCGGGGCTTCTTCCATCTACTCCAGAAAGCGCTTACCCCCAACACCTACCCAATCCATACCATATCCATCTACCACTTGCTCCCCAGTGGTCCTCTGCTCATACACTAGTATATCCACCATCTCCATATTCGCTGCTGCCATTGTGTCTGTGCGTCTTGGAAGGTAGATCTTAAGATCATTGAGATGAACCTGGTTGCGCAAAGTACCCTTCTTCACCCGAACGAGTTCTCCAGTATTAATGTCAAGTAATCTGCCACTCCTCCTGTGCCATGAGAGGTCTGATAGGATATAAGCCCCTTCCCATCTCGCCTCTAACTTGCTGCCTCGGCGCTGATCTAAAGGAAAGTGTCTCAACAAGACTAAATCTCCTTCCTTTGGGGGTGTAAAGCGTGTAGGTTTTTGGTTCCCCTCTCGCTTCTCTGCTTGGGTTACCATCTTGGAGGCTGCCTCCGTTTGAATATGATCCAATCGTACAAGTCGTTCTAACTGGCGCTGTGCCAGCTCCTCTTCTTTCATCCAGGGGTCATTTTCTTGAGCTATACGGGAAGAGAGAACAGCTACCGCACGCCCTGTGTCCGGTCTGACCTCCCAACCAGTTCAATTTGGATAATATCCTAGGAGTAACTCGGCTGGGCTAAATCCATGAACACTAAGAACTCGGGTGTTAATTGCGTGAATGACGGAATCAAGTACTAGGTCCCAATCCTCCGCTGGTAGTTTCCGTCCCATTACTGTAACCTTCAATTGGTCAACCAGGAGTTTGACATATCGCTCGGCCAAGCCAACAGACTGTGGTTGTGCTTTGGGGGCCGGTATGTGTGTGACAGAGAGCCTACTCAGCACTTTAGCGAATTCCCCTGAGACAAGTGTGCACCATGTTCCGTATAGACTGATCCTGGCCAGCCAAAGAGTTTTACAATTTCCATTAAGAGGGAGACTGCCGATTTGCCCTGACAGTCTGGAACGGCCTTTCCAAATAGAAAACAGGAAAAGTAATCGACCCCAATTATAATGTATTTGTTTCCTCACGCAGTCTCCTGAAATCTCCCAACGAAGTCAAAACCCATCAGGTTGAGTGGTTGGAGGTGAACTATGGCCATTTGACTGACCGATGGCTTCAATGGCTCTACAAGCTGACAGCATGGACAGGTAACACAATATAGATTTACATCCTTCGCTCGAGTAGGCCAATAGTACCGTCCAATGATGGTCCTCAACAAGATACCTGCTGCAAAGTGGCCATGGCAGTCGTGGAACTGGTAGAGAATTGCGTCTACCTCGCTGGCTTGGATACAAAAGGACTCCTTGCCATTCTGTTCTACAAACAACAAATGGCTCCCTGATCTTGTACTAGTAGTGTAATAGCTAGTTTGTGGAAATCTGATACCCGTAATAGTTGCCTCGTTGGATAATGGAAGGTCTTGTAGTCGGTAGGGCTTCTACTTATTTCGGATAATACGCCTTTGATAGGCAGATAAAGGGTTTCCATCCTCATCGCGGTAGTCGTTCAGATGCCCGAACAGTTTATAGTATACCACCTCACCATACCACTTGTCTTCAAGCCATACCTTCCACTGCTTTGCCAGCTGTTCCCTGTCGACTGCTAACACTTCTAGAATAGTACCTAGTTGAGTCTCTTTGCTGCCTTCGCCAATCCATCTCATCCTACTCATTCCATCTGCTAGTGCATTTTCTCGGCCAGAAATATAGATATACTCCACATCGTACTCTGCCAACCGCACTTGCCATCTTACAATGCGTCCATGGACATCATCCTTCCGGAGTAACCCCACCAGTGCCTGATGGTCCGTGTAGACCTTTGTTAGAAAGGGCGAGCCCAGTACCAACCAACATGACTTCTCAAGACACCTGAGGATATTGAGTGCCTCTAGCTCTGTGGTCGAGTAGCGAGTTACTATCGGAAGGAAACGCTTGGATATAAACATTACAACCTTCATCTCGGGCCTTGTCGACAGAGTTAGACTTGTTCCTGCTGGGAGCTCCGGGAGTTCGAAGAGCACCCCACCTAGTGCATGGGCGGAAGCATCGGTCATTAGGTGATCCTGCTTGCTGTCGTCGCCTCCAAAAACTACATTGTTGATTATCGCTTCTTTAACCGCTTGGAATCATTGCTCCTGCAGTTCTCCCGATTTCATACCACAGGCGATCTTGACTGGCTTCCCCCTCCTGCTAGCCAGTTTCGACTTTTTCTTCTCTTCCCCTTGTAAGTGACGAAAGATTATGGCTTCTTTAAGGATACGTGCGTGCTCTGCTCGTCCTGGGATAAATTGTCTTAGGTAGATGGTCATGTAGAGAAATGATTTGATCTCTGTGGCATGCGAAAGCTAAGGCTAGTCACCTATTGCTCGCACCTTATCCAAAGATGGCCGTAGTCCACTCCCATCACTTGCGTAGCCTAATGGGCTCATTTTATTGAGAAAGAAACCACACTTGTTGCCCTTGAGGGTAATCCTTGCCCCGGGGAGACGAGGAAAGTTGTAGTTATGAAGGAAGTCAAACTCCTCTGCGAAACTTGTAAATGCCCCAAAGTAATCGTCAACAAAAGACTCAAATGTGCCATTGGTACACTGGTTAAGACCTGGCTCCGGGTTTGGTACTGGGATACTTCCACAAAAGAATCCTTTCAATCGCGCATAGGTTTGGGGTTTACCAACTAGACCTTGGCCCATTCGCAGGTTATGCCACTGGCCCTCATTGGTGGAGAACGCAGTTCGGCAAGTGTGAGAAGAGTGCATGCGAACAGCCCAAAATCCATTGGCCACATCAGCCTGAAAGTAACCGGAAAACCTTGCCTGCATTAGGTTATTCACTACCGGCTCAATGCGCTTTGTTGGGTAGCCTGACAACATCGTTACACTATTAATAGGACAGAATACATGCAGGATTCTCAAACCGCGATCCTTCTTCCTTAATAGCTTTGTCCTATGGGCCCAAGGGGATTCTGAACGAGCTATGATACCAGCCTCCTCCAACTTAGGGATATTTTCTTCCCGCCATTCTCGTTCTTCCTTGGTGTAGAGCTTATCTCTTGCCCGGCAGAGTCGTGCTCCTGGGTAGACAGAAATGCGATGCACTAGGAGATCTGTCACCAGCATGTCTTTTGCCCCACTGGCAAACAGATACTTCCAAGCATAGAGTAGCTCTTTTGCCTTCATCTTCTGCTTCTGTGTTAAGCTAGCTCCTAACTCAATGCTCGAGGCCGCAAACCATGTGGGAATCTCGAATGCTGAACTAATTGTTGGCCGACGATAACTAGGAGGGCGCTGCTCTGTGGGAAACCCGAGGATATGGCCAAAGGCTTCTATCTCTGCGGCATCGACTCCGACGGCCATGATGTTTCCATGCTGTCGGTCGTATTCTTTCGGAACCTCTGGTGATTCCACCACATGGCCTATCTCCTCTTTGTTGCAATACTCCCACTCGATCTTCTGTTTGTTCTTCCTCTCTTCCGAACATTCCTTTCTTCTCAATTCCCGTGCATTTACTATTTGTGAATCTCGTCCACTGTCCTTCCAGGATCCGACTTCTCCACAAAAGTAAACATCTTTCTCACCGAACACTTCCACCTCAGAAACTTCAAGCCCATTCGCACGACCGCATAGGCCTTGCTCTACCACACTCCCACTATGCCATTCTGTATCTATAGCTTCCTTCTCTTTCACAAATCCGTTAGTCGTAGCCATACCTTCCCATATCTCTGCACATTTGCTCAAGCCTATAGAGTCCAATATATCTAACACACATGCTATATCTATCGCATTCTTTCCACCAGATAGACGGCCTGAAATATTACCTGGTGAGATTAGTTTTCTGAGTCTTCTGCTAGAACACTGGAATCGTTGTCCTCGTCCGTATCGACATTTTCATTTTCATTTTCATTTTCATCTCTTATCTCCCTGTTCGCTTGCGGCTCAATCAGCTCCACCAATTGCTCAAAGAACCCATTTCCCCTTGAACGCAGCCACTCTAGTTCCCCTTCCACCTCTGCAGACAACTTGTGCTCCCTCGTGGTTTTATCCCTTAAAACAATTGGGACTCAAGGTGGTCAGAGCTGTAGCTTCCCCCTCTTGTTTTTCTCGTATTGGTAACTCTGGTCACTGGGGATTCTCACACGGGTTCCATGTTGGCTAATAATATAGTACTGCCCACTAGCATAGTCTCCCTTTGCCTGTACTGCCTGCAGCCATCGCCGACTGAGTAACATGGGGTAGGTAGGCTTGTATTCTTGTGGCAAGGCGTAAACCCGTAGATCGCAGGCAACATTGGCAATCGCAATGAGTACATCCGCACAAAAGGTGATTTTAGCAAAGGCGTTGCTCGCTGTATGAATTACCATGCCACGAGCCTTCTGGGGGTTCGCACCAATAAGGCGGAGAAGATGTATCGGCATAAGGTTAACAACCGAGCCGGCGTCAACTAGAACACAGGATATACGATATGGTCCTGCCTTGGTGTGAATAATCCCCTTCGTGTAAAAATTAGTGACATTGCCTAAACCTCGATCTGTAGCAACAGTGGCGACTTCTTCCTCTCCATCCGTTTCTACTATTCCCACATTGCAAGTGACCTTCTTCCCCTTCCCTTGCCTCTTATCCGCTCTTGGCCTTTTACTCGTTTCTGCACAAGTAGGTGATAGATATCTTTCTAAACCGAAGGTGCGAGGTCCAAAAGGATGCCCAATTGAGCCCTACTACAGGAGCGTCCCGGAATGCACCAACAAAGTCGAACTTTGCACTGCCCGCCATCAGGCTTATCAGTTTCTGTGCACTTCTCAAAACTGCAGCTTTTTGCTTCTTCTTTCTTGTAGTAGCCTCCATAACTACTTCAGGGCTATTCTGTTTTTGGCCTCGGCATGCAGGTCCATCTTCGTCATTGGAATCATGTTGTAGTTCGCTGAACTGGCGGGCATGTTCCCCTGCCATTACTGATGAAGTGTCTTCATCAGATTCATCCTCATTATCCTCCTCGCCATTGGCATCCCTGATTCTTTGAACAAATTCCGTTAATTCTGACGGATTTACTTCTGCCACAGTAACTTCACGAATCGTTACTCCCTTTAGCGCTGAGGACATAGTTCCAATTTCGCCCAAGTTAACTAATCTCTCTTCAACTCTTGGCAGAGGTTCCCCTCTAGCATTGGTTGAGCGTTCGGGATAGTTTGGATAGTGGGTTGGAACAACCTGTTGCCAATTGGGCAAGCGAAAGGAGGGGCGTCGGGAGAATCGGAACTGCACCACGGGCATGAACGGATAATAGTATTCCCGGTTGCTGGGCCAGTGTGGGGTCATAGCTCCTAGACGACAGGTCCGTGGACCTCCTCCCATACACCTACAACCATCGAACTCCCCCTTTCACGAAAGCACCATGCTTCCTACACCTCCGATCCTCCATTTTCCTACATCTCGCGTCCTTTATTTGCTCTCTGCTCAGCCAAACAAACACTATACCACACACTGCCCTATCATTAGCCTATCCCACAAACCAGTAGCAAACTATGGCCCCACGGAGAGCCTCGACGCGTGGAAGCACCTCGACACGAGCTAGTACGCAAAGAACCAGAGGTGGAGTGTGGAAAAACACCCGCACCAGGCAGCCCCCAAGCCGCGACAGCCATCACGAGGACCCTAGCTCAATTACTATAGCTAGCGAAGCATCAAACGAAACTCCAAGCGACAGTGAGGAAGTCGAACCCAGTATCCCTGAATTCAGCCAGTCCCCAGAGTCCGCAAGTCACACCAGAGACCAAAGTGCAACCTCCAATATACACCATACACCCCGAGGCCTGGCTGCTAGCGTAACTTCTTTTCAGCCAAACAAATCATACAATAGATCCGCCTGCCCAGCTTCAACCAGAGGCTCTATCAATATTGACACAATGAGAGAACTTCTACGCTCCCATGAACTGGATATTGTGAACCGAGTTGTCCACCAACTGAACTCCCAAATTCCTACTCAGCACCCAGCCACCCACAGCACCCCCCAAGCGTTACCTCCCTCACACAGCGGCACTCAGCCACCTCTCCTCAGTCCCAGGCAGCTGCGAATAGCTAAGTTAGAACACCAGCTGGCTCAACTCCGAGCACATCAAGGGTTCCCAGTGTAACAAACCTCGGTAGAACCAAACGCACTTGGTATGTTGAACCCCGCCGAACCCCTAATGCCTAATATAAGTGAGAGTGCATCTGGTATGATGGACTCCGTGGAGACAATGCTTCCGGGTGTGGAGCGAGCCACACTCATACAAATCATCGAAAACAGGTTTAAACCAACCAACATTTACCGTCCACTGGCTAGCGAGAAGGAACGAGCTGAAACACAGAGAACTATCAACATCGGTGGTGTTGAGTTCGAGCAAGCAGAGAGAGAAGGAAAGGAGAGCGAATACCGCATGACTAGCTTCTTCAAAGCCTGGGCAGTCTACACTGGAATACTAATCAAGCTGGCTCCCCATGGTCTTCAAGGCGAGCTGGCGACAGGCCTATGCATCTACACGATGAACCTCTATGAGCTACTAGAGAAGTATACCCGGGAAGGAGTAAAGTCTTACTACTTTCAGTTTCACCGTAAGAGAGTTGCGAGCGGAAGGGGTATATACCAGCCAACCGAGTGGCGTCAGCTAGATAGTAAGCTTGTCGCCTCAAAATGCTTCGCCTACCCTATACCATGGCCTACCTGGACACAAACTCCAAAACCGCAACCCGCTTATCCGGTGAGGAGGACATACGACTCATCAATGCGGGATGGTGCCGGGGGCCCTTCGTATACAAACTATGCCCAGCCAGCTATCAGCGGTGGACCACAAGCAACCCAGGCACCCCCATGCCGTAACTGGAATTTCCGGGAATGCCGATCGACTCTCTGTCGGTATCAGCATACTTGTTTGAGTTCTGGTAGTAGCCACCGGGCAGCCCAGTGCCACTTAGGAAATACTGTACCCTTGCAAGCATCACAGAGAGGACCTGACGGATGTTAGCCCCCCCAGAAAATCTCATGCCCCCAGCCCCTCTGGCCCCCTCTGCCTTTACCACTTTTTTTTCTTTGCCACTATACGTGTAAGCTTACCGGTATGCAAGTCACCCCGATGACTACCACCCTTAAAGCCCCACCGAGGACCATCACAGACACTATACCCCCGCCCCTATTGTTAGCAAACAGCATGCAAGTCCCAACACCTCCATACATTATCCACTATTTACTCCACACTCCCTCAAAATGCCCACCAGCCAGCTGCATATCGAAGGGTGGAAAAGACTCACATCAGCATTCCCAGATACGGGAGTCATCAACGCCATTCTCGGGATATGTCAATTAGGAGCCAGAATTGGCTATGATGGAGTACGCAAAAAGCCCGTAATCTACCCCACCCTAGCAATAGCAGAGACGGATGCTTCACTTGTAAGCACAGACATCGCTTTGGAGCACAAAAAGCACTGATTACACAAGTACCCCAGAGTTGCCGACCTACCCAGGCACTATACCGCATCACCTCTCTGGCTAAAAGACAAGTCCGACGGCAGCAAGAGACGTATCCACCACCTTTCAAACCCACCCGAGAGTTCCCAATCTATAAACCCTGGTATTCCTGCAGAATACGGCACAATCACCTACAGTAGCATAGCCAATGCAATTAGTGCTGTTCAGGAGCCAGGACCCAATTGTATTTTAATTAAGCGCGACTTGGAGTCAGCATTCAGACACATACCAGTCTCACCACTTTACTTGCCCTTACTAGGGTTTCACCGGAATGAGAGTTATTATGCCGAACAGTTCCTACCTTTCGGGCTCCGAACAGCCCCCTACCTTTCCAACCTCTTCGCTGAAGTATTCCACTGGATACTAGAGAAAGAACGAACGAGAAAGGGACCCCAAATCCAGGTCATCCACTACCTGGACGACTTTTTGCTGGTATCATCCCCCACCACAGCACCCGAACAATGTAGCCAAACGTTTAAACTACTATGCGAGGAGGTGGGACTGGCTATCAAGGACGCAAAAAATGAGCAGGGTTCGATTACAAGCTTTGCCGGGATCGAAATCGACACAAGAAGCATGGTTATAAGACTCCTGGAGAAGAAGCTGCAAAAAGCCAAGTCCTTAGTCCGTGGTGCTATAGCACAAAAGTCAGCCACACTACTTGAGCTTCAGCAAATCACAGGGTACTTGAATTTCGTCTCAAGTGTAGTTCGGCTGGGCCAGACTTTCTTCCGCAGGCTCTATAATATGGAGGTCTATTTTCCCCCGGGAGCCGGCGCCGCTTATCAAGCGAAGCCAACAAGGACCTGGTATGGTGGGAGGAGGTACGCACTAGAACGCCTAAGCGATCGATCGCTGTCCAAGTACGATAAACAATTTCTGTCTGGTCTGACGCCTGAAGCACTCAAGGCCTTGGTGCCTTTTACACCAGCTACAGCCAGCCTCAACCTCAATCACACTGTGGATTTGCCATCCCCATATCCCCAAACCCTAGTCTGAGAAACGAACACATTAATACCCAAGAAATGAGAGCTGTCGAGCAGGCTCTTCTATACATGGAACCTAGATGGAAGGGAAAGCGTGTTTTGCTACACACAGACAATCGCACTGTGGCACACGGCATAGCTAATGGTACCACCCGTGGTGGCCCTATGCAAGTACTACGGACATGCTTGGTCCTGGCAACCGAGAATGACTTGGAGCTCAAAGCACGATGGATCTCCACTAAAGAAAACGCATTAGCAGATGCACTCTCGCACCTCGACTACAACAGAATTACTGCCCTTGCTTCCAGCTAATATACCCAGCAGCCAACCTCCAGCACCTTGGGTCTCGAATATTCAGCAAACAGGACGCTCACCCACCGCTGCCTACTACCTTTGGCGGGGCCTTGCGCCTACAACCCGACAAAACTATGATACGCCCAGAGCTCGCTTCATCCTATTCTGTACTTTGGCCAACTACCAGCACCAAAACGGCGGATGTTTCCCAGCCAAAGTAACGTGGTTGATTGAATGGTTGTGCTCTCTACCTGGGACCATCAAGGTCAAGACCATGAAGCTGTATCTCTTGGGGCTTAAATCATATCAACTTGATCCAGGAATTGAGTGTGTGGCATTCACTGACCCAGGAATCGAACGGACAATCCAAGGCATTAAGCGAGACCACAATGAGCGCCTACCCCCAATACCCCCACCACTCACCTGTCCTTACCTCCTCCATATTCTCTGCCACCTGCCTGGACCAGACTACGACAACACAATGCTCGGTGCGGCCTTCACCCTGGCGTTTGCTGGATTCCTCCGTGTAGGGAAATTTACATACAGCGAGACAGACCGGGAATTAGGAGCCTCCTTTTCCAAGTGGTTCCTGACAAAGCAGCACATCCGTATCCCAGCCGGGGAGAGCTATATGGAGCTTACAATACCGGCCTCCAAGACTGACCCTTTTCGCAAAGGTATAACACTAACAATCGCAGCAAGTGGCGACCCAGCATGCCCCGTAAACAGCATGTGACGGCTCCAAGCGATTGACTACCACCGGCCCCCCTCTGCACCACTTTGCTGTATCGGAAGACAACAGCAACTGGCCTTTACACAAGAACACGTTGTCCGAAGGCTCTAACAAATAGCCATTATTGCAGGCCTTTGTCAGGGAGCCTGGAACGGGCGTACTTTCCGCCGAGGGGCTGCAACTTGGGCAGCCCAAGTGGGCATCTCGGAAGGAGAAATTCAGATATTAGGCCGGTGGCGATCCGACGCATACAAGGCGTATATTGAGTTCTCCCGAGAGGAGCAAGTTTCCTTATCTAAGCGCTTCCAGGATCGTGGGCCTCACACCTAGTAGCCAAGTCGGCCAGCCTGCCTCATAGTGGGAGAGTGACGTTACCTCCTGCACAGCAGGCTAGGACATGGTCTACCCACTGCCTCGAACTGGGATACATTGTCGGTATTAATCTCCCATGGCAAGGGTAGCGGCGACTTCCCAACACCTCCTACCGTGGAACACCCTGAACGACCACCAAGCGGAGGATAGAGTCTTGTGTTTCCTTGGCGTTGTCTTGCTTGATTTCTTTCTTTGTCATTCCTTCTTTTCTCACCTTAAATATTTGTAATACATGGGTTCTCGCGTTGGAAAATTGGTCCTAGCATGCCCGATCTAAATGCGGGTTCATAGCTGTGTAGTCTGGGACATTGCGGGCGAAAGTGACCTTCCTCTTGACAATGGTATCACACTGGTGGGCCTGCTGGATAGTATAGTACTCCATCAGGACCAACGATCGGTTATGACTTCGGCGTCCCTTCATGGTCTCGCTCCGAGCGATGGGTAGTAGGTTTTTGTCCTATATTCGGCGAAACCTGTAGCCGACTATGGCCTCTTGCAGAACCAGGTTGCTGTCCACTAGTATACGCAAAGGGATAGTTGTTATAACGCTCATGGATAGGTCCAGTGTACTGTGTCATATTCTTCCGTCGGTTAGGATATTCTGTGTGTCGTTCGTTAGAGTTGTTAAGGGCTGGCAGCCCATACTGGTCTCGTTTAGGTGGCTAGTAATATCTGTATCCGTCTGTCATAGCGTAACTATCTAAAGGGATAATGTCTTCATCAGGCAGGGTAGCTTCTTTGCCGGCATTTGGTGAAGCAGTCATCTTCTGACTTAGTGCAAGTATCATTTTCCTTAATTCTCTAACTACACCATGTACAAAACCTTCCTTGCCCTGTCCTTTCCGACTCCTTCTTTCCTTACTCTTTGCTCGCTTCTCCCTCTTACGACTTGACTTTTTCCCCTTACCTCACGCTTTGTTCTTTCTAGCACTCCGGCGATAGCTATCCCCGTCGGACTCTGAATCAGAATTGGACATGCTGCTAAACTCATCATCATCACTAGCGTCATCATTATCATACTTGTGGTCATCTTCGTCATTGTCTTCGCTCATCTCGTGCTCATAGTCTATACTGCGGTACTTTTTGTAGCCCTTAACCTTTAACTGTACAGCTAGTCGCATCACACCTCTCACTGCCTGGTAGGGTGTCTCTCGTGAGTCTGGCCTGAGATAACCAAGGGTCACCAGTTCACGCAACCGTTTGCTAGCCAGTCCCTTAATCTAGTAGCCAATTAGAATCTTGTCATAAGGCTCTAACCCTCCCGCTTTTCGCAAGCGCAATTTGAGGACTCGCCGCGAATATGAAAAGACATCACGATCACCCTGTCGCAAGGCACTCATTGTAGATAAGATATCTTCTTGGGCCTGCTCTTCCTTTTCACCATCTCCGAATTGCACTATCAAGGCTTCCGTCAGTGTCTCCTCATTCCACAAGACATCTTCGGAAAGGGTGCGTAGGAAGTAGCCTGCAGCTGATCTGATATGGCAAGCGACATGTAATTGAGCGACCCTCATTTTCTTCGACTGCGCTGTTGTTTCGTTAAAGCTTTCTCCCTGGGTAGCAAACCATGATTTCATCCATCGCAGAAATTCTCGCACCCCGATGCCACTATCCCCGGTAAAGCCAATGCCTACTGTTCTTGAGGCCTGCATGCCTCTTATGTTATGAGGGAAGTACTCTGTTGCTGTACTCAATCCGTGTTACACCGGATGATCGGAGTGGGGAGGCTGGCCGTGATCTTGTTCCCCAGAGAGTTCTACCTCGGAACCGTTCGCGCCTTCCAGTTCGTTCCACAGGACTTGACGATGATGCACTAATGGCCCCTGTCTCTTGGTATCTGTAGTGCAAGGTCCTGCGTAGAGGGTAGGGTGGCAGGTTATCGAGGTTCAACACCAATCCGTTTCAGAGCACCACAGTGGGAGCATTTTTCTTGACCTTCCCCTTGTTGGATGGTGTGTCGACCGTGCCGTATCCTCCCATGTAACCGTAGTTGTGACCTTCCAATAAACTGCACAATAGATCGGCTGTAAGTTGACCTGGCGATGTATGGCTAAATGGGATAGGCAAGGATAGAATAGACAAGAAGAAACCGTGATCAATAAAGATAGAAAGGAAACATTGTCTATTAGGCACTGATCCCCTGGAAGGCTACTCTCTCTAAACTATAGTCCATGAAGATGGCTTTTATGCAGAGAATCTTTGCATGCCAAGGCTAGCTACCAAGGTGTTTTGTTGGGTGGAAAACAATGCTCTGAAGAGTCCAAACAGCTAGACTCCCCCATCCATCCGGGTACACGGCACACCGGTATTGGCAAACACGATACACTGTGATAGAATTTTTTCAAGCCCAATTGATAAATGCTGATAGGATTCAAGCTGGGGAGTAAGCTTAATATGATTAGCGCTACCCCGTGCATGATGCGATAAGCTTCGTATACCTGTTTATCGGCTTGTTTTAAATAGGAAATACTCGAATACTAAAGCAAACATCTGGTCAATACGTTTAGTTTACTCCATTTTGTCTCTCCCCAGGCCACAGACCTTGAATTCTGGCTCAGTCTCTTTGAAGCTCAAAGCCGCCTGGGCATGGTGAGTGCACCCGAACCCGTGGTCATATAAGATTTGGTATTCACGATTCCCGTCTAGAGGAAATTCTACTATTCATGGGGGCTTAATGAGAAAAAACACGCAAGCACTGTACTGGGGCGCTGATTCAATCTTCAGACGAGTGGGATTGACTCCGATATCTATATTGCAACCATATATTGTGTTTGCCGACCAGCCTAATCATTGATTAAAATGTATATCAAAATTGTCTGCCGTCTGAACGCGCACTTGGAAGCTTGATATCGGAGGTGGATGTCTTTATTTTAATTCAACCATCTTACTTGGGAGTGAAATAAGAACCATTCAATGGATAACTCAAAAACTTCGCATTCTATCATCTTCCTTTCTCCGCCCGCTTTCCTCACAATAACATCTGCTGCGCTCCTTCTCTCCCCATCCAACCTCGCTTAATCTCTTCTCTTCAATTCCTTTCGCTTCCTCCTCTCCGTTATTCTTCGTTCCCACTCTCTTCACTTCTCTCCCATTCGCTATACTTCTCTTCTCTTAACCCAGACTCCTTTACTTCGCTCCCAACTCCCCCTTCCTTCTCCGACTTCCAGATTATTCTTGTTTGTCTTTTGTGCGAGAGATAATGAATCACAGATACGCAACCATTGTTCCTGATGCGTCAAGGCCATGCTATCAATCACATCACGAAGCGCCGATGATTCACCATAGATTGGGGCCCAAGTACCGTAGCTTAATTGTCCAATTTTCCAAAGCCAGGCGGGTATATTAAGAGTAACTAGGTGAAAAACAAGAAGGAAATAAATAAGAGAACCCAAGAAGAACAACGCCAAAGGAAATCCTGCACCGAACTTGATATCCAGCAATGATCCATCGGTTTGCTGTCGGAAGTGTTGGAGAAGTTGCCGCAGCCCTTGCCATAGGAGATCGTTACCGCCGATGTGGCCCATTGTGACAATGAGGGCGCATTAGGATTGTCTCAGGGGGGGGTGGCGGGCAATAAAGAACACGCGCAATTGAATGTATAGGAACGCGAGGTGAAGGAAGCGTGGTGGCTCGGAGCTGGGAGGAACTATGGAACTGAGGTATGTAAAGGGGGTGAGGCCCACGGCCCCCCATGGACGAGCTATGACCCCGCAGTGCCCTGGCAACCGGCCATACCTTTTTCCGCTGTCCCCCGAGACAGTGTGGTCGGTCCCTAGAAGGAGAAGCTAATACGCTTTGCCCAATTGGCAACGGGTTCTCCCAACCCTACATCCAATTTTCCAAAGCCAGGTGAGTATATTAAGAGTAACTAGGTGAAAAACAAGAAGGAAATAAATAAGAGAACCCAAGAAGAACAACGCCAAAGGAAATCCTGCACCGAACTTGATATCCTGAAATGATCCATCGGTTTGCTGTCAGAAGTGTTGGAGAAGTTGCCGCAGCCCTTGCCATGGGAGATCGTTACCGCCTGTGTGGCCCAGCGCAAGGCAGGCGAAGTGACTGATCAGGGGGTGGGCCTGCCGTACGGTGGCTAACGTCTCCCCAATCCAGGCCGGCAGCTAACAGTGGTTAGTTAGTTCGACTGACAGGGCCCTGGAATCTCTTCAATAGTTTGATTCTCTCCTTTTTGGAGAATTCGATATACGCCTTATAGGCGTCTGATCTCCATCTGCCCAAGGTCTGATTATCGTTTTCAGGGATCCCGATCTCCGCAGCCCAGGTCGCTGCGCCCCTACGGAAACTATGACTGTTCCATGTGCCTTGGCCCAAGCCAACGCCTGTTGCTAGCTCTTGTAGCCTGCGTACTACATACTCCGGTGTACAAGCATGCTGTTCCAACTTTCCAATACAAAATAGTGGAGCGTGTTCTGGTCGGTGGGTATCTATGGCTCGAAGTCTTTGCATCGCTAGGACAGGGCAGCCCTTATCGTAGGTGGCAGCGATAGTCAGCTTTATGCCTTTGCGGAAGGGGTAGGTCTTTGAGAAGGGTAAATTGAGTTCCATGTATGTCGCTTCCCGACATATTCAAATACAGCTTTTGGTGAGAAACCACTTCCCAAAGCCTTGCGCTAAGGCTCGATCTGATTCTTGATGAGTAAACTCGCCGACTCTTAGGAAACCTGCAAAAGCTAGTGTAAATGCCGCGTATATAACCACATCTTCATAGTAGTTACCGGTTAGGGCAGAGAGGACTTTGAGTAGATATGGGCGAGTTAACGGGGTTCTAGTTCGGCGCTCAGGTTGATTGTGGTCACACTTTATTCTGTGTATTGTTCTCTCAAGCCGTGGGTTGGAAAATGCCTTGCAGTCAATACCCAGGTCTAACTGGTAAGACTTAACCCCTGCGAGATAGAGCTTCATGGTTTTAATCTTGACTGTGCCCACTAGGGAGCAGAGCCATTCAATGAGCCAGAATGCCTTGGCTGGGAAGCATCCGCCATCGTAGTGCCGGTAATCGGAGAGGGCGCAGAAGGTAGCAAAAGGTGATCTAGGTGTGTTATAGTTTCGCTGGCTTGACGAGCCGAGTCCGCACCATAGGTAATGTGCTGCTACGGCTGACAGTCCCGACTTCTGTATGTCAACAGCCCACGTCTCTGGAGGTTGCAGGTGGGTGATATCTACTGTGGTGCCATGTTAGCGATTCTGGGATAGTGAGCACGGGAGAGCGCATCCGCTAAAGCGTTTTCTGTGGTTGACACCCATCGTGCCTCGAGGTCTAAGTCGTACTTGGTCACAAGCAGCAAGCATCTTTTAAGGATCCGCATTGGGGCACCGCGGATGGTTCGGTTGGCTAGTCCATAGGCAACTCCTTGGTTGTCAACGTGTATTACGAGCAGCTTGCCTTTCCACTCTCTGCCCCAATAAAGAAGGACTTGTTCCACGTCACACATCTCGAGGGTATTGATATGCTCTCTGGCCTTGAGGATATAGTCTGGGAGTGGGATTTAAAATGCCGACTGGGGTTGGGGGGCATTCTGGGTTGGCTCCGTAAAGAAACCACCAAGACCTTCTCAACTGGCCGCGTCAGACCAGGGTTGCACTTCCTCCCTGACTCTGATGGCAATTGAATGCTCGGGTGTGTTTTGCAAGATCTGGTTCCACCAAGGGAGATCTCTTTTCCCCTTGCAAGATAGGCATCGTTTGAAGTTCCTTCCTCCCGGGGGAAACTATAGTTCTATAGTATAAAGGCGTCGAAGGAGCGTATGCCCGAGTGGGACCACTGTTGTAAGAAAGTTGAGATATCCCATAATGCGTTGTATGTCAACTAGGGAAAGTGAGTTTTGTTCAATAGCATTTTGCACTAAGTGGCGGGCTTTGGTGAGCTTCTTCGTGGGTAGCCAGATGGTCATCGTTTGAGTGTCGAGTTCGAAACCGGCAAAGCTTGCTAATTGGCCTTCCTCATTCTTCGTCGTCTTAATTGCAAGGCCTACGGCGCACCTGAGTTCGCTAACGGCTTCTGTGTAGACTTTGACGGGTGCGGCTGGGGGTAATATCACCAGGAACTCATTGAGATAGTGTATTACAATCCCCTCCAGGTCCTTCTGGCATAGCTCGGCTTCCAGAGTCCAGTGGAAGACTTCCGCAAATAAATTGAACAGCTATAGTGCTGTTCGAAGGCCGAACGGGAGAAAACATTCTGCGTAGAATTGCTTCTGCCATTGGAAACCGAGTAGTGGGGTATCCAGTGGTGATAGTGGAATGTGACGGAAGGCTGATTCAAAATCTCGCTTGATAAGTATACGCTGGGGGCCGAACAGTTGAATGGCCTGGATTGCGACTTCAATCCCGCTGTAGGTAATTGCAGCATACTCCTGCAGAATGCCAGGATTTATTGCACTTGGGTCGGCTGCCAGGTACAAGAGGTGGTGCATTTTGCGTTTACTACCATCCGACTTGTCAGTTAGTCCGAACGTAGATGTGGTATAGTGGTTCCGCAAGCTTCTGTTGTCAGGGTAGAGTTCTAAGCGATTCTTTTTGAGCATGGATATGATTTCAGCTGTGACCGTACTAGGGTCTTCTTGCGCGCTTGATAAATGGAGGTGTATAGTAACGCTGGTGCAGGAGTCCTAATAGCCAATACGTGCCCCATATTCACATATGCCTAAGATAGTATCGACTATGCTCTGGTCGGGGTATCGCGAGGTGCATCTCACCCATCCTTTCCGTTTGAGTACTTGTTTGGGCATTGGTAGGGCATCCCGGGTGAATAGTGTATAGTGAATGGAGGTATTGGGGCGCGCTAAAATTTGTTTCACTGTTTAAGCTTAGCTAGGTGATGGGAAAATTGGGCCACTTCCCTGGTTATATATGAAGCTTGGCTATTGGGGGTATATATCGTGGTGTGTATGGGGGGTGGGAACGTTGTGAGTAGTGTGGGGGTGTGACGTTTATAGTAAAGTGGGAGATGGAACGTGAGGTCGGGGGGGGTCTGTCCTGCTAGGGGGGGAGGAGAGGTATGAGGGGAGCTAACGTCCATGGGGGCGGATGCGGGATAATTGGCCTTGTCCGCTGCCTCCAGATCGGCATTGGGGTGAGCGGTGGTTGCTACCACAGGTTGCGCTGGTGTGTTGATAGCGGCAGCTAGCTGAGCGCCACTCCTGGAAGTTCCAGTTGCAGCATGCTTCCGCGGTTCTTTGTGACCTGCCCATGGTCGGTAGGTGTGTGTATGAGGCAGTGGGGAGAGAAGAATTATAGTTCCCGCAGCGGTCAAAGGAGGAGATTGCGGATGCTGTACCTCCTGCTGGTGGGTACAGTGGGCTACCAAGGTTCTCGCAGCCAGAGGGCTCGTGTGCTCTTCTTGGGAATCCCTGCACTCCCCGTGGGATTTGTGACCACTGTGCTCCTGGTACTGGGTATGCGAAACATTTTGAAGCAACGAGCTCGCTGTCCAGTTGTCTCCATTCTGTTGGCTTGTAAATGCTTTTACCACTTGCAACCCGCTTGCGGTGGAATTGAAAAAGATAGGCTTTTACTCCTTCCCATGTATGCTTCTCGAGTAGGTCGTATAGGTTCATTGTCTAAATTGACAAGGCGGTAGCCAAATTGCCTTGAACTGCGTGTGGTGCTAGCTTCACGATGATGCCACAGTAGGCTGCCCACACTTTGAAAAAGCTGCTCATACTACATTCGCTATCCTTTCCATCTCTTTCTGCTTGTTTGAATTCTACCCCTCCAATGCTGATTGTGCGTTGTGACTCCACCCACTCCTTCTCGTTCCCTAGGAGACGATAGATGTTGGTTTGTTTAAACCGGTTTTCGATGATCTGGATACGGGTGCCCCGCTCCACCCCTGGAAATAAAATCTCCACTGAGTCGGCCACAGTGGATGCGCTCTCCCCTGCTAGTAAGACCCTGTGTTGGGTGGGGATATACGTACTCATTGTACCCGGCTCATGGGTGTGACATCTCTCCTCTGCTGCTATTTGCCCCCTGAGTTCGGCCAGCTAACACTCTAGTTCTCTAATTTTTGCGTGAGTAGGGTTTGGCTCTGGTAACAGCGGGTTAACGATGGTTGGAGATGGTGGCAGGGAAAGGTGGGTAGTGTTTAGTGGTTGTGCGTGATTCTGGGAGCTCAGTTGGTGGATAACGCGGTCTACGATGTCTTGCTGATGGGACTGTAACAGTTGGTACATCATGCTCAGGTTTATTGGTATATCCGATTCTTGAGGAGCTGAAGATTCGGGATCTGCTTCGCTAGAGATGGTTGGTATTGCGGGTGCGGTAGGGCTGCCTGCCATGGATAAAGTCCGAGAAATACTCTGCTGTATATTTAGCAAGGGAGAGTGGCTGTATCGTGAAGTGCTGGGTTCGATCTCGCTGCTCGTGCTTGAAGGCTCTATCTGTTCCTGGTGAATGGACGATATAGGGGCAGGGTCTACTCCCTGTCTGTTGCGATTTGGGGGTTGACCGTTTCACATATTTTTTCTGATTCCGCCACCGGCCCCATGTCTGTTTGCTAGGGTTTAGGTTTCTCCGCGTGTTGAAGCTCGCCTTGGGGCCATTGTTTGTGGTATCAACTGCTAGGGTAATTGTTTTTGATGGGTAATAAAGAACACGAGCAATTGAATGTATAGGAACGCTAGGTGAAGGAAGCGTGGTGGCTCGGAGCTGGGAGGAACTATGGAACTGAGGTATGTAAAGGGGGTGAGGCCCACGGCCCCCCATGGACGAGCTATGACCCCGCAGTGCCCTGGCCACCGGCCATACCATTTCCCGCTGTCCCCCGAGACAGTGTGGTCGGTCCCTAGAAGCAGACGCTAATACGCTTTGCCCAATTGGCAACGGGCTCTCCCAACCCTACATTTAATTATTTGCCATTTTACGCTCTAATATTCGGTATCTGCTCATCCATATTAGCCCAGGATCCATCGGCGGAATTTAGCCCCACTGCAAAGTTACGAACTTCAAAAAGAGGGACTGTGAAGAGCATACCGGTATATTGACTCCACGCATTTTGGCGTGGAGCCATTCCTCTCGTCATTGTATGGTTGAGTGGCAGGGCATGCTGCGGCACTATACACTGGCTCCACGGGGCTTTTAGAGGTCGCCATATTATTCACTTTTTGTATAATATCGTGCCTTTACTAAATTAACCCCATATTAACAAATAGGAACAACCTCGAGCACGACAACAGCACTCCCCCCTACCAACCTCGCTATCATGAAAATCAAAATTTAAAATTTAAAATTTAAATACATAGTAGAATACATAGTAGAATACATAGTAGAACGCAGAGTAGAATACATAGTAGAATACATAGTAGAATGCATAGCAGAATGCATAGTAGGCTAATATTTGATTTGGGGAAATATCTTTAGGAGATGGGAAAATTCCGAGTGGTGAGGAGGGTTGCGTTGCCATCGATGGTTTGTCTATAGTTAATTTTGTTAAAGGACCATAGTTCAGTAATATTTTTATAGTGTATGGGCTACACCTGATATTATTCCCTACAAATACTCCCACCGCCGTAAGCTAACTCACGATCTCATACATTTATCGAATCTAGCTTAATTGGCTCACACGACCGCTTTCTTAGTACCATGGCTGCTACCAGCGGACCATGCCTCAGTATTAAAAAAGATACCCCACAGGTTAGAGGCTATGGTTCTAGTTCGACGATTTGTGTGATTCCCCAGATGTTTATAGCAGAACGAGCAGTGTAGTACGGCAGTCTACAAAAGGGAGCGCTGGTGATCCCTTAGCCCCAGTTAAGATAATTACCAGGAAGAGGTAAACCAGCGGCTTACGGATTTAGGACGAGCTTCTTTAAGGTTATCATCTATATATTCCTAATAACTTGCTTGTGACAGACAGTACTACAATATGCACTACTACCCACAAAACGTAAGACCAATACTAACTTAACAGGTGACGGAATAGGAATGAAGAATAACAAGAGGATAGGATCAAGTCTAACCAGAACTCCGAGGGAAGAAACACGTAGGGAAAATAACAAAATAGTAGATAATTAGTAAATAACTAGAAGAAGCTAGCAAAACGCTGTTGCTAATGCTTATTTACATGTAAATCCTGCCCCCAGCTAGTAACTGCCCAAGGAATAAGAATATATCTAGTAAAGAGGAAGGAAAGCGAAAAGACAAATAAGAGAGGCGATGATCAAACACAGGTCGACCGCGGGGGAGAGGATTGATTAGGTGTTGCTAGGGTGGGTCTTAGTTTTTTTTTCGGCAGCAGCAGCAGAGCTTCCGGGGCCAGATGGAAAGAGGGTAAGACCACCATGGTGTTCGGGCTGAGAGTGCCTTAGTTTCGCTTCGGCAGCAACAGCAGAGCTTCCGGGGCCAGATGGAAAGAGGATAGGACCACCAGGGTGTTTGAATTGGGATGCCGCCATCAGAGGATTTCGAAACAGAGCCCTTGGCATCTAAAAACCTAGGGCGCTCACTGTAGGCTAGCGATAGGGGCTGGGGTCGGCCATTAAAATCTGTGATGTCGGTATTAAGGTCAGGAGATCTGAATGGTATCTCCCCCGTCAACTGGTCCACATGCAGAGTGGAGGGCGGGAGGGATGTTGGGCCATCGTGATTGGACCTGTCAGAACTAACATTGTCCGGTTCCGGTAGGATGCTCGCAGCTCCGTTATGTCTTTCGGGGGCAGTCAACGGGAGTGGGGTTTGGTTCCCGTTATCTGGCATCGTGCGGCAGACATCGTTCCGTTCCAAAACCACCTCTGAGACCTCTTCAGGTCGGCCCTCCACAACTAACGGGAGCCGCTTTTTGCCATATTCTGTGTTTGCTTGGTTTGAATCGACGTCATTTGGTTCTAAAGCCATCTTTGCTACCTCTTCAGGTTCTCCCTCCGTAGCCAACTGGAGCTGCGCTCGGCTATATTGGGCGTCCGCTTGGTTGGAATTGATGTTCTTTCGTTCGAAAACCTCTGCTACAACCTCTTCATGTCCGCCCTCCGCAGCCAACTGGAGCCGCGTTCGGCTGCATTGGCTGTCTGCTTGGCTGGAATTGACGTCCTTTGGTTTCAAAACCATCTCCACGACCCCCTCATCCCCATTCTTAGTTGCCGGTAAGAGTGGCGTTTCGTCACATTTCGTGTCTACATAGTCGGGACTGACGTTCTTTCTTTCTAAAAGAATCTTTACCACACCTTCATGGCCGCACTTCTCAGCCCACGAGAGCGGCGTTCGGCCATACTTGGTGTCTACCAGGTTCGAGTTGACATCCTCTCGTTCCAAAAGTATCTTTACTACCCCCTCATGCCCGTGCTCAGCTGCCCACGAGAGTGGCGTTTGGTTATATTTGTTGTCTGCTTGGTCAGGATTGATGTCTTCTCGTTCTAGAAGTATCCTTGCTACCCCCTCATGCCCGTTCGCGGCCGCCCACGAGAGTGGCGTTTGGCCATACCAGTTGTCTGCCTGGTTAGGATTGACGTCCTTTCGTTCCAAAAGGATCCTCACTACTTCGTCATGCCCCCCCTCAGCCGCCCACGCGAGCGCCGTTTGGCCATATCTGATGTCCACCTGGTCGGGATTAATGTCCTCTCGTTCCAAAAGCATCTTTGCTGCCCCTGCATGCCCGTTCTCCGCCGCCCATGCGAGTGGCGTTTGGCCATAGTAAGTGTCTGCTTGGTTGGGATCGACGTCCTTCCGCTCCAAAAGTATCTTTACCACCCCCTCATGCCCTCTCCCAGCCGCCGATGAAAGCGGTGTTTGGCCATACCAGTTGTCTTCCTGGTTAGGATTGACGCCCTTTTGTTTCAAAAACATCTTCACTACATCCTCATGCCCATTCTCTGCCGCCCAAGAGAGGGGTGTTTGCCCATATTTGATGTCTGCCTGGTCAGGATTGACGTCCTCTCGTCCCAAAAGCATCTTTACTACCCGCTCACATCCACGCTTAGCCGCCGACAAGAGAGGCACTTCGCCATGTTTGGTGTTTGGATGGTTGGGATTGACGTCCTTTCGCTCCAAAAGTATCTTTATTATCCCCTCGTACGCGTTCTCAGCCGCCCAGAAGAGTGGTGTCCATGCATTTGCTGTGACAGCCTGGTGGGGATCGACGTCCGCTCGTTCCAAAAGTATCTTTGCCACCCCCTCATGCCCGTTCTCAGCCGCCAACGAGAGTGGTGTCCCGCTACCTTCGGTGTCCGCGCGGTCGGGGTTGACGTCCTTTCGTTCCAAAAGCATCTTTACTACCCCCTCATGCCCGTTCTCAGCCGCCAACGAGAGTGGTGTCCCGCTACCTTCGGTGTCCGCGCGGTCGGGGTTGACGTCCTTTCGTTCCAAAAGCATCTTTACTACCCCCTCATGCCCGTTCGCGGCGGCCCACGAGAGTGGCGTTTTGCCATATCTGGTCGCTGCCTGGTTAGGATTGACGTCCGCCCTTTCTAAAAGTATCCTCACTATCCCCTCATGCCCCATCATAGCCGCCCCTAAGAGTGGCGTTTCACCAAACAGGCTGTCTGCCGAGTTAGGATTGACATCATCGCGTTCTAAAAGCATATTTGCTATCCCCTCGTGCCCTACCCTAGCGGCCCACATGAGTGGTGTTGCACTAGAAATGGTGTCCGCCTGGTCGGGATTGACGTCCTCCGTTTCTAAAAGTATCCTCACCATACCCTCATGCCCAATCCAAGTGGCCCATAAGAGCGGTGTTGCACCAGAAACACCGTCTGCATAGTTAAGATTGACACCCTCTAGTTCCAAAAGCATCTTTAATATCCCCTCGTGCCCCCTTCGTGCCGCCCAGATGAGAGCCGTACTCCCCATACAATCGATTGCATTAACGTCCCATTTCTTCATCTCCAGCACTGGAGTAAACAGTTCCACAATTCCGAGATATGCTACTCCGTGGAGCCCAGTAAATCCTACAGGTCCTTCCCCCCCGTCAAAGCCTTTGTTCGAGAGCCAATATCGCTCTGAGCGCAACAATAGCAGTTGGGCAGATATGTGCTCATCGAATCTATCGAGAAGTTTCAATGCCAGTTTTTTGACATTTTCAGCCATCCCCATTCTCGTGTGCTCCCCCCAGTAAAGCGACGCGTATTCCAGGAGGGGCATTCCTGAGGGGGCCGAGCGGAGAGTTGGCGAAAGGTCCCGGACCCGTTGAAAATTAAGGTATGTCAAGCAAATCTCGGCAATTGCTGAGTGGGGACTATTGAATATGGCCGGATCACTTGAAAGATGCTCTTGGAGGGTAAAGTGCACCAGTCGTAGTGTGGACGAAGACTCCTCGACAGTGACAAGACCGAGACAAGATGCTAGGAGTGTCCGTAACGTAGGAACGTTTTCCGGATCCAGATCAGAAGATCCTATCTCTACTCCCAGGGCATGACTGAGCTCCTGGGCCTGTATCGGCCTTTCCGAATTCAACACCCACATCAGTACCTTCAACCCGAGTGCGGCCCTATTTCCCTTCTGCTCCTTCAACCGGTTTAAGGTTGCTGTGTAGGCATCACTCAGCCCGTTGCCTTGCGCCATCTCTTCAAGTTTCTTTCTTCTCTGACGAATTGTCGTTTCTCCCAGAATAAGCTCAATGTTTAGCGAAACAAGGAGGAATCTACACACGTCGTTAGTGAGTAAACATTGTTGATAGATGAGAAGCGCCAACGCACATATCGGACATCTTGTCCAGAATAATTTTCACGATCTCCGCCCGTAAATCATCGCTCATCGCCTCATGCTCAATATCCCTGTCTAACCTCATCGCCACATAATTCCTGATATCATCTTGGTTAGGCCTGATGGGTATCGCAACCACCTCGGGTATATATCTTTGAATATCTTCCCCCACATGGGGCCTCCCGGTAAGGAATATTCTCGTCTTAGGGAACTCCCGAACAATATCTCTTAGCGACTCAAGAAGCTCCGGAAGATTCTTTGGCAGGAATTCGTCCAACGCATCGATGCAAATGAAAACTTGGGGTAACGAAGCAATCACGGTCTTCAATATTCGCATCAGATCCGGAAATAGTGGCCTTCTCCCTTCCTTAAATGCCTCCCGTATACCCTCCGGGATCTTGCATCCTACCAGCCTCTTCAAAATCGCTCCCATCATGTTGATGGCTGTTTGTTCTTGCTGAGTTTTGAAGTCGCAGTACAACCATGCAACCCCGATATCTTCCTCCCTTGCCTGATCACACAGCCTGTCGATCACCAGGGAACTAGTATTTCTTGCTGTTAGTGATATTCCCTTTTTTGACAGAACCCAGCAGCTTACCTCAGATAAGTTTTGCCCACCCCTGGATCCCCAGAGCAAAACAAGACAGCCCTATCGGGTCCAGCCTCACCCCCCCTCCACTCCTGGAACTCCCTTGTTCTCAGAAGCCATTCCCCGACACCTTCATGTCGGTCGGTGCGCACGCCATGGTGTCTGTTTTCCGGCTCTAGTGGAGAGAGCCATCGCATAATCTCCGCATCCTCGTCGGATTTGTAGACGGTGGTATTAGTGTTGTAACTATTGTTTATGTTGGGGCAGTTTGCATTGCCATTGCCGTATGTGACTGTGTTTGTGCCTGTTGTCTGGGCCATGATGCTCTGTTCAGAATGTCAGTTGTGTATAGAAATGGTAGAGGAATATGGTAGAGAAATATGGAAGGTTAATGGGCGAGTTTACAAAACGTTCGTGTGAGCAGAGCCGAAGAAAGGCGTGCTTATCTAGTTTTATTCTGGTAACTACCGCCTGATCATTTTTACGTCGAAGAAATATGAACACCTTGGAGGTTTTGATGAATTAGCGCAACCTGACTTCACCTCACAAATTACTGTAAAAAACGGTGCTGTGCTGCGCTGTGCAAGGATATGGTACTCGAGTACAGCAGCTCACGAGACAGCCGCTCGATGGAAGTATTTTCAGGTGATATAAAACCGATCCCATAGTTCATAGACAACGAGAGCGAATAAGAATAAAGCGATAAACATGGCGAAACCCCCTACCCCAATCTACCGGTATACAGCTAAGATAGGCAGATGAGACATTTCAAGGGAGATATTCTCTTGAGTGCTTATCACATGAGCCCCACGTATCTACGAACCAGCACACCCAGCAGCCATGTCTCTTTGTTTCCTGAGACAACGTGTAGAGAGCCTCGCCCATATTTTTAGCTTAGGAAGACCCCCCTAAGCTAGACTGCCCACTAAGTAGATCGCGTTTGCTTAGGGGGATCTTTTCTACCGCCATCCACAACCAAATCAGTAAGGACCACGATTCAAAATCCCAAACCAGGCCGCCTTGCGAAAGGAAAACCCCCAACCTGACCTAAAATATTTTCAGCTATTTCCTTATCAGTTTTGTTGTTCTTCCGGAGGAGTGCTGAGTCTGCTACTCGAGTACCATGATATTGAAACGCTTAGAGTCCCCCTGCGTAGTGAAAATAAGAACAGCACAGCAAGGCCAACGCGCAAGAAGAACAAGGGCGGGATTCTAGGCGAATGTGGAAGAGTTTTAAAAAACGACTGCTATTGCATAACACCAAAATTCAGCCCTTTGGATGGATTTGGGCGGTATGCAATAACAGTTGGTTTTTAAAAACACTTGGAAATTGCGAGTATGATACAGTCGCTGCATCGGCTGCCACGACCTCGCCTAAAACTCTCCCTTTGCAAGTTCTGCCAACTCTTTCTAAGCCCCCTTGATGCACCCCACACTCCTGAGACTCCAGCACAATGCATCGTTGTCACTACTCGAGTACATAATTCTTAGGAATCGTGGTTGTGTAAACCGCCACCATACACCTACCTAGTCCGCCTGCAGTATATCAGTGGTTGATAGGATCCAAGCAGGCCACTGCGAACACTACCGATATAGTACTAGTTGCATAAAACACATCAGCGATCCAACAGATAACACTACCGGCATCCAGAATATTCGCTCCTCCACTGCTATCGCTACCGATAACAGCTGAGACTCAGCCCCATTGCAAAGTTGGTAGGGCGATCCCTTGGCAAAATACCTGGCTCCATTTACTAATAGCCATTCCCCATTCCCGGGAATCGAGGTATGTTGTCCTTATGAGCGTAATTAAAATCAGAAAACTATTTCTACCGATCTAATAGAATTCCCTACTGAGACAAGGCTTACTTTTACCGATTTTTTTTTAATCATCCCCCGAGTATGTCGGCAACCGCACTCGAGAAGCTTGAGTCAAGTGGCAAGGCACTAGGTCAATATCGATCGATAAAAGAAAGAGAGTTGCTACCTTTACCTTTTCCTTATACCTACTCGGGGTGTATGTGGGTGATCGGGCTGACAGGGGTCATAAATGCATGCTGATCCCTTCGTTTGATTTCGCGACTCACCCTACAAGTGTGGCAACGACACTTAAGTGGGCGCGATGCTACATCGAGTATCGTTAGCAATGCAATTGACTTTTCTCCCCTAAACCTCTGGCACCCCTCTCTGGTTTAAAATGGAGGGCACTAGCCCATTTGAGTGATCATGAGTAAATATACACAGAGCATGTTGGTTTCCTCATGGCCATGCTGAGTGCTACTGATTTTGCTCTATTCTCAGCACTACACCACTTCACAAGCAGGGCGTTTTCTACATCACGATTACAGAAACAGGCTAAGTGTTGAACACACACGAATGGGTACCAGACTTTATCGTGTTCTGGTGAGTAGCCTTTCCACTGGGTCTAAACATCATGGCGGTTTAAGGCATGCTTTGCCTACTACCACCTAGTCATTGCTGATCGCAACTGTAGCACGACGCTAAAAAATTGTGAAATTCGGAATCAAACGAAGGGATACATACATTTTATGACCCCTGTCTGTCCGATCACCCACGTACACCCCCGAGTATAGATTCGCCTAGGGCTGCCGTGTTCACAGAAATTAGTCTCATAGCATCAATAGTGTTATATATCAACACGCTTCTTGCGAGTTCCTACAATAGATCTCGACATTCTAAGTAGACTACGACGGCAGACAGCAACCCGACATGTTTTATCCTGGGAAAGCCAGTCCCAGCGGCGGTTCATCATGTGACATCTACAGGGATTTTAGGAGCCGCAAGGGAGGATAAGCGAAGAGCAATCACAAACTCCTTCCAAGATAACCTTCCCTTTTTTATCAAATCTCGAATTTATTCGTAAAGTACTATGAAGATCCCGGCTTGCCCCTAATATAGCCTAGAAACCTCAATTAAACAAAAAAAAAACCACCCCTTGAAAAACCGATAAACAATAGTAGACACTATCAAATCACCAATTGTAACTAATACTAGTCAAAGATAACTTTCCAATAGTTAAATATATATAACTACCATAGACTTAATACATACAAAATTCCGCTCCTGTTGAAACAGTAATCACGTCCACTTCACGTCGAGAGCCAATACTGATGCCGGTAATACGGATCCCCTTGCCCGGGCGCTGAAGTCTGAGGGCCAAGCGGGGGAACCGGCGTTGCGCTAAATGGTACGGCGGCCGACACCCGTTCCCGCCCGTAGGGTAAGGTAGTGTCCTGGCAGAACAAACCGAAGAAACACACCCGCTTCTACAGCATTCAACTTCCTCAATCCTTCTACTGCATGCTTGAAACTGTCCAGTTCGGCTTGCGTCTCGGTCAGCCTCTTCTTCAGCCATTCAATCTCTCATTACTTCTCCGCTAGCCGTTTACCTGCAGATTCCTCTTCGGATTGCCCGATAGCTTTGTATTTATCCAGTTCACTTCTTTTCGCGTGCTGGCTAATTCTTCTTGTGTTTGGTGGGTTTCTGATTGTGTCTCGGTAGATTTTTCTTAAAGTAGGGGGGCTCTTTCCGGGCTGCTTCGATATCTGGGATCTCTTCTATATCTTCGGGGCAGCTGGCGGTGGAGTCGAGGGCTCTCTCGAGAAGTCCCGTGTAATGCTTGACAGCCTAGTCGATTTGGCCGTCGGTAATGCTCAGCGGGGGATTGAGGTCGTTGATATGGGTCCTTGTGTTGCTGCATCGATTACGACGCGCTTTGGAACTTGGAGGAAAGCTGTTAGATGTTGGTATTCTTCATCTGGGTTTAGTAGAACTTGTATGAGCATCCAATGTTCAAACCCATCGATCGTTAAGGCCGGTAGTGGAGGTCGGCGTTTGCTATTGCCGATAGAGTCTTGTATTAGAAGGTATTGGCAATTGAGCTTGTTGTAGAGGTCGGTAAGGATGCTGTGATGGGTTGTGCTTCCGAGAATAATTCTGCAAATGTCAGCTTCGCCGAGTCAGAGAACCGGAGCCAGAGCCAAAAGTTATTTGTTTGGCGATCACGATAAGTGACAACGTCGAATTGTACATCCACATCCTGGTTGGCGAAAGGATACAGAGTAGCGAATAATCAACGATACATTCTTAGCACACTCCCGGAAACAAAGAGAGCATACTCACTATACCTGCTGCAATGGCCCGGAACAAGGGTCACATAGTAGAGTCTGGGCCCATGGGTAACTCGGAATCTTCAACAAATACATACCAATACTGAGCATCTGGTTGGATATTATGGATGATGGCTGATGATCCTGAGACTCGGGCATTCTGAGCATTGTGCCCGAGACCTAGCGAAGTTTGTTGCCAGATGTTAAATTGAGACAGAAAGGGGATTGTTATCCTGTTGCCGGCCGGGGGTGTGAGATGGCGGATGGGCCGGTGAATTGGCAGCACGCGATTGAATTGTAGGTTTTTCTGTAGCCGTTTTGCGGTGGCGTATATGCGGGTGAATGTGTAGGGGAAGCGCTAGAAGGTGTGGGGTTGCTGCACCCTTGGGAGCCTTGATATTGTTGCGGATGGGGATCTGCCAGTGGAGGGCCTTGGTGAAATTTTTGTAGCAGCTGTTGGTGCTGGGGATTTTGTGGTTCCTGGTGCTGGGGATTTTGCAGCTGTTGATGCTGTGGTCGAGGGTGTTGTGTTTGCGGATGCTGCAACGGTTGCTGCTGTTGTTGCTATGGCGATTGCTGTCCGGGTATAATTAGCTGCTGATTCGCATTATGGTCCCGGTAATAACAGAGCAGGATATTGCCGAGTTGCGGGATTTATCGGCTGGTATCCAGCTGGCCCCCCGACTAAGGGAGAGTAGCTCGGTATAGCGTTGGTGTTATCAGTCCTCGTCTGCAGAGGCGGTAGCCCAGCGCCAGTCGTTCCAAGCCCTTGCGGGGGAAAGAAACCCCCTGAAGATCCCACAAACGGGTTAGCAGGTATAGTAGCACCCGCGGCTGGAACAGGCGTGTAAGAGGCTATGAGGAGAAAAGGCTCAGAGTTTTTAGCATACTAGTGCCTTATCCGGCGATACTAGCGGAGGGAGTTAAAAGCCAGGTAGGGTTGCTGCGGGTTCCTGGCAGGATATCCACTAGTGGTACAGTATCGATTGGCGGCTGCCCCACCTTTAAGAAGGATCCGGTGATTCATTGTATGCCATGAGTGGTATTTTCGGTGCCCCGGTGCAAAAAGGTTGGGGGGATGAAGAGTTATAAACTCAATGGGGCCGAAAAATGGCGTTCTACAGGGCCAAGCAGTGAAACACTACTTGTAGTTGGAGCAGAGGCTGTTAGTCTAAGCGGCTGCCGTTCGTTTAGTTGACGGTTGCTAAGCGAGCAATAGAGAGTTTGCGCAAGGAGACCTAGGTGGCCGGAAAACAGGTTATTTTCTGTTAACCTAAAAGTCTTGGACACCTAGGTGGATGGCGAGACCTGGGAGAAGTGTAAAATAGAGCTTTTCAGACCTGGAGAAATTTGATTGCCGCAAAACAATATATCAGCAGCGATACAATACATTATGACCATTTAGATGTTTTCTAATATTGTGACAGAGCCTAGGAAGATACCTTCCTTCATGATCGGGGTGCTATCATGACATCCTTAAATTCATTAGCCTCCCCAAACTCGGATACCCAACTGGCGTGGCCCAAGATCCGGGATGTTAACCTACTCATTCAACTGTCACCCGCCCGCCAGCGACCTACACCTGTTGCGCAAACTCATTCTTACACCTAGGTCTATTTTCTGCTAACCGCCACCTAGGTCTCCGTGCTCAAACTCTCTAATACGGCAATTGCATGACACCAAATCTAAGCGAAAAAGGCTGGATTTTGGCGGTATGCAATAGCAGTCATGTTCACAAGTGCCATTCAATTGCTAGCACTCGAGTACAGTCACTGCGCGCGACCTTGCCTAAACCTGTTCCTTCACACGTCCCAACAACTCTTTCTAGATCCCCTTGATGCACCTCACGAGCCCGAAACTCCAACAGGGAGTCTAGCTGCCACTGAATTATTCTTAGGAATCGGGTTGTGCAAACCGTTTCCATACACCTAGCCTTCCTGCAGTGTATCAGTGGCTGATAGGAGCCAAGCAGGCCACTGCGAACACTACCGATATTACCGGTTTCATAGAACACATAAGCGATCCAACAGGAACCACTACCGATATTCCAGAAATTTGCTTCCCCGCTGCTATGGCTATAGATAACAACGGAGACTCAGCCCCAGGTAATTAAGTTGGTCGCGCAATCCCTTGGCAAGATACCTGGCTCCATATACTAATGGCCACTTCCCATTTACCGGTATCATACCGGATATCAAGCGACGTTCTCCTTGTGAGTTTAATTAAAAATCAGAAAACTATTTCTACCGATCCAATACAATTCACTACAAAGACAAAGCTTACGTTTCCCGATTCCTTTAATGATCCCCCAAGTATGTTGGGGTTGGCCTACTCACAGAAGTCAGTCTCATAGCATCGATAATGTTATACACCATTATGACTCTTGTCATTTCCTGGGCCTTGATGTTATAAGTAGACTACTGGTAGAAGATAGTAATTCAATATATTGTATCTTGGGAAAGCCAGTCCTAACAGATAGCAGATAGCTGGGCATGTTCGTAGTCTCCTGCGCATTGAGGTAATACTTCCAACATGGTATTAGTACCGGTATTATAGGAGGTTCTATGTGAGAACACGTGATCGCGCCAGTACTTCGCTATTCCTTGTACTGTACTCGTGATATTGAATCATTTTTTAAAGAAAAGGATTGCTATTACCTACCGCCAAAATTTTGCTTAGGAAGGTATGCAATTGTAGTTCTTTTCAACGTGCCTTACCGTAGTGTTTCGTCACGTGATATCTACGGGACCTCGTGAGCCTCAAAGGAGGGGGCGATCACAACTCCATCCAAGATAACCTTCCCTTCCCTTTTCTTCCCTTCCCTACCAGGCCCTTATATTTGATTGTAAAGTACAGGAAAATCCCGGCAAGCCCCTAAAATTTCGTCTAGAAAACCCAATTAAAAGAAAAAAAACCACCCCCTGAAAAACAGATAAACAATGGCAGACACTATCGATTCACCACTCGTAACTAATCCTAATCTAGGGTAACTTTCAAATAGTTGAATATAAGTTATATAACTACCGTAAAATCGATGCGTACAAACTTTCACAAGCCATTCCCAATAAAAAAAGTGGACGCTCCCCTCCTGCTAAAACAGGAATCGTGCCCACTTCACGCCGACGGCAGATACTGCTGCCGGTAATACGGAGCCCCCTGTCCCAGCGCCGGGGTCCCTGGGCCAAGTAGGGAGATCGGTGTTGCGCTAGGAGGATACTGTACGGCAGCCTGATGCACCCCCCCCGCCCGAAGGGTAAGCCGGTGTCCCGGCAGAACTAACCGAAGAAACACTCCCGCTACTAGCAGAATTCAACCTCCTCAATCCTTAAACTTCTTACATGGAACTGTCTGGTTCGGCCTCTGTCTCCTCCAGCCTCTTCTTCAGCCATTCTATCTCTCCATCCTTCTCCGCTAGCCATTTACGTGCAGAATCCTCTCCGGATTACGTGCCCGATAGCTTCGTCTTTATCTAGTTTGGTTCTTTTCGCGTGCTGACTAATCATGCTTGGGTTTTATAAGTTTCTGATTAGGTTTCGGTGGGTTTTTGCCTAAAGTTAGCGAGTTCTTTTCGGGCACCTTCGATGGCTGGAACCTCCTCTATCTCTTCTGCGTGGCCGGTGGCGGAGTCAGGGGCTCTCTTGAGAAGACCTGCATAATGCTTGACCACCCGGTCGCTTGGGGCCGCCAGGAATGCCGAGCAGAGGATTGAAGTCGTTAGTACGGGTCATTGTGTTGCTGGATCGATAACGACGCTTTTTAGAGCTTGAAGGAAAGCTGTTAGATGTTAGGGTATTAGAAGATATTGGAAATCAAGCTTGTGGTAGGGGTCGGTAAGGATGCTGAGATGGGTTCGTGCTTTCGAGAACAAGCCTATGAATGTCAGCTTCGCCCAAGTCGGAGCCAGAGTCAAACCGTACTTGTTTGGCGATCACTATAAGTCAACAGCGCCGCATAGTGCATCAACATCTTGGTTGGTGAAAGGATAGAGGGTGGTGAATGATCGACTATACATTCTTTGCTCTGCAATTGTTAGCACACTCCTGAAAACTGAGAGAGCATACCCACTACACATGCGGCGACACTCCGGAACAAGGATCGCATGGTAGGGTTTGGGCCCACGTGTAACTTGGAATCCTCAACAAGTGCACGCCAATACTGAACATCCGATTCCGCATTATTCATGATGCCAGGTGATCCTGAGGTTGAGGCAGGTGCATTTCCCTGAGGTGTCTGGTTTAGCGGGCGACCATTCTGAGCGTTGTGCGTGGGATCTGGCGGGGTCTGTGTCGCCGGGTGTTGATTTAGAGCGGAAGGAGGATTGTTATTATAGGATTTTGCTGGCCGGGGGTGTGAGATGGCGGATGGGCCAGCGAATGGGAGGCATGTGATCGAATTGTAGGTTTTTCTGGGTGTGGTCCGTAGCGATTTTGCGGTGGCGTATATGCCGGTGGAGGAGCAAGAGAACCGCTTGAAAGTGAGGGTTTAAATGCTTGGGAGGCGTGATATTGTTGCGAATGGGAATGCGCCAGTGGAGGCTTTTGGTCATAGTTTTGTTGCGGTTGCCGGCGCTGGAAATTTTGCGGCTGTCGGTACTGGAGGTTTTGCAGCCGTTGGTGCTGGGGGCTTTGTAGCTGCTGGTACTAAGGCTGCTCGTGCTGGGGATTGTGCGGCTGTTCATGCTATGGTAATTGATGCTGGGCTGTTGGTGTTGGAGATGTTGATGCTGGGGTTATTGATGCTAGGGTTGAGGGTGCTGAGGCTGTTGATGCTGCGGTTGATGGTGCTGTGTTTGCGGATGTTGCTGTCCCAGTATAATTGGCTGCTGATTCGATTATACGGTCTCGGTAATGGCACAGCAGGATAGTGCTGAGTCGGGGAATTACCGGTGGGTATCCAGTGTCCCCCCTGGCTGAGAGACAGTAGCTCGGTATCGGATGCTGTTATAAGTCGTCTGCGGAGGCGCTGGCCCAGCGGTGGTGGTGCTAGGTCATTGCAGGGGAAAGAAACACCTGAAGACCCCACAACCGGGTTAGTAAATGTAGTGGTCCCCGCGCCCAAAACAGGCGTGTAGGACGGCTATGAGGAGAAAAATTTGAGAGTTTTTAACATACTTCCGCCGTTCTAATCCGGCGATACTGGCGGAGGCGGCGAAAACTGGAGAGCCTGGTAGGGTTGTGCTGGTTCCTAACACGATATCCACCGGTGGTACAGTATTGATCGGCGGCTGCCCCATCTTTGAGAAGAATTCGGTGACCGATTGTACGCCATGAGTTGTGTTTCGATTATTGTTGAACTACCAGTGCCCTGGTGCACAAAGGTGGCGGGATGAGGAGATAAACTCAAGGGAGCTAAAAAAGGCGTTACACAAAGTGGGCGAGTTAGTAAAAAGCCATGCAGTGAAACACTATGTTCGGGTTCTTCCGGATGATCCCTACCTGAATAGGTTGATCTGGCTTTTTTCGTGTTCACTTTATCTCAGTTAAACTTTGTTGAACGGTGAATTGTTTCCTTTCCCGCTACCTGAGGCCCGGGTGGGGAGATGAAAGTGTCAGAAGCCACTAAAACGAAGTCGGCTCGCATGCCGGGATTGCTGCAGTGGCGCCTGCGTGGCTGAGTGGCTTAAAAGCTAGGGCGCCTCAAGAATAGCCGGATTACAAATTCTTAAGCCGGCCTGGTGCGAGAGGCTCTGCAATTGCTAGCCTGAGGCTTACATAAGCGTGTAAAGTAAGTTTTCACTTAAGCAGAAGACGAACGCAATCCA
>Ga0307507_10001296_pt1 | contig 56048 bp, 49 predicted proteins | sample 7_EM_MG_FD_207223 | JGI IMG/M metagenome (GOLD analysis project Ga0307507, IMG submission 207223) | Populus trichocarpa ectomycorrhiza microbial communities from riparian zone in the Pacific Northwest, United States - 7_EM | ecosystem: Host-associated > Plants > Roots > Unclassified | place... | reverse complement strand
TTCGGATCATCTTGGCATCCCGTCTCTGTGCTGGAACTCAAAAATTTCCTGAGGTTCGCATCAAGTCTCCCTCGTTACGCTTGGCGTTTTTGGTAGGGATTATATTTCCTGCTGGATCCCTCTATTGTAAGAGAGGGACTAGAGCCCTTCCCTCGGCCCCACTCTACCACAGCAGAGCAAAATACCTCAGATATCCAAACAGGCTACCGGGTACCAGACAAAAGGTCAACATCCAAACCACGGACCCCCAACCGGACAATTCCAACTTCCAACTTCCCTGATAGCCTACTGTACCCCCTTCCGATCTAAACCCATCTCCCAACTGAGCCAATGATCGCAATGGAAAAAAAAAATCAACATATCAAACGCACCCACCCCCTTGCATAACTACACAATGTAAATCCATACATTTGTCCTCCCATATACCGCACATAACCGCACATGGGGGACCCACACTTATCCATTCAGCCAGTTACCCAGCCAGCTGAACCAGGAACAATCATCAGCCCCGGGATTGCTAATTTAGATTCGGGCCCCCTAGATAGATCGGGGGCAACCAAAAAGGAAATTTGTACTCGAGTATGTTGATGAGTGTTTAGGCGTTGGATTATCCCGGCATGTGACCTTTTGATGCACTGGGAGGCTGGATGCTTGATTCGTGGGGTAAGGTATGGTATGGTATGTTATTGTGCCTTCCTGCCGGACTGTGGTTCTGGCCGGGGTAGCCGTGCTAGCCGGAGAGTATCATACAGTGCTGTATCATATTAGCGGTGTTGACTTGATAGGGTATCGTTTGACGCTGGTGGGTACTGATTGACTGACTGACTGGCCGAGCTGGGATGTGTTCGTAGTACATATCATGATGGCGGGCTGGCCGTAACGTACGAGTATGATACGTGTTTGCTAATTATTTGGAGATTTATACTGTGTGATATCAGAGCTACACTTATTATGGCGGGTCATCTGCGAGCAGGGTACACTACTCTACGAGAGTTTTAACTCCTTCCAGAAACCGCACACAACTAGTCCTACTTGCCCTGGACAAGGAGTGTTCGAAAACACGGGTCGTGAGTTCCGATAGGTACTGATTTTTTTTTGCCATATATTTTGTAAATCCCTGTTTTGGGATACTTTCTTTTTTGCCCGGAACAAGCACCGTAGTACTGTACCAGTACAAGTACTAGTATGATGGTGCATCAAGAAAGTATAGCAGAAGCCCACCAGACACAAACGGACAGAGGTGTGCTGTACTCCTCTGTACTCCAGTAGAGTCCTAAAAGAGTAACAAGCTGAGAAGTTTGGCTCGGAACACACCATTGCATTTCATGTTAGCATTCAGACTATTATTAATAAAGCCCTATAATACAGTACTCGCACATAGACAAACTACCAGTGCGGCTTTCTAGATCGTCTCTAAATTAATAGTAATCTATGATGAAAACCCCCGAGAGAAGAGCATGGAAATCCCACCAGACCCCAGGCAGGATTCACTCCCTTTAATTAGTACTATACTCTCTAAAGATAAATTCTGGAAAAGCCCTTTTCCCAGCCGCGTTTCCAAAAATGTTTCCATCTGCCCTTACGTCCATCCAAACGTTCATCCATCCCACTCCTTTCGAAATGGGTTACACCAAGCTGGTACCGTACTCGTACAACACTGTGTATCGATGACGTCAAAATTTTTCCTTCGGGACATGCCGTGCTAAGCTTTTACGTATCGGTCGATTTTTAAACACTTTCCTTTGTCTTGTTGTGAGCTTCACTTGTCCAAGTGTCCTTTTCTTTTCACTTCAATTTTTGTTCCCTTCTAAGCGGAGGGGGTTCCGAAACTCAGTGCACTATCGTACGCTTCGAAGACCGAAAATTTAAGCTTGGCGCATGGAAAATCGTGGGTGGAATTTCCAAGCTTGGGAACCGCTTAGGCGGCACGAGACGTTAGAAGCACCAGCCGACTTAAAAAGGCACGGGAAAAAGCAAACTCCGCAGCAGCCCCCTGCATACATACAGCACCGTACTGCACGAGCCCAAGGGCTGAGGCGCTGCAAAGCAAAGCCCAGGACTTCAAGAATTACAGTACTTCGTACGGTGCAGTGGGCGAGAGTGTAGTGTATGTCTGCCCCTTGTCAAACACCAGAGCCAGATAGCGCGCAAGTATTCACTAGAAAGATCCTAAAAAGGGCATATAAGTTATTATTTGGAGAAGCACTCGTATGTTAAGTACTCGTACATTATTTGAGAGCGCACTCGCACCCATTTCGCTCAGCGCACAGAACCTAGAGAAATTATGTCCGAGGAACAACGATCAGCTCGTGCAGCTAAATTTCGCAGGAAAAAATTCTCCCTTCAAAAATAGGCATGGATGGATGGACGGATATGGTATCATTGATTACCCTTCAAGGTCTCGTGCGAGGTGGGGAAAGAAAGAAAGAAAAAAAACTAGGGCCCATGGCGCAGTAAACAAGCTAAAAGCCGCTGTTTATTAGCCCGGCCAGGATGCTGCAAGAGCATAAAGTGGCCCACGGAAACCCCAAGGATTGACCCGCGTCTAAGCTCCAATTTCTGGGGAGAAGAGATCACAAGAATGTGATTTCTCGTCCCCCTGACCCGCGACCAGGGGAGGACGTTGTGGAATCCCACCTTCTGGACCGTTCAAACTTCTATCAAAATGTTACCCGAACCGCCACGTCGGCCCTCAGGAAACCCTCTTCCAGGAGGGGTTGAGGATTTCCCTTAGGTCCCAACCGGATATGACAGCTTTTACTCAACACTTCCTTCGCAAATGAAACGTTGTCAAACTGGTGAACTGCTACAGGCTGGTGATTGAAAGAGCACTAGCGCTGTAACAGGCCTGTATCGGGCATTCTGCACGTTAAGGAACAGAGAAAAGCTTTTGGTTTTCAGGTCGCAAAAACGGTTCGGCTTTTTATTATATCATAAGCCATCCGTATATCCGCTGGCGTCCTGCCCTCCCTAGAAATACCAATTCCATCCCAGGAGGGGAGGAAGTCCGAAGCCCCAGCGCAAAAGTGACCCCTTCAAGGACTTGGAGCCATACCTAATTATCAACACCATTGTCATCATATCCCTCAAACCCCAGTTGACAACACCGCGAGAATCATCAAAGTCTCACCCCATTTAAAGCCAGTCACAGAGGACAGCTCGGTCCCCAATTGGTGTCAGAAGCGAATATTAGAGAAAAGCAAACAGATTTCGAGAAGAGTGGGGGTTCGTTTGAATGTTTACGTCGGGGCGTTTCCTTATGTCCCATGCACGAGCTTGCTGCAGTCCTACCATACAAGTTAATTCAGATTGTGATAACTTTCAAAGATAAGCGCATCCTAGTTCTTCCCCACCTCCCTATTTTTTACCGTAAGGAAGATAGAAGTGGGGGGAGAAGGAGACCCGGGGGGTGAGAACGATGCGGGAAGGATATGTAACCCTACGTTCTGCCGGGCTAGAGTGATACGGAAGAACCTCCCCTCCCACCGGGCCTACACCCTTCTTCCAATACCACCGCTCGATTTCATCAACAACTCGGGTTCCGCTCGAGTTCTTTGAGCGGAAACAATCCGGATATCCGTCAGGCCCCCGTTCAGCGGCGTGTCCGATTGGTCCAGAATTTGGCTTGGAAACGCCACGCCAATTGCAAGACGGAGGTAAGCCTAAGGCCGGTGTGTGCAGAATTAAGAAAGTTCGCTCTGGGTCATGCAGTCCAATTAGATATCTGACGGAACAGGGGGCGGGTAGAAAAGGAAGCAGCAGCAGGAGCGACGGGAAGGAAGGCAGGAAGGAAAGAAGCGAGAAACGAAGAAAAGGCGATAATTACGCCCTTCACGTGAAGGAATTGAGTCTCGCGTCATAATATCCGTGTCGACGACAGGCGCAGTAGATGGAAATGAAACGGTAAGGTTTCATTTCATTGCACAATTGATGCCCCTCAACCACAACTCCTCACTCGAGATTTATTACGAGCTCTAGATCCATCTAGCACCTAATCGTTGCATCTGTACGAAACCAATAGGCGCACCTTCAGATAAGGGACCGAACAAAGATGCACGCATGCAACATTTGGGCAATATCCCAAGCAGCAAGCAGTCCTCGTAATCCACCATCCCCGAGTGGAAGTACCATATCGCGCCCCGATCAAAGTTCCGAAAACCTGGTCCGGCCTCAGCATGGGGAAAAATGATGAGTTGGAGTAGATATCAAGAGTGAAAAATGGCATCATACCATTCACCTATTTTTCCCTAATCATTTAAATGTCTCACTTTAAAGTCAAGGGAAATAGTATGATACGGCGACAGGGTACGATATTCATTCATTGCCCTAGCCTTACCGGAAGGCTCATCTCACCTCACTCTCATCCTCCACACTTTGAGCAAGGGGGGAGGAGGAAGGGGGGCAGTTATCCTTTATCATCGACAGATAACGAACGCCTACCCCCCACATGACCGGTAAATAAGTATCTAGTTCCAGTCTACCGGGGTTCCTAGGGCACCGACTGGCGACCCAACCCGGTAGTGAGTGATACGAACTCATATGTCAAATTTTGCGTTTGCCGGATGAAGAGAAAAGAAGAGAAGAGGGGCAACTTGGAGGAGGAGAAAGTACCGTGTCTGTGACTTTTTTTTTTTACGTACAAAAGACGAGAAGGCGAATGATAAGACGGGTCGTAAGATGCTGCAGGCAGTTGCACTTTCACTTTCCAATTCAGCTCGATATCTCTACTACCAGCACAGTCCTTAACGGTGGAGTCAAGGACGGACTAAAAGGCCTGTGCCAGCTAGATACCGCACTCGCACAGGTATCTTTTAAGAGAATATGATGGAGATGATAAACTTCCCGCTGCGCAGGGCGTGGCACAGAACTGGCTCTCTCTGCGGTGAGCTTCCGTATTGCTTCTCCCGTATGGTGCTCTCCCTCCCTCCCGTATCCGCTTACCGGCAGTCTACTAGTACTGCACGACCGACCGGCCTCTTGAGCCACAACACCGTACGGCATCTTGACTGCCTTTGTTCCTTCATCTTTCGAAACGCCGCAAGTTTAGTTTATGTCTCTCATTTCATCCAGCCAAAAGCCAGCCGAAAGCCAGCTAAATCAAACCAAGGCCACACATGTACCGTATGAATTGTCACTAGTGAGGAAATCCCCTCCTTCCATCCGCACACCAAAACCGAAAATCAAATTAAAAAAGCCATTTCCGACACGTATCAAATCCAGGTCAATTCAATCCAATTCAACCATCAACAAATGTCTCGCGTGAGGGGCACCATCACCACCACCACCTTTTAAAAGTCAAAAAAAAGCCCAGCCCAGTCCAACCCACTCCAACCGAGCAAGCCAACCCAGCCCCCCCACCCCAAGCAATAAACCACAAGTAAGAGTTATCAATTGAGAGAAAGTCGACACTGCAACACTGTATGCAGTGTGAGCACGCGCAGGACAGAGTTATTTATTTATTATTTATCTGCCGTACCATATCCATCCATCTGAAATACCGGTATCATAATCTTCTCCTAAACATCGTACAAACCTCGAAAAAATATCTCCAAAACTGATATGATACAAGCCTCCACTCATCCATCCACCGATCCGCAAGCAACTTGCGTGCATGCGTTTACAGTACTCGAGTAGGCAATAATAACGATACCGACACCAGTATTGGTGAGGTGAGCAGTTTTTTATCATCATTATAAAACCTCACTAGACTCGCTTAAATTAACTCACTACTCGAGTCGGCCATTGTTAACATACCGACAAGTATGACTGTTGTGTGATATGGTGTAAACGCATACCAGTGCAAACAAACGACCCATAGATAAAGAACTACCACATCCATCCAATATTTTATTTTTTATTTTTTTGCTTATTGCGGGGACTGCACTTTACTGTGCTCGGGTACTGCGACTGCGATGCGGTGTGCTGTGCTGTCCTGTGCTGTGCAGTGCGGTGTGGAATGGATGGAGGCAGGAGGTGCGTGTGTGCGTCCGGCGTTGTGTATCGCATTCTACAGAAGGAAGAAAGTACAGGAACGCCACCTTTTGTCGGAAAGTTTAGTCAAGGTGCGGTATCATAGCTTCTGTGCAACTGTCAGTATCGCACAGTACGGGAGGAAAACACCTTGTCGGCGATAGATGGTTCGCTAGCTAGATCGTCGCTAGCAAAGCAAGTAAATACCGTACTACCGGTAGACCATATGCGCTCCCCTAATCATTTCCTTGTCGCAAGTATTTATTATTCTACTGCACTCGCGCGGCCCAATGTACGATAGTACTGGCAGGCAAGTTCGCCCCGATCCTGAATCCCCAATCCCTTCATATAGACCGGAACACGGTCGAATGTAGATCGCTGCGGAACGAAGGGGAGGGACGGCGGAAGGAAGGAAGGAAATGGGGAGAATGGGGAGCAATTTTACGCAACCGAGTGAGATTATGAGAAGGAGGGATGAAAGAGGAGAAATAGGTATAATATTAATATAAATTCTTCATGCAAGATGACCGAATAACTTACCGGCAGTTTAGCCACAAATTCCCGACGTGCTGTCGCTCCGGAGGTGATCTTGTTTCGTTTGATGTTCCTTCCCTTGCGGCACGGATTTTGAGACTCAATTTGGGAGTCATGTTTATTATTATCATTATTATTTGTTTATCTTCTGGTGGGGTTGTGGTGAAGTATAGACTATTGTGGCTGATGAGGTGCAGAGAGGGTTTGCGGGGTGGAAGAGGGAAATATTTAGCGTTTGCTTGTGGGCGGGGCTAACTGGTCGGTATTTTTGCTATGTGGCATGTGCATGATACCCGTGCCGGCATCCTAGTAAGAGTACTCGTAGGGAGAGCACGATGCAATGGAGTAAGAGAGGCGTTTAATCACATCTCCGTCGAAATCTACTGGCTGAGGATAAATACCGGTGGCCCTGGTGTAGGGTTTACGGACCAGTCTCCTACCTGCCCGCCTATATTAGATTACGAATAAAAGATTGAATACATCTCCTCACGCCTGTGCGAGTGCAATGCTGGACAGCACAGCAGGCAGTGTGATAATGAATTGAAGAGAGAATACCCTCATAAAGGGAGGAGTAACTTTGATCAAACCATTTGGCCAGAAAAATGGTATTTATTTTTTCTCAGTCGTCCACTCTGTATCGTGGAGTTATCACGATACAGTCCCGCACAGCATTGTTAGACCTCTCCTGTCACCACTGCATGGTATTTAGGAATGGATTTGAAAATAGCCCGGGTGAAGTCATGAGGGGGAAAGACTTTCTTTCTTTTTCCTTCTTTCCGGGTTTCGAAAGGTGGAAGTGAGCAAAACAAACGAAGATCTCGCATGCAATGCACAAGGGTACGAACGTTTCCTTCCACACGAGGTTTCTTTTTCTTTTTCTTTCTTTTCTTTCTTTTTTGTTTTTAACCCATCCTGTCTGTCCTTCCAAATGGCGATACTTGTACAATTCGAGTAATTCATACACACAAGTCGCTCAAAGTGATTCGATATCACCTTCAGGTTTTCTGGCTGGGGCCGGCTTTGTTTTTTTACAGCATTCTTTGTTCTCGTTTTTTTGGGGGGAGGGGACCAGATGTTTAGCTACCGGTAGGTCAGTGATGAGGAATAGATGACTGAAGTGAGTGAGCAACTGAGCATCCGGTGTGTGTGTTTGTGTTGGTGGAGAACGGCCAAAGTGATCTGCTATCCGAAAAGACAAGGAAACAATTTACGCGTTTTTCCGAAGCACCAACCACAGCAGACTGGAATCGAACCCATGCTCCATTCCGGGATTACATGTGAGGGACTTAGTTTCTTGCGCAACGACGGGTGGAGAGAGGCGGCAAACGCCCGCTGGATTTGGGTGTGTGGCACTGGAGACGGTCGAGGGTGGGTGCGTTGACACACTTGTACTAGTAGATGGCGGATGGGGTTCAACCTTTTAATTACCGGTAGCTAAATAACACGATGGGGCAACGCAAATTGGTGTTGTTGGTGATGGTGATTGAAGCGAGCTGTTGTTGGTCAGACGGTTTTCCAAAGGGTGTTCTTGGGATGGAGCTTTGTTGAACTATAGTAGTACCGTAGTGTTTGAAGTGGAAAGTGGGCTACAACTACTGTACCAGTACTCCCCAACCCTGTATCGCAAGCGACGAGAGCAAGCGGTCGCTTGGAGAGCACAAGCCGGCGGTCACTGCAGTGAGCGACATTGATAGAATTCGGCGGTTTATGTCGTCTACCGGTATTACCATCCCAAGTCAGAAGATGGTAGACGAGTGGTTACTCAAGTAAGCAATTGGTCTGCATGGTGGTTAGCCGGTGACGTATGTGGAATGGTTTACCAAGGAAAGCAAGAAGCAAGCAACCGTTGCCTTGCTGGGTGGGGGGCGGGGGTTGGAGACTTCTTTGGCCTGTTAGAGGTTGCAAAGCAGGGGGAAGGGAAGGTGTGTGGTGGGACTTGGAAAAAAGAAAAAAGGATGCTGAGAGGTGCGTACTTGTAAAGTCAGGCCAATTGGGGTGCGTTCGGGGTTGGATGGCAGAGTGGGGTCCACATGATTTACCTCTTTTTTTGGGGTGGATTGCTGGGTGATGATGGTGATGATGATGATGGTGATGATGATGATGATGATGATGATGAGAAGAAGGTCAGCCCTTGTACCGAATGTACCCTCTTTACAGTTCTAAGTTCGGTCTTCACCAACTTCTACAGTGTTCATACAGTAAATCTTGTTCGCCGCCGCCTTTAGTCATTCGTTCTGTCCTCGTCTTGTTAGTCACTTCATGGGGCCTGGGTGCGAGACCCATGGTACCAGTACGCCCGTTTCTAATCACGAGAACGAAAGGCTTTTCTCCACGTGCGAGTTCGGAATTCATCAAAGTCACCATAGCTCGTTCGCTCATTCCATTCTTCCGTTTACGGGCGAGACAGTTGAGCCCGATTATCGAGAGAAAAGGTCTGGCGGAGTTTGCCAAAGGGAAGAGTAATGATAGTGGAAAATCCAGCATCATATGGCATCGGGGTGTGTGAATTGGGCCGAGCAAGGCCAGCGGAGTTCTACAATCTTTCCCTCTTTCTATTTTGCTTTGACTCTGAACAGCATCCTCTAACAACAGCAGCAGCATAAGTTAAGGTTAGGGGTGGCTAAAGGACAGGCGTGCTGGTACAAAGAATAATACACAACACAGACAGGTTATTTATTGGAATTTATTTTCCTAAGTACAGTACTGGCATGGTATTATCATCTTCGCACAGCGGGGAGACCAAGTTGTGTGGGGAGGAGGGCTGTCTGGAATCGAGTTACCTCAGGAGGAGTTGGCGGTGCGGCACCAGCAAACTAATTCACTTGGAGCGAGATAAGTCTGCAGGTGACCAAACAAAAGTTTTGCAAAGTTTTGCATGGTATGTGTTGCAAATAGTCTCCGCAGCTGAGATTTTCAAAAATCTTGTATGCATACCCACAGACTTAATCTCATCCCAAGTATCAGTACCGGTACTCGTACAGTACTACAGACAAGTACTGTACTCGAGTACTTGTAAACGTTGCTTTCTTACCGGTATTGCACCATATTTTGCTAAGGGGAGCACACGACAGTGTGGTGGAAATACTTTGTGATGATTCGTTGGTGAGGAAGGGCATAAGAGCGGCTGCTATTGGCGCCTCCGATGCATGGATAAATGGGCGTGTGGACCCTTGACGGAAGTGACGTTATGGGTTCGGTTGAAACTGCGAAATTACGATGGGAGCGGACGAAGAGGGAGAAGGCTTTTTCGAAAAGCCTCACTTCCTGCAAAAGTAGACACCGACATACTTTGCGTTGCGCAGAGAGAGACAAAAAATGGGCAGCACAACAGAAAGCCTCTAGAATATTTGTAAAGTGCGTCTTGAAGGATGAAAAGTCCAAAATCATACCGGTATCGGTGGTTACATGTTCCTAAGGAGGAAGACTACTGTCGTACTAAGTACATATCGGTACTCGTTAACTTTGGTGATCCCACCCACAAATGTCTCTCTCCCCACGCGTTGCATGAGACATCGACACTAGACTACAGCAGCCAGCAGCGGACTAGGCAGGCAGCAGCAGCACCTTCCATATGCCCCCCGGGGAGTTGAAAGAACAGGAGACTGCCGGTATGCTCCAGAGTAACCCCCTGCCTCAATCGTCAGTACCATCGTCACGAAGCAGATCCATACCATTCATACCATTCATACCATACCAACCACCCACCCACCCATCCAACCATACCATCAGAAAAGAACTGAGAATAGAGCGAGAGTGAGAGCAGGAGCCCGCCCACCCCCCTAGACTATTGTGCTCGAGTACTGGTATGATACTGCCTTGGGAAACGAACCATCCATCTTTCCCCTTCCGGACTCCCCTCCCTCCGAACCGGTCACGCTTCATGAAAAAGTGATGCTTCAGCGCCCTCTCCATATCGCACCCTCTGACAAACCTCCTGCTACTCCTGCTCCTGCCACCGTGTTTCCTGGGACGCACCGACTTTTTGTCCGGGGTTCTGCTGTGCTGATTCCTTGCTGACTGGCCCGTTTGCTGTGTATCAGAGCAACCAAGGAAGAATAAGCTACGAAAAAAAAGGAGGGAAAATACCGTAGTCTACCCTATTGTCCTAGTGACTTTTGTGAGCGGCGAACCTGCGCAAGAGAGAGCCTTCCACCTCAACCCAGGCCATCCTACTCACCCTAGGGGCTATACCCGCGAGTCTCTGCCCACCAACCCTTCGCCCAGCTCATTGCTGTACCCACACCAAACACCATCACCACTCCACCGCGCCGCCGCCGCGCTCCCACTCACCCACCCACTCACTCACCTACTCACTCTCCAGTTATCACTGGTGCCTATTCGAGTTGTTTGACTGCCTTGCCCACTCTCCCTCACCACGCTACTTAGCGTTGCAATAGGAAAAGTACTGCTCCTAGAAAAGGAGTGAGAGGAAAATAGGGAAAAGTCTCCAACTTGAGTCGGTGAAGGTGAGAGCAAAAAAAAAAACCCTTTAGAGGGCCTTCAAGCAAAATAGTGAGCTTAGTCCATACGGCTCCCATTGGTTCTCCAAATTGAGCAACCCACCCTCCCACACACCATCTCTCTTTCAACCTCACTGCCTGACCGATTCCTACATCCCCTCTAAATCGACCTTTTTCTCTTTGATCGGGCTCTGCCTCTCTCCTCTACTTTGTTCGTGCCCTTCCAGACTGCATAAACGCACCCAAGTGTCAAGTCCCGGGGTCCCCTCAACTGGAGTGGGAAAGAAGATATCACAGAACAGCCACCGATCGATCTAGCGGTACCTACGTCAAGACTTTCTTACCTATTGCCTCGGAGGAAAGCGAGTACCGTTGCTCTTGGAATACCCACTGGTCTAGAGGGCGGGGGTTTTCTCTGTCCATTCTACCCGTTACTCTACACACCACACAGAACTGCAGTGGTGAAGGATCCTGCCTTCCAGGTCCTTAAATTACAACACAGTTTGCGGAGAAATACATTATCGAGCATGGAGTTTTCGACAGAGTTTAGGGGTATGGTTGCTGGACCCTTCTTTCATTTGACAACACTATTTGCCTATGATTGCTAACTTTTTGGATTCGAAAAGGTTCACACTTCACACAACCTTCGCCGAATGGATCATTAATTGCCTCGATCGTTCACCCGAGACTTGTACTCCGTTCGACATCAACACTCCAAGTGAAACGAATAATACCACTGGACCCCGACTTTGCGTCTCGAATAAGTTTTGTCAAGTGGTCACCGTATTTGAATAACTCATTCACTTCACCGGCATGGCATGGAATCCCTGTAATAGGGAAGAGAAGGAGTGGGATAGATAAGTCTGAGGAAGAAGGTGGTGGACGACAGCGCGTATTATTGGCGGACGACCAATCAATCCAAGTATATGATGTGGAGGATGAAAAGTGGACTGCAACTATCAAACAAGGATTTGGGGGAATAAGGCACGTTCAGTTTGGCAGAAATGCAGATGAAGTTGTTGTATTTTCCGAATTTCAGGTGGGATTCTTGGAATCTGGCCTTCCACACGAAGAAACGAAGATTGACTGTGTTTGGGTGAAAATAGCTTAAGGTGACCGTTTGGAGTTTGACCTCATCAAAGCTGATAGAGATACTCAATCCAAAATTCCCTACAAGAGGTATGAATGCATTGTTGAAAACGCGATGAACTAGTAATGACAATTGAAGCAGGTTACGGCTATCGTCCTTGCACTGCTCACTTCGCGCTTCTCACTCGCTCATCAACACATGATGTGATAAGTGTCCACCAGCACACTAGTTACAAACTTGCGTCAAGTTTTACATTACCAACCCTAGATGCACAAGGCCTTAAGTGGTCACCATGTGGCCGATGGATAGCGGTATGGGATTCAGCTGCTTCTGGATATAAGGTTCTTGTATACACCGCGGACGGGCATTTGTACAGAACATACGAGAAACCTTGCGAAGGCCTTGGTGTAAAAAGCGTTGAATGGAGCCCTGGGGGGGACTTTTTAACTATCGGGAGTTATGATGGGAGATTGGCTTTCCTGAGTAACTACACGTTCTCGCCGGTACCAAGCTCCGTCTCGATTGATGGGTCGATTACTAAATTATGATGGGTAGGTCATTGAAATGAACCACACGAGGACCATTAAGCTCCCAGGTGTTACGGTTTGGTCTGAATGTACAAACCCACCCCATGACAGATATTATGCACAGGCACAACAGCCAACGACGCTTCCCATAATATCGTCGGGCCCTTCCAACACTCAATCCAAGTTTGGCATCTCGACAATCGCGTTCAATAACCCGGATGGAACACTTATTGCTACCAGAAATGATTGTATGCCGACTACTGTTTGGATTTGGTCTTTGAAGCTACTCCGGCCGTACGCTGTTCTTGTTCAACTGAATCCTATCCGGTCAATCAGCTGGCACCCAACCATTCCTGATCTTCTAATGATTCAGTGCGCGCCAAGTAGTGATGGAAGCCCAGCAGAGCTTTCAAAGCAGCAAGGTGTGATATACCTATGGAGTGCAGCTTGGGCTCAGCCGAGAGCAGTGACTGTGCCGATGGAACGTTTGTCAGGAAATACCTGGGCGAGATGGATTCTCACTGCTCCACCCAGTAACATTGTTTCCGCTCCTTTCAGCGCATCAGTCGCTAGCCCGGGGCCCTTTGTTATGGGAAAGCCGAGTCGGAGCCCCAATAAGATGGAGGACAGGAAGCCGATGGTTATGTTTGGAGATAAGGATGGTTTTGTTGTGGGGTATGTGCAGGATGAACCAGAATCCGAGGGTGCAGAGGGGTCGGTGGGTGGAATTGGGCTGGAGTATCAACAGAAGAGGCCGTGGGATCCGGTTGACTGGGAATACTTTGCGCAAACCGATAAGTCTCCAAAACGTTCGCTATCGTCGGCATCCCAGGCACCATCGCATTCAAATCCTGGTAGTAGTAAGAGTTTAAGGGGCGGGCTGGGAGGTGTGGTTGGTAGCTCCTCGGGACCTAATGGGTTATCTTCCCCGGGTGCCAAGGATGGCGACGATGGTTTCGATTGTCGTTCATGGGGACAGAATGTTCGGGTACATTCGTAGGCAGGGCGATGCAGACGGACCCGGTAATGGGGAAATATGAACAGTTGGTCTTTTAATGCCAAATAGGGCAATGGCTTTCCAACCGAATTTCGCCTTACCTCGAACCAGCTCACTATCTGACCTTTGGTCCCTTGACGAGATACTCAACGAGGGAGCTTCGATTGACACATTGTTTCTTGTATTTGATTTTTCTTGATTCTTCACAGGTCTTCCCTCACTTTTTTCTCTCTTTCCTTACAAATTGGTTTATAATGTGCTTTGATATAAGGTGTTCTTGGGTGCAAAGTGTTTTTTTCATTCTTTTTTTCCAGATCATTTTCTTTTCCTTTTCAAATATGTATTTTGCGGGGTTTTTCTTTTCTTTCTCTTTAGCCAACATTTCTTCATTGTTACTATCGTCATCATCAATTTTTCTTTCTGCTTCTGCTTTGTTATGGGTTATTAGGGTCGTCTTATCTATTTAACTCTATTTTTTAAAAAGAGGGAAAGGCCATTTATTTACGCTTATTTATTTGTTTCTTAATTTCATTATCACCGTTGTCATGACTTAACTGTCTCACTGATTCATTATCATCACCATCATCATCACCATACGATTCAGCCCCTCGTTCAAACTTAAGCTTGTGGAGAGGGAGGGAAACAAAGAGAAATGAGAAGCACGAAGGAAGGAAGGAATATCAATTTCTCGTATTCATCGTAGTTAATTTCTCAGTTGGTACTTGTACGGCATCATCATCATATTAGATGTCTTATGGCATAGCATAGCATAACATAGCATACACTCGTTGGCACCTTTCTTCTTCTTCCACCTTCTGTTAACTTTTGATATCTCTTCATTCTCTCCCTACTTTTTCCTACTCAAATGATGAACGTAATGAAGCGAACGGCTGGTCTTTCTGTTTGACATAACTTTAAAATTAACTTGATTCGGCTTGGTTTGCGTACTGGTATGCTTGAGCATGCTGTAGTATACTTTCTGGAGGAAAGAAAGATGATGAAAATGAAAAGCTATTCCCGTTTATGTGGATACGGTACGCCTGATTTCCTTTGCATCTTCTTGGCTTCTTTGCTTTTCGTTTTTCTTTTCTTCACTTTTATGGTGCTGTGGAGTGCAGTACTGTGCATGGAGTACTGGTGCTTGTAGCACAAAGTGTGTTTGTTTACGTTCCAGTAGTTAGGTTTTAGATATTGGGGGGTTCTACGTTAGTGTAATTGGATGATTGGTCAGTTGGTTACGGTAGTTGGATTGAGTATCGTAGGTTAAGTTCGTTCGAGATAGTTTAACTGCCCGCTCGTAGACTACCGACTTCTACAGCAGAATATCTACTCGTACCGTCGGGTCTACCAATGTTTATGCATTCCACCGTAGGAAGTCCTCTCTCCCTCTCTCCCCTCCTACACTCATCCCCTTCAAACCCACAAAACTCCCCCATTCCCTATCCAGAAACCCCACTAGAACCATACCATACCCGTAACTTGATAAATCAAGGCGTTTTCAAGAGGGACTGCTAATTTCATACGACACCGGAATTTGGCCACCCCGCTCGTCACGCGACAGCAATTCTTTTTAAAAACGCTTCGAACGTAGTGTACCGTACCCTATGATACTAACTTAGCGGCTGGGGCAGATCAAGTTGTGAGACACCCTAAAAACGCCGGCGAATAGACTACTGGTAGGTGCGAAGCATTAACTAAACAAAGAGGCAAAGTGTCATATTATTATCAAAGTTCTGAATTTAGTAATCAGTTCACAGTTGACTGATCGACCCTACGTACCGTACTGGTATGTTTTGCAGGTTTCTTTTATACTAGAGCTTTCTGCAGCCGGGGAGTTTCGCGGCTAAAATAGCATTCACATCTTGTTTGTTGGGGTCTTACAAATCCTTTCTCTCCTGTTTCCGACTTAAACAGACTAATCTCGCTGGAGTATCATCATACTCTATCCACTGCAGTGCCGTTTGATATCGGTAGGTGCTTGTACTAGTACAAGTGCAATATTGAACTTTCGTGCATCCCCAAACCAAATCCCAACCCAAGCCCAACCCGCCCTTGTGAAACATAAGTTACACACACACAACTCTTGTGAAACACAACCACCGTACTCGGTTCCTAGATGCGCGATGACATAGATGACATTGGTAAGCGTGGCGAAAAGAGACCACTTTCTTTCTAACTACGGTTTGATACCCCACAAAGTTTCTTTCTTTCTTTCTTGCTTTCTTTCCCCCTTTTTTTTTTTTTTTACAGTACATATGGTACCAATACCAGTACAAGTAAAAAAAACCCTTGCGATTTCGCCGCCATCGGGTTCGGATTTGGATTATCCCTTTTGTGAGTCATAGGCTACTGTACAAGTAGACTACTCGTACGGTAGGTTTTCGTTTGGCGGGTTAATGGAATTGCGAAAACCAGTTAATGAATCCTGACATGGGTAGAGGATTTAGGCTTTACCCTGTCGGGAAAGCACTGGTAGATAATCCTTCTCAAGGGTTTTTATTTCTGGGTCCCAAGGTTACAGGCATGACGGAGATAGGTGCGGTAAGGTGGCGGGGTACCGTATTCTGGAAGGAGGGAAGGGTCCAACCCCGCCTGCCTAGTGGTGTTATGCCGGTGGGAGATCAGATAACTGTGTGGAGGGCATGAGGTAGTTTCTCTTTTTTTGGCGGGGGGAGGGGGGCTGGGGGATCTTCGGTCGGCTTTTGATGGATCGGCGGAGGGGGCAAGAGGGATGGAAGGATGGAAGGATGGGAAGGCAAAATCGTGTGAGGGTGGTTGGAATGATCGACATGGGTGGTTGGGGGCGTGGTACGAGTGAGGGATTGTGATAGGTGCTTGGATTGACCACTTGACTTCACCTGACGACTTGACTTGGTTTGAGTGGGGGCGAGGATGTGCCATGCGCTCTGGTTCGGGTGTGATACCGATATGGATACCGGTACGGTAGACTCTGTTGATTACTGGTAGGGGATTTAGCCCCAGGGTTGAAAAACGTTTATAATATTATTATACAGGTTTCTCGAGTTGAAAGACTTTGGCGCATACAAATCTCGCAGATCCCCCCGAAGCCCGGTACCCAAAAAACGACCCTGGGGCTGGATGCTTCTATGGATGTGTTCCGGCTGCTTGCGCAGTTATGCAGGGTGAATACCGTAGTAAAACTTTTAGGCAGGGTCCGATACGAATGGGCTGATAAATCAAGTCATGATGCTTCAAGTCGTACAAATCAAGACTTCTGTCACAGGATTTGGTGTACTCGAGTAAACTAAGAGTAGGTAGTCAATCCTTACCAGTCATTGGGTAAAGACAAAGTTTAAACTCTTCTAATGTTTAGCTGCTCATCTAATTTCTTAATCTGATATTGCTTATTGGAGGATGTGGTACGGTACGGTGTTGTTTCCAACCGGACCCTTCCGTTCAAAACCTTACTTGGGCTAATCAATGAAAATCAGAGATTATTTATTCCACCTCTTCGACGGGTGGAATTCCTGTTTTATCCATGTTTCTCAGGCATTCGTCCTTCCAGTTCTGCGGCGCCATCTTCTCGACGATTTCCTTGAACGCGGTCTTCGTTATGTGTTAGCAAGGATAAAATGCAGGTTTGTTACTTGTATGTTAGACACCCATACCAATGTGCAGAAGCTCTCATCTCCTTCAAGATGCCTTCCGATCGCTTTGCAGCCCTTGACATAAACCGGTTTATCGTTGTACCTCAACCTCACATACCACCCTTCCTCTTTGTTTTTGACACCAAAAGGTTTCGAGAATGTATACCGGTTCTTGCTATGCCCCTTCTCTCGGAGCATCTCAAAAGCAATCGAGCTGGTGAATGGCGGCCATTTTTTGTCGAACCCTCCAAGGCTGGCCAATAATCCGGCAATGGTGGTGTCATGACATCCCATCAGCCCGATCTTCAATCGAGCGTCCTTATTCGTATCATCATTGATAGAAGCTAACATCCTGTCTTTAACATCTCCTAGGAGCGAACCGACGCCCAATCTTCGGTACTCTGATGATTGGTCGTATCCACGATACCACTCATCTACGGTGATATCATCCATGATCTCTCTTGTCCGCGGCTCGTAGAACTCCTTCGGAAGTTTCGTAGCCTCCCCATGAGCTAACGCCGCATTTACACTGTCCGTTATTCCGCACAGTTGTGGATGTCCGTCAACAGCGACCTTCCCGTCCACCCACTTCCCAATACGGGATTGCAGGTGCTGCATCTCTGGGGACTCATTCCATTTCTCCGCAGCAAGTTTGGCAAATGCGAGCGATAGCTGATGGAAGCGTTTGCAATTTGCATTGTTAGGGAATATGTTCTCTTCAGCGAAAGATCTTGTATAGATCGTGGGCGGGGAGCCCGTGAGTGATCTGTTTGTGGATGGATAAAGGCCTACGAAAACTTGCTTGAGTGACTCAAGGGCTCGGGGTATCGGCGAAGCCCTATACCACAGCGCCGTGATTAGTTTGTTTTTCATCGGGATTTATGCCTTTAGACTTGTAAATACCGTAGATAATATTCCGACTGGGTTCCGAGATTTTCGGGAAGGAATCCGAGTTGGTGAATATATAAATGGCGTAACCTCTGCCCGAGCTGCAGTGTGGTTTCCCTCCCACGGTCTGTCAATTCCCCTGGAAAACTATTTTTGGAATCGCCAGGGCCAACGGCCGATAGAATCCGGGTTTGTTAGCCCTTCGTTCGTTGGAATGGAAACCATGGCCATAAGTAGGTAGACTGACCAAACATTATCTTTCTCACCGCCCGGCCCTATGGCTACCACATTTTCCCCTTTCTTCCCAGGGGTCTCCATCCGACGTTGAAAATTGAGGAAGGACCAACCCGCCTCAGGCTCCATTACCGCGGCTTTGAATCGGGAAGCAGCCTGACAATAAGGCCAAACTATACAGCATCAATACTGGATTTACACAGTGGGCGGGGTAATGAGGCGAGCTTACATGGTGCAAGCCCAGCATTCTGGAAACGCGGTGCAACAGGTGTCCGTTCACCTAGGCCCCCGATAAAAATTAGTCTCATCAGTCCAATGCACTTTCAGGAGTGTGGCCTGTACCATGCCGGAATATAACCTGAACAAGATGTAATTGTAGGTTTGAAGGATATAGAGTAGCAAGTTCGTCCGGAGAGTAAGGAGGGCGAGGGTCTAGAGTTGTCATGGCTAGAGAGATATAACAGTATTAGATTCACTACTGTGAGCGGTTGGAAATGGATTGGAAATGAATGGAGATAGAAAAGGATCTGAGTAACTCTCACAAGAAATGATAATAACACAGCTTCTGTGGTAGCTTCACGGCACCGCAAGGCCACTCTAGCTCAGGTCCACGTAGCGGATTCACTACCGTCCTATAGCCGTCTCTCTATTGGGGTCTTGGTGGCTGTATGAGGCCGTGATGGAATGCTGGCAATAGATATTATGATACGTGGCTATTATTACTGCCGGTAGGTGATTGGGAGCTATCACCTAACTTAGCTGGCGAGACGTTGAAAATTTGGTGCCCTGTTAGCATTTGAGACAGAGCTTAATAAGCAACATTTTCTTCAATAGCTAGAATTTCAGATGGCTCCCTTTAGTTTATAATAAAAGAAGGTTGAACCCCACAACACTAAACTACGATCGGTAAGTTACATAGCTAATATTGGTTAGGTCTGAAGTATACACATGGGGAGTTATGGTTGTCTCGGGACTTATTCTTGCCGCGAGTTTATTTCCTTGGCATACTGGTGAGCAGCGATTGTCAGACATGAAGCCTCGTCGTCCCGCTTTATTTCAATTATTTCATAGGAATTTTATAAGCTTCCTCGATACCCCATAGGCTGCTGTACCATTTCTACCCCAACAAAAACCTTGAAAAGAAAAGAATATCATGGAACAAAATATGTTATCGGTCATGGGTGATGGCAATGTCCACTCCGGCAACATAACAGGTAGTTTTAACAGCTATGTCTATAAGTCTGATGAGGACGCAGAGATTATGCGCTGGCTCTCTCCACTAGAGCCAAATAAGAGACATCAAGGCGTACGCACCGACCGATTTGGCGGTGTTGGTGATTGGATTTTAGAGACACACGAGTTTCGGGAGTGGAGAGGGGGTGAGGGTGGAGCGGATAAGGCTGTGTTATTTTGCTCGGGGGATCCGGGAGTAGGAAAGACATATCTGAGGCAAGTAACAAAGTTATTGCGAAGAAGCGAATACTACTGACGGCCTGCAATACTAGTTCCCTAGTGATCGACAGCCTATATGATCAGGCAGGAAGGGAAGATATTGCAGTCGCAGGCTTGTACTGCGACTTCCTTGCCCAGCAAGAACAGACAGCCACCAACATTATGGGAGCCATTCTGAAGCAGCTGGTAGCCAGAGGTAATATCCCGGGGCATCTGCGCGAGGCGTTTCGAGAAGGGAAAATGAAGTTTGGTGGCAGAGGGCCGCGACTTCCGGATTTGATGGGAATGTTGAGGATTACGATTTCTTCGCTACCTCGGGTTTTCGTTTGTCTTGATGCCCTGGACGAATGCTTACTGAAGCATCTGCCAGAGCTCCTTGGATCTCTGAGAAATATTGTTCACGAGTTACCTAGGACGCGGATATTCTTCACCGGCAGGCCTTATGTCATGGAAGATATTCAAAGATATTTCACCAAGGTGGCTGTGATAGATATTACGCCTAAAAGGGAGGACATTAGGAGTTATGTAGAGATGAGGTTAGACAGGGATATGGACCCAGAAGCAATGAGCGACGATTTGCGGGCGGATATTGTGAGAATTATTCTAGAAAAGATGTCCGACAGGTGTGTAGGAATATTTAGTATTTCCACTCTATCAATGATATACCCTTACCAAAGATTGCGTGTAGATTCCTCCTGGTTTCGCTAAACATCGACGCTATCTTGCGGGGCGTGACAATCCGTCAGAGAAGAAAGAAGCTTAAAGAGATGACACAAGGCAAGGGACTAAGCGGCACTTACACGGCAACCCTAACCCGACTAAAAGCGCAGGAAGGAGATAAATCCGTCCTCGGATTGAAGGTTTTAATGTGGGTGCTGTATTCGGGACGCCCATTACGGGCTGAGGAGCTCTGTCATGCCTTGGGAGTGGAGGTAGGATCTAAGGATCTGGACCCTGAAAACATTCCTGCGTTACGGACGATCTTAACATCTTCTCTGGGTCTTGTCACGGTCGAGGCGCCTTCGTCTACCCTCCGACTTGTGCACTTTACTCTGCAAGAGCATCTCTTGAGTGATCCGACCCTGTTCTATAACCCGCACTCAATGATTGCGGAGGTATGTTTAACATACCTCAATCTTGGATGCGTCCGGGATCTTTCACCGGCCCTTTACTCCGCCCCCTGGACAATGCCCCTCCTAGAATATGCATCTTGTTACTGGGGAAAGCACGCGGGAATGGGGATGACGGGAGTTGTGAAAACACTCGCGTTGAAGCTTCTTGATAGATTTGATGACCATATATCCGCTCAACTAATGTTATTGCGCTATAATAAAGATGCACACTCCGGCCCTTATCATGACGGAGTAGGGGGACCTACAGGATTTACAGGACTCCACGCAGTAGCCTTTTTCGGGATCGGTGAGATAGTCGCCCCCGTATTGGAGATGAAGGACTGGGATGTTAATGCAACCGATAGCATGGGGAGCACGGCTCTCACATGGGCAGCTAGAAGAGGGCATGAGGAGGTCGTAAAGGTGCTTTTGGGAAGAGAGGATGTCAATCACGGCCAAGCCGACATCCGATATGGCCGGACACCACTCTCATGGGCCGCTGGGGGTGGGCATGAGGTGGTAGTAAGGATACTCTTAGACCGAGTGGATATCAATCCTGACCAGGCGGACACTGAAGATGGCCGTGCACCACTCTCGTGGGCGGCCGGGCGGGGACACGAGGGGGTAGTAAAAATGCTTTTGGAGCGAGAGGACATCAACCCCGACCAGTTAGACACCCTGTTTCACCGAACACCACTCTCGTGGGCAGCTGGGGGTGGGCACGAGCGGGTAGTGAGGATACTTTTAGAAAGGGAGGGTGTCAATCCTGGTCCAGGAGACACCCGGTATGACCGGACACCACTCTCGTGGGCCGCTGGGGGTGGGCACGAGGGTGTGGTAAAGATGCTTTTAGGGCGAGAGGGTGTAAATCCTGACCAAGCAGACACCGAAGATGGCCGGACACCACTCTCGTGGGCGGCTGGGCGCGGGCATGAGAGGATAGTAAAAATGCTTTTGGAACTAGAGGGTGTCAATCCCGACCAACCAGACACCGAATATGGCCGGACACCACTCTTGTGGGCGGCTGAGCAGGGACATGGGGGGATAGTGAAGATGCTTTTGGAACGAGACGACGTCAATCCCAACCAGGCAGACACCGAATATGGCCGGACACCACTCTCTTGGGCGGCCCAGCGCGGACATTGCGGGGTAGTAAAAATACTTTTGGAACGAAAGGATGCCAATCCCAGCCGGGCAGACACACTATGGGGCCAAACACCACTCGTGTGGGCGGCTAGGCTCGGGTTTGAGGATCTAGTAAAAATGCTTTTGGAACGAGAGGATGTTAATCCTGACCAGGCAGATGCTAGAGATCACCGTACACCGCTCTCATGGGCCGCTGAGTGTGGACATGAAGGGGTAGTAAAGGCGCTGTTGGGAAGGCAGGATATCGATCCCAGCCAGGCAAACACCGAATATGGCCGGACACCACTCTCGTGGGCAGCTGCAAGCGGACATGAGGGCGTAGTAAAGATGCTTTTAGGTCGAGAGGGTGTTAATCCAAACCAGGCAGACACCAGAAATGGCCGGACACCACTCTCGTGGGCGGCTGGTGGTGGACACGATCAGGTAGTAAACATGCTTTTAGAACGAGAGGATGTCAATCCCAACCAGGCCGACACTGAATATGGCCGGACACCGCTCTCGTGGGCAGCTCTGAGCGGGCATGAGGAGGTAGTAAGGATCCTTTTGGGAGGAGGGGATATCGACCCCGGCCAAGCAGACACCGAAGAGGGCCGGACACCGCTCTCGTGGGCGGCCCAGCGCGGACATGAGGAGATAGTAAAAATGCTTTTAGAACAAAGGGATGTCGACCCCGATCAAGCAGACACAGAATATGGCCGGACGCCGCTCTCGTGGGCAGCTAGGAGTGGACACGATAGGGTAGTCAAGATGCTTTTAGAACGAAGGAATGTCAATCCCAACCAGGCCGACACTGAATATGGCCGGACACCACTCTCGTGGGCAGCTGGGAGCGGACATGAGAGGATAGTAAAGGTGCTTTTGGGAAGAGGAGATGTCAATCCTGGCCAAGTAGACGCCAAAGATGGCCGGACACCGCTCTCGTGGGCGGCCCAGCGAGGACATGGCGGTGTAGTAAAAACGCTGTTAGAACGAGGTGACGTCGATCCCAACCGGGCAGACACCAAATATGGCCGGGCACCGCTCTCGTGGGCGGCCAGTAGTGGACACGGTCGGGTGGTAAATATGCTTTTAAAACGAGGGGATGTCAATCCCAACCAGGCCGACAATGAATATGGCCGGACACCACTCTCGTGGGCAGCTGGGAGCGGACATGAGAGGGTTGTCCAGATGCTTTTAGGAAGAGGAGATATCAACCCCAGCCAAGCCGACACCAAATATGGTCGGACACCGCTCTCGTGGGCGGCCCAGCACGGACATGGCGGTGTATTAAAAATGCTATTGGAACGAGGTGATGTCAATCCCAACCAGGCAGACACCAAATATAACCGCGCACCGCTCTCATGGGCGGCTAGGAGCGGACACGATAGAGTGGTAAAGATGCTTTTGAAACGCGGAGATGTCGACCCCAACCAGGTAGACACCGAATATGGCCGAACGCCACTCTTGTGGGCCGCTCGGCACGGACATGAGCGCGTAGTAAAGATGCTTCTAAAACGAAAGGATGTTCGCACCGACATACAAGATAACTGGAACCAAACACCATTGTCAATAGCTCTCTCTAAAAGACACCATAGAGTTGTTATGATGCTGTCCGACTGGGGCAACGCCCGATCAGCCCCCCCGATCGCCGGTAACCAATATTTGATAATCGCTTCTTCTCTTGCTTGCCTTTCAATTTTTCTCATTTTCATCCTCTCTCCCTTGTCACCAGACATACTCTCGTTTCAGAATAACAGCTAGATGAGTGATTAGTGTTGGCAAGACCTGCATAGATTTAAGTGTAAATAGACTTTGACAGGGCGTTTTTCTAGTTCCACACGGATATTTGCTACAGTATTTGTCTAGTTTTTTTCTTTTTCTTTTCAGCCCTTTTCCTTGGAGTTCTGTTTAGATTTGGTCTACATATTAGTGTTTCTTATTCTTAACTCCTGTTATCCGTTAAACTTTACCTATGTCCACTTGAAAGTAGTGAACGGCTCATTACCGGCAACTGTGTTGGCGAAGAAGCCTGTCCTCATAACATAAGCACTAGTAGAAGATTTATCTCCTAGTAATTTATTTCACGACCACCTAACGTTCACCATCGCTTTCTTTCGCCGGCTGTCATAATGAAATACTAGTCCCGCTATATGCACGCAGTATGATAATATCATACCCTCTTGAGAGAATGAAGGCCCGGGGAAACCAAAAAAATAATCAAATTCAAAAACGAGAGTGATGTAGGCATATAGTCAAAATAGAAAAAAACATATAGCCCATTGCGTAGGAATCTAAAGTGTGGTTTCCAGAAGACTAAATTCTGAATGATGGTACATATTACACAAGGCCCTTCTCGGATGTGCAACCGAGTACAAGTCGCAGAATAAAGAAATCGTACATTTTAACAATTCCTCAGCATCTCCACTGCCTCTGCACAGTACAGTTGGGTGACAAATGTCATGGCTGGTGTGCAGTTTTACTCCGAAAATGACGCTTTCGATCGACAAAAGGAAGAAAACTTTTCATAGCCTACGTGGCCCTCCGCCAGTGTACCGGTATACGCATACCACCGCGGGCTCACAGTGAGAGCTTCTGTCTGCCCCACCAAGCCCGGCTATTTCCAACATGACAGTCTGCTGTAACCTCGAGTGACATTCTGTGATCCCTGTTTCTAATTTTTAGGTATCATGCGGGTAGGCTTTACACTTCTCCGACCAATGTCCGGGCGGATCTCATACATTCCCGCTCTCCAGCGGGTGATTGGTCCATCGTCCATGGCTGCATCGCTATAGCGCCACTAGTAAAGGTGGACGAGTAAAGCGCTCCAGCTGTTGCATCTCACCCAGGCAGTACCGCGGGGTGTCAAAATAACTTGAACACTTGTGCCTCGTAACCAAGTACCCCAGTTTAAAAATCAGTGAAAGTATCCCCCCCGATAGCCACCAAACCCAACAAGTTATACAGCAAATTTCCCACTCTTACAGCAGCATCCTTTTGCTCTGAGGGCAAGGCTAAGTGTATTTCATTTTTTGCTGTTGAGGTTGCTCGAATTATTTATGCTGGTATTAAGCTGGGGTACTTGGTTGCGAGGTATAGTACAAGTATTCACGTGATTTTGACACACCGCGGTATTGTACCGTAATTTACGCCAATAGCCACAGAGGGATACTGAGTTAGAGAGCCAAACTCTCCTTAGTCATCCATGTCCTAGAAACTGACGGGGGCGGCACGAAGTTTTCAACGCTTTGTCGGCGTAGGAAATAGTATTATGATATGATACTGTGTGGTACTCGAGTACAGTTGATACTAAAATATGTTTACGAGATTATCGCGGTCAAGTGTTCAAATGTGCAGTTCCCTGTGCCGTTTTCAACACGGTAATTATCGAGGAGCCTCAACCCTTGAAGTGTTTCTCATCGGCTTGGCTTAGCCTATCGGTTACCCTGCCAATTTTTTTTTTCAACCCCACCATGTAAGAGAGGACTAGAGTCTGCGAAGAGCAAATTCCTCACAAATGGCTTCTGCGTTACGGGTTTGGAGCACCCACCCCCGTAATGTCAATTCACCGCAGGCTAATCGTGTTTGGGATAGGGAACGACTTCTTTAATATGTCGGTCATGCTTAAGGCTCCTCCGGACCCCACCACAGTCCCGGCTGGCCTTGGTCTCTAGTCAGCGATTATTCCACATAAGTCCCAGGCGGCGGGCATTTGGAGAAGAAGCATATCCAAATACACCTTCCGCTCTCAGTGAGGCGGCAACCCCTCCAGAAGGACTCCCAGAAGGAGCTCCGCATATCCGACCTTTGTTCAACTTGCCTAGTACGAGACAATCCTCTCTCAGATTATCTCGTCAGGACCTAGTACGCCTTGAAAAACACCTGGAAAATAGGGACCTACCTGGAGGATACGCTACGTGGCTAGAGATTTCAGACCCAAAGTACCGAAATGGTGAACCGACTTCAGAACAGGTTACGGATGAAGCTATAAAACCGGTTGTTGAATTGCTTTTGGAAGGATTGATTGAGGAGGGGCCTCAGCACCGTGAGCTGCCGCCGGCTGCAGAATTTCTCGAGACATTGAGGTCCATGGCTCTAGCAAATGACAGCCAGTATCGTCTACTGCTTACCAGTATGCTGCGACAAGGCAAAAGTCCCGAGCTGGTTGCGCCCGTGCTTGATAGCGCTATTCAGTACTACAAAGAAGACCACTTCAAAACTGGTGCTCGTCGGCAGACGGTTGAGGGGGGGGAAGAAACTAGTGATATAGACCGGGACATGCTGTGGTCTTCTCTCCGATGGGGGTTTCGACTTTCCCACAGCCCTTCTGCCATTGCTTCGACCATATATCTCGCCTTTCTTCATACGATTGAGGTTGCGACTCAACATCACAAGGATTTGGAGAGAACCTTGTTCGGTTTTTTTCAGCTCCCTAACGCCGTGTTTCTTGGGAAATATATGGCACATCATTATTTTGAGGAGGAAATGCAAACGCGGCTCGTGAAACTAGCGGAGGAATTTGAATTCAGAAAGTTACTCACAGTACCTGCGCTTCTCCAGAGAGCGACCGTTCAATACAAGGACGGAGGGCGGTTAAAGGAATATTACGACTCTCTCAGAACCCAAGCTACAGATTTTGGGATCCCGTTCTCAGAGGAGAACTTCATGGTTTTTGTCATGGCTTTCATGACCCTGGCAGAAAGAGAAGTCGCAATTGAGACCTGGAACGACATGGCAAGAAGCGGGATTTTTCCTAAGCCGCGTTCATGGAACCTGCTACTGACCGAAGCCGGAAAACTCCAAGACAAAGATCGGTCTTGTCTTCAGGCTGTCTGGAAAATCATCATTACTAGCGGAGTTATCCCCGACGTCGTCTTGTGGACAACACGTATTCACGCATTGCTCATGGCCGACCGCACAAAAGAAGGAATGAAGGTTTTGAAGGACATGCAAGACTCTGGACTCAAGCCAACCACCGCTACCCTCAACGCCGTACTCGACGGGCTACTGAAGCATCAGCACATGGACGAAGCTAAGAAAACACTCCACGTCGCGACTAAAATGAGGATCAAGTCGGATTTGACGACTTATAACACGATGTTACGGGCACTGCTTCGATCAAAGAAGTTTAATGAGGCAATTTCACTACTACGGGAAATGCAAGCTGCGGGTATAGATGCCGACATATTCACTGCGACAACGGTGTTGGATGGGCTGTACAAAAATTCCCCCACAAAGCCGGATTTGACCAAAGTCAGGAATCTCCTAGAGTATATGGAGGCCGCGGGAGTACCAGCAAACGAAGTGACCTTTACAACCATCATTGAGGGGCTCCTGGAAACCGATAATGAGCAGGCGGCGCAGGATGTTTGGAAGATTATGGAATTGAAGGGATTGAAGCCTACACCTGCAACCTACACCACCGTCATCAAATATGCATTCTCGAAAGGAGATCTTCTGGGCGTCGAGAAGTTGTGGCAGCAAGTCGAATCCAATCGTGTTCCTAAGGATCAGAGACTTTGGACCCGTCTCGCCGTTGGGTACGCTCAGATGGGAGAAGTAGAACGACTAAGGTCGGTGATGGCAGCTATGGAGGAGGAAAATAGGACTTTACCATTGTCAGCCTATACGTTGATTATGGGGGCGTTGGGGAGGGGGGGACTGTACAACGATGTCAAAGACATTGTCAAGGATGCATTAGAGAAGGATATGATATTTAGTGATGGCAGTGCGAGGGGGTCTCCGGAGAGGATATTCTGGCAGACCCTGGAAAAGATGGCTGAAGGTACCGTTTTGATGGACCTGAAAGCCCAAGGGTTAGTCACTGTATAACTTTTCTTCTCCCTCTCCCCAGTTCCCAAGGGAGATAGTATGCCATACCCCGGTAGATTGTAGATATTTCGTTGGTGTTTGTAGCCTACTATAATTTCATGGGCGCTTTCTGTTGTCTTCCCTCCTTCCTCATAGAATATGCTACAGGGTTAGGGTTTTGCCTTGGTCCGAAAATGGCTGCCGAGCAAACTTGAAGTCACCTTAGCGTGCCTTATGTAGGCAGCAACCGCCTCCGATAAAAACCGTCGCGTCTTCCCTCCGTTCCCTAAGCCTGCACATCGACAGCCATGATGACACCATCACCCCACAGCAACTCCCAAACCAGAGCTCCAACATCCCCCTCCGAGGAACCCAACCCAACAACCCTCCTCCTAGCTACAGCCGGCGAGGAAGATTACAACTCAGCGGAAGACGAAGACTTTGACCCTGCCGCCTTCCCACAACCCACCGCAGAAGAATCAGAATCGTCACATTCAGAACCGGAGCAATCGACAACAAAACCCAAACAGAAGCGAAAACGCCGTAGAGGGTCATCTTCATCGGAAGGTAGTTACGGAGATATATCAGGTGGTGAGGGCGGGTTGATAAAGACTCGGGCCCAGCGATTAAAAGAGTCCACCGAGAAGGGGAAGGTCGGGGGAGTTCTAGACGGGGATGCGGGAGCGGCGACAACAGATGTGGATGAGTTATGGCGGCAGATGAATTCCAAGCCGAGCCCGAAACGGAAGAGCCCTCTTCCGGAAACAAAGCAGCGGGGGGTACCAGATGAGGAAGAGAAGAGCGACAAGGGAGACGGAGGGAGGGAAGGTACAAACATACTTGGCGAAGAAACAATAACAATCTCCCGAACATACACATTCGCTGGTGACGTTGTAACAGAAGCGAAAACGGTTCCCAAGTCCTCACAAGAAGCGCAGACGTATTTATCTACACTACCTTCCGCATCTTCTGTTCCTACTTCTTCCGCCCCCTCCGCCCAGGCCAATGGTTTACCACCCCGCCGCCCGCCGCCTAAAAAGCGCGCCTCAGCATTCGATTCCGCTGCTGCAGCACGAAAGCCCGCTACACCAGCTCCCGCGCCGAAACTAAATACTTTGGAAAAGAGTCGTCTGGATTGGGCCGGGTTTGTGGATAAAGAGGGGATTGGAGATGAGCTGAAGAAGCATACTTCTGGAGATAAGTCTTATTTGGATCGGCAGGCGTTCCTAGGGAGGGTGGATGAGAAGAGGGAGAAGGCCTGGAAGGAGGGGAAAGGGAAGTAAGGTCGGAAAATAGAAAAAACAAGGGGTTTGACGGAGATGATCAGATGTGTAAGAGGGGAAGGGATTCTCTCCCTTCTTTTCCGCTTTTTGCTTTGCATTTCTTGCTAATGGGCTGATCGGGCTATGAGCCTTTTTTTGTCTATGTTTTTAAGGGGATAAAAATGAATAAAGCGAATTGCTCTTTTTTTTCTTTGAACAGAGAGATTAAGATATAGATATCGGATAAGTGCTTTTGCTGTAGAGTAGGTAGTAAATAAATAAGCAAATAAATAAATAAAGCAACGAGACGGTGATACTGTATCATACACAAGCTAGATCTCTTCCCATAATAATTCTGGGTATCAAATACCTATTATAGTCCAAAACCTAGAATGAACCCCACGAGCTGTGGTGCCTCACGGCGGGAATGGAAGTAGGCATGTGATTCGTTCGCTGATAACCAACATCTCTACACCACACCCTAAATTTACAAAGCCGTTTCCCACCCACCCAACCATCCATTAGGGCTAATAGTGTATTCATGAAGCATTAAAGTGTTATAATAATACCATCACGCATAGCCCTGTCAATCCCCATGCCCATGCTTACCTATTATACTTGAACAACCGTCACCATATAGTGATTTCCAAAAACAGGTGGGAATTGGTTCAATGGTGCACATGGAAATCTGTTATTTAAACTTATGGAATGGTTTTAATTTGAAGAGTAGGACTGAATGACCTTACCCAATAAGTTAAAAATTGAAGCGTTGATAAGATGGTAGGTATGATCCCATTACTCGTAAATACCGGCGTAAGTAAAAGACGAGTGGATTTGTTTCTCCTATAAGAATATATAGGATTCTACCTTCCAATTCGCCAATTCTTTACCCTTATCTGCTGTTCCGGTACACCATTTGCCATAACTTCAGGAAAGATTCTTCAATACTGCCATCAGATCCATTTTAATAGCCATCCCTTGCCCATATTCAGGGAGGGGCAGGTGCAGCGGCTCGCGAGGGGTAAACACAAGAAGAGAATAAGATTAGCCGCTGGGGCTTGAAGCAGAAGATATTAGCTACTGTCTTCGCATCACCTGCAAGACTTTCTGAATATTGCCAATGGTAGCGATTCTTCGGTTGATAAGGACTACGCACTATCGGGATCAAAAGGTGAAGAACAGGCAGGATCACAAGAGGGAGAGGAGAGAAGTGACCTTGGCGCAGAGAGTCAGAGTTCGGCAGAAGTAAATCAGAATGGGAACCGTGATAGAGAGAACTCGAAACAATACAATACTAAACCGAAAGAACATGTCGAGCTAGTAGGCCTAGTGCTCTGAAGAGCTGAAGGTATTATATTGTACGTAAAGTACAGCAAACCCGACTATCACTCCCAGTGGCTCCCCCCTCCTCCTCAAAACGGTAGAATCCAAGATTTCAAAAAATGGGTAAACTAACATATTCGCAAGGTCTAAGGCATCACCATATATAGAGAATGTACCCTGAGGAATGGCGGGAGTGTCAGCGCCCAGAGTGGCCAAGTGGGAAGAGAGGCCGCGCAGAGGGATTGGGTAAGGGAGGTGGTGGTAGGAGAATGCGGTAGTCTAGTCTGGTGTATCTCTTAACACTTCTCACGAGAGCATGCTCAGACTAGGTTAATTGAACCTGTCTCGTTTCTACAAATGCTTCCCAAGCTATTGAGACTGACAGTTCTTATTATTGTCATTTTTTAAGTTATCTTAGTATAGTTTATCGGCTCAAAGCTGTCTCATACCGGTATTCCTACAGGTGGCTGTCAAGTTAGATTCAGCTCTGTCTGCTAGGAAATGCAGTGGGGGGGGGGGGGGTATTTTATACCGTCTAGAGCGAATTCATATATGCTCCGTGAGCCCAGCCTTTCTTAAGATGGTGGGGCGCTGTCCGGAAATTACCGTGTGTGTGGCCTTCGTTAAGAAGGAAAGAGCTGGGTGTTTCCTCTTGTGTCTTACCATTACCCTTAGTTCCTCTTCGCTGTCTTTTTGCTTTTTTTCTCTTATGATATTTTCTAGCTTGGGCACCAACACAAGCCCTAATATCTACGTCTTAATCTACTTTCCCTAGTCCTTTTAGATTATTGTGGCCATTTCTGTATCATTCTAGTACCTCTTCCCCAGCTAGTCAGTCCAGTCGAGAAGCTCTGGTCACGCAGTATCACTCGTAGACACGATGGGACGATGTTTGAATCGAAAAGCTAGTATTAATTCTTTGAACTCTAAACTGTAAACAAATAAACAAAACAAACATTGGTACTCAAATGCGAATGACGCGGGATATAAGGAGTATTAAGGATGCAGTACCCTGTTACCAAAACCTCAGGAAGAAACAAATCTAAACAAAAAAGCAAAGCAAAACAAAACAAGCAGAAACAAAAAGCATAACCAAAATAACCAAAATAACCAAAATAACCAAAAAAGTGCATAAAACAATCTATTAAAAAAAATGCCCAGAATAATACTTTACCACTCATGCTCACGGGCTAGCAAACAGGTTCCTCCTTCTAGCCCTGCCCCTCCCTCTCCCTTCAAACGGCACCTCCTCCTCCTCTTCTTCCTCCACCGGCTGCTGGACACTAACCCCCCCAAGACCCTCTCTCATGATCTCCCCAACAACAGCAGAGCTCTCACCCCCCGCACTCCCCCGCTGTCTAAATAACGGAAGACTCGTATTCCCCTGCTGCGTGTCAATCGGCGACTGACTCTGGGCAATCTCAAGGGTCCTTCCTCCATCCTCACTAATCCGGCCGTCCCCCCCGCGCGAGAAGAATCTAACCCTGCGACTAACAATGGACCTGGCCACGTCTTCCTCCGTCGCTTGTGTCCCTGCCAGCATTGGAGCTAGCCCTTGGGATCCCGACAGCTCGGTTCCACTCCCGCCGCTTCGCCGCAGACGCTGCGGTGACGGCTCGGGGGGAACTCTCCCCGAGCGTCTGCGCTGGACTGCTATTCTGGCGATCCGTTCGGCGACTTCACCAGAGACATCAGCGGGGTCTTGCTGGTACTCTAGGGTTAGCAGGGCCTCCGAGACTTCTTGCTGCTCAGGGTCCATGGGCGGGGCTTCTGGGGAAGGGGTGGTACTCGTAGAGGTGATTGAGGGAAAGGGATTTGTGAATTCCCCAACGGGGTCCGGGGGCGTGCGTGGGGCGCGTGGGGGTCGGCGGGTCCTTGGTCTTCTCGTGGGTGTTGTGCGGTCGGGTTGCTGCGCTCTGCGTAGGCTGGGTGGCACCGAGGTGGACACGAATTGCCAGTCGGTGGGTGTTCTGGAGCGAGGGTTGTCCGGGGTGACTGGGGCGGCGGCGGCGGTGGGGGTGAGTGACCTGGCAACGGGGTCTTCGACACCTATGACGCGAATCGCTGGGCTGGGCGTGCGTTCATTCGGGTCCACGAACGTGTATGGGAGTAGTGGGGATCGGCGAGTTCCTGGCCTTCTTATGGTTGTGCGGTCGGGCTGTTGCCCCCTGTTCAGGCTTGGGGGTGTTGGGGCGGATCCTTGTTGCCAATGGGCGGGTGGTCTGAGGCGGCGGGGGTCGGAGGTGTCTCGGGTGGCCGGGGCAACTGGGGCGGCGGCAGGGCTGAGAGTAGATGGCCTGGTAGGAGAGTCTTCAACACCTATTGTAGGTGTCACGAAACCGGGTATACGCTCTCCTCTTACAAAGCGAGATGGTGTCCGCCTCCGAGGCCGAGGCTGTCCCTCACTGCCAGGGACTGAGAATCGCACAGTGGGAGGCCGGAGCGGTAGCGGTTGTAGCGGTGGTAGCGGCTGTAGCGGTGGCAGCGGTGGCAGCGGTAGCGATGGTGGTGGTGATGGTGTATCTGGCCGCCCCAGAAAACGAGGCCACGATCCCGGCGGAGAACCCGTTCTCACACTTGTAGTATCACTGAAAGTGGTTATACGCCTACCCCAGCCAGCTGGAAAAATTGTTGGCAGTCTTAGACTACCGGGCGAACTTGCCTCCGGAATCTCACTGCCACCCTCGGTTGATCCTTCACCCTCACCTCCTACGCCTACAGAACCAGGCAGGAACTCTGGTTGAGTGATAGGTTGTGATGCATCGCCGGTCCGTGTTGTGCTCAGCCCCCCGAAAGAGTCCTCGGTAGTTTCCGACGTGGAATTGTGCATGCTAGTTCCCCCAGCCCTCCTCTGTCCTCTCGCCAGCCGGGTGAGTCGTTGACGTAGACGGGAGATCCCAGGGTTGGTTATGCCGGATTCCGGGAGATTCCCTGTCGGTCTACCCCATCTGAACGGCAGCAGTGTAGATTGTCCGCCTGTCACTTCGGCCAGGTCGCTAACCGGTGTGGTAGGCGGATTGCCCGTCTGGTACCTGCGTGCCCTCCGGCGGGAGGCTTCCGCTGCTGCAACTTCGCCTGGTGAAGGCGGTAAAGGTATTGGGTCGTCTATAGCCCTAGGAATTCTCCTATCGCGGATGGTTCGGAAAATCGCTCGATCCCCTGAGGCCGAGTGACCGCTGTCAGATTCTGAGCTGGTATCCAGGTCGTCGTCGTTGTGGTCGTCTAGAATAACCCAGGGTGTGTCAATGCCGATCAGAGGTCTCGTGTTAACGATCATTCCTATGTCTCTCCTCGGCCGCTCTTGCTCAACAACCTCTGTTGCTGCGCCAATCATGTCCCCACCGGTAATACTCAACACGAGAGGAGTCGTGGAGAAGAAGCGCTGGAGGTCATACCCTGGGACGAAGATCAAAATCCACAGTGCTCCAAGCGTGTAAGTTACCGTCGAAAGGCTCACGCCGAGGTAATCCCCCAACGTCAAAATGAAGAACATAGGTGTTAGGATGAGGAGTACTATAGCCACGGCTCTCACACCAGCCGTTCCCATCCTCCTCACTCTCTGGGGGAGAGATCGAGATATGTATACACAGACTAGGACGGCCATGAGAAAATCGAATTCGAAGTTGAAAATGGAACGGAAGGATTCTGGAAGAGCTTTAGTAAAAATGAGAGAATCTGCGAGGCATAGCACCCGAGCGTCGATTCCGAGCCTCCTAAGAACGTGGAGTACCGTGTATATCATCAGCAGTACGTTGAACGGGTCGCCCATTTCCCCGAGGGGTGTTAGAGCAAATGATAGGCCGGCGCATATGAGCACCTCAAGATCCAGTATCGTCATTAAGGTACCGAAAAAGGAAATATTGGTTTCTCGATATAAGATCTCTACCATTGCGTCCAAGAGAAGCGCGGCTCCAAGAATATCCAGTACTATTAGAGAAGTATATCCAGAAAGGAGGTGTAATAGGACGTCTATAAGGAAAGTTAGCAGAAAGGGAAACTGCAGCAATGGGAGCCCCCGGCTGTGGCGAAGGTATTGTTGCAGCATGGCGGGCTACTTGAGATACTGCAGTGCTGTATTGTAAGTAAATGTGTGTGCTGATAGCGATTATTGAGACCTTTTTTCTGTGGCTTTGTTGGATTTGAATAACAATTCGGTCCCTCCGGATGAGCCGCGAATACTAACGATATTGCAGGAAACCAGTCGAACTTCTCGAGCATATTATATGCAAATCCTTTCATCACTGATACCAACATATTTCTATCATGAAAAATGATTAAAGGAATCAAGTTGCCAAATATCGTACAATCAATCGTTACCACTTGAACAATGAAACACTAAACACCCTCTTGTTATCACGTGAACCCGCTATCAAGGAATTCAGCCAAAGACAACTACCTGCATCAACCAACCTCTACCCCAACCTCTCTCCTTCCAACTTCCCAAATTTCATCAGGCCCCAAAACTGAGCACGTCTCCCCTCGTGCGAACCACAGGCAATCAAGCCCGTACTTCTCAATCCTCTCGCCTTCCACCTCCCCCCTCAAAACCCTAAGTATCAGCTCCCGAACCTCCAACAATGCCGAAATGCCATCCAACCCCATCAGCTCCGAATGTCCGGGGACCACCAAGGGCACACATCCTGTCTCCTCAACCCTCTTTTCCATGAACACGACCAGCCTACCCACCGACACCAGATAGTCCGCAATATTCGCTCCGCTGAGAAAGAAATTTGACACAATCCCCCTACAAATAAAGTCCCCCGTAAATAGCGTATTCTCCGCCTCGTCCCACAGGGTTATCGAATCCGGCGTATGTCCTGGGGTATGCATGACCACCATCCCGCCACCACCAATTCCTCCTGTCTCAAGCGGAAACCTAGACCCATCCTCCAGCCAGATTCCAACCTTATGCTCCGGGTATGGCATGCCGACTGCGTCGTTTAGGCTATTCCTCCCGGCCGGCTGTGCAAGTATGAATTCTGGCGCCCTGGCCGACGCCCCGATGAGTGCGTCGGGGAACCATACCGTGCCGCCAATGTGGTCGTAATGATGGTGAGTTATTGCGATCTCGTAGGGGAGGCGTCCGCCCGGGATCACGCGGTCCTGGGCGCGGCTGTAGGGCCACGGCTGTGGGACACACTCCAGAAACGTGCGGAGGGAGGGGAGGTAGTGTGGTGGCGGAGGGTTGTAGGGGGGGTAGAGGCCGCCAAGGCCCGTGTCAATGATCAGGAGTTTGCGGGGATAGCGCTTCAAGATTATGTTCGGAGTCTCGTGGGTAGCGTCTTTTTCGATTATTAGCAGGGTGGTAGAGTTTAAAGGGTAAGCTTTGAAGGGGGTTATGGCTTTTGAGGTGGTGACCTTTAGGCGCATTTTTGTGGTGTCCTTGTTGGAAGGAGAATCGGGGGAAGGAGGTATAATATCCTATGACAGTTCGGTTTTGAAGAGCCCTTGGAGGGATCAGGCCTTTGTTTTTCTAGGCCCACCGCAAATTGTGGGGGGAACACCGATGGCCCTAACTGGCATAACCTTGTTCAACTTTCCTATCCGACAACCTTCCTATCCAGACGGCTCGGGACAGTGAAATTCGCTTCTTTTTGCCTTTTCCTTGTCCAATAGTCAGTAACACCTGTGGCTTCCCTACGTTACCACAAACCAAGAAGTTCCTTTCATTAGTCCATGCATTTCCTGTATCATAGTTAATAATAATATTATTATTATATGAACTATATTAGGGCTCAGAGGGTAGCTCCCACCCCACCTAAAATTCTACAACCTCACCATATTACCCTTTTTCACTCTAGGCTCCTCTACCAAAACCTCTAGGAACTGGCCCCCTAGTGAAACTATCCTAATTCATACCCGCCATGATGTGCCCTCTGTGTAATTGGCCTCCAGACTCCCGCTGGCTACCCACGTCTCTCCACTGCTCCCATAGCCAAGGCCCAACTCAGTATTTTTCCAACTTGGGGTTCAAGCCAGGAATAAATAACATACCCTCATTGCGGATACAGAAGCAAAAAAATACAGAATCAAAAGCCAAAAGAGAAAGGCATCTGCCTTGGGCTTGGGCAGATAACACCCCGGTTCCTTAAAATCCAATGGCCAGGCGACTCTTCGTTAGTCACTCTCAGGTAATCTAACGCTATTTCACAATCCTAATGGAAGTGTTCTGCGGTAGTCCATTTACAGTCGTAGGCCGCGCAAGCATTTCGTTCTAAAACTTGCAATACCACATACTGGGGATATTGTTCGAATATAAGATATTCTCTTCCAATTCTGCCAGGCGTAACTAAATCCACGCTCCAGTCTCGATCCCCCCAGCATCTAGAAACTATGGGTAAACTCTTTGCTTCAAACAAGCCCGCTCCTCCACCTACTATAGGTAATATATCACCCCTTCCTACCTTCACACTCTCTCTTCACATCTCAAAGGTTCGAACGCCTTTTGAGAATACATCCTTCTTATACAGAAATCCGAGGACATACGCCGATGGGAATAAGTTACGCTTCCTAGTTGGAACCTCCACAGTCAAAGCCAAATCCCCTCGAGAAGGAATAGTGTTTACCTGGCCTGGTATGACTCGAGCGAGCTGAACTTGCTGAATCCCATCAACCGCTATACATAGCTCAGCTGAGCAAGCCAGCTAAAGCCTACCGCATTTTAGCTCTGTCACTTATTTAACAGTGGACTATTCGAGAAAACACAGTACGTTCAAGCAAAGTCTATACGAGACGGGAATGTGCTCAGCCAGCCCAGCTTCATCATCTTTCTATATTGTCTTCAGATATTTGCTATGGTGTCGGTGAACCAAAACCCGCCCTCCACCCAAAGTTCTTGGACAATCAGGGCACGCTGAATTATCAGTATTCGAAAAAAAAAAAGAAGAAAAAAAATAATCCCTCCTGTAATTTGCAAAGAATCCCTTTCCAAAGCCTCTAATAGCTCCTATCCCATTCTCGTTCTATTGATGGGTTCGAAATCGATGACTGGAATGATGTTGTAGTGGACTGTTTGATAAAGATGCGCAACACCCCCAACTCTGACTCTAACCACCACAAGCTCATGGATGACTTTAGGTGAAAGCAAAAATCATGGACCAGTTCTAGTTTATTATCTAAATAATTTTACCAGAGGAAATTGTGTTATATGATACCTTCTCAATTATTTACAATTTAGATTGGATCAAGTTGGCCCCGGGGCAGGTTTTTGGTCATCTAGAGCCATGCATGTTAGACGTTGCCCCGATATTAACTGGGGCATAGCAACAAACCTTGCCACTCATGGTGAGGCAGTTGTATCGCTGTTAGCCTAATGTAGTGAAATAGTCAGCTTCCGAATAGCTCTTGTACTTGTACTGTTAATGGGAACCAAAGCATCTAGAAACTTTTCCGGCCTTTTCGCATCACAGGTTATGATTCGGATTATCACATGACAAATATGTTGAAAATATTCGATGCGGAGGTAATGATTTACGGTTAGGGTTTTACGCAGTGGAGTGGAACGGCTGAAGTAAAGACACAATGTTTATATTATGCAGAGATAAAGATCATTATTGATAGTGTTGAACTGAATGAAGGAAAGGCGAGAGAAAGAAGCGAAGTAGAAAGAGTAAGGAAGACGAGAGAAAAAGAACAGAAAGGAAACAAAAGGAAACAGACAGGGGTGTGACAGCGTTTTCTTAGCTTGCGCGTCCTTTCATAGGTGCGTACGTATACTGGTGCGGCCTTCTAGCGTGGGCACATCTCGCATTGGCACATCCCGCATCAAGTGCGGCCATCAGCGTGCGATTTCCAACAAAGTCTCCAGAACGGCATGAACCTAGACCCAAGATCGCAATGACGGCTCCGATGCCTCCAAAGGTATGCTTGGCTCAATGTAGGTTCAAGGCCGACTGGTAAGAGCAGGGGCAGCTACCTGATCTAGAGTCGGTAGATCGACCCAGACTACTATGCTCAAACTGTAGTATTATCACAATTATCAGAGGATTCCGCTGCTTCGCCTTGAGCCTCTTTTAGTAGAATGTTAACTCGGCGGCCGAATTTATAATCGGACGCTCCCCCCGTCCAGGTACGTAATACCATTTTTAATCCTAGAAAAATGCATAACACCAGAAACTCCTAGTGACATAAATAGCCCCAATATCGAGAAATAGAACCCCACAATAAAAAGAATAATGGAAAACCATATGTAATGAGAAAAAGAAGTATCCAAAGTCCGTTATGCAAAAGTACCAAAACCCCTGAAAAATTAGACAGTATCCACCATTCTAAAAGTATCTTTCATAAATATTACTCCACGATGGCGTTATATTTCGACATAGCCCTAATCTGAGGACCCCAACGCTGGAAAGCCCACGGGATAGGTGCCATCGCGAGTGCAATGAAGCCAAAGAGCGATGTCCCCCACGCAATACCAAGGCTGTGATACACTATCAGGTGGTTAGTAGGAGAACCAGGTGGTGGGTGGGCACCACATACTTCGAACGGTCAAGAGGGGGAACGCCATTGCCATAATATAACGTAATAAACCTAAAGCTGCAATAGCAGAAGCCGCGACCAATGGTGGGTAGACTTCCAAAATATACAGGATAGCCGTAAGCTGCACCCTCATTAGCCACTCTCCTACCCGGTGAGCCAAGATCCGGGGAAAGGGACTTACGAAGATGAGCACAAGGCCGCTCCCGAACGGGACACCAGCAAGCACAGGCGAAATCCAATGGACTTCCTTCCTCGCTGTCCACGCAAACCAGAATAGGCCAATGGGCATCAGAAAGCTTCCAATCATGGCTGAGACTAGCCTAATCTCCGCGGGAGGCGATCCATTATACTTCTTCAGAGCAGGGACATAGACGAGCCTGTCCTGGACCAAATAGATTATGCATCCAATGACGAGACCACTAGCAATTCCCAAAAAGCACAACCCCGTCTCACCCGGAGCGAATCCGTATTCCCTCTGGAACGTGACAGGATATGCCTCAAAGAATCCAAAAAGGACCGCAAAAGCAAATGCCGAATATGTTGCAACAGCCTGAACAATTGGTTCCTTCAACAACATCATTATCGGCCTAGCAAGCGTGATCGTGAAAATAAGTTTCAATGCCGTCTTTGGATCTGGTTTAGGTGGGAGTTCCTCCCCACGGGAAAGCGCTCGGCGCTTAAGGATGACTGGTTTGTAGGTCTCATCCATAAAGTACAATGGAACCAGCAATGCACCTCCAAGAATTATAATGATCCAAAGGGTCCACCTCCAACCTTCGTATTGTGCCAAGTATCCACCGACAATGGGACCTATAGTAACATTAGACATTTTGTACGAACGTTCGTGGATATAGCTTGCTAACAGTACCTAATGCAGGACCCATAAAACTGGCAATTGCTTGCACGGAGACGGCCGACCCGGACGTTTTGAGATCCCAGATGTCAACAAAAGAGCCAGCCGCGACAGCAACCGCAGGCCCTCCGAATATACCGGAAAACATCCTGCAAATTACCAACGTCTGGATATTCTGTGCCAGGGCAGCACCCATAGTGAAAAGCAGAAAGATTGGTAGGTTGACAAAGTACACCATTTTCCTGCCAAAGACCTCTGATAACGGGGCGCTGAACATTGGTCTACGAAACCTTAGTATCAGAGGCACCACACACTACATCTATTGACCCAGGTAAACTTACCCTAATCCAAGCCCAACAACATACATCGAAATCCCCAACAGTGCTACTGTGATGGAGACATCGAATTTTGCCGCTACTTCATAGACTCCCGGAACATAAACCGAAGATGCGAATGTTCTATAGCGATGGATTTAGCACGTCTTCAACGGAACTCATACATCATGGAGCCTTACACAAGAAAACACAAAGACCCGGGCACAATAGTTCCATACCACCGTTTCGGCGCGGGCCAGTTCCACGGATTTGCTGGATCGTTAGGTCCCTCCCAATCCAAAGGCCCAACAACTTTCTGCCTTTCTTCGTATCGAGAAGAAGGTAGCGAACCACTATGCTCTGAGAGTGACTCCATCGAGTGCGTTTCGGCCGTTCTTCCAGAATCCACGTTTGCCATTTTCCACTCGAAGTTCGTAGAGACTCCAAGATCAAGATGCGACGAGGGCGAAGTTGCAAAGTCACTTGGAAGCAACAAACAACACAATGAACCAGCACAGCATAAAAATTTGTCTTGAGAAATTTCTGTGTTCAAGTTTTTTCCTAGAACGAGGGGTGGAAGGGTATTGTACTAGTACTCGCGCGAGTACGAGTACATAAGGAAGGAACGAGTGCACAAGGAAACCCCCGTCCTCCCTCCTACTCGCCTGCAAGGCATGCCTCTTGACCATTCCGTCGATCCGCTAGGGCGCTGAGTACGGTAGCATCATGGTTTAGGATCTGCTGTCTGGGCCTATGTCTCGGAAGCGATAGATTAATCAAGGTTGAGCACCGAAGTGCGGCTGAGCTGAATCCGGAAGTGTTCCCGAAAGCTTGTTGTGGAAGAAACCCCTTTCGCCAGTCCTCCCCAGTTCCGGGTTCTGACTTTCATGATCATCGTTAAGGAAGGTTATTTTTGATAACTCTGCAGACATCTTTTTTGAATCAGACGCAAGCACCAAATTTAAATGCAGTCAAAGGTAGTCAGGTATAATGAAAAACTCCATTATCGCGAATATTCCATACGTTTTCCGAATGGTTTCTAGCATACGGTATTGTTGGTCGGAGATGGGAAACCCCTTTTGAAATGCCCTCTTTTCTTTTTCCCGTCCCGCTCTGCCTCCTTTCATCACGGAGTGTTGCACAGACCCAACACCATCCACATTCGCTGCGAGCATTATCCCTCGGGCGGTCTAAAACAGTCAAAAATGGTCCCAGGCACACTACCGGTAAGCCTGTGGCTACCAGTACTTGTACTTGTAGATTGATTCGAGCTTTGTGATTTGCTGAGGATAGTTAGACTCTCTAAAAGCGCTGAGTCATTGGAGCACTTGGAAGACCGAAAATCCGTTTTTATAACCAAGTTCAGCTGGCTGTTGCCGAATCTAGCCTGAGTGTGTCTGGGACCATTTTTGACTGTTTGAGACCGCCCAAGGAACACAAGTAGCTTTGACCTAGCCCTAGTCAGTACCAAGGAGCTTTCTTCAGCACGGAGATAGGGTCCTAATTGATGATGAAGCAACCTTTGAGGTTTCGCTCTTCCGAGCAGGAGACCCCTACGGCAATAGTCCAATTTGTCGAGTGTCTACAGTACCGTATTGTCTTCCTTGCCTCTGATATTAACACTCTAGGCAGGGGAGGTGTCTCGCTCTGTCATACTTGCACAAGTATTCGCGCTCAATTTGAACGAGAGAGAAGCACGGTCCCGTTACATTTCCTTCCGTCAGTTCCGTGGACAACTCACCATAGCCGACGATAACAGCCTCTCGGCGCCCCGCAAGAATTTCCCTTGCATCATGCCATATAGCCAATGCGGTACAGTACGGTGCGTGCTCTTCCAGTCTGAGGAGCTGCTGGCGCTCGCCCATCTCAATCGACTCAACCGTTACTGATGATCGAGCCCAGCACCGCACCAGCACTACCGGTATGCTTACATCTTCATCCATCGAAACAGGTGCTAGTTGAGGCCAGTTGAGCTTAAGGGCAACTGCCCACAGATGTCAACAGCTGCAAGCATGTTTCCCTCATACAGTGCTTGAGCAACATACCAGGTGTTGATATACTCGAGTAAGTACATCGGCGCCGTTTCTCACAGCCCTACATCGCATTCACTTTATCCTAAATTTCCCAGCACACTCCTCATCCCGGAACCCTGATACCAGTACGAGTACATAAAGGATCCCTCACCCCACACACATACTTCAACGATCAGATATCATGCAACGCAAGGACAGTACTACGCTTCTAGATATTGCACCAGTGCCATTTCAATGCCGTCGCACAGCATGGCCTCAGAGACAAGTACGAGTACAGGAATTACAGCATTAATCCATGCAAGACTTGGCACTACTTACTGTGGTGTACGGATAAAGTTTTTGCGCCGTCCGCAGGTGTTCATCCAGACAGATGCTGCAATTGCCCCGCGCGATATCTGCACCGGCTCAATCAATAAAATAGCTGGTTACCATGCCAACCTAGCGTGCTCCGGGACTAGAGCAGAGGGTACAGCAACCGGAACTTCCGACGCCCACGCCGACAACCCGAGGCAAAGGTTCAATCCCGCAAGTGGGGAACGGTGCGGCAGTCGCCTTGCAAGTGCAGCCAACTAACCTTCTATCATACAACTGGAATTCCCAGGTGCCAAGAGAACATGACTAATCGCTTTCCAGATTCAAGCTTCGTGCACTCAGCTGCGCTATCGTAGTGGTACTATGAGTGCCAACTCAAAATGGTGCAAAAAGCTAAGATGCGATTAAAGTTGCCATAAAATTTATACCATTATTCTATCGTGCCCAGGCAAGCAATAACCCTCCTCCACTCACAGGATCTAGATCTGCCGGTTGCCGTGGTGAATACGGTATCGAGGCAAACCAAGAAATGGCGATCCACCAGGCCACCGCAAGAAAGAAAAAAACTAGAAATACTTCGAGTTTGGTGGAGAAGTAGCCTCTTCTGTGAGTATCACCAGGGGGGTAAATTCGAATTGTGAAGTATTTATTCGGCTATTGGTCAGCACGTTGCTCAATTTACTCTCCCCTGAGAGAGACGTGGTTTGTTCACCGTATTCCGGTGCCTTTTTCTCACTTCCGTGGTCTCTAGCTCATGGAGTTGCAGAATCTACTCTCTTGCTGCTGCTCATACTAGTTGCCCCACTGGTTACACTATACGAGATCTTTGTTATAAATTGGACCGACTGCTGTATGTATGCCTCTGCAGCCGCGGCAATGATGGGGGGGGATCTATTTACAGCCTTTCTCCTTTTCAAATGAGTTAATTGAAATCGTGGGTCAATAATTGCTTTGAAGCTACAGGTGTCTCCCGCAATCGCCTGCTAAGGGGGGAGGAGCCACGATATTGCTCCAACGAACCCCAATCCTACAGTACATGATGGTACCAAATTCACAAGAAATCACAACAGATTAGTTACCACCTCCCCAAAACCTAGATCACTGCAGCACATATCGGGTTACCACAGTTGCCACAGCATATCAGCCCACCCCACCACCACCAGATCACCGCAAGCCCCCACTGAAAAATCCGCTCCAGCGACCATTCCACTTCTACATCCATCAAAGGGAAGAAGCTTCCACCACGCACGATATTATAAGTTAACCCGGCGCGTTGCAGAGCACAAGTAAAAACCTGCGTGCTACCAGCCTCCTTTCTCTCCTTTCTCTCTACTGTGCTGCCGTGTGAAGCGATACAGGCATCACACTTCCCACTGTCAATTATGTCACCAACTCGCGTGCGCTACGCTACGCCCACCAGATAAGGCCCTGTTTCGTTTCTTTTCGTTTTTCTTATATCATCCCACCCTCTCCATCAATTCTTTCGGAGAATAAAGCAGGTGTCAATTAAAAAGGCGCTTGAATAGATTGATGGATGATCGCCTATATTATTATTTAAATTTCCCCCACCCACCCAAATTACACAAACTACAGTGCCAGCAGAGTTGGGCATATATGGTATTTAACATACCGTAAAAACCTGAATAATTGGACGGTGTGCTATGTCGTTGGACTTTCCTCTCTCAGTATGGTCAAGAAAAGAAAAGAAAAAATTCTGTCTCGGAAGGGGGAAAGGGGCTTGCTTTTGCTGTGTTTTTGGCCCCCTTTCCAGAGAAGGGAATTCTGGACTACATAGCACACCGTCCAATTATTCAAGTTTTTACGGTACTCGTATCGGCGCAGGTACGGGTTAGGCAGTAACTTACATACAAGCATGGGCACGGGTATTACAAGTGCAAGGGTGGCGACGGATATAAGCCTTTTATCCCGGCTTAATACTTATATCTTACTGCGGGATATGGCCGGCATATTTAAATAGGTTCCACAGTATAGTAGAGTGCTACCGGTGCGGGAAACATCGTATTATATCTGAGATTGGATATGTCGGGAAGGTTGCTTAGGAGGGAAGGTTTGGCACGTGGTAGTGGATAGTCTTGCAATTTTGTTCATCCGGAATTTTGGGGCCGTTGGGGGTTTGAGGGCCGCTTAGTAATGGACAAGTGGATGAGGATGATGCTTTTTTGTTGTTTGTGAAAGGTTGCATGCAAAGACACTGTTACATATCAAAAATAACTGAACACGCCCGGGTAACGATTGGAATTAGATAAGCAACTCGCTTATTAGGACAGGCTGTTATGGTGGGGGACATCTGTAGCCGGAATAGGTGGACATTCATTCGGCTACAGATGTCCCCCACCATAGAATGGTAAAGGTTTTTTCCCGTTGCTGCCTTCGCGCGTTCAGTTTTTTTGATATGTGACAATAGAAGGGGTGAAGTCAGCCAGGATTTCTCTCAAAGTAACCCTTCCTGGTTAGTTATTTCCTTAAAAGAGAGAGGGCAAATATCTCGAAAACAACGCCCAGGGTGAATATTCGCGAAAAATCCTATCCTGTGTTTCGCCAAACTTTCTTTCCACCTCTTAGCGTGAAAACGAGTTTCACCAGAAAATGCGGTAGGACTGGTACAATATCAGTACAGTACTGGCAGTGCACCATACCGTAGTACCGGTACCGGTTTCCCACTCGTCCATTCGTGGTTTATGTATGGCACTTGTGCTCTACAGCCCTCAGCCTCACCAAACCCTACCCTGCTACCGTAACCCACGATACCGGGACGAGAAAAACCTTCATGCCGACGCATTCACCCGCCTCACAGGTAACTGTCCTATGATACGTACGATATCAATGCCATCTCACAGAACCCGCAACCAACCCATTCTCAGCCCAGACGTACAGCCCAACACGGCGGAGCGCATACCCCATATTTAGGTGGTATGCAATACGGTAGCAGTCTTTTTTAAAAACGCTTCGACATCGTGAGTAGAGAGTTACATGCACCGCTCGCATCCTTGAGTTTGTGCGCAGCATTGGTAATATTATTTATGGCAGTCTTATTCAAGGCGTAGTCTAGCGTCCGATTTTTATTTCTATTTCCAGCCTTAACTTATTTGAGTACTAGTATTTGTCTCATTAGCCAATTTTGCGCGTCTGTAGTCGACGGCCGTCGACAGCCGTCCACCCCGCCTCGTCCTTCGTCGTCCTCACCCCTGAGAACAGTGGCTTCAAGGGCCCGGTGAGCATTGATCAGATCACGAGTGATAAAATATGACAAATACCGGTACCGGTATTTCGCTTGAACCTTTTCCATTTTCTTGTAGCCTCATTGTGCATGGCTCGGCCCGGGCTCCACTTCCAACTACGCGACGGAGTTGAATTACCCCGCACCAATCCATTATCATGAGCACGGAGTACCGTAAACCCCTCTCATTCGGGCGCCGTTCCTGGACGAAGGCTGCTGCGTGGTTTCTTCCTGTGCTGCAGAAGCTTGGCACGCGCACTCCGATATGCTGTCTCAGACGATCGCTCGTATCCGTTCGTGCATTCGTTTTCGGGCATTCGCACATGCTGAGGCGACAGTGTTTGGCTGGGCAGCATTTTCAAATCATGATTTGGAAATCACGATTTCAGATCACGGCTATCTCAAATCACGGCGTGCCAAACAGCCCCTAATACAGTACCGGATCAGTTGTGGATATGATACAATGTTTACCTTCTGGTGGCCACTGGTTGAAATGGTCACGATCAGAGAACCGGACGTTGTTCTTACTAGAGTATCGGTGCGGTGTTATTAAATGAGGGGGTATCGATATCGCTAATCAAGGGTGGAAACAGTAATAAGGCTTAGCATACTGTGCTGTTGCTCTCAAAGGCAGGCGTTCATGAGGTTTATGCTAGTGCGGCTCGGCAATGATAATGACGAGGTGCGCTTGCCATTGAAAGCGGTGTCTCGGTCGATCACTCGTGTTTTGGATTCGATGCCGTGTGATAATGCTTTGTTGGTGGTGGGATCTGAGCGGGCCGACGGTTGTGGAGCACACATAGGAATGCTCGATCCGCGGTTTCAGAGCGAACCCTTGGAGAGATTTTTGCACAACGTGGTGTTTTCTGCACCAATCAGAGCACTGTACTTGATGTCAGCCTCGGCGCTGATTTTTTTATCAGGAACTAAGGCCGTCGAATCGCGAACTCTAACCTCAGGCACGAGAACAGCAGCTGCCATCAAAATCCAGCTTCATTAACCTACTGTACAAAGTAAGTACCCACTGGTTGATTAATCACATCCAACTGTTTTATTGCATTGCAGCGCAGTTTACCTGACCCGGCTACCTTATCTGACCTTACTAATACCGGCAGTGCAGTTGGTGCATCGGTATCATTGCCCAAAAAACTTGCCAATCCGCCCCCACCGCGAATAGTGATCCGAGATCTGCCTACTACTCGCGATGCCGAGGCGTTTTTAAAAAAGACTGCTATTGCATACCATCTAAATTCGAGAAAAAGTACTAAATTTTGGCGGTATGCAATAGCAGTCTTTTTTAAAAAACTCTTCGACATCGCGAGTACAAAACTTACCCTACATATCATGCCCAGAGAAGCTGCCACCGCGTTCTATGCTCAATCTCCGGGCACGCCGAATTCGTACCTCGGTTCGAGAACAGTCAGCTATCGTTACGGCACGTGCTCCGAGACATCATGGTGGTGTGTTTAAGACATTCGCCATGTTGGGCTTAGTTTTAGGGGTGCCAACGAGTACTTTGGGGGTGAGCCCGGTGAGGTCTTGCGTGTGTTGGTCTACCAGTAGTCTATATGGTTGTTTGCTGAGTGCTTGTGGATGCTACAGGAATGGTATGGATTCCGTGGTGGGGGGCTGGGGGTCTCCGCTACAAGCACTGTAATGTTATCTATGAGGTGGGTGGAAACGACTGGATGAGTTTGCAAGGCCTGGTACGGTACTGCGGCACCTGCCGGTACGGTATGGGTGGTTGGGTTGAGTGAATACCGGTAGATAAGAATAACATACCAGTACCGGCACACGAACTTTCTGGAATTGTCAATTAGTGTATGGTTGCGAGGGGGTGAGAAGGGCAAATTCGTTGCTCCCGTTCGCCACGTTCGAAATTAATTCTCGCACACAAGCAACAGCTCGAATCCATAGTGTCTATGGATTTAGATCGTGGCTTCTAAGACAAAAAATTGAGGGTCCGGTTCTGATGGCTTGTGAGGCCCTCGTTGCATGAACAAGAGCAGCAGACTCGACCGTAAGCTTTCATAACCTGTCACTCGCTTATGATGTGGCTACCGTGCGATACTGTGGGAGAAAACAGCAAGAAAGGAGCGAGTAAGCTGCTGCATGCACGTCCCCCACTCCCCGCTATCCCCCCCCCACAATGCAATACCGGCAATAAGCTACCGGTAGCTTTTTTTCCCTCCTTTTCTTTTTTTTCTTTTTCTTTGCCCTTTTTGAGAGTTTTTCAGGCTTATGGTGGCGTGAGAAAGACATGTTTTGAAACACGACGAGAAGCGATACCTTGCGATGCGCGATCGAGGCAACGGGCTCGGCGGTTGCCGTCGAGGTGGAGGGAGATCCAGGGGTTTACGCCAAGGATGGGGTATGGTGAAGGATATCTGTTCCGGTCGCCGGCGGACCTCATTGAGAAAATGTTGTTCACTTCAACTACGGTACCAACGGATCTTCAACTACTTGAGTACGACTCTGATGAGAGCTATGGCTCTGTTACGAGTAGATGACAGAGTGGACGACCCTCTACACACCAATAGAGATAAGATCTCATGTTTTCACGGAGATATTGGGGTTAGAGGCAGGCCAAAATTTTGGAAGGATCATAAGAATGTCTGGGACATGCTAATTGCTGCTGATTTCTTTGGGGGCCAGTCAACAGATGTTTGCTAACGGATTAACCTGCAATGAGGCCGCTCTTGGCGATGCAGCATGTGCAGAAGTGACTCCAGTTAACAACTTGAGCACCCTAGCATGGCGTGGACGATATTTCTGATCCACCCTACAAACAACAAACTACAAACTGGATGACAAAACTCAGAAATGCTGGGTTGTTCGCTGCCCCTCGTTCGTTTCTTCTTCTGCGGGTTCGGTACTGCCTATGATGACTTACCAGCACCCCCCCAATACGTATTGTTCTCCACATTCCAGCCCGAGTTTCAATCCAGTAGCGCACAAAATTTAAGTTAAACACACAACCCGCAGTTACTACCAGTATCCCCGTGCCGGTATCATTCGGCGCGTGTAAATGGGCCGCATTGGACACTGAAACCTAGAAGCAATGCGCTTGGACTTGAAGATATCAGTAATACCGGTAACGGTATCATGCTTGCAGGGATCAAAAGTATCCGGAGGTTTTGGCGCAATTCGCGCTGGAAAAACGCCGGGATTTTCGGAGACTTTTTGATTTTTGTCAACATCTTGTTGCTACCAATAACAGTGTCATAATCATGCTTCGTGGTCAGGCTCTCTGTAGCCTTGGATGGTCTCTATGGATAGATTTTCAGCTGGGGGTTTTTGCTTTTCTGGGAGGTTATATATCGCGGTTTTCTCTGTTTTCTGTCCTACACCATCCCATGTCCAACTTTTACCTGTGCAGCGGGACCTCGGGGATCGGAGTTAGAGCTTTGGAGGAAGGACAAAAACTTAATACATGGTTCTTTTTTGTTGAGGGGGTTTGGGATGCACGAGCAATCCCAATTAAAAAAGTGAGCGCGGTACACCGCTCTTCACCGCTCTTCACCTGCCATTACCTCCCCCACCCGAACAGAAACATTTAGTTGTCCTCGATTTCTATCCTCCTACTTTCTCACACCCCCAATCTGCAAGGCCGGCTTGCAGAGCAACTCTCCAGGATATCGCTTGTGTTGCCGCTATCCATCACCCGGATCAACGGTGCCATGGTCCACGGGGTTAGTGTCCATCGTCTTATAGGCCAGTAAACGACTTACCGGTAGTACGATCTGCTGCCTCAAGGTGATCGAGCGGGAGAGAGCGGTGACGCCCCGGTTTTCTGATACGTTTGGGTTGAGGCGGAGAGTTTATTAGTGGGGTTCACGGATAGTTTATTAGTGGGGTCACACGGGGAGTTTATTAATGGCGTGAACGTGGAAGCCTCGCAGCTGGGAAGGTTGAAGTGGATAGCGGGGTCCATCGGCCAGCATCCTGTGCGCTGAGCTCGGTGCATGAGCATGGAAGGAACCCTTTAATGAGCTTCTTGCTGTGCGGGATTTCCATGTGTAGTAGTGCCATTTGGTAGCTGCCTGGAGTGATGTTCACGCGCGAGTGATGGAGGAGCGGTTTTGCTGTGGTTTCGTCACAGCGGCAGATGGGATGTGTGGCTGTGCTCATATTTCGTCTGAAGGGGGTGGGTGAAGAGGGCCTTCATGGCCCTGGTGCTGCTGGCGTTGGTTGCGCGGAGGAGCGGCGTGCAGCCGGTTATGGGGCCTACTCGTTGGGATCGAGATCTTTGCGCTTGAGGAGGAATTGGACATCAATTACATGACCGGTGATTGCTACCACGGCTATCAGCATGTTTCTTTTCTTTCTGGGTTGTATTGCCTTTCTTTTAGTGTGGAGTAGCCTGTCGGCTTCGGTATTTCCTTTCCAGATATGCCCGATTCTCTAAGGCTCATCTGGATGTGGCCCAAGGTGGAATCAACAGCCATGATTTTACCCCTGACGAACTGGCCCACTGTGAATAAACCCTCCCATTCCTTCAGGAACTTATCCGAGAGATCAGAAATCTTGACCCAGGCTGTGTTCTAGGAGCCTTTTGAGGATTTGGGTGCTATGGTGCTTGACTGCGCGGTGAAGTAGAGTCCCCGACAGCAATTCCAGGATTCCTTTCTCTAGGGATTTTTTGACTACGTGTTTATCACCTCGCTTTGCGGTGAGGATAATTCCTCTTCCGCCGTGCCCAATTAACTCGGGATCTGGGGTGCAGGCTTTGTTGAGAAGGGCTTGTCGAGAGGGAATGGAGTCTGTGGCTTGTCTGGGGGGTGAGAACCTAGACTATCTTGAGGTATTGATAGATACCTCGTTTGGGAGTTTGGGGAACTACTGGTAGATTGTTCACATCGTTGTAAAGTTATAAGATTTAAGTGTTGTGAGGAACTGAAGAGTCACGACTGTACCTTTAAACAATTTAAGTACAATATTTAAGGGAGAGATAGAAAAATGAGGGCTGCTGGGTAGGAGGAATCGGTTGAAGGGGTGCGGTATAACGAGCCAGTTTATACGTAAGCTTCCGGCGGGTCAGAGTGCGGATTCTGCAGCGAGACAGCTGCAGTCGGCGTTTAGGCACAATATATCACTCGTTAAGATATAACGAGCCCAGAGTTCCATGACAGGGCTAAAACTGAGTAGAGTCTTTCCTGGGATAATTAATAGAGGTAATGACCTAGTGTGTTAGAGGGGGTCAAGAGGAAAAGTCCAATTGGGCATCTATCGTAAGTGAAACCAGAAGTTCTCCAAAAGTTTCTGCTTAGGATACCGGTGGTGTGTATCTAGTAGGGGAACAGTTAAAGCCAGGAAAGGAATAAAAAAGATATAATCAGGAGAAATCTCGTCCATTCGTAATTTGGCAAGCAAATCAAGAGGGGCAACGGTGCTGGTAACCCTAATATAGGTGATCTTTTCTTTTTTTCTATTTGTTTAGTGGGTCAATGAGTATAATACAAGGTTTTGTCTACGGAGGTGGTTATTATTATTATTATTATTATTATTATTTCAACTTCGTTCACATTATTAAGAGTTTTTTTTTAAAGTCGTAATTAATCATGACCTGGCACTAGATCCTCAATGTGACTTGCCCCTCATCTTGACAAGTTCCAATCCACAAAGTTCAATGCACAGAGGGGGAATATGTAACTGGGGGTTGGTTAATTGAGTGATAATGCCAGTGCTAAATAAGAAGGGGGATAGAAAGAAGGCGTGCACGATAGTGTAGAAGGTAAGAATCAGAACCCTCCTGAATCCGCTGTAACTAATTTGGGGGGAAAGGTTCAGTTAAGCTATATTCCTTCAACCTATTTAGTACTGTACCATGATTGAGTTGCTTTAATTTTTCAAGATCACAGTTGCTGTACTTATCAACGGAGATACCAGTGAGCGGGGGAATATACGGACTGGGCTGCAGAAAAGGGGGAGATTGGGAGATTGGATAGCAAGCTGGGATAGGGGCAGAGGCTGGAGTGGAGAGGTAGGCAATCTCCAAACAACCCCCGGGGCACTAGACGAAATGCTAGAGAAAGTAAGGGATGGACAAAAGGGGGGGGATGGGTTAAACAAAAATCTTCAAGTTGCGTGGTGGAGTTTTTCTTATTTCCTAATATCTCAATAGCTACTCCCTAAAGCGCACCTTTAGAATCCTCCAGGATCACGAGTTAAACCTCAGGGAGCAAGTGGCCTCGCCGTTGTCTCTTGACTCCCTACGAGGGCCCTCGTGCCGAGGACTACCTACCCTAAGAACTCGAATAATTGAACCTCGCACTAGGACGCTGGAGTTGCCTTTGGACGTCTTAGCGCTAGGTTCAATTGTTGGAGTTCTTAACCGTAGGAGACACGATTAACGTCTTCCACGCCATGGCGAGCGCTCAGCATAGCAAGCCATCTGCAAATTTAGGCAGTGTAATTGGCTAAACCTCCGTCCAGATTTAAATAGTGGCAAGTATTTCGGTGGATGGCTCGCTATGCCGGGCGCTCGCTATGGCGTGGAAGACGTTAGTGCCCAAATAATGGCTCCTTGGCTTGCCCAATGCACCTAAAGGGGTCGTTATTGGACGCATTAGATAAAGCCCCAAGGTTTATTCCCAATACGACAGAGGGTGCGTTTGTGGTTTGGACTCTGGGCTTCGTACTCGGGTATGGACGTAGGTAATCGGACAGCTAGGGATTGGGGAGGCCTATGCAGATGTTTGTGCGAAGAGGAGACATCATTATAGCAGAATGTTATTTCCGTGCTAGAAAGGATGAGTTCTAGCTTCCTAAGACCAATTCCACACCGCTATAAGAGCGTCTCATCTGCGCTCAAGGATCCGCAGAGACCCCCCTAATCCCTGGCTGTCGGATCACCCGCATCCATACCCGAGTACAGTACAGTACAGTACATCGGTAGGCCCATTCCACTTGTATGCTCAGTTCTCGGAGTGGATAGAGGGAGAGGTGCGCTCATGAAATATCACTCATGCCCCTCCCCTCGCCGCCCTGTACCATCCCCGCATTCCCGGGCTGCGGCTTTCTAAAACGCGAACGGGGCCCGGCCAGGGCGTTCCACAGAGCTCGAACAATAAACTTTGTTCTGTTATCCTTTTTTGCTTCGGGAGGAGTAGTTCGCCATGGCGTGCGGTTTTATTTTCTCAATATGAAAGATGAAAAGCCTACGAGCCGTGCGCAGATACCACATTAACTGGGGAGAACCGCAATACGCTAGCAGCAAGTGTAAGAAAACGTGGCTGGAGGAGAAATTGCTTCAAGGGGCAATAATATTTCGCATGATTGCCACCTAGGCACAGGATTTCGTCTCTTTTGGGAGTCCGATTTCCCCTAAAGGGTGGAAACGATTTGCCACACCTTCTTTACCCTTGCTAGCGTATTCCGGTTCTCCCCAGTTAATGCGGTATCTTTAGATTGGCTGGATATCTGCCGAGGTTGGACTGGGTGTGCAGGTACTAGCTCGGACGTTGCCTGGTCGCAGCCTGCCTTCGGCGGCCTGAGAAGACCCCAGCACGAAACGGGCTGTGGGAGACTATCTAGTCCCGTCCTAGGCTCTTGGTAGTCCCCGCCCCAGGCGGTTAGGAAGACTGGCTATAAAATCATGTTCTGAATTAGCGTGAAAAAAATAGGGTTTGCGAGAAGAGAAGTCACGAGGAAAGGGAAGGCGAACCAGCAATTGCGAACACAAAAGCAAACGCAAAAGGCAAAACACAAGAGCCCTCGGATCCCACAATGAATGTACCCATCTCCCCTGGAGAGCTTGATGGGTGCGCTAAACGCCGTCCTTTAATCTCTCCGCAAGGCCATATCATAACACCAACTGTAGATGGTGCACAAGTATAGAGGCCAAAAGCGGATTACGCAAACGTGGCTCCACGATTCCGGTGCACACATTGCCGTGACTTACGCTGCCAAACTGCACAACACCCCCACGACTTACGGAAAGGTTCCTGCGTCTGAACTGCCGGTGCTCCAGGGCCGGTAACACGCTCCCGAACCGTACGTCAAACCGACCAGCCAGAGGCAGCAAGCTGCCTCAAGCCCTTCCCTCCAGCCCCTCAGTCGTACTATCTGTTGGTGTGAATCTTACCACTCCAATAATCGCCTTAAGGTCTTACGGAGGGACCTCTGATGGGGCGGGACATAGGTCAACAGGATTGTGCACTTAAACGAGACCGGAGCATGGCAATCAGCAGTTCAATCGTTCCGACGCCGAGATGAACATCGACCAGCGGTGTCGGCCGGAAGCCGACCCGTATTGTCTCTCTGCCACAAGGTAAACCTCGCAGAGTTCATCTGGGAGTTCTATCTCTAGCGAAGGAACCAGAAAACACGGCAAGAGGAGCTCCTGGCTATGATGACCAGACTCACCTCAAAGTAGGGGATTCAAAGGGGGGGCGCCCTACCGTACGTGAATTCTCAGCATATGCCTGCTCACACGCTTTATTGACTCCGTACGCATGTTGGTAGCCTATTCACCAAGATCCGGACCCTCAGTAACTAAGGAGTCCAGAGAATGGCAGCCTGCGCGACATAGAATACTCTGGAGCCCAAGACTTGATGCCGATCTCAACAGAAAAATTCATCGCCACTACGCTCATAGACCACCTCAGCTATTGCATTCCGTATGTCTGAGTGCGGGGAACCGAACGCTCTGGAGCCCAAGACTTGATGCCGATCTCGACAGAAAAGCTCGTCCCAGCGACGCTCATTGACAACCTCAGCTACGGCTCTGTTTGTCTCAGGGCGCAGGCATTAGCACCATTGATCGCACAATACCCAGCCCCACTAGGGAAAGAATATTAGCCATTATGACAAAAGAAAGAAAGAGATTAGAAAAAGGAGACTTAGTAAAGAGGATGAAGAAGAGAGAGGGGAGGACGGGGGAAGAAAAGCCCCTTTATACACTACTGTTGCGCGGGACTGCTGGAGCTTTGTGGGACGAATTTCCCTTAAAATTAGGGCAGCCTTTGTGACTTTCCCCCCAGGGGTTTTTTTTTTTTTTTTTTTGTAAAAAAAAAAAATAGAAGTATAGCCCTAGAGAAAGCACCTTCTGGGCAGGATCGTGACCTCAATCCGGCACACAAATTGGATACCGTGTGATAGAAACTCGAATAATCGAACCGTGTACTATGTAGTCAAGAATTCCCTACTTTGGAAGAAGGGGCGGGAAACATGGCAAAAACGGAGCTGCTCAGCCCTCTCGAAAGACAACAAAACAAAAAAAACTAAACCTTACCAGAGGAGGCAGCTCCAACGACATAGCACACGGTTCGATTATTCGAGTTTCTACTGTAGGCAGTAGAGACCTAATCCCCACGCTAGATTTCTCCCCCCCCCCCCATAGGTTCCGATGGATGTGAGTAGGGGGAGGCAATTGGGAAATTATAGCGGCAGGCCATTGGAAACTTTTAGGGCCTGTTTGGCAGAAGTGGCCTTCTCTCCATTTTGAAACGGGGGGAAAAGGGTCATTAATTTTATATGATATGGGGGAACGGAATGGAACCATTGTATCTAAACGGGCCCTTACGGTTCGTCGAAGTGTCTAATATACTAGGGTCTCCAAGGCAGATATTGCCAAGCCACGAGTGACAGTCCATGATACGTACCAAGGACAGGCACTGAACCATATCTGCTGATCAAACCTACGATACTATCTCCGCCCCAGCAAGTCTCAATCCCTCGAGCCCTACTAATTAGCGAAGGGAATTCTTCCAGCTTCTCTCTTAAGTTATCATAGACCTCCTCGAGGCCACAAAAACCTAAACTATAGTGCTTCCTAAAGCGACTAGGGGGCCGGCAGGCCTCGCGAGCAGTATCGTAACCATTTATTGAGTTTTCTTGCGTAGGTTGTCTGGTTTTCTACAGTAGCTTATGGAATTTTGTGAGCCAATGCTAGCTTTGCAGAGAGGGAAGCATCGTATTATACTCGAGTATAGCATTTCTGCCCTGCGGCTGCTGTTCGGGGATACTCTTCTCTAAGACGAACCCCCGATCTAACATCCACTTGGTAACACCGCGCGTGCTTAAAGACGCTGAAATTAGTAAATTCGACCTCGGAAGCGTCCATGACGGCCAATGCCCATCGGGGGAGGGTCAGTCAGCAAGGGGATATGAGTTTGCGCATCCTAGAACTAACATGTCGAATTCCTCTAAGCAATATGATAGATGCGATATCAGTATTCTAGCTTGCCAGAAGAACGCAAATGGCAGGAGAGAAAGAGTTATTCAACGGCCCGGCTCACTTTCGTGGTCATAAAACATTGCTCGTAAAGTACTCCTCCTCTTCCCAACTACCGACCTTCACTAGCACCGGTAGGACCCAATGGCAATGGGCTGGAAACAAAGGGAATTGTATAAAGTCTACACCACCACTCTCGAATATGCAGTACAGAGGAAACAAACGAGGAAAAAATGCGAAATATCATATATAC
>Ga0307507_10001295_pt1 | contig 56059 bp, 10 predicted proteins | sample 7_EM_MG_FD_207223 | JGI IMG/M metagenome (GOLD analysis project Ga0307507, IMG submission 207223) | Populus trichocarpa ectomycorrhiza microbial communities from riparian zone in the Pacific Northwest, United States - 7_EM | ecosystem: Host-associated > Plants > Roots > Unclassified | place... | reverse complement strand
GGATAGGGCTAGCGGCCTTCCTAAATAAGGCTAGGGTACCAGACTTTCCCTCCCCTATATGCCAGTGCGGCCAAGCCGAAGAGACGGCGTCACATATTATAGCCTACTGCCCCCGGTTCGCAGAGCAGAGGCAAGGGCTAGCGGTAGGCCGCCCGGAGGTTAAAAAACTAGCTAGTACGGCCAAGGGAGCGAAACGGCTCGCAAGATGGTTCCTACAACTGCGGGTCCTACCGCAGTTCCACTATACGGAGGAGCTCCTGCGAGAGGAGGAAGAGAAAGAAAGGGGAGTAAGTAGGCTAGCTAGGTGAGAGGCTTGCCGAATAGAAGGAGTAGGCGTCTGCAGACGCCTTTTCGATACTTATAGGCTGCGAAGTAGACGGCAGAGAGTGTATAACAGGCCGAGGAGGGGATTTTTTGTCCCGTATCGGGTTTTCCCATTATGTAAAATAGGAGTACCGCATGGCCACAGAGCTAAATCGGTGTAAGATCAATAAATAAATACTAATTAACCAGTTGTGTGGTATAATATCGTACGAGGCAGCTTAGTGCATTATAGTGTTAAAGATAACAAGTGGTGGAATCGCGTCCCCTTGGGCATTAATAGTCTTAATTATTATAACCCATTCTTAATTGCCTGGTTATATTATTCTAGGCCAACCAGCCCTATTAGTTCCAGTAACAACTTTTATAGTTATAATAACACCTATTTAGAAGCTAGTTTTATTAAAATTCTAGACATCCTTATTAAGAATCTTATATTTAATAATTGTATTTTAAACGCGTTTAAACTAGGCCTAAATAAGTATAGGATCCTTATATTTAGCACGCTAATAATTATACTTGCAGTTATATTTAGATTTAAGGGTATTATGGCGTTTAAGGAACTTGTGTACCCAATGCTGGCCAATATATAGTGGAGTAGCTGACGCGGTATTCTGGGTAGCTAGAATACTAGCCATCTGCCGTACGGTCGCAATTCTGGGCGGTATACCGCGTTAATCCATTGATAGAATCTATTTCTTAAGAGCTTCTTCTTGTATAAGTGTAAGCAGGTGATTTAACGCGGGAGAGCCGCGTTGTGGTGCAATACCGGCGATGCGGCGTCTGGCTGTTGTTCGGGGTGCATTATATATTGCTGCAGCGCCTCAGAGGCTTTTAAACTGGCCCTGGTTGTAGGCTTGGACAGCTAGATTAACTCTGCCCTGTCGATATAAGGCTTCTTACTGTTGTGGTATTGCTATTGTAGTAGGAGTCTTAGAACGCGTCGCGAATTTGGTAAAATGGGCTACTTAGGGGTATAGGCCACTAGGGGGTCAATTACATTAAGACCTCTTAGTTATATATTATACGCTAAGTAGAATAGGTAAATAGGCAGCCTAGCTATTAAGTAGTACCTCTAAAATATAATCTATTATATTACCTTTTATTTTATTTTATTTTTATTATTATATAATAGAAAAATAATATAGCTAGCGTCTATTATATACTATAGTATATAATAGTATATAGCAGTTTGCTATTTTCTACTATACTTTACTTAATTAAAAAGGGGGCGACGTCCTAATTACTAAAGGGGTGGCTAAGGCAGTAGCAGGGAATTAGAGAAGGGGCTAAGAAATAATAACACTTCTACTTAATTAAAGAGGTGGCGATGTCCTAATTACTAAAGGGGTAGTTAAGGCAGTAGTAGGAAATAGGAGGAAGGGCTAAGAAATAATAACATTTCTACTTAATTAAAGAGGGGGCGATATCCTAATTACTAAAGGAGTAGTTAAGGTAGCGGTAGAGAATGGGGAGAGGGGGTAGTTAAGGCAACGGCAGGGAGTGGAGGGGGGGGGGGGTGGCTAAAGAATAATATACACTCTATAATTAGTTCCTATAAGCTTATTAAAACTTTAATTTATTATTTTCTTTAAATCTTTATTTTATAAAGGGGCCTAGGGGTAAGCGCGAATATATAGTAGGTAATTTGCCACTTTATAAAGAGAAGCTTTTAGAAACTTTTAGATCTATAGTAAAATATTATAGAGCTACCTAAAAGTAGATAAAATACCTCAATTGTGCTAATAGAGAGGGTGGCCGACCGATACTGGCCACACCCTTATTTTTATAACGTTGGTAGTAGAAAGTATTTAGCTATAAAATAGTAATATCAGCTTTCTCTATCCTTAGACTTTTTAACCCTTAAAATAAAATATAAAGCATCTATTTTTAGAGATAGATTTCTTAATAACTAGTTTATGGCTAGGGTTTAATATATACTTAAATATACGCTAAGATATTATATTAGCATTGTTAGCGTCATTAGTAAGCCAAAAGTATAATTTATGCTTTTGGTTTACCCTATATATAAAAGTAGATCTTAGCAAGCTTAGAGGCTAAGGGGAGAGAAAGTATAGGGAATAAAGCCCTAGGGGAACAAAGCCCTAAGGGAATAAAGCCCTAGGGGAATAAATCCTTAGGGGAATAAAGCCCTAAAGAAATAAAGACCTAGGGAAATAAAGCCTTAGAGAAATAAAGCCCTAAGGGAATAGGTGTAATAAAGCCTTATAGGAAATACCACAGTGGACTTATTATTAGGCTAGGTTATATAGGTAAACAAGAAGTTAATAATATAATAAACAGATAATAACTAGTGGAGTAGTTACCTAATAGATTAATTCTAATTATATTCTAAGATTTACTATAAGGAAAGGAACTATCTAGATAGGGACTGTAGTCCTTTAAATACATATCCATACTCTTAAGAAATCCTCCTTATATATAAGGTATACGTTATATAGGTTATACGTACGTTTCCTTTATATACTACGTATACTGCGTACAATATTATATGACCTTAGTTATTATTCCTTATTATATAGCTCTACTGGTTCCATCCTAGACCGTGCCCTTATTAGCTAACTAGATTCTTCTAACTCTTCTCTAAGTAGTTATAACACTGTACTTAAAGCGTCCGTAACACTATCTCCCTCTTTTTTATCTTTGTTCTTAAAGATTCCTAATATCTCTAAGTCGTCTACTAGAGGTGTAATATCCGCCTAATTAATTTGGTTAATATTATTACTTATTATACCTAAAGCATTTTCTTCTTTATAAGCATAACGCTATACCCGCACTGTTGTTACTATACTATCTCTTAGTAAGATAATGCTGTTTTTATATTCTTGTTATGCAAAAGAGGGATTAATTTACGTTACGTTGGCGAGTCCTTCTTCTTAGCAACCCTCTTTATATTTGGAGTGCACTAAAGCAAATATTTAGTTGTCTTGTGACGTTCGCTTAGTTTCTAATACTAAGTGTACGCGTTCTATTACTCTTAATAGCCTTTAAGTACCCTTATTAATTGCTGCTAGGGTCCTAAGTTTAATCTACCGCCATAAAACTTAATGGTAAGCTGACTTAAGCTCTAGCTAATCTAGAATGTTTTTATAACGCGGAGCAGAGGGCCCTTAAAGCCCGTATTGCGGCGTCTGCTTAACTGCTTTGTCTTAAGAAGGTATATAAGAAGGTATATTATAAAAAGTAGAAACTTGTAGAACAAGGCCTTTAGGAGCTTGGTAATAAAAGAACGGATTCTCTTCTAACAGAGAAGGAAACAACTTTAAATACCTTAGGTGCTGCTTCTCTTAGGTCCCCCTTAGGTGACTTATTATTTAGTAATCCTTCTTTATTAATTCTGCCTAACCCTTTCTTTTTTAATACTCCTATACCTTTCTTATAGCGTTTTTTAAGTTGTTTAGGGGTTCCTAGGTAGTCTTATTATAGCCTATCTACTTAACCTTATACTATATTTTATTATTAATATCCTCATAACTAATAATCTTTAAAACTTCCTATTTGTCTTCTTTTTAACCTCTATACATATCTGCCTTATAGACTGGTGGCTTAATATTCTTATATGCTAGCCCTAGCATTACAATATGCTATATAGGGTAGATCTTTATTTTCTCTAGTAAGTTAAGTCTGTATATAACTTCTAAGATTTTTGCTTTAATTGTAAATGGTCCTAATTTAACATAGTCCAACTTCTTACTTAGTTGTTAACTTTTAAAAAAATTATATAGTAGCCACACTTTATCTCCCTCCTTTAGATCTAGTCCCTTAGATCTTTTAGCATTATAGTACCTTTTTATCCTTATCTGTACTATTTTAGCTATTTCCTTAAGGTAATTATAAAGATTTATTAGATTCTCCATTCTTTCTTTAGCTGTGCTACTAGTTTTCTTTACTTATTATAGTAACAATAATATTCTTAGTTCGTAACTGTAGTTTGCTTTAAAAGGTAATATGCCTATCCCTTTCTATGGTGTTATATTATATACAAACTATATAATTAGTAATAGTAATACCCAATTGTTCTGCATATAATTAACATAATGCCTTAAATATTGCCCTAGCATCTAGTTTAGTCTCTCCATTTAACCGTCTGTTTGTAGGTAATATGATGTTAACATTGCTACTTAAACCCCTTATTTGGCCAAGAATACCTCCTAAAATGCTACTATAAATCTTAAATCTCTATTTAATATAATCTTTATAAGTGCTCTATGTTTTATAAACACTTCTTTAATATAGATTCTAGCTATATCTTCTGCTAATATTTCTTCTATATATGCTATAAAGTAGCCCTACTTAGTTAACTTGTCCACTATTACTAAGATTGCGTTATAATCTTATCTAGTAATAGGATCTTTTAACTTTAGTAATTTTATAATAAAGTCCTATAATATAACCTCCTATAGTCTCTCTAATATCTTAATAGGTTATAGCCCTCTATATAGCTTATGCCTTATTAGTTTATTTCTCTAACAATCTAGACATTCTTTTATAACTTGCCTTGCTAGTCCCTAGATTCCTTAAATAATATATTCCTTTTAAAGTCTTAATATTAAGCCTATAGCTTTATTATGTCCTTATATTATTCCTTTATAAAAGTCTTCTACAAACTCCTTTATAACTGCTTTTGGCATATATATAGCCTTTTAGTACTTATACTACTCTAAGTCTAGATCCTTACTTTATGCTTCTTAGATCTTCTATAACTATGCACTTTCTAGTATTTTATAGGTCCTCTCTTCTCTAATTGCTATAACTTTAGGATAATTATACCTAATTAACCTATCCTTATTTTTGCGTAATATTGCTCCTAATAGCTTCTTTTTATTTTATAGTTCTATCTTTCTGCTAAGTGTATCTACTCTTGCATTTTTAGTGCCTTTAGTATGCTAAATCTTAAAATAATATTCTATAAGCATCTCTGCCTATTTAACCTGTCTTTGGTTTAGTTCCTTTGTTATTAGAAATCCTATTAAGTTCTTATAGTCCGTTTTAATTATAAATGGTTTCTCTGTGCCTTGCAAAAATGCTCTCCATTTTTTAAGCGCTATAACTATACCCAATAACTCCTTATTATAGATGTTATAGTTTAGTTCTGCTAGTATTACCTTTTAACTATAATACGCTACTGGATGCCATCTATCTTAGTGTCTCTGTATTAGGTATGCTCTTAGTATAAAGTCTAATATATTCGTTTCTATAACTGTGTCTAGCTATAGTTAATAGATCTTAAGGATTGGATTTTGGGTAAATAACTCCTTGAGTTCCTAAAACAGCCTCTTCTGTTTGCTCCCCTATATCCATAGTTCCTCCTTTTTTATAAGTCTTGTAAATAGTTTAATATTCTTTAACCACTGTGTAATGAACCTCCTATAGTAGTTTTAAAACCCTAGAAATAATCTTAACTGCGTAATATTCTCTAGTTCTTACTAACTTACTATAGCTTCTACTTTCTTTAGGTCTATACTAATTTTTCCTAGCTTAATAATAAATCTAATAAAATCGGTCTTCCTTATAAAGAACTCGCATTTCTTAATTACTACTAGCATTTTTTCTTCTTATAGTCTCTTTAAGACCTACTTAACGTGTTCTCTATACTCCTGCTTACTTATTAAGTAGACAATAATATTGTTAAGGTATACTATAATAAATTTATTAAGGTGTTCTCCTAATATACTATTAATTCTTTTCTAAAATATTGCTAGTGCATTTATAAGCCTAAACTGTATAACTAGCGGTTTGTATAGTCCTTCCTTTAACCTAAAGGCTGCCTTCTATTTATTTCCTTCCCTAATTCTAATCTAATAGTATACCCATCTTAAATCTATCTTTATAAAGATTTACGCGTTGCCTATCCTATTTTAGATTTTGCTAATTAAGGGTAAAGGATACCTATCCTTTCTTATAATGCTATTTAACTATCTATAGTTAATACACATCCTAAGTTTTCTGTTTTTCTTTAGTATAAACAATACTGGATATCCTGCTAATAACTATAACGGTCTAATATATCTCTTTTATAAGTTCTCTTGGATAAACTCCTTAAGCGCTACTAACTTGGTTTTAGTAAGCTTATAGATTAGAAAAAACCTTAGACTTATTCCTAGTTCTAACTCTATCTTATAGTCCTACGCTATATACTTTAATAGCTTTTTACTTTCTAGGCTCTATAACCTTTTGCCGTACTTATAGTATCTCTTTAGTATATAACTTAAGCCTTGCTTAGTCTCTTTGTATATTACTCCAACTTAGTACTATACTATCTTAGTTTATTATTGCATCTTACGTTATTATATATCTCTAATATTAACCTAACCTATAACCTAATTAATCTTTGGATTATACTCCTATAACTAAGGTATTTCTAATATTGCCTTGTCCTTTCCTAACAGTAGGATATTAAAAGATATTTTAACTTTTCTTCCTTTAATAGTTAACTAAATAGGTCCTATTTTGAGATTAATAATGCCTCCTCTATAGGCTATTAGATCTCCTAAAATTGTTGTTAATAGGTATAAGTGTTCTTTTTGTCTATATAGTAACCCTATCCTTTTTACTGCTGTTAGTAATATATGGTTCCTTATTGCTCCACTATCTACTAATGCTTTAAACTTTTAATCTTGCCAATTAACTTATAAATTTAGGTATTGTTTTGTAATTCCTTTAAGGGTTTAAGGCCCTACTACTGGCTCCCTCTAGTTCTATAGGCCTCTACTTTTCCTAACCATTAGCTATTTGGTTTTAACTATACTTAGTCCTTTTATAGCTAAGACTTAGTTTATTTTTTATCCTCTACGTACTATAGATAAGTATTCTCTAGGCACTCCTACTACTATTGTCTTTCTAGGCATTTTTCTATAAGGAATCTTCCTAGTTAAAGTGTTAAATTCCCTAGTTTTTAAACTTCTACTAGGTGCCAACTATGCATATACTTAGTATTTCTATACCTCTTTTCGTCTATTGTCTAATACATTCTTATTAGATACTTGTAATATTTGTCTTTAGGTGTTCTATGTATATTATACGTATTATCTATATATGCGATCTATGCTGATATGTAATATGCTAGGTGCTTTAGGTTAACTCTTAGCCTATCTTTACTCTTAAGTTTAAACCTCTCTTATATTGATCTAAATGTTGCTATATTACTTGCTAGTACTAATATCTATATTATTTCTTTTTAGTCTATGGCCTATTCTTCTAAGTTCATTAATGTTATAATTAATGCTCCCTTAATGTAACTTATCTGTCTTTCTAATATAGCTTAATTTAGTATAGCTTTCTTATCTAGCCATATATAGAAGTCTTCCCACTTCTTATTTCCGTGTTACTAGTACTACTTTTAGTATAGCTCTATGAGTGTATATAATCTGTCCATAAGGAAGTATCTTTTTATTGCTGCACTATTGTAACCCTTTATATATTATTCTGTAAACCTAGTTAGAATCCCTAGATCCTCTTCCTGCTCTAGGTTGCTTAGCCACTTAGCTCTTAGTATATCTGCCTTTAGCCTATTAGTAACCTTTTAATTTAGCTTCTGTTCTTGCTATATAAGAATTTATTATCTAAACTTCTCTATACTTTCTATCTTGTTGCGTCTTATAAATAGGTTTTTAATATTACTGAACTTCTTAATTACCGTGTTAACTTTTTAACCTTTAGGCTAAACATTGTGTTTACCTAGAACTACTATAGACCTTATTTGTTCTTTAAAGTCTTGGCTCCCTAGGAACCTTCATCCTATACTTATTTATTTGTCTTTAAACTAAGCTACTGCCCTTTCCTATTGGTTTTCGTCCATTATAGGTTCTTAAGTGTGTCTTATTTTATCTTAAGAATCTTAAGCCTATAGCCTTTTGCCTTTATTAAGTGGTAAGCTAGTACTAGCAGTTGTCTGCTTGCTTAATCTTTTTTAGATATTGCTCCTTCTGTTTTATAAAGCGATAGATGCTGTATCTAATAGTGTTATAATGCCTATTACTAAACCGCGTTCTATAGTAGTCTTAGTCTCTACTTCTATTGTATTATTAAGGTTTAAGTGCCCCTAGCTAGCCTTTTTTTCTTCCTCGTTACTATTAATTAATAAGTACTCTGACTCTATTGTTATTTCTACTAATCTTTATCTGTATATTACTATAACGTCTTAATCTAGCTTATAGAGTTAATCTTGTTCTTTATTTAACTCTTTTGTTCCTTTAAGTTCTCTTAACTCTGGCTCCTATAGCTAATAGCTTGCGCTATACTTAGCGTCCTTATAAATTTAGCATATATTGTTGTAATAAAACGCAAAGTGTTTAATTAAACACTCCTTGGTCTCGCGCAATACACTAGTATTTATATTATTATACTCTAATGACCTTATGCCCTTTACCATATAGTTACTATAACTACTTCTATAGCCTCTAGTAAAATAACCCTATTTTCCACAATTTATATAAGCTCCTTTTTTAAACTATTCTTTTTATTATAGAGTCTGCCTAAATGTCTTCTACTACTAAGATTTCTAGATTAGCCTCTGCTCCTTAGTCCTATAATTACTTAATCCTTAATCTCTAGGTTTCTATAGTTTCTTATTCTATCTTCTAGATTCTTTAGTATTACTTAAGTCTATTAGCTCTGGTCCGCCATTCTATAGTTTATAACTCTATGTCTATTATTGCGTACTCTGTGCCTTATATAACTATAAAACTCTATCTTGCCCTTTCTTGGCTTGTTCCCTTTAATAGATTCTATTATTAATCTTAATTAACTAGTTTATTAACCCCCTTAGAGTTTCCGCATCATTTATTAGGATAATCGCGTTTTAAACTTTAGCCTTAAGTCCCTATTTGTACTATGCTATAAGCGCCTTATTATTCTACTTAACCTATATTATAAGTATTTGAAACTATATTGTATACTTGGTTCTAAAGCTTTTGTTCTGCTATAGTTGTTGCCTCCAGGTCTCTAAATATCTATATTAACCTTTCTAAGAACCTGTTCCAGTTAGTAAATATATACTATACTTCCTAGTTAGTAGTTATTATTCTATTAATTTGGATTTCTATAAGGTAAGATTTAAACTACTTAAGTGCTCCTCCTATGAGAAACAGTTCTGCGTATACTACTTGTTCTATAGGTGTTACTAACTTTACTCCCTCCTATATAACCTTAAAGTGCATTTATATAAGGAATTCTTTAAGTTTTAACCTTTCTCCTAAGAATTATTTAATGGATAGTAACTTAACCTTAGCTGCTCTGATTCCATTAATTTAGTTTTTAAGCATTTAATTATTGTCTATTAATTAATTAACTATTTCCTATAACTAACCCACTATAACTAGCTGCGAATTAGTATCTCTTATACTGGTGTCTCCTCCTAACCCTAAAGTTATAGCTGCCGTAGATGGCGTTGTAACTACTGCTTTTAGTAGTATATTATTTAACTTTGTTAATACTGTAACTAGGTAGTAAATATATAATAAAGCCTTATGGGAGATACTACGATAGACTTATTATTGGGCTGGGTTGTATAGGTAAATAGAAAGTTAATAATATAATAAACAGATAATAACTAGTGGAGTAGTTATCTAATAGATTAACTCTAATTATATTCTAAGATTTACTACAAGAAAAGGAACTATCTAGGTAGGGACTATGGTCCTTTAAATATATATCTATACTCCTAAGAAATCCTCCTTATATGTAAGGTACACGTTATATAGATTATATATACATTTCCTTTATATACTGCGTACACTATATACAACATTATATAACTTTGATTACCATTCCTTATTATATAGCTCCACTAATTCTATCCTAGACTGTGCCCTTATTAACCAACTAGCTTCTTCTAACTCTTCTCTAAGTAGTTATAATACCGTACTTAAAGCGTCTGTAATAATAGGTAAAGCCAGTTTTGCTAATAACTATTAAGGCTTTAGGTGCCTATTTTAGATACCCTATAAAATTTACCTTCTAAAAATGGAAGACTAAATTTAGTAAGGGCTAGATTTAGGCACTCTAGAATAATATACCTAGTATTTATCTTATACTTTCTATACCTATTAAGCTTTTAGGAGTTTTTAGGTCCTAGGGATAGCCTCCTAAAATTAAGCTTTAAGAAGCCTTTAGATTCTAGGAATAGTCTTCTAATAGCTTTAGGCTTCTGGAAATAGTCTTCTAGGAGCCTTTAAGTCCTAGAAATAGTTTCCTAAAAGCTTTTAGGTCCTAGGATTAGTCTTTTAGGATTCTTAGACTTTTAGGAAGTTTTAGGTCCTAGGAATAGTATTTTAGGAGCCTTAAACTCCTAGGAGCTAGGTGCTAGTAATAGCGGCCTATAAAAAATATGTAGCTTAAAAAATATGCTAGCTGTAGAAAGTATGCGGTCGTAGCGCTTAGGACTAACCTATAACCTAAGAATATTACCCTAAAACTAATTTTACTCTAGTGCTATCTAAAGTAAAAATATCCTCTTAGGGTGCCCCCTCTAAACCTATAGTAGGATAGTCTACCTGGCGTTATACCCTATTGTTAGTGGTTATATAATAGGGTAATACGTTCCCGTGGCTTAGATTAAAGTTTTATACTCTATTAAGCTATATTAGGTAAAGTTTAATTAGTATTATATTTCTAAGTTGTTTTTTAATTTATAATACCTCTTTCGCTTATAGGCTTAAGTAGTCTATTTTAGATTAGTCCGCTTTAGAGTAATCTCTAATTAAGTTTTCTAGTTTTATCTTAGCTTACTATTATATATAGTTATATACTAATTAGAACGGGTATAATTTTCCCCTTATTTACTTATAGGTTAGAGCTATATTATCTATATAGAATTTAAACTCTAATAGCTCCTTACTGAAACTAGTTTACTTAAAATAAAGTATGTAACTAACCCTTACCCTTGCCCCTTACCTCGCCCCTTACCCTACCCTTTATCTTATCCTCTACCTTATTTTTTTACCTTACTCTTATTCTACCCTTACCTTATCCTTACCTTACCCTTACCTTACCCTTACCTTACCTATTACCCCTTGCCCCCCTAGATAAATTATAAAATCCTAGTTATTATATCTACTCTACTAAATACTAGAATAGGATTGGATAATAATAGACTAAAATAAAATAAAAAGTGGTAAAGAATAATAAGATAAGCGTGTAATAACTAGGAAAAGGTCCTATATATACTAAGTGTAAAGGTGGATAGTATAACTATCTTTTAAGCTATCTGCATATTCCCTAATCTGGAGTAACTAAAGGAGCTCTTGCTGCACCTGGCCTAAAAAGACCAAAACCAACCAAAAGAACCCTAAAAATCACCTAGAGAATCCCCCTGAGATGCATGCATCGTAGGGGAGGCACACGTCAAATAATGGTGGTTTGCACTTGCACGCGACCGCCAGAACCACGCCTAGCAATGGCCCTCCATAATAAAGACGGGTGAATACTACACTATAAAGCGGAAATACCTCTATTAAGAAAGCATCTAATAAAATATAAAGCCTATTGGACGCGTCTAGTATCTAGAATTGTAGGGGAGTAACCGTTAGCTATAACGAACTAACGCAGCTAGTAGAATGGCTCCGCTAGTTTAGCGAACCTTAGGCGCCCCTCTAGTAAACCCTTAATCAAATCCTCCAACGGCTAAGTAAAATTAAAAATAAATAAAACCCCCCTTTACCGGCGAACCGTACCTGGGCCGCCGTAGCTGCGCTTTTATAGCACAGGGAACCCACCCCCTATAAGACAATAACTGGGTATATAATCATAATATAACCAAATATAGAAAAAGCAGAGGGGCTTAGGGGACAATTAGAAATAGAAGTCCTTATAGAGATTCGCAAAGAGGTCTATAATGCTGTTGTAATCCGACACCTTAGGAGTGGAGACATTAGAGTTACCCTAAAGGACTAACAGGTAAAGGAACGAGCCGTAAGGGCAGGGGACAGGCTAGGTGAATGTATTGGCATAAAAGTACTCTGTAAGGATTACCTAGTCGAAGTCCTAGCGGTTCCCATAAGCCTTAGGGTAGAAAAGGGACGCCAGGCGGATAATATAGCAATTATATAGGAGATAGTAAGATAAACGGAACGCCTTATTCTAGGACTTGAGATCACCCAAATCTAATGGCTTTAATAGGAAAATGCAAACCAAGCATACAACAAGAATAATAAGAGGATATAAGGGTCGCTAGAGACTTGCTAGGGAGATGCTGGATGAACGTATAGCTCCCTTATCGTCAGCATATATACACCAGGAATACAAAAACTCCTTATTTAAAAAGGAATAATTATGAATGGCCTTATATACAACATAAGACTTTACAACCACAGACTACGCCTAGAACGATGCTATCGCTGTGTATAATGGGGACACACCCAAACCACATACGTAGTATAGGTGTGCTGCGGTCACTGTGCAGGCCCCTATAATATAAGACACTGCTTAAATCAAGACCAAATAAAATACGCAAACTGCTACCAAAGCATACACAAGGCGTAGGAGAGAGAAGACTGTATTAAATATAGGAGACGGAAGGTAAGGGCTTAACAGCTGCGGGAATAACTACACGCTAGGTTATACGAATGGAAATAACAGGCGATAAGCTAGGGGGACATAGGTACCTTCCCAGCGTTTCCTACCTTTAGTAATAGGGGGCTAGGCCAGCCATCCCAAGCCTTAATGGGCCAGAAGCGGCGCCGCGTAATATTACCAGACCGAACAGGGACACAAGGGTTATAGGGGACACAAGGGTTACAGGGTATATAAGAGAGAGGACGCCCTGTAGAAAGACCCCTATGGATATCTACAGCAAGCTTAAGACCAGGATAATTAAGAATTAGACTTAACACGGTAAATATAACATTTACAGCCGACCTATAAAGGGTATATAGCCGACTAGTAAGATCAGGGGAAGAACCAGAGACAATAATAGATTTAGATATAGAAGCGCTAGTAGGAACACAAGACACGGGAATAGAAAGCTCTATATAAAATAAGTAGCGACCAGGGTGTAGATATAAGAGATAGAAGTTCTAAATATCCTAGAGAAAGTAGAAATAGAAAAAGTGAGGAATAAAGGAGAGACAAAGGACCCTTGCTAGGGGTCCGCCACCTATCCATTATATAGTATAACTGCGGCAATACAAACCACCGTCTTGTAAGGCCCCTACTAGATAGTCTAGACCTAGAGAAATACTATATCCTTGCTATATAAGAGCCGTATTATAATACCTATATATAATTAACATACTGCCCCTAAGGATTCCAGCTCCTATACGAACCAAAAGCAGCTATATGCGTGTGCTTTATAATTAGCAAGGCTATTAGCCTATCCTTATAGTTATGGCAGGCAATCAACCTAGATATTGTACTTATAACAATCTAGATATATAGGGGACCGGTATAAATTATTAATGTGTATAACCCTAGGGTCGAAGGCGTCCCATAAATAGAGAATATTATATTGGTAATAAGCTTACTGGAAACCGAAGGCATAGAGTCTATTTTATTAGGAGATATGAACCTCTACCACCTATAGTAGGGAGGTATCCATGTTGCTACTAATTAATAGGTAAAGTGCCTACTAAGAGCTATAGATATCTGGGGCCTTAAGCTAGCCACCCCCCCAGGAGCAATTATATGGCAATAAGGCACCGCTAGAAGTATAATTGACCTTATATTTATAGACGAAGGCCTATACTAGAGACTTGAAAGGTGCAACCCTAAAGAAAAATAGGTACTTACCTTATACTATATCCCTATCTAGATATAACTAGATCTGGATATTAAGGCGTAACCAAATAGTAAAAGATACGCAATAAGGAAGCTTAAGACAGACAGTTTCCTTAGTATAGTTAAATAATAACTTTAAGACCTAGAAGAAATCTACCTAATACTAAATAAGCGAGGCTCGTTAGCTACCTCTAAGGAAATTAACCAAAGACTAGAAAGGATCTAGGCAGCGATTAAAAATGGGCTAGAAGAGCACTACCTGGTCTTAAAACTGGGCCCCTACACGTGATACGTGTGGTCTGTATAATACGCGGTTCTTATTGCTAGCTAACGATAAGTAAGAAGGAAATACACAAGCAGCTATAACCCTAAAGATAAGAGATAATACAAAGATACAAGAAACTAGTTAAAGAATACCCTAAAAAAAGAAGTAAGGAACAACTGGAGATAGTTTATAAATAAGTATACTTCTAACCTAAGCCTCCCCTATAACAAGGGCCTTTGGGCCATGGCGAAATGGTTAAAGAAAAAGGTAGGGCGCCTAGCAGAAGACTTATATCTACCACCCCTATAAAAAGCAGGGGAAATATAGGCCACTAACAATAATAATAAGAAGGTAAAGATCCTTATAAAAAGGTTCTTCCTCTAACCGGCTCCAGCAGACCTTAGTGATATTATGGGTGAAATACTGGTGACTTGCCTGCGGGTCGACAGCGACATAATAATAGAGGAAATGGCCAGAACCATTAGCCGCTTTTTAAATAATACAGTACTAGGACTAGATAGAATTCTAAATAAGGCCTTAAAAACCTATGGACCACTTATAGCACCTTAGCTTATAGATATAGCCAAAGTATGCTTTGCTATAGGCTACTACCCGTAACTTAGAAGATCTATAACGACAGTTGTTCTATAAAAAGAAGGTAAAGTAGATTACTTAATTCTAAGAAGCTACTGCCCTATTGCCTTAGAAAACACCCTTAGCAAAATCTTAGAAAGGGTAATAGCGGACTATATAGCAGATATGGCCGAGGAACACGCCCTATTACTATAAAGTTAAATGGGGGCAAGAAAGAACCGCTTAATACTATTAGCACTTACGCTACTTGCTACTACCATTAAGTCTATATAGGCGATGCGAAGGGACTTCGTAGTATTAATGCTTAGCTTAAATATTAGTGGTGCCTATAATAATATACCCTATAAGCGCCTCCTATATATCCTTAGGGCAAAGGGCTTTCTAGAATGGATTATATAATTTATTTAAGGGTTTACAGGCCAGAAAGAAATATTATTAGTCTTTAGCGGATACTAGAGCCCCCCCATTATAGTCGCAACAGAAATACTATAAGGATCACCCCTCTTGCCTATACTCTTCCTTTTCTTTGTAAGCAACCTACTTAACTTCTTTAAAGAAGGGGCGACCTAGGGGATAGGCTTTATTGATAATATAAACCTAATTATATATGGCCCAATAGCCGCAGAGAATTGCAGAATACTAGAAAAAGCCCATAACACCTATATAGAATGGGCAAGACGACATAGAGTCTAATTCTTACTAAAGAAATACCAGCTAATCTACTTTATAAGAAAACGCAACCAATCTATAGATCTCTAGCATATAATTCACATTTAAGGCTTTGGGGGTTAACTAGTTTAAGGCCTAAGGGTATTAGGAGTATAGGTAGATAGTAAGCTTTAGTAGAGCGCATATGCGTTATAAGCGGCCTGTAAGGGCCAAGTATAGTATATCGCAATGTCCAGGATTGTTAATTCTATATAGGGTCCATGCTTCCAGAGGTTATGCCTACTATATATAGCAGTTGTCCGGCTAACTATAATATATAGATCTAGTATTTAGGCTATAGGAGAATCTAAAAAAGGCCCCCTTAAATCACTCCTTAAACTACTCTAAAAGGTCTAAATAGCTTGTCTCCGGAGTATAATAGGCGGGTATAAGCAAACGGCTATAGTACTGCTTAAGAAGGAAGCTAATATCCCCCCCCCTATAATTATATATTAAAGCCGCTGTAATATAAAGGGTGTAAAGGGAGCGTAACTCTAATATTATAAAGTATATTAAGACACGCCTAAACAAACTATAGAGTGACCCTAGGGTGCCCTATAGGAGAATAAACTAATAACCTTAAAGTAGGGAAGATATGTTAGAGAAACAGGTAAAGAAAGCAGAAGAAGAATAATGCCGTGTTAGGGCCCAGGCCTATATAGAGGAGAAAGGGAAACGCGTAAGAGATTAGCAAAAATAATAGCAAGAGAGAGAAAAGAGCTAAAGTAGAGTATAAAAGAGCACTGGAAAACTATCTACCGTAACACAATACTAGTTGGACCAACACTGGAGAGGCGTATAGGAGTTAAAGGTATAGAGGCTATTTTAGGTAAGAGGAACCTAAGCCGTAGCATAGTTAATGCTATAGGGGGTAAATACTTAAGGGCTCCAAGAAGGCCTAATAAAGGCGGAAAATATAATGGCAACACTCTTAAGAATAGGAATAATAGGACTAAAAGATTGGCTCTACTAGGTAGGTGTCCTAGTAGGTAGCCTAAGATGCAAATGTGGCTGGCTAAGACAGATACTAAAACACGTAATACTACTATACCCCCTACGCACCAACTAAGAAGTAATGCTCTTAGTAGCTGGCACAGAGAACTATAATACACTACTCTTAATATAAAAAGGTCTTAAGGCGGTTACCCAGTAGCTTATTAGCTAAAATGTACTAGACTAGTTCCGGGTTGTAAAGGAAATGGTAATAGAAGGCAAAGGGGCGAGTACTAGGCGCCCCTTAATGACTCTACAGTAGTAGAGTTAAGTTTGCGATACTAGCGCGTCCATAGGCTTGTTACGGCAGCAGTGGTTCCCAAGGAGGTTATAAAGTAAGGTAATAGAGCACTATAGGTAACCCGTAGGCGCCCTATATACGAGTCCCAAAAGGCGGGGAGATGGATTACGGGGTTTTCTTATTTTCTTAAATAGAGTTTTCTCCCTATATGTAAATAAGGAGTAGTCCGTATGGGCCCAATAGGGATCCGAATCGGACGTTAAGCAATAAATAATTATTATATACTAAGCGTATAGTTTTAAAGATATATTTTGTGTTTAAGGGTTACTTTGTAAATGTTATATTTAATCTTACCCTACTACAGGAGTTTAAAGAGATGCCTTTCTTAGAAATATTTTGTAAGAGTAGTTAGAGTATAGAACTTATATATGCGCTTACTAATTAGTAGCTTTTAGTTTCTAAGACAGATAAAGTATATCTTTAGTTTTTTCTCCTTATATAAGGATACCTTTGCCCTCTTTAGCGCTTTAGCCGCTTCTAAAATCTTAGTATCTTTTTTAATCTTAACTTGGCTAACGGTAATACCTATCCTAGACTGTCTCTAGTAATAACTTAGCTGATATGCTCTACCTTCCTTAATATTGTAGTAATCTATAACCGCATTAATGGTATTATTATGTCTGCGTATCTTATCTTCTAGTAACATGCTAGAAAGCGTTATAATTACTTTAATAAGGCATTTGTGTTTGATTAATCTATTATTATAGGATTTTAAGGCTACTTTAATATCCTCACTAAATTCAACCCTAGAAAGTTGCCGTTTAATATTAATTATGGCTTATTTATTATCCTAATTCTTCTTAATATTTTTTAATAGCGCATTTATTTAACGTTATCTTTTATTTATAATTTCCTAGTTAAGCTTTTAGTACTCTATACTTCCTATTGCTTTGCGCTTAAGGCTATATTTTAGCTTATTTTAAACTTTAATTAAGGAACGAATATATAGATTCTTGTTAACTGATAAGGATTAATCTTTTGTTAGGTGCTATAGCCGCTATAGGTTAATTAATTGGCTTATTTAGTATACCGCTTTTATTAATTTTTCTTAAGGCTCTAAGCCTTAAATAATTGCCTATATATCTACGCTAACACGATATAGAAGGTAGTGCTTTAGGAATATTTAAGCGTTGGCGTGCTGTATTATTAAGTTCTAGAGGGCGTTACTTACGTTACCTAGATAGTATAAGCATTAGAAAGGTCTTAGTAGAACTAGTCCTATATAGTAGAACTTACTATTCTTATTAAATGCCTTATCTACGCCGTAACGGAGACTATATAGGCGCGCAACCTGCCAAAATCCCGTAATTACGCCAAGGTCCTTAATCTATAGTAAAAGGGTTAAGTATAGTAAAGGCTGGTTAGGTAAGACCTTATAGTTCTAGAAAGTTTTAATTAATTGCTAAAATATAGGGATATTATCTAGGTCTAAACGGAGTAGTAGCGGCAACTTATTACGCCTGGGCTTGATATATAGCTTACTATATTAGGAAAAAATTTACCAGCATTTTTGTAGCATTTGGCGGCATTTGGCGGCCAAATGCGCATTTCGCGCATTGCAACGTATAGCGTATAGTATTAACTAAGAAGCGGCACACTACCGTATTTAATAACGCAGTGCAGCTAATTGCGCATTTGCAGCCACCTAGGTAAGTAGTGCCCCCACCCTATTAAGCTTTTTTTGCACTTAATGCGCAATTAATATATAATGCCCTTCTAGCGCATTTTGTATATCTTACCCACTTTAAGTAATAAATAAGCGTTGCTTTTCCCGCGCGGTTATTAAGTACTTATCCTATATATTTAATAGTATTTGCTTAGTCTGCGTAGTTGGTACGAAATAAGTTGTATTATTTTAGATAATTTAATATAATATAGTGACGGTTCTTTTCTACCTGCCTACCTACCGACTGACTGACTAACCTACCTACCTACCTACCTACCTGCCTGCCTGCCTGCCTGCCTGCCTGCCTGCCTGCCTGCCTGCCTGCCTGCCTGCCTGCCTGCCTGCCTGCCTACTTACCTACCTACCTACCTACCTATCTGCCTGCCTATATATCTGTCTATCTGCCTACCTATCTACCTGCCTGCCTATGTCAGTGTATAATTCAGGAGAGGGGTTGGCCTGATTAAAGGCTCTGATTTTTTCGAATCGTTCTCTATAGCCGTTCGCTGGCTGTATATTCGAACGGTGGTTGTCTATGGTGCCTCTCTAGGAGGCCTTGATTTGATTTGGTGACGGGCCGATATTAAAGCTCTGGTTTAATTCGATCGATTAATTGATTGAATCGTTTGTAGTGTTCGCTGGCTGGTTGTTCGAACGGTCGTCGTCTGGTTCTGGTAACGGTCGTCTAGTTCTGGCGACGGTCGTCTGGTTCTGGCGATGGTCCTCTACTGGCTGTTGCTCTGGTGCCTCCCTAGCAGGGAGGATGTAAGGAAGGAAGGATGGGTAAAAAAATATGGTGGCTATATAGGGGGTATATTTGGCAGAGGCACGTGTAGAGGCTATTGGGAATATAGCGGGGACCTGATGCAGAGCGTCCGTACGCAGAGCTTCGCGTAGAGCCCCGTGCAGAGCCTGGTGCAGAGCCTCTGTATGTAGAGCTTTGTGTAGAGCCTTGTGTAGAGCCTTGTGTAGAGCCTTGTGTAGAGCCTTGTGCAAAGCTTCGTGTAGAGCTTCGTGTAGAGCTTTGTGCAGAGCTTTGTATAGAGCTTCGTGTAGTAATATTAAATAAAATATATATATAATATAAAAATTATTAAAAATTATTAAAAATATACTTTTATGCATGCTTGCTAATATTAATAAAATATATGTAAAATATAATATATAAAATATTTATTATTAACGTATTTCACGGGCGAGCTGGTTAGTTTGCCAAGACCACGCATCAAAATATTTAACACTATAATGTCTCCACCCACTAATTTACAATCGACTTCTAAAGAAGCTTAAATACAGCTTGCTATCTAGGCTCTTGATACAAAGCAGATTTACGGCGTTTGACGCGCTGTATGCACTTTTAATGTCACCCTCTCGAGCCTATAGACGCGACGCACCGGAACTACCCCACGACGCGATACTAAGCCAAATTTAATGAAGCTTACAGTAACCGAAGAGGAGGCGATAAAACGGTATATACTTAAGCTAGATTTAAGAGGATTTGCCCCTCCGCTTAATGCTGTTTAAGAGATGGCTAATAAACTATTAGCCAAACGGTGGATGGACCTAGTGGGCATAAACTGGCTATATAGCTTTATTAAGCATACCCTAGGGCTTAAAACAAGATATAGTTGGAGGCTAGACTACTAGTGTTATTAATAGGAAGAACTAATAATTATACAAGCCTGGTTTAACCTTATATATAACATAAAAGCTAAGTACAGTATCTAGAACGAAGACTTATACAACTTTAATAAATCTGGCTTCTAGATGGGTATAATAACCCAGTAAAAAGTCGTTATAGGCTCTAAGAGACGGCATTAACCAAAGGCTATACAACCAGGTAATTGTAAGTGGGTTATAGTAATCCAGGGTATTAGCGCGTTAGGCTATGTGCTTTTACCCTTTATTATCTATAAAGGCAAAAACCATCTCTCTGCGTGGTACTAGGAAGCCAATATACCATCTTAATAGGCATTTGGGGTCTCTAATAACGGCTAGACAACTAATAAGCTTAGTTTTAAGTGGTTAAAGCACTTTAATAGGTATATAAAGGAGCGTACTATTGGCGCGTATTATCTGCTAATTATTAATAGCTATAAGAGCTATAACTTGCTGCAATTTACTAAATATTGTGAGGAAAATAAGATAATTACTTTATGTATACCAGCATATTCGTTATATATCCTGCAGCTACTAGATGTGGGTTGTTTCTTACCTTTAAAGATAGCGTATAGGCGCTAAGTTAAGAAGCTAATACGTAACTAGATTAACTATATTACTAAAATAGAGTTCTTACCAGCCTTTTGGGACGCGTTTAACGCCTCTATTACTAAGAGTAATATCTAAGGAAGCTTTTAAGGCGCTGGCCTAGTTCCTTTTAACCCGGATAAGGTAATATCAAAGCTTAACATTTAATTGCGCACGCCTATACCACCCACTACTAAAGACACCTTATAGCAGTTAAAAACCCCTAGTAACTACCTTGAATTTAGGTCGCAAATAAATCTAATTAGTGATAAGTTGGGTAGCTTACCATCTTTGTTAAAGGAAGGGTTTAATTAGCTTGTTAAGGGCACCCTTTTAATGGCTTATTAGATGGTGTTATAGCGCGATTAAATTACTAAGCTTAAAGCAGCTAATAAGGCCGTAATCTGACGGAAATAGTATAAAAGAAAGCGTATCTAGTAAGGAGGAGTCCTTATCTATAAGGCTGGATTGTAGCTAGTTGCTAAGAACTCTTCTACCGCTACCTCTAGTAGTAAGAAGAGTTAGGGTAAGGCTAGGGCAGATGGAGTCAAGCTAACTTAAAGGCACTATGGGAACTGCGGTGGGACTAGGCACAACGTTTAAACATGCTAAAATGTTGAAGAATCTACTGTAGAATCTAGTAGCGATAAGGAATCAGAGGTAGATTATAGTGAGGTAGAATAGTTTGTTACATAGTTCATTACATTTGGTATAGTCTTGGCAAACTGACCAGCTCGCCTGTGAAATACGTTAATACATTTTAAGTTCTTTTTAAATTTAAGCTTCCTACTATCATATTTTGTGTATTTATATTAGGTAGTAGTTATTTACCTTTATATTATGTCTATCTAGCTAAAGTAGGCCGCAAAGGATGGTCCTTATAGAATTTTTTTACTAAAGAAGGCGTATTAGCGTTAATCTAGTCATAGGTTTCCTAAGTCCGTACTTTATATCCTTCCTATTTAACAGAAACGTTAAATTATTTAAATTATATTTTCTATTATATATTATTAATAAAGTTAATAAAGTAAGAACTGTTACCGTTGTTAATAATTATAGGAGGTAGTAGTGGTACTTTATAAGTTATAGGATTATCTTTTAAAGATTATAATAAGCTTGCATAAAATATTAGGTATATTTTTATTTTAGTTGGCAGTTTAAGCTTATAGGCGTATAGGCTTAGTTTATTCTTAATTTAGTATAGGCCCGTAAACTTCTAATTAAGTTTCTTTAAGGGCTGTTAAGTCTATAGGTTTTATATATTTAGGTAAACTATATTACCTTTCTTAAAGTCCTATATAGGGGCTTGTCCTTTATTTATATGCCATTCCTATACTATTTAAGCGTATATTAATTTACTTTATAATAGTTCTGTTAACTGCTTTGTTTAATTAGCGAAGTTATATACGTTAATTAACTGGATCCGTTTAATTACAGGTCATATTATATTAATTTTAGGTTATAGTTTAAATCTAAGTTAAGGGTCTTATTTATAGGTTGCGTAGAATAGCATTACGCCTATTAATACGTTTATTATATTATTTATAGTAAACTTAGCTAAAAGTAGCTATTTTTTCTAGTTGTCTTATAAGTAGGAGCAGTATATTTATATGTATTATTCCATAATTATATTTGTAATCTTAGTTTAACTATCTATCTCTAGATAAAATATAGTTAAGAGTTATATTTAAATACTTAATTATTTATATAGAGCTTACTAGAAGTCTAAAATAAACTAGCTTTTATAGTTGGATACTATTAAGTTAAGAAGTCTATATAGCTTAAAGATATACTTAATAAAACATTTAGCTACTAATTGTAAGGGCGCGAAGAGGCTTTAAGGAAGATTCAAAGGAATAATATAAATTCTATCTAAATCTAAGGGTATATAGCTCTTGCAGAGAACAAGACGTTACGTAAAGAAAAGAAAGGAACATAGGAAACGTGTAACTAAATATTTAAGGTCTTGGCAGCGGACGCGTGGGCATAAGCCTACGCGGATTTTAACAGGTTTCGACCAAATTCCATTACATTAGTAGAATTTAGTGGAACTTAATCAAGTTAGTAGAATTTGGCAGAATTTAATTAAAGTGTTAAAATTTATCTGTTAAGTGTTTTACTAAGACATTCCTACTGTAACTAGGCTAGTCCTATTATAGTACCCCCCCTTTAGCTAAATGTCCAAAACAATTTAACTTAGTTAAGAATTTATAACTTATTGCGTTATAAGCATTATAATATATTTTAAGTTCTTTTTAATTTTAAGTTTCCTGCTATTATATTTCATATTGTTGGTAGATATTCGTTTTATGTATCACGTACATAGAGCACGTGATCTACGCGAGACGCGTATATATATTATTAAGACGTGTAGATAGAACGACAAGAATCCAACTATACACCGCACTGCACGTATATTACGTCTATTGCACTGTGTTAAAGCATACCAACACTGATCAGTGAGCGCGCACAGATTAGGAAACACGCAGATAGCTTAGAAGATAGTTATACTATCCACCTTACAGCAGATTGGAAGATAGTTGTACTTATCTACCTTTCGTATCAGCCTATTTTAGTTAAAGAGAAGAAGAGAAACTACCTAGGAGTACTTGTTTGGTATCCATGATAACTTCTAGACATCTTGTTCTATCTATTTTAGAAGAATTACTGCGTAGAATACCTTACCCTACTTAATAACTCAAACCGCCCCTAAACCACCTCCTTAACCACCTCCTTAACCACCTCCTTAACTGCCTCCTTAACTGCCCCCCCAACCTTTACCTTATAAATCGAAACACCTTACCTTACCCGAATAATATATAAAACATAAGATGTTAGGAACAGAGAAAGACTGGGAGGAAGAAGTAACTAAATAGGAAGATAGAATTAACCTAACGGAAGTTACCAAGGACGAGCTAACCAACTATGTATAATGCAAGATGTACGTATATACGGAGATATATGACCAGATAGACTTAACACTCTGGGAGTCATTCTAAGGAGATTTTAAAGACTTTACGGTTAATATCTTTACGAAATTTTTTTTACATTGGCTTCAAAAACTATGTAATTATATAAATATTAGAGGAGTATAGGTTAACGCTAACCACAAATAAGGCAAATCACTTCCCTAGTCCTTATACGACATAGCATAAGAAGAAGACTAAATAGAATAGACTAGAGAAAAGATAAATGCACTTAAGGATAAGTTCGGCACTAGTATTAAGTTAAGACGTATTAAGTACTACAAGACACACGGAACCCCGGAGGAGCGACAAGTAGGACGTTTCTTAGTACCTATACTTCTTACTATACCTTAATATACAACTACCTCTACCTTTACACCATCTGTTATACCTTAACCTGTAATAATAATATAGCAACTCTACGTATAACCTATGGACGAGGAGAACCGCCCTATTACTATAACTGGCTATAGCAAGGAAATTGCGAATGCAGCCAAGATATACATGGAGGAGTAGAAATACGGTGGTATAAACAAAAGCCTTAACTACAAATTAATAATATTCTACGATATCTATAATTAAGCGGATGTACCCTAAGAAGCTTACCTTAAAGCATTCCCTACTATGCTAAAAGGACTAGCTTTAGACCACTTTTATATAAACTAACTGTCCCACTTACCATTCGCTAAAGCTTGCGAACACCTTTAGAATTTCTTTAAAGGACTAGCTTTAGACCACTTTTATATAAACTAACTGTCCCACTTACCATTCGCTAAAGCTTGCGAACACCTTTAGAATTTCTTTAAAGGACTAGGATTTTAACGCAAGAACCTAGATAAGTAGAATACTATTACACTTATAATAGTAATGGCAGAAAATACAGATAAATTTATAAGCAAATGCCTTTAATTGCTAATCTATAGACTTTGTTAACTATAGCATAGCCTTAGACCTACCTTATAAACCATAGACTTCCTTTACAATAAAATCGTTACTTCTTGCTAGGGAATACTAGTATGTAGATATGCAGTCTCTAACCTACTAGATAACCTTAGAGCCCTTATTAATAAACTTTAATCGTCTATTATAGTATACGAGAAAGAGTATGCGGAGAAGACATAAGCTTTCTTTACAGACCAATAATTCTATAGAAGAGACAATAACTATAACCATAACAACTGTAACAACTGTAGTAACCCCCTGTATAACCGCAACCAATAGAAACTACGTTGCTTCGTATATAATAGGGAAGGATGTTGCTTATGGAAATATACTAAGGAGGAATAAGAAGAGTCTAAGACTAAGTTTAAGAACAAGTTTAAGGACCGCTTCTAGGAGCAAATAAAGCAATACATTATAGACTATAAAGGCGACAACGACGAGGACAATAATAAGGACAATAAGATCACTAACGTATTTAACGCTTTAGTAATTAATATAGACCCTAATACTCTACTAAATAAGGACAACCAGACCATAGTATACTACACTTTATACGGTAAAATCGAACTAGATAATGCGACCGCTATAGCTTTAGAACTGGCTAACAGAGCTTATAGCCACGCAGTCATAACTATTAATACTATAACAGATGCATTTACTACTAACACAGACCCATTTACGTACAATATAACCTCACGCTACACCTCCACAAAGTTTATAGGTGTAATGATTAACACTAGAGCCTCTAAACGTTCTATAGTAGGATATAGTTAGTTTCTTGCACTTCAGAAGATTAATAAAGTACAGTTAAACAAGTCCACAAGAGGCACAGTTAGTATATAGTTTGGAATAGGTTCTATATCTTCTATTAGTTCTATCAAGATAGCTATACTAATAGGTATAGTAGAGTTCTATATTATTAAAGTTAACACCCCTTTCCTACTTTGCCTAGCGGATATAGATAACTTATAAGTGTACTTTAACAACCTAAAGAATGTCCTAATAACCCCCTTAAAGACCGTACCAGTTATACGCTAATTCGGACACCTGTTTCTACTATAGGATACCTCATTGTACGTATTTATTATAGAGTCTTTTGATTAAAACCCATGCTATTTAACTAACGTAGAATTGCGACGCCTACACTAACGCTTTGGATATCTGTTAGTAGAGCGACTTAAAAGAATATTAGACCGCGTTGGCTATAAAAACAATGCTAATCGCAAGACCCTTAAGCATATTACCTGCTACTACTTATACTGTTAAAAGCACGGAAAGTTACCAGGCAGATTTAGATTCACCTTAAAGGACAACGTTAATTTTAACTACTGTATCATCGTTAACATTATATACATTAACAGCAAGCCTATACTTTATATTATTAATAAAGGTACCTAATTTCAAACAGGTAGATAGCTATAGAATATTAGCGCTAAGCATATATAGGACATGTTATAAGTATGCTAGATTAACATATACCTAGGCCCCCTAGATATAATTATATATAACGCAGAAAAGAACTTTATTAGCAGAGAGTTTAAACAATACGCAGTTAATATAGGCACTACTATAAAGAGTATACCGGTTAAAGCTCACAACTTAATTGGTATAGTAGAGCGTTACCACGGCCCCTTATAATATATATACCATATTATCACTTCTAAGATACCAGGAATTGATAAGGATATAGCACTGCAAATGGCCTTTAAAGCAATCAACGACTCTATAGGACCAGACGGCCTAATACCCACACTATTAGTATTTAGAGCGTACCCCTAAATAACAGACTCCGACGCACCTTTACCTACAGTAACACAGCGTGCAATTGCATTCAGGAAAGCCATAGAGGAAGTAAAGAAAATACAAGCGGAACGCCAGGTCGCAGATGCACTTAACATATATAATAGCCCTAGCACTACCGCAATTTATAACCTACCCCTTAACTCTTTAGTACTAGTTTAGAGAGAAGGCAATATAGGACAACCTAGATACTAGGCAGGACCATATAACCTACTAAATATTAAAAGAGAAACGTGTGCTGTTAACCTACCTAGCGGCCCTATAAAGTTCCGCAGCACTACTATTAAACCGTACTTAATAGACCCTAGAAATATTCAAGTTAAAGATATTTAAGATAACGGCACCTAAGTTAACAATATTTAAGTTAATAAAACTGTCTATATATATAAACCATCCACAGAAACCATCTCTATACAGAAACCGTCCCTTACCGAAACTAGAGAAGCACAACCACCTTACTAAGGAAGAGGAAGACCCTGCAAGTATCCCCCTTATATTAATACTGCTAACATTACTGTATTTTTGCAAGAGGATAGCAACCATAAGCAATTTAAAATGTCCCGTTAAAAGGAAATCATAGGACTGATTAAAAAGGGCATATTTAAGATAATTAACCCTTAGGATGTACCCGCAGGAGTTAGAATCTTTAACTTACGATTTATAGATAAGATTAAGAACCCTAGTACTAATAAAGCCTTTAAGAAATTAAGACTTGTTATCCAAGCGTACAACAATCTTAAAAAGGGTATTGTACTAACTTAGTTACCTACTATTTAACAAGTTAGCTAACGCCTTATTCTATACATCACAGCGATACTACGAGGCAACGGTATATAGTTATACCTACAAGATATCTCTTAGGCGTATGTCTAGTCTCTCACAAAGCTAAACTAAGACTTCTATATCCAACCACCTTATGAGTTTGGAAGCCAACTAGGTATCAAAAAGAACTCAATCCTAAAGGTAATTAAGCCTTTATACAGTATTCCAGAAGTAGGTAATTACTGGTTTATAACCTACCATAATCACTATATTAAGGAATTGGATATAAACTTATTAATATACAACCTATGCCTCCTATAGAGCAACACTCCCAACTACTTTAGCATTATTGGCCTTTAAACTAACGACACTCTATTCCTGGCTAATACTACCTTTATAGACGCGGAGCAACAACATCTAGAAAAGGCTTAATTTCTTATAAAAGAGCGCGAGCAACTTACGGTCGAGCAATTACTTAAATTCAATAGATGCATTATCCAACTCTCTTAAAAAGGCAATATTATAATAACCTAGGAATACTAGTGCAAGAACCTAAATACGGTCTACCTAGGCAAAATAGCTACAACTATGAGCTTAAGAGGCATCGTCCGTAATATACTAACTATAAAGAAACAATACGTTGAGCAACGCGCAAGAGGTGTATATATTGCCTCTATATATTAACTAGAAGCTTCCTTTAACCTCTCTTTTACCGCCCAGGTAATTAACCCTAAAAAGGAAAATGTTACTAAACTTAATAAACAACTATAATTACAGATTGACAACCTAATAAGAGGCCTTATATTTGTTAAATTGGATATTAATATATTACGCCTACTTGCTTTTACTAACGCCTTATTTACTAATAATAAGGACCTCTTGTTACAAATAGGATATATACTGGTATTGGAGGACGCGTTATATAAGGCTAATATTATCCACTGGTTATTAATTAAGTGTAAGAGAGTTACCAGAAGCGTACTAGCCTTAGAACTCTACGTAATGGCCCACAGATTTGACATCGGCGCTATAATTAAGTTAACTGTTAAACAACTCCTACAGATTAAACTTCTACTTGTACTTTACACCGACTTAAAATTACTCTATAAATGTCTTGTCAAGCTAGGCACTACACAAGAGAAACGTCTTATAATAGACATTATGTGTCTTCATCAGTTATACAAGCGTAGAGAGATTACGGAAGTTAAGTGGATTAATAGTAATAGTAACCCTACTAACTTAATAACTAAGAGCAAGGCATCTGCGGCCCTTAAGAAGTTAATTAATACCAATTACTTAAAACTATAGACTATGGAGTGGGTTAAATAAACAAACTTAGATTTGGCTTAGCGTTATAACAGTACTAGGGTATACCACCTGCTATATTTTACGGACCCTAAATTTAACTAGCTAATTAGGATTTTTTATCCCCAGGATAGAAAATTGCTATTGGCTCGCTTACCACTAGTGCCTTAGCGGCCCTTGTGATATGTCTACCTACTACCCCTAATAATTCTCCTTCTTCTCCTCAGCTTAGTATCTTTATTAGATAGCAATTATTACGGGACACCCCCGTAATACCTTATATACGTCCACCTGTTTCTACTAACTTAGTAATTAGAGACTAACCGCGAGCGGCAATCTAATGGCAATCTATAGCATTCTGCTATATTTTGCCAAGTCCACTAAATCCTGCTAAGTTCTGCCAGGACCATTACCTAAATCCTATTCTACTCCGTGTATATATTAACCAAGCAACTAAGTTAATAATATATACCTTTTCTTCCCGTTTTCTTACCTTGTGCGAGCTATTACAGGCGTTATACAACAGGGATAGGATTAAAGGAGAAGCTACTGTATATTATAGACGGAAGAGCCAGTTATTGCGTATACGCTATAAATAACGGGAATGGTATGATTTAGTTTCCTTCAGAGTTGCTCTAGTGTCGGTAGATATTCGTTTTATGTATTATGTATATAGAGCACGTGATCTACGCGAGACGCGTATATATATCATTAAGGCGTGTAGATAGAACGACAAGAATCCAACTACACACCGCACTGCACGTATATTACGTCTATTGCACTATGTTAAAGCATACCAACATATATCTTTATATTTGTTGGTTTTACAAGGTGATATTATATAGCTATAGGTTGTAGCTAGTATAATATTAGTTATTCTATTCTTTTCTCCTGCTTGAGGAAGGGTGAGGAGCTTAAGGCTCCTCGCCACGCTAGTGCCGCGGCGATACGTGACGGCAACTTGCCTTACATAACGGTAACTTGCCTCGTGTAATGGCAACTTGCCTATATTCCTAATACTAGCAACTCTTTTTTTGCGGTTGCCATCTATATATATATACCGCTTAACTAGCGTAACAAATATCAATCCTCCTTACTTACTATTTGTTGGTTACACAAGGTGATATCACGTAGCTACGGTTCGTAGATAGTATGATGGTTGTTGATTCTTTTTAATAGAAATAAGGAAAGGGGTAAGGAACTTAAGGTTCCTTACTACGCTAGGGCCACGTCAGCACGTGACGGCAATATGCCTGGCATAACGGCAGCTTGCCTTATTCCCGACACTGGCAACTCTTCTTTTTGTAGTTGCCATCTATATATAGATAAACAGACAGGATGCAATAATACTAGATAGTGTATAATAATACTAAATAATATGCGACAATACTAAATAATATGCAACAATACTAAATAATATGCAACAATACTAAACAATATGCGATAATACTAAACAATATGCGACAATATGCGACAATGCGGCAGTTGGTAGATAATATAAAGACGGGTAGGCCGCTAAGGCGCTAGTAGTAAGTAAGCTAATAGCGATTTTCTATCCTGGGGATGGAAAATCCTGATTGGCTAGTTTAAGTTAGGGTCTATAAAATGTTATGCTTCTACTCCCTTTTAACCTAACCTTTAACTTATATATGTAGAGTATTTGTATTAATAAACGTCTTTAGTGCCTTGTTTGGGTTTGCCTTTGTTATTATATCTGCTAGGTTATCTTGGCCATTAATTTATTAAATCTTAAAGAGTTTTTAACGCTCGTAGGATTACTAAAGTGCCATAATATTAATTATAAGGCGCTTCTCCTTTGTAGTACTAAGCTTGACTAAACACTCATAGAGGGAATATAAGTTAGTGTATATAATTATAGGGATAATAGGAAGTTCAAGTTAATCTATAATTATCTTTAGGGTAGTTCTAATTGCAATTGCTATATTAACTCCGCTAATTATTCTATATATCTCTAATGCTAAAACACTTTGGGTAACGCGCTTGCTCTTAGTTAAGCTCTAATAGATAAGGTTGCTATAGATTATAAAGTTATTCTCTCTAGTAAACTTATTTGCGATAATAATTTTATATTCTAGCTAGAAGCTAAAATCTTTGTTATTTATAAACAATCTATTAACAAATATAAAGAGCTTAGCGGTGGGAAGATTAATAGGCACGTAGTATAGGCCCCAGTCGAGATGGTTTATTTGCTAGGAAAGGCGTTTATTTAGGGCAAGAATGTTGTCCTTAGTTGGTTCCTAGTGTTAGGCGGCAATAGAGAGATTAAATAAAGCCTTAGGTTGATAGATAGAAGCAATATAAGCTCTATAAGCGCGTTGCTCTATATATCCTTGCTTTAGAGAATTAGCGTTAATAATATCAATCTTCTTACCTTGACCCTTCTGGCGCAGAGCAATAGAATCCTTATTTAGGGAGAGGATGCATCCATTAAAGAGTAATAGTGTTGTTAAACTAAGCTTTTTTTTTAGCTTTGCTATAAGATTTGCCTTTACTAGCTCGTCTTTTTTAAGAGCTAAGAATTGGTTATCTCCTAAGATAATTGTATTATTAGTTTGCATGCCGATAATTCTAAATAGAGTTCCTGTAGTTGTGATAAGGAAGCAGGGATTAAATATAGAAGTAGTTATTAAAAGCTTCTCTTTATAGTGCTTGCTGTAGGTAGCCTACTAGTAAGTTTCTGCCTCTATAATCCTATATAATGGCTTAAGCACAACCATGATTATATCTTTAGGATACTAGTAGCGAATTTACTCTAGAAGGTATGCTAATATTAAGCGCTAAAGGTGCGTCTCTAATTGGGTGTAGGCTTAAGTAATATCTTATAAATAAACCACTATTCTATTCTTTATTAAGGAGGGAGCTAGCGTAATAATAACTCGCTAACTAGCTTGTTAAATTATAGGAGACTACATAAAAATCACCTCCTTACTATTATTGTTGTAGCCTTGGATAACAAGCCTTAATTTCTTAAATGGGGCGTTAGTAGCTTTGCCCTTAATTTCGTTAACCATTCTTAACTTAAAGATGCAAACTCTATTAAACTTAGTAGGGTTATACTTCTTAAATTTAAAAACTTCTTTTATAATAAGACCCTTGATCTCCTGCTTGTTAGATACTTAGAAAGGAGCTCCTAAAGTTATAATACAACCTCCCTTTTAGAGCTGTTTTACAAGTTTAAAGTTATCCTTCTCCTTAGCTATTATAAAGGCTATTAATAACTCAACTCCATTTTTAATGGCGGTAATAAATTGCTCTTTAAAATTAATAAGATATTGGCGATTTTATAATCCCTTTAGACAACCTCTACTGTATTATAGTTATGGCGTATCTACTAATATTGTATCGGGATCGTAGTCGCCTTCTAGAGCACGTTAATTATGGTTCTCCTCTAAGGCATCTTCTAGGGCATCCTACAAAGACTTAGAACTGTTATCTTTATAATAAGGCTTAATAACAGTTGAACGGAATTAAGTGGGTTTATAAGGTATTTAAATAGTGCAAATCTGGCCATTAATTGCAATAAGTTAATGTGGGCCTAACTATCCTCCCTTTTTACGCCATACGCGTACCTTAGACTGGAGTGGCAGATCGAGCGTAGTTAAGGTGTTTAGGCTATTTCTTATTTCTAGTGCATTGTTAACTTGGTATATAGCGTAGAGATATTATACCTCCTTTATTGCCTTATAAATAGCCTTAGCTTGTTACACAATGGAGGGAGATAGTAGAGAATTATCAGTTATTTAAGGGTAGGCGCCGAAGACTAGTAATATAGGTATAAGTCTATCTAGGCCAGCAGAATCGTTAACAGCTTTAATAGCTATTTATAAGGTAAGTTTTTTACTAGCGTCCTCTAGTTCTAAAGAAATAATCTTATATGCGCGGCGTAATGGCGCGTAATATTGCTCCACTTTTCTAATACTATTATATGCCTTAATAGGGACTTCCTTAACCTTAATTGCCATTGCCTTTATCTGTTGTTAAAACTCTATAAATAAGAAGTTCTTTCCTATATTATAGACAATTTAATTAGGGGGTCCTAGGTAGACATTAATTTAGTATAACTAAAGGGTATCCCATGCGTTTCTAGCTAATATATCCTTTAAGAATTATGCGGCTTGGAAGAAGGTTAAAAAGTTAATAACTTAGAGTACTAGCTTGCCGCTAAGATATATAATATTAACGATAATATAGAAGCTAAAGTTATAGTTATTTTTAAGGGTAAACTTGAATTAGTTAGGGGACTTCTGGTTTATTTGGCAGTAATAGCAGTACTTTATAAGATGCTTAATTGCCTTAACCTTAATTTTATGGCCTGCTTGCTGAAGAACCCTAAGCAATTAATAAACGGATAGGTAGCCAAAATAATGGTGTAGTTGGCGTAATTCTAACTTAGTTAAGTGGCTTTAAGCAACACTCTTTTCTAGTTAATAAAGGAGTAACTAGGGGTAACCCTACTTGCGCATAACAGGCACCTAATTGTCTCCCTAAATAAGTATATTCTTAAGGTTGTTAAGCCTAACGCCTAACTTATCTATATCTTTAATGTAAAATAGAAACGGAGTGTTTGTAGGAATAATATAGAAAGTAATATATTCTAAGGGGGTTTAGACCCTAATTATACTAAGAGAGATTGTAGTACCTTTACTAAAGCAAATTATATGTTGGCCTACCATTGATTGGTCGATCTAAATAGAGCTATTAAGCTGCTAAAGAGCTCGAACTTAAGGTTCTTCTACTATAGATACTCCTACGGCTCCTATATCCGGTATAATACTATGGAAGACGTTCGCTAAGTATCTATTATTAAAGGAAAACGCGGAGCTCTTTTTTGGCTTATTAAAGATATCTAACTTCGTGATAAAATGGAGCATAGATTGGTTATTAAGAATAGTGACGGTTTATATACCATTTACCTTACTATACTTAGTAAAGTATTGGTTAGGAGAGTAGTTTTTAATTTCTATATTTATAAGGAGCTGTTTAACCTTATTAACCTTACCCTTAAGGTCTTCTACGCCTTTGTATTGAACTAGGAAGCTTTGGAAGTAGGCTATAGTAACTTTATAATTTTTAACGTTTCTTGCACTCTAATAGAACTTATTATATGCCTCTTTTTGCTTATTAAGGGAGTGTCTAGTTGACTAGTACTTTGGCTTCTTATAAATATAGCACTTCTTCTGGCAATTACTTTAAAATGAACCTCTATAAGGACCTCCATGGTTGCCTTATGGTTGATATTAATTGTACCCTCTTCCGTATTCCCTACTACGGCTACCATATATTCGATTAGTCTAGTTGTGATTATATTAGTCAGGAATACTTAGTTGGGTAGGGTTTTTGGTATAGAACTATTAAGATTCTTATATTTGTATTATAGTACCTACAGCGGAGCGTAGCTTAGTATATACTCCTTTAAACGTATCCGCAGGTTTGTATAGCGCCAAGTTGTACTTAGAAACGCTATGGCATACTAAGATAACCTGGTCCCTTAGGCTATTCTTATTTTAGTAAGTTTTAGTAAGGCTATATTAGATTTTCTGGAGTTTATTAAAGAGTAATTAAAGGCACTCTAAACAAGTCTTTGTTGGGTTGGAAGCAATAACTTTTTAGAATATAGTCTCTTGCTATTTAGATATATAAAGTTGGCGATTCTTGTTAGTCTTAAAGTGGGCTTTAGTAAGCTAAAGCATTATATTAAAGCTATAGTTTTTACCCGTAATATGGTTATAATAGAATGTTACTACCTGTCCCCTTAACATAATAGAGAAAGCATAATGGTACTAGTGGCGTTGAATTCTGACCTTATTGCAACAGTTATAGAAAACCTGTAGTTTTACTCTAAGTATGTTATATAGTTCTCCTCTAAACTTCTTTTCTTTGTCTGAATATACCTTTATTAGATTCGTGACTTCTTATGGTAAAGGCTTACCGGTTGGCTGAAGTGGAGGAGGTGGAGGCGGAGCAACTTTAAGTAGAAGGGCACCTCTAGGTAGGAGAGTAGCTCTAGGTAGGGGGTTAGCGTTCTAGGGGTTTTAATATGAATTAAAGTTGCCTTCTAAAGAATATGGGTTGTTTTTAGGTTTCCGTAGTTAATATATAATCTTAGCTTCCGTCCATATTGGTTCTTCTATACTAGTAATAACGGCCTAAATATTACTAGCAATTAGGTTACTGTTTTTAGCAATATATACCCTATTTCTATAGAGGAAGTCTTGAAAATTCTAAATAATATTAATATTGCTAAGTGCCTAGGTATCAGCAGTCCATTCTACAAAATCCTCCCTAAAATACTCCCATAGTTGTAAATCGGCGTAGCATCTATTTTAGTAGAATATAATATGGTATAGGAGAAAGCCGTTAACTTATTTTGCGGTATAAGTTGTTATATTAAAGGCGAATTTGTCCTAATCTTTATTAATAAATTTCGCGTGCTTAGCTACCCCTGGTGGTAAGAAGTCTTTCCAGTTATTTAAAGTAGGCGTAGCCATGTTTTTGGAGGGAGGGAAGTGTTATTGGTATAGGGATTATTGTTTAGTACGCGTTCGTAATGTATATTTATTGTTTAGTACGCGTTTGTCGTTTAATACGCGTTCGTGACGTGTATTTGCGGTTATAGGGCTTAGGACCAGTTCTGGCCTTAAATTGTAAAGACTCGTAAAGCGTATTGTTCTGCGTGATGGACGCAAGAATCCGTAATCTTAGAAAGGCTTAGGACTAGTTTTGGCCTTTTAGATTCTTAGATTCGTGGAAGAGTTCTATTTAAGGTTTAGGACTAGTTCTAACCTCAAAAGACAGCTTTCTTTAGCACGAGTAGCACTGGTATAGTGGCTTATCTCTTCTTAGTAATACCTAGCTGTTCTATAGTATAATAGTGAAGTTAACCACTGATTAGTGTTGGTTATATAAGGTGATATCACGTAGCTACGGTTTGTAGATAGTATAATGGTTATTAATTCTTTTTGATAGGAATGAGGAAAGAGGTAAGGAACTTAAGGTTCCTCACCACGCTAGGGCCACGTCAGCACGTGACGGTAATATACCTAGCGTGATGGCAGCTTGCCTCATTCCCGACACTATTACTATTATAATATAAGTCTCGCTGTCCCAAAATTTGCCTTTTAGCACGTGGTGCTTTCTTACTTAGGAGTTATAGGTAGATATCTTATTAGGAGGGCCGCTAAGGCGCTAGTAGTAAGCGAGCTAATAGCAATTTTCTATCCCGGGGATAGAAAATCCTAATTGGCTAGTTTAAGTTAGGGTCTATAAAATGTTATACTTTTACTCCCTTTTAACCCAACCTTTAACTTATATATATAGAGTGTTTGTGTTAACAAACGTTTCTAGAGCCTTATTTAGGTTTGCCTTTATTATTATATCTACTAGGTTATCTTAACCGTTAATCCATTAAATCTTAAAGAGTTTTTACTATTTATAGGATTACTAAAGTGCTATAATATTAATTATAAGGCGCTTCTCCTTTATGGTACTAAGCTTGACTAAACACTTATAGAGGGAATATAAGTCGGTATATATAATTATAGGGATAATAGGAAGTTTAAGTTAATCTATAATTATTTTTAGGGTAGTTCCAATTGCGATTACTATATTAACTCCGCTAACCATTCTATATATCTCTAACGCTAGAACGCTTTAAGTAATATACTTACTCTTAGTTAAGCTCCAATAGATAAGATTACTATAGATTATAAAGTTATTTTCTCTAGTAGACTTGTTTGTGATAATAATTTTATATTCTAGCTAGGAGCTAAAATCTTTATTATTTATAAACAACCTATTAATAAATACAAAGAGCTTAGCAGTGGGAAGATTAATAGGCACATAAAGTAGTCCCCAATTAAAATAGTTTATTTGCTAGGAAAGACGCTTATTTAGGGCAAGAATGTTATCTTTAGTTAGTTCCTAGTGTTAAGCGGCAATAAAGAGATTAAAGAAAGCCTTGGGTTAATAGATAGAAGCAATATAGGCTCTATAAGCGCGTTACTCTATATATCCTTACTTTAGAGAATTAGTGTTAATAATATTAATCTTCTTACCTTAACCCTTCTGGCGTAAAGCAATAGAATCCTTATTTAGGGAGAGGGTGCATCTGTTAAAGAGTAATAGTATTATTAAATTAAGCTTTTCCTTTAGCTTTACTATAAGATTTGCCTTTACTAACTTATCTTCTTTAAGAGCTGAGAATTAGTTGTCTCCTAAGATAATTATATTATTAATTTATATACCGATAATTCCAAATAGAGTTCCTATAGTTGTAATTAGGAAGCATAGGTTGAATATAAAAGTAGTTATTAAAAGCTTCTCTTTATAGTACTTGCTATAGGTAGCCTACTAATAGGTTCCTACCTCTACGATTCTATATAATGGCTTAAGCATAACCATAATCGTATCTTTAGGATATTGGTGATGAATTTGCTCTGGAAGGTATACTAATATTAAGCGCTAAAGGTGCGTCTCTAATTAGGTATAGGCCTAAGTAATATCTTATAAATAAACCGCCATTCTATTCTTTATTAAGGAGGGAGCTAGCGCAATAATAACTCGCTAACTAGCTCGTTAAATTATAGGAGATTACGTAAGAATTACCTTCTTACTATTATTATTATAACCTTAGATAACAAGCCTTAATTTCTTAAATAGGGCGTTAGTAGCTTTGCCCTTAATCTTATTAACTATTTTTAACTTAAAGATGCGAACTCTATTAAACTTAGTAAGGTTATACTTCTTAAATTTAAAGACTCCTCTTATAATAAGACTATTAATCTCCTGCTTATTAGATACTTAGAAAGGAGCTTTAGGGGTTATAATATAACCTTCCTTTTAGAGCTATTTTATGAGCTTAAAGTTAGCCTTCTCCTTAGCTGTTATAAAGGCCATTAATAACTCAACTCCATTCTTAATAGCGGCAATAAATTGCTCTTTAAAATTAACAAGATGTTGGCGATTTTATAATCCCTTTGGGCAACCTCTGCCGCGTTATGGTTGCGGAACCTCTACTATAATTATATTAGAATTGTAGTCGCCTTCTAGAGCACATTAATCGTGGTTCTCCTCTAGGGCATCCTACAAAGGCTCGGAACTATTATCTTTATAGTAAGGCTTAATAACAGTTAATTGGAATTAAGTGGGTCTATAAGGCATCTAAATAGTGCAAGTTTAACTATTAATTATAATAAGTTAATATAGGCCTAACTACCCTCCCTTTTTACGCCATACGCGTACCTTAGACTAGAGTGGTAGATTAAGCGTAGTTAAGGTATTTAGGCCATTTCTTATTCCTAGTACGTTGTTGACCTGGCGTATAGCATAGAGACATCGCACCTCCTTTATTGCCTTGCGAATAGCCTTAGCTTATTGCATAACGGAAGGAGATAGTGGAGAATTATTAGTTATTTAAGGGTAGGCGCCAAAGACTAGCAATATAGGTATAAGTCCATCCGGGCCAGCAGAATCGTTAACGGCTTTAATAGCTATTTATAAGGTAAGTTCTTTACTAGCGTCCTCTAGTTCTAAAGAGATAATCTTATATGCGCGGTATAATGGCGCGTAATATCGCTCCACTTTTCTAATACTATTATGTGCCTTAATAGGGACTTCCTTAACCTTAATTGCTATTGCCTTTATCTATTATCGAAACTCTATAGATAAGAAGTTCTTTCCTATATTATAAACGATTTAATTAGGGGGTCCTAGGTAGATATTAATTTAGCATAATTAAAGGGTATCCTATGCGTTCCTAGCTAATATATCCTTTAAGAAACATGCGGTTTAGAAAGAGGTTAAGAAGTTAATAACTTAGAGTACTAGCTTACCACTAAGATATATAACATTAACAATAATATAGAAGTTAAAGTTATAGTTATCTTTAAGGGTAAACTTAAATTGGCCAGGGGACTTCTGGTTTATTTAGCAGTAATAGCAGTACTTTATAAGGTGCTCAATTGCCTTAACCTTAACTTTATGGCCTACTCGCTAAAGAACCTTAAGCAATTAGTAAACAGATAGGTGGCTAAAATAACAGTATAGTTAGCGTAATTCTAACTTAGTTAAGTAGCTCTAAGCAACACTCTTTTCTAGTTAATAAAGAAGCAACCAGGGGTAACCCCACTTGCGTATAATAGGCACCTAATTGTCTCCCTAAATAAGTATATTCTTAAGGTTATTAAGCCTGACGCCTAATTTATCTATATCTTTAATGCAAAATAGAAACGGAGTGTTCGTAGGAATAATATAGAAGGTAATATACCCTAAGGGGGTTTAGACCCTAATTGTACCAAGAGAGGTTATAGTACCCTTGCTAAAACAAATCGTGTATTGGCCTGCCGTTAAATAGTTAATCTAAACAGAGCTATTAAGCTATTAAAGGGCTCAAACTTAAGGTTCTCCTACTATAGATACTTCTACGGCTCTAGTATCTGGTATAATACTATAGAAGACGTTTACCAAGTATCTATTATTAAAGGAGAATGTGGAGCTCTTCTTTAGCTCATTAAAGATATCTAACTTCGTAATAGAATGGAGCGTAAATTAGTCATTAAGAACAGCAACGGTTTATATACCATCTACCTTACCATACTCAGTAAAGTATTGGTTAGGAGAGTAGTCCTCAATTTCCATATCTATAAGGAGCTGTTTAGTCTTATTAACCTTACCCTTAAGGTCTTCTACGCCTTTATATTGAACTAGGAAGCTTTAAAAGTAGGCTATAGTAACCTTATAATTTCCAACATTTCTTATACTCTGACGGAACTTATTATATGCCTCCTTTTACTTATTAAGGGAGTGTTTAGTTAACTAGCAATTTGGCTTCTTACAAACATAGTACTTCTTCTAGCGATCACTTTGAAATAGACCTCTATAAGGACCTCCATAATTGCCTTATAGTCGACGTTAATTATACCCTTTACCGTATTCCCTACCACGGCCACCATATATATGGTCAGTCCAGTTGTGATCGTGTTGGTTGGGAATACTTGGTTGCGTAAGGTTTTTGGTATAGAACTATTAAGATTCTTATGTTCGTATTACAGTACCTACAGCAGAGCGTAGCTTAGCATATACTCCTTTAAACGTATCCGCAGGTTTGTATAGCGCCAAGTTGCACTCAGGAACGCTATGGCATGCTGAAATAACCTGGTCCCTTAGGCTGTTCTTATTTTAGTAAGTTTTGGTAAGACCATGTTAGATTTTCTAGAGTTTATTAAAGAGTAGTTAAAGGCACTCTATATAAGTCTTTATTAGGTTAAAAGCAATAACTCTCTAAAATATAGTCTCCCGCCATTCAGATATATAAAGTTGGTAATTTTTATTAGTCTTAAAGTAAGCTCTAGTAAGCTAAAGCATTATATTAAAGCTATAGCTTTTACCCACAATATGGTCGTAATAGAATGTTGCCGCCCGTCCCTTTAATATAATAGAGAAAGCGTGGTGGTACTAGTGGCCTTAAATTCCAACCTTGTTGCAACAGTCGTAAAAGACCTATAGTTTTGTTCCGAGTATGTTATACAGTTCTCCTCTAAACTTCTTTTCTTTGTCCGAATATACCTTTATCAGATTCGTGACTTCTTATAATAGAGGCTCACTAGTTAGCTAAAGTAGAGGCGGTAGAGGAGGTAGAGGAAGAGTACCTCTAGGTGGAAAAGTACCTCTAGGTAGAAGAGTACCTCTAGGTGGGAGAGTAGCGTTCTAGGGGTTTAAATACGAATTAAAGTTGCCTTCTAAAGAATATTAGTTGGTTTTAGGTTTCTGTAATTAACATATAATCTCAGCTTCCGTCTATACTGGCTCCTCTGTTCCAATAATAACGGCCTAAATGTTACTAGTAATTGGGTTACTGTTCTTAGCAATATATACCCTATTCCTACGGAGGAAGTCTTGAAAATCCTAAATAATATTAACATTTCCAAGTACCTAGGTGTCGGCAGTCTATCCCACAAAATCCTCCCTAAAATATTCCCATAGTTGTACATCGGCGTAGTGTCTACTTTGGTAGAAGAGAATATGGTGTAGAAGGAAGCCATTAACTTGTTTTACTGTACAGGTTATTGTATTAAAAACGGGAAATTCGTCCTAATCTTTATCGATAAGTTTCGCGTATATAGCTACCCCTGGTAGTAAGGAGTCTCTCTAGTTGTTAGCCATGTTTTCGGAGGAAAGGAAGTGTTATAGGGTTATAGGAGAGGAGGTGTTATTAGTATAGGGATTATCAATTGTCGTTTAGTACGCGTTTAGACGAGAATCTGTAATTATAGGGCTTAGGACCAGTTCTGGCCTTAAATCACAAAGACTTATAAAGCGTGTTGTTCTATATAATGGACGCAAGAATCTATAATCTGGGAAAGGCTTAGGACCAGTTCTAGCCTTTAAATCCTTAGATTTGTAGAAGAGTTCTATTTAAGGTTTAGGACTAGTTCTGACCTTAAAAGACAGCTTCCTCTAGCACGAGTAGCACTGGTATAGTGGCTCGTCTCTTCTTAGTGGAATACCTAGCTATTCTATGGTATAATAGTGAAGTTAACCACTAATCAGTGTTAGTTTCACAAGGTAATATTACGTAGCTGTAGGTTGTAGCTAGTATGATATTGGTTGTTCTATTCTTTTCTCCTGCTTGAGGAAGGGTGAGGAGCTTAAGGCTCCTCGCCACGCTAGTGCCGCGGCGACACGTGACGGCAACTTGCCTTACGTGACGGCAACTTGCCTCGCGTAACGGCAACTTGCCTGTATTCCCAACAATATTAGGTAGCAGTCATTTGCCTTTATATTATATCCATCCAGCCAAAGCAGGCCGCAAAGGATGGTCTTTATAGAATTCTTTTACTAGGGAAGGCGCGTTGGCCTTAATCTATTTATAGGTTTCCTAGGTTTATATTTTATATCCTTCCCACTTAATAAGAAGTTTAAATTATTTAGATTATATTTTCCATTGCATATTATTAATCAAGTTAATAAAGTAAGAACTATTACCATTATTAATAATTATAGGAGGTGGCAGTAGCACTTTATAAGTTATAGGGTTATCTTTTAAAGGTTATAGCAAGCTTACGTAAAATATTAGATATATTTTTATTTTAGTTAGCAGTTTAAGCTTATAGGCGTATAGGCTTAGTTTCTTCTTAATTTAGTATAGGCCCACAAACTTCCAATTAAGTTTCTTTAAAGGCCGTTAAGTCTTTATATTTCGTGTATTTAGGTAAACCATATTACCTTCCTTAAAGTCCCATGCGGGAGCTTATCCTTTATTTATATGCCATTCCTATAACGTTTAAGCATACGTTAATTTACTTTATAATAGTTCCGTTAACTACTTTATTTAATTAGCAAAGTTATACGCGTTAATTAACTAAATCCATTTAATTATAGGTCCTATTATATTAATTTTAGGTTATAGTTTAAATCCAAGTTAAGGGTCTTATCCGTAGGTTATATAGAACAGTGTTACGTCTATTAATACGTTTATCATATTATTCGCAGTAAACTTAGCTAAAGGCAACCATTTTTCCCAGTCGTCTTATAGGTAGGAGTAGTACATTTATAGGTATTATTCTATAATTGCGTTTATAATTTTAGTTTAACTATCTATCTCCAGATAAAATGCAGTTAAGAGTTGTATTTAAATACTTAATTATTTATATAGAGCTTACCAGAAGTCTAAAACAAACTAGCTTCTACAGTTAGATATTATTAAGTTAGGAAGTCCATATAGCTTAAAGACATACTTAATAAAATATTTAGCTACTAATATCGCGTTAATTAAGTCTATAGGGATTATATATTACATTTTTATAAAATAGTTAATAACTACCATAATATTTATAAACCTATTACTGCTAGGCAAGTTAACTATAAAGTTAATTAAGATATCACGCCATCTTTATATTAGAATTAGTAGCGGTTAAAGTACTCCTTACTTCTTTACATAAAAGGTCTTTCCACACACATACATTCTATATACTTAAACGTATTTTCATATATAGTTATACATTATAGGCTAGTAGTATACTTATTAAATAATCTTATAAGTCTTTATATAGCCAGAATGCCCTACTATAGGGAAGTTGTATATAAATTTAAGTATCTTAAATTATAAAGGTTTGGAATTTGGAACTACCATCTTCTATTAATAGTACAATCAATTATTTTAAATTTCGCATTTAGTGAGTGTAATATCCTTATACTATCGTTTTCCTATTTAAATCGCTTTTATTATATCTATTATCTATATATTATTCTTATATTTATATTCCATTAGCTTATTAATTTCCATTTCCTATTTATTAACTTCTAATTTATTTCTATTAAGTTCCATATCTAGGAATATAGGATATAGTTTTTTAAAACATTTAGGGGGCAATAAAATTTATAATTAATTTATAATCCATTTATCCAAAACATTTATAGGTAGGTCCTATAATTGTTATATTAATATATTAGGCTTCTAATTAAGTTTGCCCAATTAGTACATAATCTTAAAGTTAAATTATAAGAGATATTCAGCCTAATAAATTTGGCGCTATATTAATTGCTTTATAGTTATAAAATACTACAGGTTCTTATAGTCCGTTAACATATATATTAGGAATAATAATCCTTTAAGCTTAGGACGCTATTATTTAAAGCATTTAACAATTATAAGCAGTTCCTTATTATATATCTTATAGTTTAATTTAACAGGGATAAGTTTCTAGGAGAGAAAGGCTACTAGATATAGTTCGCCGTTCTTATTATATTATAATAACACCCCCCCTAGCGCATAATTAGACAAGTCCGTTTTAATAATATATTTAAGGTTAGGGTTAAAGTAGGTAAGAATTAGAGCAGTTATAAAATAATATTTTAGTTTATTAAGAGCTTATTTACATTTAGTAGTCCATTTAAATCTTATATTCTTCCTTATTAAGTTTACTAATAGCTAAACAATTTTTAAGAAGTAATTAATAAATTAATAATAGAAATTTGCAAATCTTAGAAATCCTTAAATGTCTTATATACTACTAGGACTTTCCAAGTTTACAATTATAGCAACTTTCTTAGGGTCTATTTTAATTCCGTTACAGGATATAATTAAGCCTAAGTATATAACTTTAGATATATAGAACTTACATTTTTTAATATTATATTATAAGCCCATATCTTATAGGCGTTTAAGGACCATTCTAATATGTTTCCAATGTTTAGAAAGCAAAAATAAGTAAATTAAGATATTATTAATATACGCAGTAATAAATATATTAAGGAATTCATAAAGCGTATTATTAATATATTATTAAAACATACCAGGACCATTCTTTACGCTAAATAGCATTACTAGGTATTTAAAGAGTCCCTATTATACACAAAAAGCTATATACTTCTTATCTCCTTTATATATACGGATTTTATTAAAGGTAGCAACTATATTAAGCTTTATAAAGTACTATACCTTCGCTAAATAGTTAAGCGTCTCTTAAATTAGAGGAATTGGATATTAGTTTTAAATCATAATTGCATTTAGAGCTTAATAATTAATATAGAATCTTAAGCCTCCTCCTAGCTTTTTAATAAATAGTATGGGTAAGGCAAATAGAGATTAACTAGGGCGAATAAATCCTTTTTCTAGATGTTTGTTAAGGTATTATTATATTATAAGCAGTTATTCTTATAACATACTATATAGCAAACTAAACTTTAGTATTATACTAGGCTTAAATTCTATCTTAAAATTGTGCTTATTTTAGTGCGGGGCTAGTTAGTCTATAAATTATTTTTTAAACTTATTAATTAGATTATGGTACTCTTTAGGTATAAGAGGTTAAGGGTTAATATGTTGCTTTAGTTCTAGCGCTTTCTTAATATCTTCTATTATTATAGTAAAAAATTTATAGTTTTATTTTCTTGCTAATAAAATAAAGGGCGCGGCTTATATTATATAAATTTTAAGAGGTTCTAATAAGACATCTTTACATTTTTTTGCTATAATTAGCAGTTATAGCTTTATTGTCTTAGTTTAAGGTTTATAGCAAGGGTAATTTATATTATTTTAAATTTAAATAGTTGTATACATGTTTGTAGGGTAAATAGTTTTTTAAGTAATAACTTTAGTAGTAGGTTATACGGAACTTCAGTATTTCTTTAACCCAGCTAACCAAAGGGTTATATTATTTTAGCTATCCGTATCTAAGTATTACCTTATAATGCTTTAAAGGTGTTATAAATAGGGAAATGTATTTAAGATATTTGCTTATCCGCAATTTTATAAGAGCATAGTGCGTTAGTTTACTATATATTAAGGGTTTACCATCAAAGCCTTATAGGCCTTAGGGCTTATTAAGTTTCTTTAAATTTAGGCATTAAGTTTTCGCGTATTTTATATTAATAAAGCCTATACTGGTAGCTTTACTATCTATAAGGATTTATACCTCCTTCCATTTTCTAAGTGTTTAAATTTCGCTAAGTATATTAAGGGAGTTATGTTATATATCAGCGCTGGAAGAGCCTAGACACTTATACTCTTCTACTTTTTATCCTAAGGCGCGACTTGGCCCTAGGACGATTTATTTTCTAAGTTGACTAAAGATAAGGTGCTTTATAGCGTCTAAGTACAATTTATGGAATAAGTGCGAGTTAAGAAGCGAGTATAACTTAAAGAATAAGTGCGATTTAATAACCAAGAGGAACTACAGCGGACCTTTTTAAAAGGGTAAGTTTAGTAATTCTTTTAAATATATCCTCTTTTACCACATCCAAAGCATTCTCCGTTTATGGCTTAAGTTCTTTATTTATTGGTTTCTAAGGGTGCGTAAAATTAAGTGGTATTAAGGTCTATAGGGTTGTATATAGGACTTTTCGGGTTTAGAGAGGGATCGCGTTTTGGGGTATATGTTGGTTTTATAGAGTTTTAAATATGCAGCGTGGTTGGCTTTAGAGAACGAATTTGTTTATTATATTAAAGGTCCTTATTAATTTATTAACACATTATAGCGAATTTAGGCAGGTCTTTTGGTAGTTTTCTGCCTACTAACTAGGCTCTAATCTTATCCAAAATGGCTTATTAAAGGGCAGCGACTTTAGCGGCTTTATTCCAATCTAGTTCACTAATAAGGCCTAAAAATTCTAAAAAGAAGCTGGTAAATTCTTAGTTCTGTTATTATAGGTTTTTAAGTTTAGTAACCGCTATATATTCGCGGCTGGCGTCATTATATATTCATTCTAGTAGGGAGATAAAGATTTTAAAATTAACAAAGGTGCTATTACAGAAGAATGGATCTATAGTTTATATAGCGTCCTTGCTTAAACAAGACATTCTATAGCTAATTTTGCTAGCTTTAGTAGGGTATTAGTTGTAGTTTATTAAGAGTTTAAGACGGGGCTTGGTTACAAAGGGATATAGGTCATTTTAATTTCTATTAAATATTAGAGGATTAAGAAGCTTTTTAGATTTTATAATAGATATTAAATTCGTTATAAATATGGGTTAAGTTACTATTAGTAGTTTAAAGTTCGCGTTTAAAGGGCTAGGCTTAGATACAGTTACTTCAATTTTATTTATAGGCGGTGTTATAGTCTCTAATATAAGTGTTTTAACATTACAGAGTTCTTTGTAGAGTGTTTCTATTAATCGCTAATACTAGGCTTCTAGTGCAGCCCGCTGCTAAGCTAAAGCATCCATAAAGGCTTCTTGCATTATAGTTAACTATTCCCTAATTAGGGTCATAATGCTTATAGTTAACGCGTGGGATTTAAGGTTGTTTGCTATTTTAATAGTAGTTGTTTTTAACGTAATATAATATAAGGGCGCAAAGAGGCTTCAAGGAAGATTTAAAGGAATAATATAAATTTTATCTAAATCTAAGGGTATATAGCTCTTGCAGAGAACAAGACGTTGCGTAAAGAAGAGAAAGGAATATAGGAAACGTATAACTAAATATTCAAGGTCTTAGCAGCGGACGCGTAGGCACGAGCCTACGCGGATTTCGATAGGTTTCGACCAAATTCTATCACGTTAGTGAAATTTGGTGGAACTTAATTAAGTTGGCGGAATTTAGCAGAATTTAATCGACTTAGTAGAATTTGGCAGAATTTGATTAAAGCGTCGAAATTTATCTATCGAGTGTTTCACCGAGACATTCCTACTGTAACTGGGCTAGTCCCGTTACACTAATATCGTATTAATTAAGTCCATGGGTATTATATATCGCATTTTTATAAGACGGTTAATAATTACTATAATGTTTATAAACTTGTTACTGTTAGACAAGTTAACTATAAAGTTAGTTAAAATATTGCGCTATTTTTATATTGGAATTAATAGCAGTTAAAGTACTCCTTACTTCTTTATATAAGAGGGTTTTCTATACACGCACATTCTATATACTTAAATGTATTTTTATACGTAGTTATGCATTATAGGCTAGTAATATATTTATTAAATAATCTTATAAGTCTTTATATAGCCAGAATGCCCTACTATATAGGAGTTAAATATAAAATTAAGTATCTTAAATTATAAAGGTTTGGAATTTAGAACTACCGTCTTCTATTAATAGTATAATTAATTATTTTATATTTTATATTTAGTGAGTGTAATATCCTTATACTATTATTTTCCAGCTTAAATTGCTTTTATTATATCTATTATCTATATATTATTCTTATACTTATATTCTATTAGCTTATTAATATCTATTTCCTATTTATTAACTTCTAATTTATTTTTATTAAGTTCCATATTTAGGAATATAGGATATAGTTTTTTAAAGCATTTAGGGGGCAATAAGATCTATAATTAATTTATAATCTGCTTATCTAAAGCATTTATAGGTAAGTCCTATAATTATTATATTAATATATTAGGCTTCTAATTAAGTTTGCCCAGTTAGTATATAATCTTAAAGTTTAATTATAAGAGGTATTCGGCCTAATAAATTTGGCGCTATATTAATTACTTTATAGTTATAAAGTACAACAGGTTCTTATAGTCTGTTAATACGCGTATTAGAAATAATAATCCTTTAAGCTTAAAACGCCACTATTTAAAGCATCTAATAATTACAAGTAGTTCCTTATTATATATTTTATAGTTTAATTTAGTAGGGGCGAGTTTCTAGAAAAGAAAGGCTACTAGATATAGTTCGCCGTTCTTATTATATTACAACAATACTCCCCCTAACGCATAATTAGACGAGTCCATTTTAATAATATATTTAAGGTTAGGGTTAAAGTAAGTAAGAATTAGAGTAGTTATAAAGCAATATTTTAAGTTATTAAAAGCTTATTTACATCTAGCGGTCTATTTAAATTTTATATTCTTTTTAGTTAGGTTTACTAATAGTTAGGCAATTTTCAAGAAGTGGTTAATAAATTAATAATAGAAGTTTGCAAATCTTAAAAATCCTTAAATATCTTATTGTGAGGTAAGGATGTGGATAGGGAGCTTAATAATAGAACAATAGGGTATATTGTATAGACAGACAAATCCTTAAGGGAAAAGGAGGGGTCTATATACGAGGTAGGAAGGGTTTTCCCTAGGCATATATAGCGCACATGCCTTACGGGCGAGTTACCCCTAGGTATTTATTAGGATTTATACTTCCTTCTATTTTCTAAGTATTTAAATTTTACTAAGTATATTAAGGGAGTTATATTATATATTAGCACTAAAAAGAGCCTAGACACTTATATTCTTCCACTTTTTATCTTAAGGCGCAACTTAGCCCTAGAATAATTCGTTTTCTAAGTTAACTAAAGGTAAGATACTTTATAGCAACTAAGTATAATTTATAGAGTAAGTATAATTTAAGGACTAGGAGGAACTATAGTGGACCTTTTAAAAGGGTAGGTTTGATAATTCCTTTAAATATATCCCTTTTTACCACATCTAAAGCATTCTCTATTTATAGCTTAAGTTTTTTATTTATTGGTTCCTAAGGATATATAGGATTAAGCGGTATTAAGGTCTATAGGGTTATATATAAGGTTTTTAAATTTTAAAAAAGGATTATATTTTAGGGCATATACTAGGTTTATAGAGTTTTAAATATAAGGTATAGTTAATTTTAGGAAATAAGTTTATTTGTTATATTAAAGGTTCTTATTAATTTGTTAATATATTATAGCAAATTTGGATAGGTCTTTTAGTAGTTCTTTACCTACTAACTAGGCTCTAATCTTATCTAAAATAGCTTATTAAAGGGTAGCAACTTTAGCGGCTTTATTCCAATCTAGCTTACTAATAAGGCCTAAAATTTTTAAAAAAAGAAGCTAGTGAAGTCTTAGTTCCGTTACTACAGGTTTTTAAGTTTAGTAATAGCTATATATTCACGGCTGGCGTTATTATATATTTATTCTAATAGGGAGATAAAGATTTTAAAATTAACGAAGGTACTATTATAGAAAAATAGATCTATAGTTTATATAGCGTCTTTGCTTAAATAAGACATTCTATAGCTAACCCTGCTAGCTTTAGTAAGGTATTAGTTATAGTTTATTAAAAGTTTAAGATAAGGCTTGGTTATAAAGGGATATAGATTATTTTAATTTCTATTAAATATTAGAGGGTTAGGAAGCTTTTTAGATTTTATAATAAGTACTAGGTTTATTATATATATAGGTTAAGCTACTATTACTAGTTTAGTGTTCGCATTTAATAGGCTAGGTTTAGATATAGTTATTTTAATCTTATTTATAGGTATTTCTATTAGGGTCTCTAATAAAAGTGCCTTAATATTATAGAGTTCTTTATAGAGTACTTTTATTAATTACTAATATTAGGCTTTTAGTATAGCCTACTACTAAGTTAAGGCATTTATAAAGGATTATTATATTATAGTTAACTATTCCCTAACTAGGGATATAATACTTATAATTATTAAAAGGGATTTAGGTTTATTTACCATTTTAATAGTAGTTGTTTTAATATAATATAGTATAAGGACGCGAAGAGGCTTTAGGGAAGATTTAAAGAAATAATATAAATTCTATCTAAATCTAAGGGTATATAGCTTTTATAGAGAATAAAAAATTATATATATATACAGTCTTTAATAGAATTTAGTATTATAGCACTAGTAAAAAACGGTAAATTATAGTAGATAGTTATAGATAGTTATAAACAGTTGCAGACAGTTATAGACAGTTATAGATAGTTTTAGATAGTTTTAGATAGTTATCTGTTAAGTGTTTTACTAAGATATTCCTATTATAACTAGGCTAGTCCCGTTATAGTTAATTTATATTAGCCTTTTTCTTTTATTATACCTTTTTTATAATTGTTTAGGCAGTCTCCTAGGCTTTATATATTCTCTTAGTAAATATGTAGGCCTCTTTATAGCTAAGGCGTTTACGGGCTATTATAGGTCCTATAAGTCTATCCTAATTAAAGAATATTTATGGTTTATATTTGTAAAGTAACTTAAATAGTGATATTCCTATACTATTATAAGGGAGCGTAAGCTATGCGTAGTCTATTATAGGTAGTAGTTCCAACTAGTTGTCCTAATAGTAGCTAATAAAGGGGCGGAGTTGCTAGTTAAGGTACTGGTTTATAATCTTAGTTTAGCCGTTAATCTAAGGGTGGAATGCGGTAAAGAGCTTAATTTAGATTCTAAGGATATAGTAAAATTTATCCTAAAAGTCCAATATAAATTAGGGCCTATGGTTAGAGATAATTAACTTAGGAGCGCTATGGATTTGGTAGAACTAGTGTCTAGTAGGCGGACTTATAAGGCTTCTGCTTTATAATAGACTGGAGATAAGACTAAGCAATAATATAAGTAGTACTAGAATATATTGTTATAGAGCAAGCCTATAAAGTTACTTTACTCTTAATAAAGTGCGGCAAGATTCTACTTAGGGCGTTAGCTAGAGGTGCTTTTAATTTATTATAGTAATGCTTTTCTACAAGCTCTAGTGATCTAAACTAGCAAAAAGGCACTAGGTTAGAATTATTCCTATTACCTATAAATAGTATTACCCTCCTTTAGCTTGCTAATTCTAGTCTTACTCCTCCTACTATTTTAATTTTTGCTCTATAATAGTGCTAAGCGGCTCCTCTTTATAAACAACTAAATAGGATACTGCTTAAAGGCAGCAATTATTAAACGCTAACGCTTCCACATTGCTGCATATCCTATACTTAATATATTCTTTAGCGCGAATATAATTATAAGTGCTAAGTATATTCCTAACTTGGCCCTAGCTTCCCTATAGTATTACCGCCTTAAGTTCTAATCTCTTAGGGTTTATCTTATAGGATAATTAGATAGTAGTCTTAGCGTCCTAGATGGTATTTATATAGGAGGGCAAAACCCTAATAGTAGGTTAAAATATAGATTCTAGAATAATTAATTAGCGCGATTAGTAAATAGGTGGACTAGTATAGCACTAATAGACTAAGATATATAATTTGCTAAACTTAAATATAAGAAAGGATATAATATAAAGACTGCCGCTAGTAAAACATTTTATAAGTTGCTTATAATATAGTAAGAAATATAATATAGAAAAGAGAAGGTTAAGGAGGGTTAAATATTATAGAAGTAAACGACTAAAAGCCAGAATTGCAACGGCAAGGTAAATCAATTTTATAAATAAGCATAAAAATAAAAGTAAAAGTGCACTAACCCTAGATATTGGCAATATTGCAAAAATGCATAATTGCCTAAGGGCAGAGGTGTCTTATAACTGGGATTTTAGAAAAATATAATTATTATATAGAAAATATAAATTAAAAGCTTAGGTAGAGGATTTGGATGTTATAGACAATGCATTTATTCTATTCCTTAGGTATACGGCGCAATACTTAAATAACTATAATATTGCGGAATCTTATAGTTACGTAGAGATAAGTATGTGCCCTAGATCTAGGATTAAAGGGAAGTAAAACCTATTAGTGCTAAGTGCAGCTAGGATGCGAGAAGGTAATAAGTTAAGCCTATAATTATTATAGATATAAGATGCCTTAAGTATACAATATAGTACGGCAGTATTTGCAATATTGCAAAATATATTAGTATAATAGTCTAGTGGTGTGCCTTAGGTTAGGGATTAAGGGAACCAGAACTTAGGTAGTGCTGCTAAAAGGCGGGAACTAAGGTTGCAATATTATAACTATTGCATATATAATATGCCTTAGGTGTGCAATACAGCACGCCAATATTTGTAATATTGTAAATTGTACTAATATATAGGTCTAGTGCTTTGCCCTAGAGCTAGGTAGTGCTGCTAAGAGGCAGGAACTAAGGTTGTAATATTGCGACTATTATATATATAGCATGCGATACAGCACGCTAATATTTATAATATTGCAAACTATACTAACGCGCAGGTCTGGTGTATGCCCTAGAGCTAGGTAGCGCTGCTAAGAGGTAGAAAACAAGGATATAAGGAGGTGATATTGCGACTATTATATATAGTATGCCAATATTTGCAATATTGCAAACCGAACCAATGCATGGGTTTGGCAGTATATATTAGAACTAGAATTATAAGAAATTAAAATCCAGTGGTATTAATGGGGGATAATTTTAAGGTTAGTAGTTTACAAGAGTTAGATATCCGCAATATTGCAGATATTACATTTTAGGTGTTTTATTATTGGCGGATTACATAATACCTTATAAACTCCACGCGTAAGTAGTTTGTAAAAAATCCTCTATATATATCTACTCCACTCCTTACTAACTATAAAGCTAGAAATAATAATATTATATCTACTTAATATATTACTACCCTAGCATAGGAGTAAGTTAAGTATTAATAAGCTATAAACACTAGCTAAATCTATAATAGTTATTGCATACTTTATAGATAGAAGATGTGGCCAATGCTATACAATCCTATATTTTACTAGCGGCGCGGAATATTATAAAATAAAATCTAAATATAAGGATAAAATCTAAAGGCAAAGCAACCCCTAGAAAAGGCGTAGATATAGGGATAAGAACAAACTGGTCTGATTTAACTATTAAACTGCTAATAACGGATTTAATAATATACTAGAAATCGCCAACTGTAACTAATAAATATTTTCTAAAGACGAGGGCTTTATATTGCGTAATAATAATATAGTAATTATTACTGCTGATGGGATATCTAACCTACTATTAAACAACTAGGCTATATACTGTGAGGTACCTACTATAGAGACCTCTATTAACTAACTGAAACCCCCCCTATAAGAAAGAGGATTGTTATTAACTATAATATCTATTAGGATAAAAGGCTATATAGAGGTTACCGGGAAAGGTGCTAGTAAACTAGTATAATACTATACAACCAAAGACAAGATATAGCTGTATTAGTAATGCCCTAATCCACCTAATAACGCTAGAACTAAATTTTACCTATTTTAAAGTTAAGCGGAGTATATACTTACCCTATTCCCTATCCAAGAAAAAGTATTATAGGGGGCTATTAATTAATTTCTATAAGACCCTTAGTTTGCTCCGCTACTATAAGATTAGATATCTATATTATTTATTGCTTAACGTCCGATTTGGATCCCTATTGGGCCCACGCGGACTACTCCTTATATACATATAGGGAGAAAACTCTATTTGAGAAAACCCCGTAATCTGTCTCCCTGCCTTTTAGGGCTCGCTTACGAGTCGCCTGCAAGTTACCAGTGGTGCTCTACTACCTTACTTTTTAACCTCCTTGGGAACCACTGCTGCCATAACAAACCTACAGACGCGCTAGTATTATATACTGTACTCTACTCCTATAGAGTTATTAGGGGGCGCCTATTACTCACCCCTTTGCCTTCTATTACTATTTTCTTTGCAACCCGGAACTGGTCTAGCATATTTTAGCTAATAAGCCACTAGGTAGCCGCCTTGAGGCCTTTCTGTGTTAAGAGTAGTATATTATAGTTTTCTGTGCTAGCTGCTAAGAGTATTGCTTCTTAGCCGGTGTGTAAGGGGCATAACAGTATTATATATTTTAGTGTCTGTCTTAGCTAGCCATATTTACACCTTAGGCTACCTACTAAAATACCTACCCAGTAAAGCCAATCTTTTAGTCCTATTATTCCTGTCCTTAAGAGTGTTGCTATTATATTTTCTGCCTTTGTTAGGCCCTCTTAGAGCCCTTAGGTATTTACCCCCCATAGTATTACCTATACTACAGCTTAGGTTCCCCTTGCCTAAGTCTGCCTCTGTACCTTTAACTCCCATTTATCTCTCCAGTATTGGTCTAACCAGTATTATATTATAGTAGATAGTTTTCCAGTACTCTTTTATGCTTTACTTTAGCTCCTTTCTCTTCCTTGCTATTATCTTTACTAGCCTTTTACACGTTTCCCTTCCTCCTCTATATAGGCCTAGGCCCTAACGCCGCACTATTCTTCTTCTACTTTCTCTACCTGTTTTCCTAATATATCTTCCCTACTTTAGGGTTATTAGTTCCTTCTCCTATAGGGCACCCTAGGGTCCCTCCATAGTTTGTTTAGGCATGTTTTAATATACTTTATAACATTAGAGTTGCGTTCCTTTTACACCCTTTATATTGCATTAGCTTTAATATATAGTTATAGGGGGGGAATATTGGCTTCCTTCTTAAGCAGTACTGTGGCCGTTTGCTTATACCCACCTATTATACTCTTAAGGCAGGCTATTTAGACCTTTTAGAGTAGTTTAAGGAGTAATTTAGAGGGGCCTTTCTTAGTTTCTCTAGTGGCCTAAATACTAGATTTATACGTTATAGTTAGCCAGACAACTGCTATATATAGTAGGCGTAACCTCTAGAAGCATAGACCCCATATAGAATTAATAATCCTAGACATAGCGATATACTATACTTGGCCTTTACAGGCCGCTTATGCCATATATACGCTCTATTAGAGCTTACTGTCTACCTACACTCCTAATACCCTTAGGCCTTAAACCGGTTAACCCCTAAAGCCTTAGATATGGATTATATACTAAAGATCTGCAGATTAGTTATGTTTTCTTATAAAGTGGATTAGCTGGTATTTCTCTAGTAAGAATTAGACTTTATATTGTCTTGCCTATTCTATATAGGTGTTATAGGCTTTCTCTAGTGTCCTGTAGTTCTCTATGGCTATTGGCCTGTATATAATTAGGTTTATGTTATTAATAAAGCCTATCCCCTAGGTCGCCCCTTCCTTAAAGGTGTTAAGTAGGTTGCTTATAAAGAAGAGGAAGAGTATAGGCAATAGAGGTAATCCTTATGGTATTCCTATTATAACTATAATAGGGGGGCTCTAGTATCTACTAAAGACCAGTAATGTTTCTTTCTAGCCTATAAATCCTTAAATAAATTAAATAATCTATTCTAGAAAAACCTTTGCCCTAAGGATATATAGGAGATGCTTATAGGGTATATTATTATAGGCGCCGCTAATATTTAGGCTAAGCATTAATACTATAAAGCCCTTTCGCATAGCCCATGCAGTTTTAATGGTAGTAGTAAGTAGTATAAGTGCTAATAGCGTTAAGCAATTCTTTCTTGCTCCTATTTAGCTTTACAGTAGTAGGGCATGTTCCTCTACCGTGTCTACTATATGGTTCGCTATAACCTTTTCTAAGATCTTGCTTAGGGTATTTTCTAAGGCAATAGGGCGGTAGCTTCCTAGGATTAAGTAGTCTACTTTACCTTCTTTTTATAAGATAACCGTCGTTATAGATTTTCTAAGTCGTGGGTAGTAGCCTATTGCAAAGTATGCTCTGGCTACGTCTGTAAGCCAAGGTGCTATAAGTGGTCCATAGGTCTTTAGGGCTTTATTTAGGATCCTATTTAGTCCTAGTGCTATGTTATTTAAGAGGCGGCTAATGGTTCTAGCCATTTCTTCAGTTGTTATGTCGCTGTTAACCCTTAGGCAAGTCACTGGTGTTTTATTAGTAATGTTACTAAGGTCTACTAGAGCCAGTTAAGGGAAAAATCTTTCTATAAGGATCTTTACCTTTTTATTATTGTTGCTTATGGCCTATAGTTCGCCTACTTTTTATAGGGGTAGTAGGTGTAGATCTTCTACTAAGCGTCCTACCTTTTTCTTTGCCTATTTTGCTATGGTCTAAAGGCCCTTATTATAGGGGAGACTTAGGTTAGTAGTGTGTTTATTTATAAACCGTCTCTAGTTATTCCTTGCTTCTTTTCTTAGGGTATTTTTTAACTGGTTTCTTGTGTCTTTATATTATCTCTTATCCTTAAAATTGTGGCTGCTTATATATTTCCTCCTTGCTTATCATTGGCCGGCTATAAGGGCCGCGCACTATACAGACTACGCGTGTTACGCGTAGGGGCCTAGTTTTAAAACTGGGTAGTGCTCTTTTAGCCCACTTTTAATTACTGCCTGGATCCTTTCTAGTCTTTAATTAATTTCCTTAGGGGTAGCTAATAAGCCTTACTTATTTAGTATTAGGTGGATTTCTTCTAGGTCTTAAAGTTATTGTTTAATTATATTAAGGAAGCTATCTATATTA